>JAEEGL011225301.1_pt1 | contig 11899 bp, 14 predicted proteins | sample 9134231 | NCBI WGS metagenome assembly JAEEGL01 (sample SAMN16246548, study PRJNA631951) | gut metagenome | biome: gut microbiome; feature: rumen; material: fiber-attached | host: Bos | place: Iran: Karaj | collected 2018-10 | reverse complement strand
TTTTCGCGTGTGGTCCTATCAGCGTCCGCCTTCCACTTACTAACATAATAATATGTCTCGCACCGATAATGATAACACACTTTTTTTTATTTTTCAACCATTTTTATTAACTTTTTTATAAAGTTTCAACTTCTTGAATATCAACTTCAACAGAAGTTTCTTGACCAAACAAATCAACAAGTACAGTAAGTTTTTGTTCTTTCATATCAACACTATCAATTTTAGCCATCATATCTTTAAATGGACCAGATATAATTTTAACCTTGCTACCTTCCTTGAAGTCTTTGCTAGCGTCCACTCTACTCATACCCATACTACCTAGAATTCTATCAATTTCTTGAGGTAATAATGGAATAGGTTTAGCTCCTTTACCAGAAGATCCAATAAATCCAGTAACACCTTGCGTATTTCTAACAATATACCAAGCTTCATCAGACATAACCATTTCAACCAAAACATATCCAGGAAACATCTTTTTAACTTTTTCTTTTTTAACACCGTTTTTAAATTCAATTTCTTTTTGTTCTGGAACAATAACTCTAAATATATTTTCATGTAAATCCATAGAGTTAATCATCATTTCAAGTTTTTCTTTAACTTTGTATTCATATCCAGTAACCGTATTAACAACGTACCATTCTTTCTTCATTATAATGCACTCCTTAATAATGCTACTAGTAAACCAATAACATAGAAGAATACACCAAAGAATAGCATAAACATAACAGTAGCAGTAGAATACTTAAGTAAATCCTTTTTACTTGTCCATTTAATTCTAGATACTTCTTTTTTAACACCGCTAAAATAATCAACTACTTTACTCATAATTCCTCCCAATTTTTAGCTAAAATAAAAACACCTCTCGGTTAACACAACTATAACATATAATATATATATTTGTCAACACCTTTTATTATTATATAAATATAAAAAAAATATTTATAGTTTAACCATAAATATTTTTCTACTATAATGCATCTATTTTACCTTTTATGTAGCGATATAATTTAGCTACATCATTAATTTTAACATCATCATCACTAATAATATTACCAGCTTCAATCTCATAATTAGCTAAATTAACCTTATTCTTAACCCCTCTATATAATTTAGCCACATCACTGATAGTAATATTACCATCACCAGACATATCTCCCTTTACGATAGCAATATATTCATTAACTAACTTATTTTCAGAATAAACTTTAATTACATACCCAGTACCTATATATCCAGTATTCTTAACATTATTATTTCTATCTAAAATCACAACTGTATAATCGTCACTGAGATTTAGATTAAAATCATCGATATTGGTTCCAGCGTCTATATCCATATTTGTTTCTTCAATAGCCAATTCCGGTCTTAAAATAACATAGTAATCTTTATCAAATAATGTTTGATAATTAACATACTCTAGAATATCATCATATTCATTAGCACTTATACTGTCAACTTCTGCATATAAATGCGTGTATATATCAAGTGAATGATTATTATAATATTCATAATCAAATGTATTTCTTTCTCTTTCTGTACCAGAATAATTATTACCAATAAATTTTCCATTTATATATATAAAAGCATATATTCCAGATTCCTCAGTATGAATAAGATTAGAAATAGTTTCACTATAATCAACTGAATATATTAGTATATCGCCATCTTTAAAATCAGATGGATTAATTGTTCTATTTCTAGTATCACTACCTGACCACCTTGGCAATACGTATTTAGAATCGTCACCATCATCGCCTTCTAATTTTACTAGTCCACTCCAATAATTATTTAAAATCATCTTTTGAAAAGTATTAACAACTTCATCATCACTATCTTTCAACGTAATAGCATTAGAAGTAGCTTTAGAAGGTATAGTTTCTTTTTTGTTAAAAACATTTTCAAATGCAAATTCAGAAAAGCTAAAGTCATTTTCTCGAGCACAATTATAAATATAACTAATTAATTCCAATCCACTTTTTTGCGCATTAATTCCAGCATTATAGCAGCTACTATATTCTTGATTTTTTGATGTAACCCTTGGAATAATCTTATTTTTTACAAGTCCTGTTGATATATTAACATTAGAATCACTTCCATTGTAAAAATATCCAGTTGCTGCAATCTGTTCATCAATATTATTTTTTACCCTTACAGTATACTTTAATTCTATACTATTTCCAGCATTTAAGCCAGAAATATTCCAAGTTATATCACCATCAGAAAAATTACCGTTGCTAGTAGAACCTATATATGAAACATAATCACCTATATGTTCAACAATACTGAAATTACCATAATTTATATTTTTATATTCAGCAGTACTTTTATTAGCTATTTTAATAGTATAAGTTAATTCATCATTTGGATAAACACTATTATTATCACCTTTATCGACTGTTTTCTCAATAATCATTCCAGGATACTGTAATCTTAGTAAACTCTTTTCATAATTATCAGGATTTATCTTATAATTAAATACAGCTTTTCCATTATCATTATAATAAGGTCTTATAACAGCACATTCAGTAGTACCACAACTAAGTTTACCACTTTTTACAAATTTTGAAGAACTACTAAGCCAAAAATAATTAATATTTCCTTCAAAATTAACATCTAATACACCATTTTGTTTATCTTCAGTAATTGGTTTTTTATTGTAATAAAGCTTACTTGTCCCATTTATACGAGTTCTAATACTACTCCTACCAGAAGATTGTAACATAAGTACATCCCATGTTCCATCGGCTTTTTGAACCTTATCATAAGCCATCATAACATGTCCAGTATAAACAAATACATCACCTGGTTGAATAATTGAAGCAAAATCAGAAAGATTATCTGAATCATTAAATACATATTTTATTGAAGATGCTTTCTTTTCATAGTAAATCAAGTATTTGCCATCAAATGCATTATTTTGATTAGAATAATATTTTTGTGCTTCTTCCATTACTTCATAATTATATCTTGGAAAACCATCATAACTATAATTAACACCAAATGCCACAGTATATACATCATAATTATAAGCAGCACATACTGTATACAATATATCCTGTGAAGTTGCCTCTTCAGGAGCTTGATTACCATACTTAACTTTTGCATAATTATATTGTGTATTTTGCTCTCTTATATAATATGATTTCATAAGTTCTTGAACTATTTTAACAGCATTTTCATATGTACCATATTCACCTAAAACAAGATTATCAGGTTCAGTAATACTATATGTAGTTTTAAATCCATAATTAAAACAAACAAAAGCCATTAAAACCAAACAACAAAACAATACAAATTCCAATAATTTAGATTTATTCTGTGAATTATTTTTCATATTCTAACCTCTTAATTAAAAGTACTATATATTTTCTTATTCTATATATATTATCCAATTAAATTAGTATTTTGTCAATAAATTAAAAATAAAAAACTCTCAGATGAGAGTTTATTTATCAAATGGCGCCTGATGCAAGACTCGAACTTGCGACCTATCGGTTAACAGCCGAGTGCTCTACCGACTGAGCTAATCAGGCACTTCTTCCACAAGACTTCTTAATTATATAATACTTTTTTTTAATAATCAAGTATTTTTTTCAACTTTTTTATTATTTTATGTATTTTTTAAATAAAAATACCAAAAGAAGAACTATAATTTTTCTAGTTCTTCTTTTAATACCATATTAGTAATACCAGGATTTACTTTACCATCAGTCTTCTTCATAATAAGACCCATAATAAATCCATTGACGTTTTTACCATTCTTGTAATCTTCAATTACTTTAGGATTTTCATTAAATACTTCATTTATTATTTTTCTTATTTCTTCTTTATCACTGATTTGTGATCCCATACTCTTAGCAATATCCAAAATATTTTTATGTTCATCTTCTAAAGCTTTAGTAAATATATCTTTAACTTGTTTATTAGATATTTTACCATCAGTAAGCATTTTAATTATTTCACTAAAATCTTTAGCATCTATATTAATATCATCAATACTTAAATAATTTTTATTTAAATATCCAAGTAAGAATCCCACTATTATATTAGAAGCTTCTTTAGGATTACATCCATTACTAATAATGCTTTCAAAATAATCCGATAATTTTTTATCTTTTGTTAAAGTAGAAGCATCAACATAGCCTATACCATATTCATTAATATACTTTTGTTTTCTTTCATATTCTAAAACAGGCATTTTTTCTCTTACATTTTTAATAAAACTATCTGTAAGTTTAATATCCGGTAAATTAGGTTCTCTATAATATTTATAGTCAATAGCATCAGCTTTACCCCTCATAAAATGAGTACATTTATTAACTTCATCATATCTTCTTGTTTCTTGTTCAATTACCCCACCATTTTCTAATATTTCGGTTTGTCTTTTAATCTCAACATCAATAGCTTCGTTAACGGTTTTAAATGAATTAATATTTTTCATTTCAACTCTTGTCCCAAGCTTAGTATCTCCCTCTTTCATAAGAGATACATTAACATCTACTCTTATCTGGCCTTTATCTGCTCTTGCTTCACTTACACCTAAATATAAGAATATATTACGAAGTGCCTCCAAATAAGCAATAGCTTCTTTAGCTGAATGCAAACATGGATCAGTAACAGTTTCCAAAAGTGGTACGCCTGCTCTATTGTAATCAATTAAAGAATACGTAGTTAAATGCTCCATATTAGCGGTATCTTCTTCTAAATGCGTATCTTGAATAGTAATTTTTTTCTCTTCACCATCAACATTAATTATAACATATCCTTTAATACCAATAGGATTACCAAATTGTGTAATTTGATATCCCTTAGGTAAATCCGGATAATAATAATTCTTCCGATCAAAAGATAACTTTTCTGGTATCTCACAGTTTAAAGCCATAGCTACCATTAAAGATTTAATAACAGCTTCTTTATTTACTACTGGAAGTATTCCTGGATAGCCAAGATCAACAACACTTAAATTAGTATTGACTTCACCTTCACTATTTTTAGCACTACTAAAGTTTTTACTATTACTAGTTAGTTCACAGTGAACTTCAAGTCCAATTACAGGTATATATTTACTCATGATTAACCACCTGTCCTTTATATCCAAGTACTTCTTCTACCTTATTAGCTATATTAAGTACTAAATAATCTTCTTTTGCTCTTCCGGTTATATTAACACTAACAGGCATATTATCCACAAAGCCAGATGGAATAGATATACTAGGAAATCCACCAAAATTACCAATTACCAAATGATTACCTAAGATTAAATATTCATCAGATAATTTATCACTAGCTTTATCAAAAGTAGGAGCTATTCCTTCAGTCGTAGGCATAATAAGACCATCATACTCTTTAAACAGTTCATTCATTCTATTTACAATTAATCTTCTTACCCTTTGGGCATTTAAAAATAATTTTTCTTGATTTTCTCTTTTAAGAACATAACTACCTATAACAAATCTTCTTTTAATAAGTTCTGAAAAACCATTAGTTCTAGTATTCATCATAATGGAATTAATGTCATTACCACTAGCCCTATTGCCAAAAGAGATTCCTGTTAAATTAGAATTATTACTAGTAGCTTCAGCACAAGAAATACAGTTATAAGCTGGATATATAGCTTCAAGTAAATCTTTTCTAAAACTAATTTCCTCCACTTCTATACCAAGACTTCGGCATTTATTAATTGTTTCATAAAAATTATCAATAATTTTTTTTAGTTCAGGAGAACCATCTATATTAATAGCTTCCTTAATATAAAATAACCTTTTACCTTTTACATTATCATCTAAATGATCAATATATTTAATATCTTCATCAGGCAAACTAGTCATATCTTTATTATCATGGCCTTTAACTATATCCATTACATAACTAACATCTTTAACACTTCTAGCAAAAACACCTAAATGATCTAAACTAGAAGCAAAAGCAAATAGTCCATATCTAGATATTCTGCCATAAGTTGGTTTAAATCCAACAACACCGCCATAAGCCGCTGGCTTCCTGATAGAATCACCTGTATCACTACCAATAGCAAATGGTACAATACCAAGAGCAACAACAGCAGCACTACCAGCACTACTTCCTCCTATTAACCTATTTTTATTCCAAGGATTTCTAACAATACCAGTGTGTCCCGTAGTACCAGTTCCACCCATAGCAAGTTCATCAAGAACTGTTTTACCCATTAAAACAGCTCCAGCTTCTCTTAACTTTTTATAAATAGTAGCATCATATAAAGGAATATAATCTTTAAGCAAATTAGAAGAACCCGTAGTAAGAATGCCTTTAGTAGAAACATTATCCTTTAAAGCATATGGTATACCACTAAATATAGTGTTACTTTTCATTTCTTCTTTTTCATCTAAGATAGTTACAAAACAGTTATATTCTTTTTGATACTTTTTAGCTTTATCTATAGATTCATTAAATAAATCAGTACTAGTAACACTACCATTATCTAGTTCTTTTCTTATATCATCAATTAATCTCTCAGTCATTATTCCACCACCTTAGGAACTTTAACCATATTTCCTTCATAATCTTTCACATTAACTTTCATATCTTCAAAATCAATTTCATTAGAAGAAATATCTTCTCTCAAATAACTGTCATCTAATTCTAAATCAAAAGGAAATGTCATTGGACTAACACTATCTATATCCTCTATTTCATTAATTTTATCCATTTGTTTTAATATTACATCAAATTCATTAGCCAAAGTTTCATATTCATCATCATTCATTTCAAACATAAGTTTATTAGCTAATCTTTTTAATTCATCTGTTTTCATAATAAACTCCTTCAACCATATTATAGCATCAATCAAGAAATAAATAAATGCCTTTTTATTACCAAAAATATCAATTTTAGATTAAAAATAGAGCAATTTTGGTAATAATAATAGCATAATATTCCAAATATGAAATAATTTATTATAATAAAATTAGTTTTTGGAGGTAAAAATGAACTCAAACATGAAACTAGGGGAAAAGTTAAAACAAATAAGAAAAAGCAAAGGCATGTCGCAAGAACAACTAGCGGCTATCCTAAATGTTAATAGAAACTATTTATCAAGAATAGAAAATGGAAAATCAGAACCAACTTCTGGCGTATTAAAACAAATAGCCCAAATATTTAATATTGATTTAAATTCCCTTTTAGATACACATGAAGAAATAACTGAAAGTAAAGATAAAATAAAATATATAACTGATAGTTGCAAACATCTCCATTCAAAAGATTTAGATTTTATAATTAGAATAATTTCTATAATGCGTGAAGAATACGTAAAAATAAATACAAATAATAATTAGAATGATATTTTTATCATTCTTTTTTTATATAATTAAATATGAATAATAATAATGATTTAAATCAAATAAATAGAGATATTATTTTTTTCTTTCTAGCGTTAATAGTATCTTCTACTTCCTTCTATTTAATAAACGAAAAAAAGAAAAGTGCACTACACATAAAATGCATTAATAATAATACCGCTAACAAAATATATTACTATAACAGAAGATTATACTTAATAGTAACCATTTACTTCTTTTTAAATGCCTACAATAATTATCAAAATGCCAAAAATGAAGACGATAAAAGGCAAGCGATTCTCCTTGTAACTGCCACCTTTTTCATTTTACTAGGAGCAATTCTCTATTTGCCTTTAGGAAATAGCAATCTAATAATAGAAAATTAGTATTAAATAACATATTTCGTTAATAATACAAATGAAAGGATGATAAATATGTTACCAAAATACTATTTAAATGACTTCTTTAGTCTAGCTGATACCCCTCTACTAAAAGAAAGAGAATATATGAAAACCGATATTCGTGAACATCAAAATAAATATTTAATTGAAATAGATCTTCCCGGTTTAAAAAAAGAAGATATAACTGTAAATTATGAAAATGGCTATTTAACAATCAAAGCCACTAAAAATATCGATACCAAAAAAGAAAATTATGTTCGTAAAGAAAGATTCTATGGTGAAATAAAAAGAAGTTTTTATATTGGAGAAAAGAAACCGGTAGACATTAAAGCAAGCTATGATAATGGAATATTAACAATATCTTTTCCCAAAGAAGATACTGCCAAAAAAATAGGTCAAAATATTACCATAAAATAAAAATCAACAACATTGTTGATTTTTTTTATTTATGCTATAATTAAGTTAGAGGTGATATACAATGACTAATGATAATTACTATGATATAAGCAAATTAGAAGAAGAAATAAAAAAGAAATTTGGTGATTACAAATTATTACCCTTTTTAGAAAAAATAATCAAAAAGCATGAACCCCATATAAAAGAATGCTTTATTGATCCAAATCGAATAACAGAGCGTCCCAATAGCTGTAATTATATTTCTTTAGTGGGCGTTTTTAATCCATTTGATGTATTTGTAATTTTTGGTGAAAAAGATGGAAATTTCAATATATTTTATCAAGATCAAGATACTATTATTAGAATATTTCCCAATAGCATAACAGGAACATTTAGATCTTCCGATAATGGACTTTATACATTAGATATAGCTAGATCTCTTGAAGGTGATCCAGATGAAAGATTTTTATATATCGATTATTATGGACCAAATAAAGCTTTTGAGTACTTAATGAACGAAAATTCAGGCTTAAAACCCATTGGTAGTCTTTTTTCACCTATACAAACACCAGTTCCTATATCTCCAGATAAAACAATTAGTTTTAATTTAAAATCAGACAGACCAATGTACTATATAGCAGAAACTGCAATAACAAACGGTGAATTATTAGAAGGAGTATTCGAAGACTACTTTGAAATGTATGAAGAAAAAAATAAGCATAGTACAAAATAATTTATTATTTATAAAATATGTGGACAATATTTATTGTCTACATTTTTTGTGTTATAATTTAATTAGAGGTGTAAAATGAATATAAGTAATAAATGGAAAGATTATGAATGTCTTAAAACCGGTGATGGTGAAAAACTAGAACGTTTTGGGAATATTATCTTAATAAGACCCGACCCTCAAATAATATGGCATAAGAAAGATAAATGGACTAAATATGACGGCTACTACCACCGTAGTAACGAAGGCGGAGGATACTGGAAATTCACTAAAAAATTGCCTGAATATTGGACTATCAATTATAATGATTTAACATTCAAAATATCCCCTACCAATTTTAAACACACTGGTATTTTTCCCGAGCAAGCTGCTAATTGGGATTATATAACAGACAAAATAAAAGAATACAAAAAAAATCATAATGAAATACATGTGCTTAATCTATTTGCTTATACCGGTTGTGCTACTATGGCTGCCTCAAAAGCCGGAGCAACAGAAGTAGTTCATGTCGATGCATCAAAAGGAATAAACGAATGGGCCAAAGAAAATATGCACCTATCAAAATTAGATAACAATGTCATTAGATTTATAACCGAAGACGTAATAAAATTTCTTGAACGTGAAAAAAGAAGAGGAAGAAAATATCAAGGTATAATTATGGACCCTCCAAGTTACGGCCGCGGGCCAAATAAAGAAGTATGGAAATTCGAAAAAGATTTTCCTATTCTAATAGATAAAGTAAAAGATATTCTCGATGAAAACTTTTCATTTGTCTTAATAAGTAGTTATACAACAGGTATAAGCCATATATCATTAGAAAACATCTTAAAACAGAAATTTACTGGTAATAAAATAGAAACAGGAGAAAATACTCTTCCTGTAACTGAAGACAATTTATTACTACCATGTGGTATATATGGAAAAATTACCAAAAATTAACATAATATATGAAGATAATCATCTTCTAGTAATAGAAAAACCAGTAAATATTCCTGTTCAAAAAGACTCAAGTAATGATATAGACGTCATAACTTTATTAAAAAATTACCGAAAAGAACATGAAAACAAACAAGGCGACGCTTATATCGGCTTAGTTCATAGATTAGATAGACCAGTTGGAGGTATAATGGTCTTTGCTAAAACCTCCAAAGCTTCTTCTCGCTTAAGTGATGAAATAAGAAATAATAACATAACTAAAAAGTATTTAGCCGTAGTCGAAAATACTCTTCCCAAAAAAGGAAAATTAGAAGACTATCTAACAAAAGATAATAATAAAAATATTAGTTATGTAACGACCAAAGAAAAAGGAAAATATTCAGCTTTAGATTATGAAGTGTTAGAGACTAAAGATAACTTAAATTTAGTAAAAATAGACTTAATAACCGGAAGATCACATCAAATAAGAGTACAATTTTCATCACGCGGTAATCCTTTAGTAGGAGACTCTAAATATGGAAATAATCCAAACAAAATAAATATTGCCTTATTTGCTTATGAATTAACACTAATACACCCTACTACTAAAGAAAAATTAACATTTACTTTAAACAAACCAAATAGATATCCATTCAATATATTTAAGGAGGAAAATTATGAATAACTTTGTATTAAATTATGATTTACTAATATGGGTAGGTTTAGGCTTAACATTACTTGCCCAAGGATTTATAACTATAGCCTATAGTAAATACCAAAAAATAGAAAACAGCAAAAATAATACTGGTTTTGATGTAGCAAGAAAAATACTAGATAAAAACAATCTAAAAGATATAATAATATTAGAAACCCAAGGTAATTTAACTGATCACTATGACCCCACTAATAAAGTAGTAAAATTATCATCTAATATTTATCATGGAACTAGTATAGCTTCCGCTGCAGTAGCAGCCCATGAATGTGGTCATGCCATTCAAGATAAAGTTAACTATAAGCCAATGAGAATCCGTAGTAAATTAGTTCCAGTAGTAAATTTATGTACAAGAATTGGTTATTTTGCCATTGTAATTGGTGCCATCTTCTCATATTTTTTAATGGAATTAGGAATTATTTTACTTCTTAGTATGTTATTATTTCAATTAGTGACACTACCAGTAGAATTTAATGCCTCACATAGAGCTCTAAAAGAATTAGAAAACTATAACTTAGTTGATAAAGATGAAAAATCTGGAGCTAGGAAAATGTTAATCGCGGCTGCCTTCACATACGTAGCTTCTGTTATTACAACTCTTATGCAAATATTAAGATATTTCCTTATTGCAAGCAGTAGAAGACATTAAACTTTACAAAAAAACATTAATATGCTATAATACAGAGCCATAGGACGTGATTTTATGAATATATATTATGAAAAATTTATAGATTTCTTTAAAGAACATAATATGTATGACGAAGAAATGTTTAGATATTTAAGAGAAAATTCAACATTATTTGATTATCGTGATAAAGATATGGTAAAGAATATAGGTTGCTATTATGCCCTAGATTCAAAAGACAAATTAAAAGGAATAGCCTTAGTAGTTCCATTTATTGATTCAGAAAAAACCATATTAATCAATATTCATGAATATGCTCATGGAATTACTGCATATTCAAAATTAGGGAAAAAATATAAACACACACTTGATCGAGAAATAATTCCAATGCTACTAGAAAAAATATACGCTATGCAAAATCCTGAGTTATTACCATTTATCGAAAATCTAAATAAAGGCATAATTAATAGTGATAGTGAAGATTATAAAATAGCTCTTAAAACTATTGATGAACTTTTTGCTGATTATCAAAAAACAAAAAAAATAAATGGTATTCACAATAACAAAAAATTAATTCGCAAATATCATAAAAGCAAATAGTAATTTGCTTTTTAATTTACAATATGATACAATTTAAAGAGGTGAACTTATGAAAATAAATAGTATTGAATTAATCGTATCCGCAGTACGTGAAAGTCAGTATCCTACCGATAGAAAAAAGGAATTCCTATTAGTTGGAAGAAGTAATGTTGGTAAAAGTAGCTTCATTAACGCTATAATAAATAGAAAAAACTTTGCTAGAAC
>JAEEGL011035790.1_pt1 | contig 11899 bp, 11 predicted proteins | sample 9134231 | NCBI WGS metagenome assembly JAEEGL01 (sample SAMN16246548, study PRJNA631951) | gut metagenome | biome: gut microbiome; feature: rumen; material: fiber-attached | host: Bos | place: Iran: Karaj | collected 2018-10 | reverse complement strand
TATTACAATGATGATCTTTCGTTTATCACGCTGGAGAAAAAGATGAAGATCGATGACATGTGTCTTAAGTATGATGCGCCAATATCCAAAGATCAATGCAAAAAGATACTTGAGGGCGACATCAGGTGGATGAAGGAAGATGACAGTGAACTGGTAAAAGAACTGTATACCAAGATGAACTATCAGCGCTTAAGGCCCAGAGTGCTCGTATCTTATACCAGAGAACCATATATATATGCACCCGGCAATGTGAGAGTGACATTTGATTCGCAGATCAGGACAAGTCTTTTTGAAAGAGAATTTCTTAAGGATAAGATCGTGGATATCGGCGCGACGGAAACACCGCAGGATATGATACTTGAGGTAAAATATGATGCTTTTCTGCCGGAGATCATACAGGATATGATTCAGATTAATGGGATCAGGCAGCAGTCATTCTCAAAATACGGTGCATGCCGCAAATATGGTTGACATAATGCAAGACGATTGTAACAGATTAAGTACTGCACTAAGCTAAATGTTCACGTCCATAGCGGGCGTAGAGCGTAACAGCGTACAGGAGGAAACAACAAATGACATTCAGTGATATTTTTAAATCAAGCTTTTTGGAGAGCGTATCGGAGTTTTCCACGGTGGACACCCTGATCGGTATGGCATTCGCACTGGTGATAGGGTTGTTCATTTTCATGGTATATAAGAAAACGTTCAGCGGGATCATGTATTCGACAGGCTTTGCGATGTCTTTAGTCGGACTGTCTCTTGTGACGACACTTGTGATCATGGCAGTTACATCAAATGTCGTTCTCTCACTCGGTATGGTCGGTGCGTTGTCTATCGTACGTTTCCGTGCGGCCATAAAGGAGCCGATGGAGATAGTATTTTTGTTCTGGTCTTTGGCAGTAGGTATCGTGATCGGTGCCGGAATGATACCCCTGGCAGTAATAGGCTCTGCGATAATAGGCGTGATCCTTATCCTGTTCTCGGGACGTAAGCTTACCAACATGCCTTATATACTGATCATCAGCTGCGCGGATGAAAAGGCTGAAGAAAATGCTTTAAATATCATCGGGAAATCTACGGAAAAATATATCGTGAAGTCCAAGACCGTAAATGAAGCCGGTATAGAACTGACTGCAGAGATCAGGATCAAAGATGCGGCTACCGGATTTGTGAACCGTATACATGAAATAAGCGGTGTATCAAATGCCACTTTGGTAACCTTCAACGGGGAATACATGTCCTGATACAGGGGGCATGAGCTTACGGAGGAACAGTTATGGTTGCACATAAACATATATCAGGGATCATAATGGCGGTTATGGCTGTAGCGGTTATACTGTGCTTTCTGGCTATAGGATTTGCCGACAGACTAAATGATGCGCTCGGCGGAACCGGCGTCAATATGGAATACGAGTCAAGACTGTTTGATACGGATCAGATCATAAGCATAGATATCCTCATGGATGAGGACGAGTGGAATGAAATGCTTGAAAATGCCATGACAGAGGAGTACTACGTCTGTGATGTGGTGATAAACGGTGAGACGATAAGGGATGTTGCCATAAGACCCAAGGGTAATACAAGCCTGTCGGCCATAGTGAGTGATCCGGACAGTGATCGTTTCAGCTTAAAACTTGAGTTTGATCCTTTTGTGGAAGGACAGACCTGCTTCGGCCTGGATAAACTGATACTTAACAATAATTACGCGGATGCCACCAATATGAAAGAGGCAATCATATATGATATGTATGAGTATATCGGAGCGGATGCCTCACTGTATAATTATGCGCAGGTATCCCTAAACGGTGAGTACAGAGGAGTGTACCTGGCGCTTGAGGGAGTTGAAAAGAGCTTTATGCTTCGTAACTTCGGAACACAGGACGGTGAACTGTACAAGCCTGACAGCATGGAGATGGGTGGCGGTGATAAAAAGACCGGATCGGGCGTTGGAGGTCCGCCTGATTCAGGCAATGATGACTTTAAACCGGAGGGGATGCCTGATATGGGTGACTTTGAACCGGAGGAGATGCCTGACATGGGTGACTTTGAGCCGGGAGACATGCCTGACATGGGTGACTTTGAACCAGGAGACATGCCTGACATGGGTGACTTTGAACCCGGTCAAAACGGTGGGCCTTCGGCGGGTGGAGGCGGCGCCAACCTTAACTATACGGATGATGACCTTGACAGTTATTCGACCATATGGGAAGGTTCGATAACGGATACGAGTAAAGGCGATCACAGGAGAGTGATCACTGCTCTTAAAAATATAAGTGAAGGTACGGATATAGAAGAGTATCTTGATGTGGATAATGTACTGAAATATATGGCAGTACATACCTTTGCGGTTAACTTGGACAGCCTATCGGGTTCCATGGCACATAATTACTATCTCTATGAATATGACGGACAACTGAACATTTTTCCGTGGGATTATAATCTGTCATTCGGCGGAATGTCCATGGGCAGCAATGGGGATGCTACAGAGATGGTAAACGATGCGATAGATACACCGTTTTCCGGAACGGAGTTCTTTGATGCGTTACTTGAAAATGAGGAGTATCGTGAGCGGTATCATGAGTATCTGAGAGAACTCTGCGAGGAATATGTGGACGGCGGAAGATTTGATGAGGTATATACGCGCATAAGAAGTCAGATAGATGAACTGGTAGAGACTGATCCCACAGCATTTTATGACGGTGATGAGTACAGCGCTGCTGCAGAAATGCTCTATGAGACTGTCAAGCTCAGGGCTGAGAGCATTTTGGGACAGTTAAACGGTACCATACCATCTACAGACGAAGGCCAGAGAGAGGATTCCTCCGCTTTTACAGATGCTTCGCACATAGATGTTAAGACCATGGGGCAGTTCAATATGGGAGGAGTCCCGGACGGTGATGTCGGTATAAAGCGAGGAAGATCTGAAAGAGAAAACAGGAAGCGCTGATTAAAAGCAGATGTATAAGAGACCAAAAAGAAATGTCAAGTTTGTATCAATCTGTCGTGGATTTTAGAGAAAAACTGTGTTACAATGAGAAATAGGAAATAAGGCACAGAACGTACCGCTATCATGGGAACGGAGACAGATATGATAAAATTGACTTATTGTGATGACAGTATGCTTCAGCGTAGAGCTATAGATGAGTGGCTCAAGATATACAGCGCAAAAAAGGGTGTGACTATAGAGGGTGTTCCTTTTTCCACAGGTACGGATCTTGTTGCGGCCGTAGAGAATGGAGCCAGATTTGATATCTATATCCTGGATATCATCATGCCGGATCTTAAGGGTAATGAGGCCGCACTGAAGATCAGAGAACATACCAAGGATGGCAAGTTCATTTTCTTAAGTTCCTCATCGGCATTTGACAGCGAAGACGGTGTAGATTATGTAGGATATCTTCTTAAGCCCATATCCGCTGATCAGCTATACAATATGCTTGATAAGGCTATAGCAGAACTGAATTGATCGAATCTGTTAATAGAATGTAAAAGTAAAAGAGGCGTGAACCCGTTTGAGGGTGTGCGCCTCTTTTGCTTATTTATTCTTTAATTCATAGTAGAACAGGTACTGCTGTATTATGCCTTCCACTCCGGAGTAATATTCATAAGGAAAACCGTTTGGATAATATCTGTCCAATAACTGCCTTACATGCGTGTCTATGGGAAATGCTCCTATGTGATGCAGGCCAAACAGGCATATGCAGTTGGCAACCTTGGCTCCTATTCCTTTATACTCTGTCAGTGTCCTGTATGCATCTTCATAGTTCATCTGTGACAATTCATTTAAGATATCGACGTCGTCCCTTATACGCTGTATCAGCTCCTTCAGATACGGAGCTCTGTAACCCAGACCAATGGAACGATCATCAAGCATATCAATATCAAATTCCTCGGGCCTTGGGAAGTAACCTCCATGTCCTTCGCATATCTTTTCTATCGACCCCGTGATACGTGAGATGTTATTATTCTGAGATATCATAAATGTTACCATCATTTCCCACAGATCCTGTTTGAGTATCCGGATTCCGCTTCCGATGGCATATGCTTCCTTTGCATGTGTATCATCCGATTCCATGATCCTGCGTCTGATATCCTCATAATCGGTTGACATATCAAAATATGAGCTCCAATGACCCGACCAGTCAACAGAATCGGCGCTCGAGAGGAATCCGTTACCCGTATCGATCATTATAAGAGGTGAAAAACTCCTCTGATCCGCGCCAAATGGCGGTATGACATATATGTCGCGGCAAAAAGCAGGGTTGTCAGACTTGTGTGCGTCAGGTATGTCGTATACAATATCTGCCGGCACGCCGTATTCAGATATCGCCGTATTAAGATCGAGTCTTTTCCAACGAAAACACTGACCGCTTTCTGCGATCTGTCTCAGATTGAGATACGGAATCTCAATATTATACATTTGGTCCCTCCGATTTCTAAAACCTAAAAGAAAACCCGAAGCGTATCACGCTTCGGGCTAAGATCGTACTTAAATGAATATTATTTGCCGTTGGCCATCTCACAAAGCTCTGCAAGCATCTTGGGAAGCTCTGTCTCCATGTTCTCGTTGGAGAACTGACATGTACCCACTTTTTTATGTCCGCCACCATTGTACTTAAGCATCAGACTGCCTACATTTACTTCTGAGGTCTTGTTGAGTATGCTGTAACCTACTGCGGCCGAACATCCCTGTCCTCCGCGTCCGCTTACGATCCAGGCTGATATGTTCTGCTCGGGATACATACTGTATATCATGAAACGGTTACCTGTATATATAGGATCTACTCCACGAAGATCGCTTATGATGACATTGCCTTCGGTACGTGTATGAGCCTTGACCATCTCCTTGAACTTCTGTGTCTGCTCCTCATATACCTCTATACGTTCTCTTACATCAGGCATCTGAAGGATCTCTTCGGTAGACTTATCCTTACAAGCGACCATAAGCTTCTCCATCAGCTGATAATTGGATACGGTGAACTGTCTCCATCTTCCAAGACCTGTTCTGGGATCCATAAGGAAGCCGACCAGTATCCAACCCTGCGGATTCATGACTTCATCTATGGTAAGGTTGCCGGAATCGACTTTGTCAACTGCGATCATCATATCATCGAAGTTCGGGAACTTCTCCTTACCACCATAGTACTCATAAATAATACGGGCACATGACGGAGTGATACGGCTCTCGCCCTTATACTTGCCGGCAAGTTCCAATCTCTCATGTTCGCTGGAATGATGGTCGAACCATAATCCGCAACCTTCAACATAAGGAACATTGGCCAGGCAGTCATTCTCATTAATCTCCACAAGACCGTCCTGAAGGTCCTTGGGATGCGCAAAAGTCCAATGATCGATCACGCCGGCTTCCAGTAGAAGTGCACCGCATGCAAGTCCGTCGAAGTCCGAACGTGTAACCAGTCTCATAGCCATTAAAGCTTACCTCCTGTCTATACAAAAAACCATATACTATTTTAGAGTATAGTTAGCACTAAATCAAGGGAAGATTTGCAGTTTTTTATTTTTTTAAGGCAAAATCATTCAAACCTTGACTAATTCTATAGGAATGGTATAATATAAAAGATGGTAATTGTTTTGCAAGTATTTGAGTAATACCGGGCAAGTGTTTTACGGAATGTACATATACAGGGGAGGGCATCATGTGGATTTCGACAAAAGGTAAAAATGCTATAAAAGTAATGATGGATCTGGGGATATACATGGGAGGAGATCCCGTGAAGGTCAAGGATATCGCCAGACGCCAGGATATTTCGGAGAAGTATCTGGAGCAGATAATAGCCATGCTCAACAAGGCCGGTCTGGTTCGCAGCATCCGAGGAGCCAAGGGAGGATATGTACTCGGAGATGCTCCGGATAAGTACACGGCGGGGATGATACTAGAGGCTGTCGAAGGCGATATGTCCGTAGTGGATGATCTGGGAGTGACTTCAGAGAATCTGACGGATATGGTGAGCGGAAGGCTGTGGGAACAGCTTGATGCGTCAGTCAGGTCGGTGCTTGACAAAGTGACATTGGCTGATATGTTGGAATGGCATCAGACATTGCTCACCGACCAGTATTCCATATAGATAGTAAATTCGCCCGGCGAGAATGTTATCGAACCGGGCGGATTTTTTATGCTCATTTGAGTATCTGTCTTAAATAGTCGGTCAGAACGGCTGCCGATCTTTCGTGTGATTTTGGCCCGGGATGCATATGCGCACCGTATTCTCCGGGTAATGTGTTCGGAAGCCCCAGGAAGCCGACGTTATTGTCATTGTTCTCTATTTTATATCTGTTTATCGCTTCCGTTATCGGAAGTGTCAGATCATAACCCAACATCCCGTAGCACCATACCATATGCGTATCAGGATTGTGGCGTCTTAACATCTTAAGGAAGCTTACTATGGCATCTTCAATAAGCATTATATCTTCCTTCACATGGCTTTCATCAGGATTGCGGCGCAGCTTATGAGTGATGCCGGTATCGGGATCCGTAAACGGCGGCGTATTGAATGCCGTACTGTCATTGGTGCCGAGATTTATTATGATCGCATGGGGGTTAAACGAAAAATCGTAGTCGTCCGCTGCTCCAAGGCTCTCATTGATGGGCCCGCTTGCCAGTCCGCACACTTTTTCGTATACGGATGGGATATTGTGACGTATATCATTATCCCAGCCGCTGTATACGCCCCATCCGCCCTGGGACAGCAATTGATAGTCTGCGTTAAGTGCTTTTGCCGTCATGGTCGCGTAGTTTATTGATGCACTCATATACATGGCTACCCATACTGTATCTTCCACGTATCCGTAAGTACCTTCGCCGGATGTGATGCTGTCACCGATGAATTCAATTCTGTATGGATAAGACTCGGTGGGCAGGAATTCTCCGTCGGTATGCAGGGATTTAACTAACACCCTGTTGCTGTCATCCTCGCTGACTGCCTGAAGTTCCCTGTAGAAACGCACGGTCTTGGGCTCTGAGGGCTCAAGGCACCTGAACAGACACAGTTTATGCTTTCCCGGCAGTAACATCTGCCTGCCAAACAGCGCTCCGTTTATCTCATATGCTATCCACGGTTCAAGATTGTCGCTGTCAGTCTCCAACTCTATCCAAAGTTCGGAACCGGTCACTTTTACCTCTATACCGCTTCCGTTGAAAAACAGGGGTAGAGGCTGCTTTACACGGCCGGTCCTTCCGAATATGTGTATGTAAGGTACTTCGCTTATATTGGTCTCTTTTAGATCGCTCATAGTATATTCCTCGCTTTTTATTCATTATATTCTTTGATCTGCTTATTCTTTATTATTTTCGGCTCCCGACTCTGAGGTCGTAATGATCTTATCTTCTGCCGGCATGTTGTGCATCAGCCATCTGCACAGGATGAGAGACGGGAAACATGTGAGCACATAGGCAAGGGGCTGAGCTTCCTGTATGCCCGCAAGCCCGCGGATGCTCGACAGGATTAAAAGCGCGGGTATAAAGAATATCCCGCTTCTTAGCGACGACAGAAGTGAAGCTCCCGCGCTGTGTCCCGTACTTTGGAACAGCATCTCTGTCACCATGGACAGAGGCAGGAAAAGAAGCGATACGATATGGAGCCTGAGTGCTCTGGTGCCTATCTCTATGACCTTTGGGTCGTCTCTGAATATGCCTATCAGACTGTCGGAACTTATGAATACCGCTATAATGGCTATCGTCATAAGGCACTCACCGACCAAAAGGGTGAATCTGTATCCCTTTCGTACTCTGCTGTATTTGCCTGCACCGTAGTTAAAAGCGCTTACCGGCTGGAAGCCCTGTCCGACTCCCAAAGCTATTGAGAATATGAAGAATGAGATGCGTGAGACTATGCTCATGGCTGCCACGGCTTCATCTCCGTATGCTCCGGCTAAAGAGTTGAGTACGATGGTGGCTATACTGCCGAGCCCCTGACGTAACAGGCTTGGAAGTCCCGTTGCGCATATATTAAATATGACTCCGCCACCCGGGTGGACATTGTGTATTGAGAGCTTACTGGTGGTCTGACCGCGCAGAAATGCCGACAGGAGTATGCCAAAACTCGTGATCTGACTGATACAGGTTGAAAGTCCGGCACCCGCCACTCCCATGTGAAGACCGAACATGAATATGGGATCACCGATCATGTTGAGGATGGACCCCGACAGAAGCCCCACCATGCCAAGCGCAGCCTTGCCTTCGTATCTGAGTACGTTGTTCATGGTAAAACTGGCCGTCATAAACGGCGCGGCTATGAGGATATATCTTATGTATTCATTGGCGTACGGTGCAATGGTCTCTGTCGAACCAAGTAAAATGATGAGTGGATCTATGAAGATAAATGACAGGATGGCCAGTATCAGCCCGAATCCGAGGGCAAAAAAGAAAGCCGTGGATGCGTTCTTGGAGGCATTATCGGTATCTTTTGCTCCGAGCAGTCTTGAGACTATACTTCCGCCTCCCTGTCCGAACATAAAACCGAAGGCCTGAATGATGGCCATATATCCGAAGACTATGCCTATGGCTCCGCTGGCGGAGTTGCCAAGTCTGCCCACAAATGCTGTGTCTACCAGATTATATATATTGGTGACCAACATATTGATGATGGTCGGTATGGACAGAGTGATGATGAGCTTCGGTATCGGCGTCTCTGTCATTTTTTTATATTGGGCTGCTTGTTTGTTCATCAGGATTTATTATCACTTATTTATGATGTGATTGTAAAGAAAAAAGTGGTCACGGTTTTTATAAAATATGATACATTTATGCAGTAAATTATGGTATACTTATACAAGTAGTTGTGCCTGCATTTGGGGCCGAACACAACATACGATCAAGGAGGGCTACGGACATATGAAGTTGATGTTTATCGGTGCTGACCATGAGGTTACGGGGAGCTGTCACTATGTAGAGTGTTCGGGTAAGCATTTTTTGGTGGATTACGGTATGGAGCAGGGGATCAACGCATTTGAGAATGCTGATCTGCCCATAGAACCGCCGCTTATCGATTATGTATTGCTTACTCATGCGCATGTCGATCACTCGGGATTGCTTCCCCTTTTATATGCGAGGGGATTCAGGGGCAAGATATATACGACGGAGGCCAGTGCGGATCTGTGCAGTATCATGCTGCGTGACTGTGCCCATATACAGATGCAGGAAGCTGAATGGCAGAGCAGAAAGGCCAAGAGAAGTGCATCTGTTCAGATGTCAGAGCCGTTATATAAGATGGAAGATGCGGACGGAGCCATTAAGTGCCTTGTGCCCTGCCCGTATAAGCAGGAGATAAAGATCGATGAGAACATCACCATCAGATTTTCCGATGTGGGACATCTGCTTGGATCTGCGTCCATAGAGGTATGGCTTCGCGAGGACGGTAATGAACGCAAGATCGTATTTTCCGGTGACATAGGCAATAAAGACCAGCCTCTTATCAAGGATCCTCACTATACTGACGAAGCTGACTATGTTGTGATGGAGTCTACATACGGAGACAGACTTCATGTTGCGGAGAGACCCGACTATGTGGCAGAGCTTGCCGAGATCATACAGACCACGTTTAACAGGGGAGGCAATGTGGTCATTCCCTCGTTTGCCGTGGGTCGTACTCAGGAGATGCTTTATTTTATCCGGCAGATCAAAGAACGCAAGCTGATCTCGGGATTCCCGGACTTTCCGGTATATGTGGACAGCCCGTTGGCCGTAGAGGCTACCAGCATTTTCCATAAGAATGAACAGGGTTGTTTTGACGAAGAAGCGATGGAACTGGTAAACAAGGGCATCAATCCCATTACTTTTCCGGGGCTGAACTTAAGCATCACCAGTGATGAGTCCAAGGCGATCAATTTTGATATGACACCTAAGGTCATACTCTCGGCATCGGGCATGTGCGAAGCCGGTCGTATCAGACATCATCTTAAGCACAATCTTTGGAGACCTGAGTCGACCATACTTTTCGTGGGATATCAGGCTATAGGAACCCTTGGCCGTGCGATCATAGACGGGGCCAAGGAAGTAAGACTCTTTGGCGAGACCATTGAGATAAGAGCAGACATCAAAAAGCTGGCCGGTATATCCGGACATGCCGACAGAGAAGGACTGCTTGAGTGGATAGGGGCATTCAAAAACAGGCCTAAGATGGTATTTGTGGTACATGGTGAAGATGCCGTTGCGGAGGGATTTGCACAGACACTTATCGATGAGTGTGATCTTGACGCATATGCGCCTTACAGCGGGACGAAGTACGATCTCATTTCCGGTACCTTTGATTATGAGGCATCTCCGATACCCATCGCACCCAAGAAGAAGCCTGTCAGTGATGTATTTGCAAGGCTGTTGGCAGCAGGCCAGAGACTCATGGGAGTCATCAAGAAGAACGAGGGTGTATCCAATAAGGATCTTGCAAAGTTTGCAGATCAGATCAACTCATTATCAGATAAATGGGACAGATGATATAAGGAGAATATATATGAGTTACGCAGATAAACTGTTTGTGGATATGTGCCGGGATATTCTGGACAACGGTACGAGCACGGAGGGTGAAAAAGTCAGACCGCACTGGCCTGACGGGACACCTGCATATACGATCAAGAAGTTCGGAGTAGTGAACAGATATGATCTGAGGGAGGAATTTCCTCTTATAACTCTTCGCAAGACCGCACTTAAGTCGGCAACGGATGAGATGTTATGGATATGGCAGAAAAAATCCAACAATATCCATGATCTGAGTTCGCATATCTGGGACGAATGGGCTGATCCGGATGGCTCCATAGGTAAGGCCTACGGCTACCAGATGGGCGTTAAGCATCAGTATAAAGAAGGTATGATGGACCAGGTGGACAGGGTCATATATGATCTTAAGAACAATCCTTTTTCACGCAGGATACTTACCAATATATATGTGCATCAGGATCTGCATGAGATGAATCTCTATCCCTGTGCTTATTCCATGACTTTCAATGTGACACAGAGAAAAGGTGAGGATAAGCTCACTCTTAACGGTATCCTCAATCAGCGTTCACAGGATGTGCTTGCTGCCAACAACTGGAATGTGGCTCAGTATGCCATGCTTTTACATATGCTTGCGCAGGTATGCGATATGAACGTGGGAGAGTTCATCCATGTGATAGCGGACGCACACATATATGACAGACATGTGCCCATCATAGAGGAACTTATTAAGAGGCCGCAGTATCCGGCTCCGAAGGTCACACTCAATCCCGATATACATGACTTCTATAAGTTCACCAAAGATGATGTGACGGTAGAAGACTATATTACCGGTGAACAGATAAAAGATATTCCCATTGCGGTGTAAAGGGGACAACAAAGAGGAGGAGATATGAACGCAATAGTAGCGGTAGACAGTAATTGGGCGATAGGTAATAAGGGACAGCTCCTTATACGTATACCCGCAGATCAGAAGATGTTCAAGGCTGAGACCATAGGCGGGGTTGTGGTCCTCGGACGTAAGACCATGGATACATTTCCCGGAAGGAAGCCGCTTCCGGAGAGGACCAATATCATATTATCCACCAATCCGGACTATAAGGTACAGGACGGTATAGTGGTGCACAGCGTAGAGCAGCTCATAGACGAGCTTAAGTCCTATCCGTCGGAAAAGATATACATCATAGGCGGAGATTCCGTATATAAACAGATGCTGCCGTATTGTGACACTGTACATGTGACCAAGATCGACAGAGAGTATGAAGCAGATGCGTATTTCCCCAATCTGGACGAGGATCCGGACTGGGAGATCACTGCATCGAGTGAAGAACAGGTATATTTTGATACGACATATACATTTTTAAAATATGAGCGCAAAAAAGCCATAAAAGGCTGAGATCGGGAGAGATATATGAACAGGGAAGAGAAGAGCAATTACGTTGTAAAAGATAC
>JAEEGL010191897.1_pt1 | contig 11899 bp, 5 predicted proteins | sample 9134231 | NCBI WGS metagenome assembly JAEEGL01 (sample SAMN16246548, study PRJNA631951) | gut metagenome | biome: gut microbiome; feature: rumen; material: fiber-attached | host: Bos | place: Iran: Karaj | collected 2018-10 | reverse complement strand
TGCCGTCAACACCCCCGTCGTCATCCGCGGCGCGGGCCGCGACCGCACGGCCATCTCGGGTAGCGCGACCGTCCAGACGACCTCCGTGCGCGTCTTCCGCATCGGCCACGCCGACGCCGAACTTTCCGGTCTCACCATTTCCAACTTCTACTTCAACAGCGAGAACGAGCTGGAGTCCGGCGCGGTGATCCTGACCGCCGGAACCGTCCGCGACCTCCATCTGTCGTACATCGTCACATCCGGCCACTACTACACGGGGGTTGGTCTCTTCATGACGGGCGGGCTGGCGCAGGACATTGAGATCGACCACTCCAACTGCGCCGGACGGACCGGCAGGAGCGGCGGACTCTTCATATCCGGCGGCCTCGCCGACCGGATCGTCATTCACCACTGCGCGGGCAACGTCACCTGCGGCGCGGCCGGCGCATACGTGGAAGGGGGAATCCTCCGCAACGCGCTGATCTACGGCTGCACAGATTACTCCGTCGAATCGTTCTGCGGAACGGTCAACGTCACGAGCGGAGGCAAGCTCCTCAACTGCACCGTTGCCGGCAACATTTGCTCGCAGGCGGCCATCCCGATGGTCCGGGTCGACGGCGGGGCTTCAGTCATCAACGTCATCTCCTGGAACAACCGTGCCTCGCCCGACATCTCGGGAGCGGGGAGCGTCTCGCACTGCTGCTACGCCAACGCGGCGGCGGGGAACGCAAACGGAAACGTTCCAGCCACCCCGCTCTTCAGGGCCGCGTCGGCGCGCGACTACACGCTTCGCGCGAGCTCCCCGTGCCGCAATGCGGGATCGAACGCCGCCTTTGCCGCCTTGACGGACGCAACCGACCTTGCAGGACTCCCGCGTCTCTTCGGCAAGGTCATCGACATTGGCTGCCACGAATTGCAGTCCGGCGCCGGGACTCTGCTTCTTTTGCAGTAGGGGAGCGCCACCGGAAGATTCGCCAAGAGGCGGCACCGGGTGACAGATTGTGCCAGTCTATTGGCGTAAGATGAAGCTGTTGTCCATGAAAAACCAAGCAAGGCTCCTCATAGCGTTTTTGTTTTTCGAGTCGCTAGTCTGCGGGGCGGCGGAAATGCGCGTCTTGCCGATGGCGCGCGCGGCGTGGGAGAAGGTCAACCCCCTTAGCGGGGAGTTCACGGACGGGCGCTATGTCTTGACGCATGAGCTCGCGCCCGCGTTCGAGGTGTCGCGGACGGTTCCTGTTTCGTCGAACATCGTCGTGGAAGCGGTCTTCAAGCCGGAACGCAAGGCCGGGGATCGCGGCTGCAGCGCCGCCATCGGCATCTACGAATCGCCCGGGCGCTACTGGCGCCTCTTTCTCTCTGAGACCCGTCTGGGTGTCCGCAAGGTCGGCCTCACGGAACTTGGAGGTCCATCGCAGATACAAGGCACGCTGCCGCTTCTCGCCGACGAGGGCGCCGACGGGGCGTGGGAGTGGGGCCGCGCCTACCGGCTGCGCCTCGCGCTCGACCCGTCCGGCGTCGAAGGCGAGATACGCGACGCCGAAACTGACGCCCTCCTCTTCCGCCGCCACTACGGCCTCCTTCCCGGCCATGTCGCCTTCGGCCGCCCCTCTCTCGAGGCCAACCGCCTGCTGGGAGACTTCAATGGAATTAAGGCAGCGGCTACCGGTTGCAATCGGCAGTCGGCAACCGATTGCAATCGGTCGCCGACTGCAACCGAAAACGCCTTCTACCGCACGACCCGCGACCCTGACGGCCGCTGGTGGTTTGTCGATCCAAAGGGCGGCAAGTTCTTCCTCTCCGGCATCGGCGTGGTGTCCCACGAGGGCTTTTACAACGCGTCGCTCGGCTACGCGCCCTACGCCCGTACCGTCGAGAGCAAGTACCCGACGCTTGAGGACTGGGCTACGAACACCCTCTCCCGCATCCACGCCTGGGGCTTCAACTTTCTCTCCTCTCCCTCGGCCATCCTCCTGAGGCGCGGCCTTCCCCACGCGCATGTCGTCAACATCGGACAGAACTTCGCCTGCTACGGCGACGATTTCGATCTGCTGCCCTGCGACGGCGGCCCCTGCTCCGGCTTCCCCAACGTCTTCCACCCGCTCTTTCCCGACTACTGCCGCTTCCGCGCGCGGGAAGTCTGCTCGGCTGACCGCGACGACCCCTGGACGCTCGGCTGGTACATCGACAACGAACTTTCGTGGTGGGGCGACAAGCGCAAGTTCAAGACGCCTCCCGCAAGCGGTCTCTTCGACGCCGCGGCAAAGAAGGCGCCGGGGCACCCCGCGCGCGAGGCCTTGGAGGCGTTCCTCACGGAGTGGAAGAAATCACACAGAGTCACAGAGTCACAGAGGGGGTTTCAGCCTACAGATCAGGATACAAATTTCCGTGGCTCTGTGCCTCTGTGTGACCTTGACAGTGTTCCCGTCGAAGTGAAGCGGGAGTTCGTCCGCCTCTGCGCCCGCAAGTATTTCGAGGAAACGACGCGCGCCATCCGTGAGGCCGCCCCCAACCACCTCGTCCTCGGCTGCCGCTTCGCCGGATTCGGATCCGCCGACCCGGTGGTCTGGGAGGAATGCGGCCGCTTTTGCGACGCCGTCTCCGTGAACAGCTACCCCATGGTCGACCTCGACCGGGGCGTGGCCGTCTCCGGTTTCGCTAGTCATGACCGGCCCATCGCGGACATCCTCCGCGAACGCGCCCGCCTCGCGGACAAGCCCGTGATCATGACGGAATGGGGATTCTCGGCGCTCGACTCAGGGCTTCCGTGCACCCATGGCGCCGGACAACGCTTTTTCACGCAGAGGGAGCGCGCCGAGGCGACATCGATCTTCGCGAGGACGATGTGGGCGATGCCGGAGGTGGGCGGCTACATCTACTTCATGTGGTGCGACGAACCGGCTGTCGGCAAAAACGGCCCGAAGAGCGAGAACACGAACTACGGCCTTGTCAACGAGAACGACGAGCCCTACGAGGAGCAGGTCGCCGCGCTCGCGACGGTGCAGCTTCACCCGCAGATGTCGCGTCACGCAGAGCTGCCGCAGGACAGGGCCGTCGTGCCGCCGAAGGCCGCGGACTTGGCCGCCAGGGTGGGCATGGCCTCCGATGGTACTCGACAACCATCGATGGTCATCGAAAACAATTCCCTTGTCCTCGGCGATGTCGGTGCCTTCTCGATTATGCTCCGCGAGTATTCGCGCGGCGACGTGTGGTGGTCGTCTGCGCGGGAGGTCTCGTCGCCCGCCGCGCAGTCGGGCGACATCGTCACCTTGCGTGGCAAAAGCGCCGCCGGGGAGCCGTTCGAGGCCGATCTGCGCTTCCACCATCCGGCGGGGCGGCCGCTGACGCTTGCCGAACTTCTCCGCGTGCGCAATTGCGGGACGAAGCCGTTGCCGTTCGACGCGGCCTACTTCCGCCTTCTGCCCGCCGACCCCGCGACGCGCGATGGAACCGTCCCGGCGCGCGGCGACGACATCTTCGCGCCACCGGCCGAGGGGCAGCCCACGCCCGTCCCGCCGATGCTCTGGCGTCCGTGGCGCTCCGGCGCATGGGTGCTGCCGGACGGCACGGTTCTCGGCATGCTCTCGCCGCGACAGACGGGCGTCGAAATCTCCTTCCGAAAGGACGGAAAACTTCATGGCGACGCCGTCTATTCCGTCAAGCGCCGCTTGCTCGCCCCCGGCGCGGCGTGGGAGCCGGAGCATGCCCCGTTCGTCCTTGCCGCCGCGATTCCCGGCGGCGAGGACGCCTGGCGCGCGCTCTGCGCGGAAATCCGCGGATGCGCCACCGTGCAAAGGTCGCGTCCCGTCCGGATCAAGGTCGACCCGTCGCGTCCCGTCGGCGCGGTCAAACCCGTCAACGGCGTGGGGCAGCCGCCGATCCTGGGGCTTTCCAGATATCCGATGTTCCGCTACCTCAAGGAGGCGGGCGTCCCGTTCTCGCGTCTCCACGACGTTGGCGGGATGTTCGGGCGCGGCATCTTCGTCGACATTCCGAACATCTTCCGCGACTTCACCGCCGACGAAAACGACCCGGCCAGCTATGACTTCGCTTTCACCGACCTCCTCGTCAACGCCCTCGTCGAAAACGGCGTCGAACCGCTCTTCCGCCTGGGTGTCACGCTTGAGAACTACGCCGCGATTCGTCACTACCGTACCGATCCGCCGTCGGACTTCGCCAAATGGGCGCGCATTTGCGAACATGTTGTCCGCCATTACACCGAGGGCTGGGCGGAGGGCTATCGGCACAAGATCACCCGGTGGGAAATCTGGAACGAGCCGGACAACTGGGAGGAGCCGGAAAAAAACGAATCGTGGCACGGCACCTTCAATGACTACTGCCGCCTCTACGAAGTCGCGTCAAAGCACCTCAAAGCCGCCTTCCCCGATTTGCAGATTGGCGGCTACGCCAGCTGCGGCGCGGCGTATCTGACGGGTTGGGACGTTCCGCGCGCAAAATACCACCTCGACTGCCTGCACCGGTTCCTGCGCCATGTCCGTGAGCGGGAGTGTCCCCTCGACTTCTTCTCCTGGCACAGCTACACCGCCGTCAGCAACACGATGGTCCAAGCGCGCTACATCCGCGAAACGCTTAACGCCGCGGGCTTCGGCGACATTCCGACATGTTTGGACGAATGGCTCCCCGAACCGTCGCACGACAAAGTCGGCACGGCCGCGCAGGCGGCCGAAATTGCGGCCGGTCTCCTGGCCATGCAGAACGGGCCGGTCGATTCCGCCGCCATCTACGACGCCCGTTGCTCCATCGGCAAATACAGTGTGCTCTTCAACCCGCTCACCTACGGGCCGCATAAGGCGTACTACGCCTTCATGGCCTTCAACGGGCTTCGCCGGCTTGGCACGGCTATCGCGGTGTCAGGCGCGGAAGGACTTTACGCCGCAGCCGCCACAGGAGCGGATGGCGCGGTGTCCGTGATGGTCGCCAACACTAACGACACGCCCGTGCCCTTCACGCTGGAAGTCGAAGGGCCGGAACACCCCGTCGGGCCGCGTTGCAGGCTTACCGATGAAACGCGTACCTGGGAAGAGGTGCCGATTCCCGAAGCGCTCCCGCCCCATTCCTTCGCCCTGTTCGACTTTCCTTGAGCGATTTTGGAAAGCGTCATTGGCTGGTGACAGGCACCAAAGACTCTTGAGTCGCTAAGAGGCGACGAAATGGGTACGGCGCAACCACCGGCTGATTTAGGGACGATTCTCATGCACTAGTGTTGTTCAGTAAGTGCCCAGTTTACCATCCACTTGCGGCCTATGGCAGCGCGTACGACCTCCGCCAAGCGGTTTATTCCGGCTCGTGACAGGTGGTTGCCGCTTTTCGCGTCGTAGTTGTCGGCGGATTGTGCGGTGGGATCGTTCGGTCCCAGCGCTTCGCGGGAAGACACATAGGTTAGGCCAGCCTCCTTGCAGAAGATGGCCAGTTTGTGGTCAAGCGCAGCCAGCGCCTTTTCCTGGCGCTTACGGGAGAGGTTGGGCTCGTCCCGCACGTTTATCGGCCCCACGAGTATGGGAATGATGCCTTTTGTACGGCATTTGAACGCCGTGATGGCCAAGCCAACTAGAATGTCAAACGACGGCGTTTCGGAAAAGGCGTCATTGTGGCCGGAAAGGATTACGCAAATGGCAAAATTTGAATCTGGTCCGGTCGCGTCATTCAGGGCACCGTCAAGCTGCCCTTGCAGATCATAGACGGAAGAGCCGGGAACGGAGGCATCGACCATCCTCTTTTCGGACAAATCGAAACAGAGAGCTCCAAGTGCTTCCGCGAGGCTTCTTTCGCTTGCGTCGTTTTCGCCCTTTGTACCGGTGCCATGCGGAACGCTGTCACCGACAACTAGGATTCGTCCACCCGTGACGGCAGGCGGGTCCTTCAACAGAAGGCCGGCGTTTTGGGCTTCCTCGGTAAAAACCGGATTCTTTTTTGCGGCGATGCGGTACTCTTGGGCGGCGTTCCGCCAGTCGAGCAGGCTGAAAAGCAGATTCGCCCATCCAAAATGAAACGTGCCGTCATCGGCGCCAAGGGAAGCGGCCTTGCGGAAACAACTGAGCGTTCGAGGGGAATTGTCACCGAAGAGAGTTCCGACAAGTGCGCGCTGGCGATTGAGTTGCATGCTTTCCGGCGAGCGGCGGAGAGAGGCGTCCAGCAGGTTCAGCGCGGACTTGGGGTCGTTCTCCTCCGCGTGCATTTGCGCAAAAGAGCAAATGCCGTAGTCGAAGTCAGGCCCAAGTCGAAGCATGCGGTGGAACTCAAGGCGTGCGCCAATATAATCCTCGTGGTTTTTCCAAAGCCCCCACGCGTGATTGTGGGCAGCCATGACGGAAGCGGGGTTTTGGCGCGATGCGAAGGCCCAGTATTCGGTCTCGTCAAGATAGTTAAGGCAGAGGGATAGGGAGAAGACGCCGTAAACGGCTACAATGGCGGTGATGGCGAGACGCCCAAGAACACCGGGGAGGCGGAAAACCACGAGTGCGAGAGCCCATGCGAACCCGAAGGAGGCAAAGTAGAGATATCGATCGGCCAATACGGCCGTGGCCCCAATGCGAAGAAGGCCTGGGTAAAGGTAGGGGGCCAAGGCGATTGCAACCCAGAGCAACGGAATTGCCACAGGATCTTGTTGACGGAGAAGACACCAAAGGAGAACGAATCCGACCACTAGCGCGAGTGTGGCGCAAAGCGGTTCCAGAGAGAACAGTGGCACATGCAGGGCAATGACCGGATCCGGAGCGTGGTCGAAAGGGAGAAGTAGTAGCAGCAGATTGCGTGGAAAGGCGCGCAATGAGGCTGAAATGGCGTCTCCCCAGGCGACGCCTGCCGTAAAGTGGCCGGCACGGGCCTCCTGTTCGCCTGGGGTGCCGCCTGCGAAATCCATACTGGCCCGAATCTGCCACCAAAAGAACAAGGCAAAGACAACCGCGAATGCCACATATACTGCGAAGGGACGAATCCAGTGTCGATTTGTCCGCGTTGCCGAGTCCCCCTTGTCTTTCGCCATGGCTGCGTCGCCACTATTTCCAGCCCACGACAGAAGAGCGAAAAAGAGGGGAGCTATGAGGGCGGTTTCTTTGCCGGCCGCCGCCAGAAAGAAGCATAAGATTGCACCGGTGGAAATGCGCGACGAATCGCGCAGGGCCGAGAAAAGGCCAAGAAGGAGAAAGAAAGCCCCTAGCATCTCCTTGCGGTGCGAGACAATTCCGACAGACTCGACTGTGACGGGATTTACGAGGAAAAAAACGGTGGCGCAGGTGGCGACGGCGGCCGACGCGCCGCAGCGGCGCCTGAGAAGAAGCCAGCCCATGCCTGCGACAGCCAGGTGGAGCAGGATGTTCACCACATGGGCATACGCCGGGCTATCGCCAGTCAGCCGCCAGTCAATCCGGTGTGAAAGCTGGCGTAGGGGACGAGGCTGACGCCACAGATTTTGCCAGAGGGAGATGTTGCGTGAAACGGCACCTTCTCGGACGGAAGCCGCCACGACGACGCAGTCTTCCTCGATTACCCTGTGGTCGTCGTAGAGAAATGGGGCTTTGACCAAGGGCGAGAAAACTACGACGGTAAAAAACACAACGCCCAAGGCGACCAGCCAGGCGTGCGATCGATCCGAAAGCCGTGGGAAAAAACGGCTCCTTGAGGATGTGTGGGAAACTGGATGTCCTAGTTTCATAAGAATCGACTAAATCACAGCGTCTGGTTGTGTTTCGTCACCATCGTCTTCAAGCTCTTCGCCGTTGTCTTGATCCTCGGAATTGTCTTCATCCGCTTTGCCGTCATCCGCTTTGCCGACATCCTCTTCGCCGTCATCCTCTTTGCTGGCATCCGCTTCGTCTTCATCCTCTTCGCCATCATCCTCTTCTTCATCGGATTCTACGCCATCTTCATCGTCATTGTCCGCCGCAAGAAGAGCTGCAAGATAGGCATCCTCCGCGTCCAGGATTTCGACATCAATCTCTTCGTCGGCATCTTCCGCAGATTCATTTTCTTCCGTGACGAAAGCGGGGTCGTAGCTGACCAGTCGCTCGACGCAGGTTTCTAGGCGGTCGAGCGCGTCGGCTTCCTCGGGGCACAGTGAGCCCGATTCGGTTCGTGCGCGATCCAGGAAGGCCTTGGCAATTTGATAAGAGCCCTCCTCCACCACCGGCTCAAAAGCCGGATTATCCCGATGAAGGCCGTATTCAAGGTAATTTGCCAAAGACCTTACGGCAAGGCCCATGTCCGATTCCGCCAGATGGGTTAGCCCGCGAATGGGCGTATCCCAGACCTTGTATGGCACTTCTTCGTCCTCGGCGTCCGAGAGGTGCGCAAATGATGTCCACTTGGTCAGGGATTGGAAGAGGATCGATCCTGTATCCGTCTCGTTCTCCGCAAGTTTCCCAAGAAGATTAAGACCCGCTACCTTGTTTTCGGGTTCCAGCAACTTGAAGAGGGCCTCTTCCCGGACGTCGTAGGCGACGCCTGGAGCAAGGATGACAGGTTCCAGTGCGGTGGCGACGGTCTCTTCGTCGTGACGCCCGAGCAGAAGGTCGAGCGCGGAGCGTCCACCGGCAAACATGCTGGCGCTTGTCTCCAGCCAGGCCACAAGCTCATCGTCAGGGATGTCTCGGGCCTGCAATGCAGACGAAAAAGCGGCTGCCTCTTCTTCCGTTCCAAAGTCCCGGATCCAGTCAAAGACGGCAAGCGGGACGATCAACTTGTCATCTTTGGCGACAGCGGCGGAGGACTCCCAGTCCAGTTCGCCGTTTAGGAAGAGAAGGATGCCGCCAAGTGCCCGATTCTCGGCCGCACGTGCCTTGAGAAGGCGGCGTCCCTCGGAAACTTGACGCGGCACATCCCACTCGCGGGCTTCGCGAACGCGCGAGGCGAAACGCATGGCTGGCCGCATCGAGAGAAGCGTCGGGTCAGTGGGTTGGATTACGCGGGTAGACGGAGACCAGATCGACCGTTTCGGCTGCTCGCTTCCCGAATCGCGCGGACTGTTCGCATGGGGCTGCGGGTGTCGTTCCAGCCATCTAGCGGAGGGAGACTCCCTTTGCCCTTCCGCAGGCATCCCTCCGGTTCGACCCAGATGAAGGCAGAGGCCAAGCAGGACGGGAAAAACGCCTACAAGCCAAACTGTTGGGAACCTGAATCGGGATGGCATCAGGGAAAAGAATGCTTAGCGCTCGTAGCAACCGATGTCGATTGCTGAGCCCTTTACGCGCTTCTCCCCCGCGAGGTCTACCGAACCCACGGATTTCTTGAGGTCATCAGTCAACCGGCCCTTGTGGATGCAAGGGGAGCCACTTGCGAGGCGGTAATCGCCAAGGACGGAACCCGACTTTATCTTGACAAACTTCGGAGCTTGCCCCGAGCCCTTGAAACAGTTCTGCAGGGTGTTCTTTCGATTCGAGCCGAACTGCACGGCGGCGACATTCTGGAAGATCGTGTTGTAGGCCTTGTTTTTCACAAGCGCGATGCCGGAATTGTCGGCAATGGTGCAGTTGAGAATCATGCATGAATCGAAAGTCGCGCTTTTATTGCCGGCGAAGAGGCAATTGTAGAAATTGCATTTTGTAAAACCGCCGGGATAACCGGCGTTTATGCCGTTTGAATAAATGTCGCTTTTGGCAGATTGCTTTGCAGCGAATCTGTTGCCGGTAAATGTGCAACGGTTGAAGGAGGAGAGTTCGGCTCCTCTGCTTGCGTACGCACCACTATATACATCGATAAAATTGTTGTTACTATACAACTTGGATGTGGACTCCGAGACATTGTCGACAAACTTGCAGCCGACAAGCTTAGAATTGTAGGCAACCGGAATATTGCCGCAATTCCTGAAAATGCACGAATTCACGGTGCCTCCGGCAACACCATAATCGGAATACGACACCCATTTTCGAATTGTGTAGGGTTCACTCTTTTCGGCTATGGTCTGGCAGTCTATGTTTTGTCCATCCTTTTGCCCATCCAAAGTAAAGCCAACCAGTTTCGTGGCGTTGCCCGTCGGTGGCGCGATATAGGTTACAGTGGCGTACTGAGCCCAGTCGTTACTTCCTGTGATCAGCAGCTTCGATGTCTTCTTCATTTCCTTGCCAAGCTTGGCAATGGCGCCGCTGGAAGTAAAAATAAAACCACTCCAGTCAATCCAATTCTCGGTTGCCTTCGCGCTGGCAGACCTGACAATTTTCGTCTTTGAAGCGCCGTCCTTGCTCTTTATGGTGATCGCCTTGTTGGCTGTGGAAATTTGGGAATATTTGCCAGGATAGACGATGATCGTGTCGCCGTCATTGGCGATGTTAATGGCTGACTGGAGTGTCTTCTTGGCCGTCGAGGCCGTCAGCCCGTTCCCATTGTTGTTTGGACGTGAGCCGTCAACATAGAGCGTCCTAGCTTCAGTCTGCGCTGCAAACAAGGCGCAAAGTGCCGTGGCAAAAGCTGCCGTTTTGAACTTTGTTGTCATTTTAGCCTACTCCCTGGCGGAACTGACATTTGGAAAAGCCCCCGCCGAAAGCCTTCCCAAACCATGGAATGATGGAACAATTGAAATAATAGCATAATGGTGCACCTCGGTCAAGCGAGAAACGGCAGAGAATTGCGATCTCGTCAATTCCTCCTCATTCGCAAACCTCTGCAACAAAGCCACTCTCCGAAATGGTCACCGCGCGGATTTCGTCGAAGCCCTCGGCCGCTTGCGGGGCGGAGAAGCGGGAGGCCTTGTCTTTGATGGCGCAGTCGGGGAGGCGTTCGCGGCCTTCGCGGCAGAAGGTCGTCTTGCCGCATCCCGGCAATCCGCACATTACGATGACTTCAAAGTCCATCGGCCGTGTCTTTCCGGTCATGGTCTGACCCAGTAGCCGGGGACGTCCGCGAGCCGCTCGTAGGGTTTGCGCGCGTAAACGGAGGCCGGGGCCTTGCGCGGGGCGTCCAGCATGTACGCGAGGACGGTGGCGGCGGGAGAAATGGTCTCCCAGACGGTGTACTCGCTCGCCGCGACGGAATAGCTTTCGAGGTTGGCGAAGCGGCGCCAGACGGGCCAGAGGGAGATCTTGTCGGAGCCGTAGACCATGGCCTTGGCGTCCTGCGAGACGCCGTAGGTCCAGCGGTAGGGCGTGATGCCCCCGACATATTCGGCGACGCCGTCGTCCATGCTCTGGAGGTCGAGGAAGCGGGCGGGGTAGTATGTGCCCATCCCAGCCGTAAGCGACTCGCCGCGCGGGTTGCAGCCGTTGTGGAAGTCGTTGGCGAGGAGGATGCCGTTCAGATATTTGCCGTCGCCGGTGAAGACATGCGCGGCCAGCAGGATTTCGGCGCGCCGGAAAGGGTGGGAGTTGCCCCAGCTCATCGTGTGGACAAAGCCGTGATCAGAGGGGAACCAGAGGGTGCGGTACGGGTAGCTGTCCGCCTGCCACGAAAGGAGATTATTGGCCTCGTTGACGCGGCGCCGCTTCCACTCGTCGCGGAATTTCTCCAGCGCGGGCGGTATGCGGGTGTCGGGGAGCGCAAACTCCAGGAAGGTGAAGCCGCTCCAGCCCCAGCTCGACTTGAACATGTCGCTCCAGAGGTCCTTTTCACGGGCGACGACCGGGTCGAAGAAGGAGAGGTCGTCCGTCAGGACGGAGAGATTGAGGGCGGCGGTGAGCATGTAGCGCACAGACCAGTCCTCCGGCTCGCGGTAGACGAGGTCGACGAAGGGCCCCTTCTTCCAGTCGTTGCCGGTCGCGCCCTTCATGGCCTGGACGACGGGCGGGTGGGACGCGGCCCATTTCCACGCGGCGAGGGCGCTGTCGAGCAGTTCCTTTGCGGTCTTCTCCTGACCGGCCGCCTTGAAGGCGCGGGCGACGAGGGCCACCGTCCCGGCGTAGTCGTAGCAGGAGTTGTGGGTCGGAATGGCGAGGTAGTACTGGTGGTTTTCGTGCTGGGGCGCGGCGTATTCGCCTCC
>JAEEGL016113564.1_pt1 | contig 11900 bp, 9 predicted proteins | sample 9134231 | NCBI WGS metagenome assembly JAEEGL01 (sample SAMN16246548, study PRJNA631951) | gut metagenome | biome: gut microbiome; feature: rumen; material: fiber-attached | host: Bos | place: Iran: Karaj | collected 2018-10 | reverse complement strand
ATTTTCTAAAACAATAGATAAGAACATTTTGTCACAATATGAAAGAATAAGAGAAAGCAGAAACGGACAGGGAATAGCAACAATCGACGGTGAAAGTTGCAGCGGTTGCAATATGGTTTTAAGACCGCAGTTAATAGTTCAAGCTACAAAATGTAAAGAACTTGTATATTGTGATAATTGTTCCAGAATATTATTTAATAAAAAAGGTATTCAAGAATAACATAGCAGACGGTTCGTGGTCGCTTTACACTTGTTGTAAAGAGGAAAGTCCGAACTTTACTCTCCTTCGGGAGAAAAACGGTAGCGGGCAACTCCCGCAGTCCGCAAGGATAGAGGTGCGAGCAGAGACGATTTTTCCTGAAAAGGAAAAATGTTCCTTGAAAAAGGAATAGCTCTTACTATAACCAAGGTAAGAGGTGAAACGGCTAAATCCTTACCGGAAAGCAAGATAGCAGTTATTATCGCTTGACCATATAGAGCAATTTATATGGCAGAGAAATGACCACAATGTTTACTTGTAAACATACAGAATTCGGTGTATAGCCGTCTGTTTTGTTATTCTTTAAATAAACACTCCAAAAATGGATAAAAACTTTTATCATCTGCCGGTTATGGTAAACGAAATAGATCAGTATCTCATAACTAAAGATACGGGATTTTATGTCGATTGCACTTTTGGAGGCGGAGGACACAGTTTGTTTGTCCTCAACAAATACAAAAACATTAAAATTATTGCTTTTGACCAAGATACCGATTCTCTAAAAAGATTTAACGAAAATTCCGATTTACAAAAATTTAAAGACAGAATTATTTTTTGTCACGATAATTTCAGAAACATTAAAGAAAATTTACAAAAATTGAATATAGAAAAAGTTAACGGATTACTTGCGGATTTGGGTGTATCGTCAAAACAGCTTGACGATAAAACAAGAGGTTTTTCTTTTAATTCCGATGATTTTCTCGATATGAGAATGAACAAAGAACAAGATTTAACAGCTTATGATGTTGTAAACACTTTCAGTAAAGATAAATTGCAGGACATTTTTTTTAAATACGGCGAAGAAAGTTTTTCAAAACAAATTGCGCAAAAAATAGTCGAAGAAAGATTAAAGGGTAACATAAAAACCTGTAACCAATTAAAAGATATAATTTGTAAGGTTAAATGGTCTAAAGGTAAAATTAATCCGGCAACACAAATCTTTCAAGCTTTAAGAATTTTTGTAAACGATGAACTTGGAAGTCTGCAAGATTTGTTAAACAGTATTTCAGATGTTTTAGATATCGGAGCAAGAGCGGCATTTTTAACTTATCACTCTTTGGAAGACAGGCTTGTTAAACAATCTTTTAAAGAAGACGAAAACTTAAAAATAATAAACAAAAAAGTTATAACTGCCTGTGAAGAAGAAATAAAAACAAATCCGAGAAGCAGAAGTGCAAAATTAAGAGTAGCGGAAAAAATATTATGAACGGAACACAATTAAAAAAACTGTTTATACTTACGTTAGTTTGTTTCATTTGTTATTTTATTGTCATCGGACAAATGAATAATAAATTGGTAAGCTTAAGAATAAAGATTACCGATCTTAAAGAAAATTACGATATATTGGAAAACAAATCCAATGCCATGAAAGCAGAAATAAAAGCATTGCTTTCCATAAAAAATCTTGAAAAAATTGCCAAAGAAAAAAATTTTAATAAACCGACAAAAGAACAAAAAATAATAATACAAAATGATAAAGATAAAGAAGAGTAAACAAAAACCACCATTTTTTAGCTTTGCAACATTAAAGAAATATTTAAATGCAAATCCGTTTTCTTCTTCGGCAAGACAAAAAATTATTATAGGTTTTTTGTTCTTCTTTTTTGCCTTAATAATAATAAAGCTTATTAACTTACAGGTATTTCAACATTCCGATCAAGATCAATTTGTAAACAGTATGGCATATAAGGAAAGCGAAGAACTTCAACAAAGGGGTTTTATTTTCGACAGAAATAAAGATACTTTGGCAATGAGTGTAAAAACCTACACTATATCTCTCGATGCAAAAATGATGCCGGATATCAAAGCAATAGAAGATTTGTTGTCAAGACACGACATTTATTTAAACCCGTCCCATTATAAATCGATAGAAGCAAAAAAAAGATATATTCCCATAAAAAATAATATTTCCGAACTTACAATACTTGAAATAAAACAAGATATTGCAACGGAAAGAAAGAAAATAAAAGAAAGAATACGGCAATTAAAAAAAGACAAAAAACTTTATAAAAAAGACAAAGAAAAACAAGAACAGTGTATTGCCGAACTTAACAGTATAAAAGAAGATAAATTTGTTTGTATAAAAATAGAAAGCAAATATAAACGAGTTTATCCGGAAAAAGAACTTGCCGCACATGTTATAGGAAAAGTAAATTCCGAAAATGTAGGAACAAACGGAATAGAAAAAGCTTGTGAAGAACAGCTTAACGGTGAAAACATAAAAAGATCAAAAATGGTAATCAACAATTACAAAAGTGTGTATATGGACTCTTTAGACGATGAAAACATAGAACAATCCAACAACGTGACTTTAACTATAGACAGAAAACTTCAATTTATTGCCGAAGACGAACTTGAAAAAGGTTTAATAAGAACAAAATCAAAAAGAGGCGTTGCAATAATACAAAATCCGCATAACGGAGAAATTCTTGCAATGGCATCTCTTCCTACTTACAATCCCGAAGAGAAAGTAGGAAAGCAGGAATATTTAAGAAATAATGCAATAAGCATGACCGCAGAACCGGGCTCTACTTTTAAAATCGTTATACTGTCTACAGTGCTTGATAGAGGTATTTTCAAGTTAACCGATAAAGTTTATTGCGAAAACGGAAACTTTAAAATTTTCGGTGCAACAATACACGATCACGACAAACAAAAAACTATCACCGTTCAACAAATATTGGAACAATCTTCAAATGTCGGCACATCCAAACTTGCATTAAAAACAGATAACGAAGTCTTTTATAAATACATTTTAGATTTCGGTTTCAATTCCCGCACGGGAATAGAATTAACCGGAGAAGAAAAAGGTATTGTTTCTCCCGTAAAAAAATGGAGTAAAATAAGTCCTTGTTCTTTATCGTTCGGACAGGAATTATTTGTTACTCCGTTACAAACAATAGGCGCATATTCAACCATAGCCAACGGCGGAACACTTTTAAAACCTAAAATAATAAAATCTATTGCAGATAAAGAGTGTCCGGAAAAAGAAGTGGTAAGAAGAAATGTAATAAGTGAAGATACCGCTTATAAAGTAAAGCAAGCATTGGCCGGTGTCGTAAAAGACGGAACAGGCAAATCTGCTCGTGTTCCCGGATATACGGTAGGCGGAAAAACGGGAACCGCACAAAAATTTGATCAACAACTGAGAAAATATTCAAAGAAAAATTATTTGGCATCATTCTGCGGAATGTTGCCGGCAATGGACCCGGAAATAGTAATTCTTGTCGTGTATGATGAACCTTACGGAGACGAATATTATGCATCTACGGTTGCTGCTCCCGTGTTTTCAAAAATAGCACAAAGAGCAGCTGAATATCTTAATATAAAACCGGATAAACCCGAAGAGTTAGTCGAGAAAAAAACAAAAAAAGGAACAAAAAAATGAACTTAAAAAATTTAATCGACACAATAAAAGTTAAAGAGATTTTCGGAAATACGGATATAGATATAACAGGATTATCTTACGATTCCAGAAAAATTTCGCAAGGGAATATATTTTTTGCAATGAAAGGTGCTCATACCGACGGAACAGAATTTGCAAAACAAGCAATTGAAAAAGGTGCGGTATGTGTTGTTTCCGAAACAAAAATAAACGATTGTAATTGCACAAACATAATTGTTGGTGATATTTTAGACACGATGGCAAAAATCAGTGCAAAGTTTTACGACTATCCCGATAAAAAGTTAACCGTTATCGGTGTTACGGGAACTAACGGCAAAACATCCATAACATATATGACCGAATCAATATTCAAAAAACTAAATACAGATATAGGTGTAATAGGAACCATCAGTTACAGATATGGAGATGTTGTTATCGATGCCCCCAATACTACCCCCCAATCTTTAGATTTGTATAAGATGATGGCGGAAATGGTAAAACGAAACATAAAATATTTAATAATGGAAGTTTCTTCTCATTCTCTAGTATTGGGCAGGGTTTCCGGTATAGAATTCGATGTGGCTGTTTTCACAAATTTAACGCAAGATCATCTCGATTTTCATAAAAGCATGGATAACTATTTTAATGCAAAAAAAATGCTGTTTTCTTCGTTATCAACTAATTTAAAAAACAATAAAAAGTTTGCTATAATTAACTCTGACGATTTTTACGGTAAAAAACTTTTGGAAGATACCGATATTACGGCAACAAAAGTTTCTTATTCGACTTGTTCAAAATACGGAAATTTGTATTGTTTTGCAAAAGATGTTTCGTTAAACAGCGAATATAGTTCTTTTAATTTGGAATCTGCTTTCGGTAATGCACAAATAAAAACAAATCATGTCGGTATGCATAACATATACAACATTCTTGCGGTATTCGGCGTTTGTATGGCAATAGGGCTTGATTTCAATAAAGTTGTCGAATGTTTAAAAAACATATCCGGTGCTCCCGGAAGACTCGAAAGAGTAAACGGCAGCAAAGATTTTTCGGTTATAGTTGATTATGCTCATACGGACGATGCTTTAAAAAATGTGTTATCCGCAATAAAGAGTTTAAATCCGGCAAAAATTATTACGGTATTCGGATGCGGCGGGAACAGAGATAAAACTAAAAGACCGAAAATGGCAAAAGTTGCCTGCAGCATGAGCGATTTTGTTTTTATTACTTCCGATAACCCCAGAGAAGAAAATCCCGTAGAAATAGTTGAAGATGTTGAAGCCGGAGCAAAAGAAATAAACAAAACAAATTATAAAGTTGTCGTTGACAGAAAAGAAGCAATAAAAGAAGCAATTATCAGTGCAAACAAAAACGATGTAGTTTTAATAGCAGGCAAAGGACACGAAAATTATCAAATAATAGGAAGAACAAAAATTCATTTTGACGACAGAGAAACAGCTTCGGAAATATTAAAAAATTTCAGGTAATATAAAATGGAAAATTTTTATTTAATGGACTTAATAAATGCGGTAAACGGTTCTTTTGTATTGGGTAATCCCCACTTACCTATAGGAGAAGTAGGAATAGATACAAGAACAATAAAACAAGATTCTTTGTTTTTTGCAATAAAAGGTAAAAGTTTAGACGGACACGATTATATAAGAGAAGCTATAGAAAAAAAAGTTTCGGCAATCGTATATTCAAGAGACGATATAAATTTTGAAAATTTGTTCCCTACATTACCGTCATTGGTGAAAGTTCAAGACACATCCGTTGCTTTGGAACAATTAGCCAAAGCATACAGAAAAAGGTTTAATCTTTTACAATGTGTTGCAATTACCGGCTCAAACGGTAAAACAACAACAAAAGAAATGTTGGCATCCATATTCAGGCAAAAAGGTAAAACTTTATCCAACCAGGGAAACTTTAATAACAGAATAGGTGTTCCTTTAACGGTGTTTAATCTTACCAGCGATACCGAATATGCTGCAATCGAAATAGGAACGTCAGAATTCGGAGAAATAAAAGCTTTAACCGATATCATAGCTCCACATTGCGGAATAATAACAAATATCGGCAGTTCTCATTTGGAATTTTTTAAAACTCCGGAAAACGTTTTAAAAGAAAAAAGAACTTTAATAGACGGTATAGACGATGACGGTTTTATAGTATTGAACAATGAAAACCCGTATTTAAAATCAATAATTCCGCAAGCAACAAAAAAAGTTATTACTTTCGGTTTATATAACGGAGCTGATGTTTATGCCAAAAACATAAAGTTATGGTTAGACAAACCTCTTTTTGACATGTATATCGACGGAGAAAAAGAAACCATAGAACTTCCGATAAAAGGTAAATTTAATATTTTCAATGCTTTGGGAGCAGCCGCAGTTGCATACGGGTTGGGTTTTTCTCTTCAAGAAATAAAAGAAGGGCTTGCAACTTGCACTCCGCCGAAAATGAGAATGCAACCTTACACGTTGGGTAACGGCGCTGTTATGGTAAACGATGCTTACAATGCAAACCCTACATCAATGCAAACATCAATAAAAAGTCTTTCACAATCTTATCCGAACAGAGAAGTAATTTTAGTTTTGGGAGATATGTTGGAATTAGGTGAAAAAACAGCAGATTATCATGCAGAACTCGGTAAGTACATAAACACTTTACCAAACATTAAATCAGTTTATTTGTTTGGAGATTTGGTTAATCATTTAAAGAGAGAACTTACCGACAAGCAATCAAAATATTTTATATCAAAAACTATTCTTTGCGAAGAAATAATGGAAGATATAAAAGAAAATTCATTGGTATTCATAAAAGGTTCAAGAGGTATGAAACTTGATGAAATTTACAACGAGATAATTACGGCAGATAAAATTAAAAGGGGTATAAAATAATATGTTCTACCATATTTTTTACACATTACTAAACATAAACCTTTTCCAATACATCACGTTTAGAGCAGGCGGTGCAATTTTAACAAGTTTAATAATAACATTTCTAATTGCTCCCGCAATTATAAGAAACTTAAAAAAATATAAAATCGGTCAGGTAGTAAGAAGCGATGGACCGAAAACTCATCAAATAAAAGCCGGAACAACAACGATGGGCGGAATAATAATTTTGTTATCCTTACTTGTATCGACAGTTTTATGGGCAAGATTAGATAACCATTTTATTTTATGGTTAATAGCAGCAACAATATATTTCGGTATGATAGGCTTTTTCGACGATTATTTAAAGTTGGTAAAGAAAAATCCTAAAGGTTTGTCCGCAAAGAAAAAATTATTGTTTCAATCTGTTTTCGCCATAGGTGTAATAGCATACTTATATTTTTATCCGACAAACGAACAGTTTGCAACTTCATTAAATATTCCATACTTAAAAACAACTTTCGTAGAATTATCTTTCTTATATTTTGTATTAATATTTCTTGTTATCGTCGGAAGTTCAAACGCGGTAAACTTAACTGACGGGCTCGACGGACTTGCAACCGGTAATATTATAATTGCAGCGGTAACACTTGCAATATTTTCTTATCTTATAGGGCATTCGCATATAAGTTCTTACTTGAAAGTTCCTTATGTAGCAGGTGCCGGTGAAATTTCGGTATTTTTGATGGCATTATTCGGTTCCGGACTCGGCTTTTTATGGTACAACTCATACCCTGCAGAAATCTTTATGGGTGATACCGGGAGCTTATGCCTTGGCGGTCTTTTAGGATTGACAGCTGTATTTATTAAACAAGAACTTATTCTTTTTATATTAGGAGGAATATTTGTAGCAGAAGCATTATCGGTCATGATACAGGTTTCCGTTTTCAAGAGAACACAAAAAAGAGTTTTTAGAATGGCACCTTTACATCACCACTTTGAGTTGGGCGGTCTTGCCGAAACAAAAGTAACGATAAGATTTTGGATAATAGGAATTGTCCTTGCTATTATATCAATAGCTTCTCTCAAATTGAGATAAAAAATGGCAAAAAACAACGGCATCAAAATAACAGTGTTAGGTTTGGGAAAGTCCGGAATTGCATGTGCAAACTTGGCAATATCAAAAGGTTATACTGTTTTTGCAAGTGACAGCGGCAAAGTAAGAACTCACAAACAAATGAAATTAAACAAGAAAGTTGAAGTTGAGTTCGGTAAACATTCTTTAAAAGTTCTTGAAAGTGACATAATAGTAAAAAGCCCGGGATTACCTAACGAGCTTGAAATTCTTAAACAGGCAAGAAAACAAGAAATACCCGTTTTAAGCGAACTCGATTTTGCATTAAACTTCGCAAAACCTAAAAAAATAATTGCAGTTACGGGAACTAACGGTAAAACTACCACAACAACCTTAATTTACGAAATAATCAAAAAAGGATACAAAAACACATTTGTTGCAGGAAATATAGGGTTTCCGATATCAGAAGTTGTAACAAAACTAAACTCAAAATCTGTTTTGGTTTTGGAACTGTCTTCTTATCAACTTGAAGATTCCCCTCTTTTTAGGCCGAATATAAGTGTCAGCATGAACATTACTCCCGACCACTTAAAACATCATCACACAATGGCAAACTATGTAAAAGCTAAAGCAAACGTGTTTATAAATCAAAATAAACAAGATTTTGCAATATACAACTATGAAGACAAATATTTAAAAAAATCCATTCTAAAAACAAAAGCGGTAAAGTTTGAATTTAATAACAACAAAACTAAAAACTGTATTTGTTTTAAAGACGGAACAATTTATTTAAAGAAAAATAACAAAACCGTAAAACTTAATCCTAAAATAAATATTCCGGGAAAACATAACATAGATAACATACTTGCTTCCGTTGCTGCAAGTTTTCTTGCAGGCACAAAAAAATCCGTAATTGAAAAAGTTATATCCGGATTTAAAGGTGTGGAACACAGGATAGAATTTGTAAAAGAAATAAACGGTGTAAAATATTATAACGATTCTAAAGGAACAAATGTCGATTCCACAAAAGTTGCACTTGAATCGTTCGACAAAAATATTCAACTTATACTCGGCGGGCAAGATAAAGGAAGCCCGTATAAACCTATTGTTAATCTAATAAAGAAAAAAGTAAAAAATATATTTTTAATCGGTGAAGCAGCAGATATAATAAAAAAACAACTTAAAGGTTCCGCACCTATGGTAGATTGTAAAACTTTATCGAACGCAATAAAAAAAATATATTCGGTAGCACAGAAAGGTGACATTGTTTTATTTTCCCCCGCATGTGCATCGTTCGACCAATTTAACGATTTTGAACATAGAGGCAGAGAATTTAAAAAATTTGTTTTAGCTATAAAATAAAATGACTAACTTCTTTTTTAATAACAAAATCATAAACGGATTAAAGAAAAACAAAGATGCGAGATTTCTTTCATATTGGACTTCGGGCCTGATTGTTATAGGTGTTTTAGCCGTTGCGTCATGCAGTGCCATGGTAAGCATAAATTCTCCGTTCGACTGTATTTCAAAACATCTTATGAATATAGGTTTAGGGTTCGGCCTTTTTATTATTGCTTCTTTTTTTGATTACACAAAATACAGAAAATTTTCTTTTTTCCTTTTTATATTAACAACGGTATTATTGTTATCCACTATTTTTTTCAGAGAAATAAACGGTGCTCACAGATGGATAAATCTCGGATTTTTTAATTTTCAACCGTCGGAAATGGCAAAACTTGTAATGATAATACTAATGTCGGACTTTCTTACCAGACACAAACATCATATAAACACTTGGAACGCAAACGTTTTTCCGTGCGTATATTTAGGTGTATTTTGCTTTATTATTTTTATTATGCAAAGTGATTTAGGAACGGCTTTCTTACTTTTTGCTATATGGTCATCACTTTTGATTGTAGCCAAAATAGATGTAAAACGAATGCTTTTAATTGTTTTAGCTTGTGTATTGGCTTTAGCTGTAGCAATAGCAATAAAACCTTACAGAAGAAAAAGAGTGTTAACTTATATCAAACCTGTCATTCAATATGTTATGAAAACAAATACTGCGGAAACTCCGCAATCAAAGGCAGAAAAAATTAAAAATTCCGATTCATATAATTCCGATATAGCTTTTGCAGCCTTCGGATCCGGCGGTTTAACAGGCAAAGGTGCGGGCAAGAGCGATACAAAATTGAGATACTTACCTGAAAAACATACCGACTATATTTTTCCTATTATAGGCGAAGAGCACGGCCTTATAGGAACATTACTTACCGTCTTTCTTTTTATTATGTTCACAAAAACGGCTCTGAATATTAACAGTAAATGTAAAGATGAGTTTGGGAAATATTTATCTTTAGGAATAATTTTAACCATAACCGGACAAGCTATCATCAATATGGGTATGACTACAGGCATTTTACCGTCTAAAGGAATACCTCTGCCTTTTATTTCTTACGGAGGTTCGGCAATGCTTATAAATTGTTATATGGTAGGAATACTCGTTAATATTGCAAGGAGCAACAGCAGATTATTATGAAAAATATACTTATTGCAGTCAGTGGTACAGGCGGACACGTTTATCCCGGAATAGCACTCGCTTATGAATTGAAACAAGCAGGATATCATCCTGTTTTTATAGTGAACAATAATAAGAACGGTGTATCATTACAAATTGTGAGCAATTCCGGTTACGATTATGAACTGTTGGATTTTAAAGCTCCTCCGAGAAAAATATCGCTGGATTTATTTTTGTTCCCGTTCAAACTTATTAAAACATTGTTTGCGGCAAAAAAAATATTGAACAAGTTTTCGCCCGTGGCAGCGGTAGGGATGGGCGCATACTTATCCTTCCCTATATTACTTATAGCAAAAATAAAAAAGATACCTACACTTATTCACGAACAAAATTCCATTCCGGGACTCGCAAACAAATTATTATCTAAGATAGTTACAAAAGTTGCCGTAAGTTTTCAAGGATCCGAAAAATATTTCAACAAAAAGAAAACAATATTTACTTCTAACCCGATAAGAAAAGACATTTTTAATATTTCAAGAACTGAAGCGGCAAACAAATTAAATCTTGATGCCGATATTTTCACAATTTTTATTTTCGGCGGAAGTTTAGGCGCAACAAAGCTGAACAATATTATGTTCAATGTTAACGAATATTTATTTAATCGACATAAAGGTAAAATACAATTTATACATATTACGGGAAACAACGATTTCGAATCATTAGATAACAAATACAAAAAACTTAATACAAAAAAGTTTATAACAAAATATATGAACGATATAGGAAATGCTTATGCCTGCAGCGATTTGTTGGTTTGCAGAGCAGGAGCGGGAACGGTAAAAGAAGTAGAAAATTACAATTTGCCGGCACTGTTTATACCTTTCCCTTATGCTACCGACAATCATCAATACTTCAATGCAAAATCGGTAGAAATACCGAATTTCAGAATTGTTATAGAAGAAAAAAATATTACCGAACAAGAAATAATAAAATTTATCGAACAATACATATCTAATGTCATAGATGTTACCAGAGTAGTTACTCCGGAATATTTCCCTCAGGAAATATTGGCTAAAGAGGTTATAAAATTAGCAAATGAAAAAATATAATATTTTAATATCAAACGACGACGGAATAAACGGACCGGGCTTAAAACCTTTGATGAAAGAGTTATCTTCTTTCGCAAATATTTATGTTATTGTTCCAAAACACGAAATGTCGGGAACAAGCCATTCGATACATTTGAAGAAATGGTTAAAACTCGAAAAAAACAAAAATAATATTTATGTTCTTGTAGGCGGAACACCTGCAGACTGTGTAAAATATGCGCTATATTCTTTTTTTAAGGATAAAATAGATTTGGTTGTAGCCGGAATAAATACGTGTGCGAACCTTGCACAAGACGTTGTTTATTCTGGAACGGTTGCTGCCGCAAGAGAAGGGGCATATTTGGGAATACCGTCAATGTCTGTTTCGGCAAGCGACGAACAAAACCCTTGTTATGAACAAACAGCCAAAGCTGCTTTAAAAATAGCAAAAACAGTATTAAAGAAAGAAAAGAAGGGCAGACCTGCATTATGTTTAAATATTAATATTCCCCCCAATTATAAGGGAATAAAGGTTGTTCCTTTGGGAATAAGATGCTACGATGAAAGTGTTGTAGAAAAGAAAACAAAAAAAGGAACATACTATAAACTTGCCGGAAGATTCATTTCCGGTAAAAAGAATAAAAAGTCCGATATTGATGCCATAGAACAGGGATACATATCGGTTACTCCGTTGGAACT
>JAEEGL016098126.1_pt1 | contig 11900 bp, 13 predicted proteins | sample 9134231 | NCBI WGS metagenome assembly JAEEGL01 (sample SAMN16246548, study PRJNA631951) | gut metagenome | biome: gut microbiome; feature: rumen; material: fiber-attached | host: Bos | place: Iran: Karaj | collected 2018-10 | reverse complement strand
TGCCTCACGAGGCAGACGGCGGACCGCTTCCAGATCCTGTGGCCGGAACGGGCGGACTTTTCCATCCACCCTGCGGAGAGCTTTTGCTTCCGGGAGGGAGACCGGCTGTATTTCAGCCGCTGGTATGAGGACCCGGATTACAGAGAAGAGGTCGTAGTGCGCCGGATGCGTGACGGCGCGGTCCTGGAGCAGTACCGCGGCGCGCTGAACGCCATGCCGGACGGCAGCCAGTGGCTCCTGACGGAATAAAGATCCTCCAAACGCGGCCACGTATTTCTTATACAAATAAAAAAACAGCCCGCCGCGGATCCCGCGGCGGGCTGTGCATTATTCGGTCTTATTACTTGCCGGTCACGTCTTCGACGATCTCCTCGGCCTTTTCTTCGACCTTCTCAACCGCCTCTTCAGCCTTCTCCTCGACTTTTTCGACGACCTCTTCAGCCTTCTCTTCGACCTGCTCGACCACTTCCTCGGCCTTCTCCACAGCGCCGTCCTTCTTCAGCTTATCCTTGATCTCAGCGGCCTTCTCCTTGATCTTGTCGTCGATCTCGGTCTTCTCCAGCGCGCTGTCCACGACGCCCTTGACCTTCTCCGCGCCGCTCTTGACGCCGGCCACGATCTTATCGTCGATTTCTGTCTTGGCCAGCACTCCCTGGACCTTTTCCTTGCCGCTCTTGAGGCCGGCCTTGATTTTATCGTCGACCTCGGTCTTGCCCAGCAATTTGTTGATCTTATCCTTCAAAGACATAACGCGACCCCTCCTGTGATTATTTGATACCGCTATTTTACCGCACCTTACACCGCTTTTCAATCACCAATCGGAGAAAATCTCCATTTTTTCGAATAATCATCGTCCGCTGCGCCGGAGCCGCGCCAGGATCTCCTGATCCGCGGGGCAGAAATCGTAGTTCGGGATCTCCGCAGCCGTGATCCAGCGGAGATCGGCATGCTCCAGCAGCTTCGGCTCGCCGGATACGATGGAAGCGTTCATCAGCGTCAGGTGCACAGTGAGGTCCGGGTACTCGTGGACGACCTCCATGAACACCTCGCCTGCGGTCACGGCAACGTCCAGCTCCTCCCGGCACTCGCGGACAAGCGCCTGCTCCTTTGTCTCCCCCGGCTCCACCTTGCCGCCCACGAACTCCCAGAGGAGCCCCCGGGCCTTGTGCGCAGGGCGCCGGCAGATCATAAACCGATCGCCTCTCCATATCAGAGCCGCCACGACCTCCGTCATACCGTCCTCTCCTCTCCGCTTTTTTCCATCATACCACAGGCTGCGGCGATGGCAAGCGCCGCCTTGCGTATTTCCGTCAAAAAAGCTATAATAACGAAAACGGCGCCCAACGGCGCATCTTAAAAGGAGTCATCAGAATGCTGGAAGTCGGTATGAAAGCCCCGCAGTTCACCCTGCCGGACAAGGACGAAAACCCCGTCAGTCTCAGCGACTTTCTCGGGAAAAAAGTCGTGCTCTATTTCTATCCCAGGGACAATACCTCCGGATGTACCAGACAGGCAGTTGCTTTTGCCGAAAATCATGAAGCGTTTCTGGCGAAAAACACGGCGGTCATCGGCGTCAGCAGGGACAGTGCCGCCTCACACCGGAAATTCGCGGAAAAACACGCGCTGCCCTTTTTTCTGCTCTCCGACCCGGAGCGGCAGGTGACCGAGGCATACGGCGTGTGGCAGGAGAAAAGGAATTACGGCAAGGTCACCATGGGCGTCGTGCGCACTACGTTCCTCATCGACGAGGAGGGCGTGATCGAAAAGATCATGACAAAGGTGAAGCCCGATACCAACGCCGGGGAGATCCTGGCCTATCTCGGGTGAGGAATATGGCTCGTCCACTGAAAACGACCCTTCTCCTGTTCGTCCTGTGCGCCGCAGCGCTTCTCGGCTTCGGCTGCAGCAGGCAGATCATGGACGGCGACGGCATGGTCCGCAGCTATGAACAGATCACCCAGGAGGAGGCCGCCCGCCTCATGGAAGCGGAGAAGGACTATATCCTCCTTGATGTGCGGACCCGGGAAGAATATGCCGAGGCGCACATCCCCGGCGCCGTCTGCGTCCCCAATGAGGAGATCGGGACGGAGCAGCCCCCGGAGCTGCCGGACAAGGATCAGCTCATCCTGATCTACTGCCGCAGCGGCCGCCGCAGCAAGGAAGCCGCCCAGAAGCTGTTCGATATGGGGTATACCCGGATCAGGGAATTCGGCGGGATCATCACGTGGCCGGGCGAGACGGTGAGCGACATCTCCGACGCTGTCCGCCCCGTCCTGATGCTGGACAGCGCCGAGGAGGGAGAGGCGGACGGCGTCCGGCTCCTCGTCACAGGGTACGCGGACGGGAAGATCTCCGTGCGGCTCACGAACACCACGGAGGAGGAAAAGTACTGCGGCATGGAGTTCTCCCTGAGCGTGAAGAAGAACGGCGCATGGCAGGAGCTCCCCTGGCCGGAGGACATGTCCTGGATCGCCCTGGCCCAGGTCATCCCCGCGCGCGGGGAGACGGAAGCCGTATGCGATGCTTCCGCCCTCGGCGCTCTCGATTCCGGGGAGTACCTGCTGGAAAAAGCCGGTGTGCAGGCCGAATTCCGACTTGTCTGGAGTGAGTGAAATGGAAACGATCCCTGCCGCCGGGAGGGCGGTGACATGCTTTGAAAGCGGCGCGGCTCGAAACGGCCCCCTGTTCCTGCTTTGCTCGGGACAGGAGGGCGGCAGCACGGTCTTTGAAGAGGTACTGTCCCGAACGGAAAGGCCGTTCCGGCTGGCTGTGTTCCCGGTGGAAAACTGGGAGGAGGAGCTGTCCCCCTGGGAGGCGAAGCGGGTCTTCAGGGGCGGTCCCGACTTTGGAAGCGGCGCAGACGATACGGTGCGCCGTCTGACGGAGGAGGTGCTGCCCGCCCTGCGGGAGGCGCTGGGCGCGCCGGACGCCCCCTGCCATATCGTCGGCTATTCCCTGGCGGGGCTTTTTGCCGTGTATGCCCTCTGCCGGACGGACGCGTTCGCCGGTGCGGTTTCCTGTTCCGGTTCCCTGTGGTTCCCGGGATTTCCGGAATTCTGCAGGGAGAATGCGCCGATCGGGCGGCCGGAGGGAGTATACTTCTCCCTGGGCGACCGGGAAAGCAGGACGAGGAACCCGGTCATGGCCGCGGTGGAGGAGAATACAGCCGCTGTCTGCCGCCTTTTCTGTGAGCGGGGATATGATGCCGTGTTCGAGCTGAACCCGGGCGGCCACTTTCAGGACCCGGAAAAGCGCCTTGCCAAGGGCATCGCGTGGATGCTGAACAGAGCATAAGGAAACCGGAGAGCGCTGCTCTCCGGTTTCTTTATGCGTTTTGCAGTTGATCGGATGCTTTGATCTTTTTCCTGATGATCACAGAGAAAATAACGACGAAGCAGACTGCCGCTCCCGCCCAGGTGATGGGATAGACGGAGCCGATGGCCGGCAAAGTGTGATATACCCTGGAGAATACTGCCAGCAGGCTCACCCGCAGGACACACAGGTTCGCGATAATGACGATCATGGACGAGATGGAATAGCCCATGCCCCGGATCGATGCGCCGGTGACCTCCAGAATGGGATAGATCCAGTAGAGAGGATAGGTGACTGTGGCGATCATCAGCGCGTGCGTCACCACGTCCGCGTCCTTCATGAACCAGGTGAATACCGTCCTCGGGAACGCCAGCACCGCGCCTGCCAGGCACGCCACCACGGCGGCGGATATGATCGTGGTAACGACCGTCCCCCGCAGGATGCGGCGATAGTTGCCCGCGCCGGTATTCTGTCCCGCAAAGGTGGTGGCCGCCTGGCCGAAGGCCATGATGGGCAGATAGATGAAATTCTCCACCTTGTAGTAAGTTGCAAAAGCAGCAACGGCCGTCTCCCCCAGGTCGTTGATGTAGTACTGCACCATCACGTTGGAGAAGGTGATGATGATCGTCTGGACCCCGGTGGGCAGGCCGATGCGCAGGACCTGCCGCAGTATCCCGCCGCTGACGCCCAGCTTTCTGAGGGAGAGCCGCAGGGGAAGCTCCGGCCGTGACGCCAGGTACCATACCAGGAAAGCGGACGCGCCCTGGCTGATGGCGGTGGCGATGGCGACGCCGGCTACCCCCAGCGGGAACACCACAAGGAACAGCGCGTCCATAGCCACATTCAGGAAACCGCATATCACCAGGACGATAAAGGGGGAGCGGGAATTGCCGTAGGCGCGCATCCCGCCGGAGACCATGTTGTAAAAGATGAGCATGGGCACGCTGATGAGGTAGATCCGGATATACACAACAGCCTGGGGCATGACCTCCTCCGGCGTGCGCAGGATCTTAAGGATATGGGGGGAGAACAGCATCCCCAGGATCATGAGGATGAGCCCGCCGATGATGCCGAAGGTCACGGAGGAGTGGAGAGCCTTTTCCGCCCGTTCCCGGTCCTTCGCGCCGATGGCCTGAGCCGCCACCACGCTGGTGCCCACCGCGATACCGGAAAACAGCCCGATGATGCAGGTGATCAGCGTGGAGCTGGCGCCCACAGCGGCAGCCGCTGTCTTATCCAGCAGGTTGCCCACGAACATGAAGTCCACCGTGTTGTAGAGCTGCTGGAAGATACTGCCCCCGATAAGCGGCAGGATAAAGCGGATGAGGGGGCCGACGAGCGGCCCCTTCGTCATGTCGATCGACTTTTTTTCTCTCATAGCTTCTTTACAAACAGACAGCGGATGGCATTGAGCACCGCGACGATCATGACGCCCACGTCCGCAATAATGGCGATCCACATGTTGGCGATGCCCAGGGCGGCAAGGATCAGGCAGATGAACTTGACGGCCAGTGCCAGGACGATGTTCTGCTTCACGATGGCGAGGCATTTGCGGGAGATCCTGATAGCCTTGGATATCTTCCGCGGGTCGTCGTCCATGAGGACCACGTCCGCGGCCTCGATGGCGGCGTCGGAGCCAAGAGCGCCCATGGCGATGCCGATATCCGCTCTTGACAGCACCGGCGCGTCGTTGATGCCGTCGCCCACGAAGGCGAGCCTGTCATTCCCGGAACACTCCCTGAGGAGCTCCTCCACGGCGGTGACCTTGTCTGCCGGCAGCAGTCCGGCGCGGTATTCGGAGATACCCACTTCCCCGGCCACCTTCTTCGCCACGCTCTCTGCGTCGCCGGTGAGCATCACCGTCTTGCGCACGCCCGCCTTCCGCAGCTCCTGCATGGCCTCCCCGGAGCCTTCCTTCAGCTCGTCGGAGATCACGATGTGGCCGCAGTATTCGCCGTCCATGGCGATATGGATGATGGTGCCCGTATGGCTGCACGGGTGATAGTCGGCGCCCAGCTTTTCCATCAGTTTTTCGTTGCCCACGGCCACCAGCCTGCCGTCCACCTTCGCGATGACGCCATGGCCGGAGAGCTCCTGCACGTCGGTGACGCGGCTCTCATCCAGCCGCCTGCCATGGGCGGTGCGGAGACTGGCGCTGATGGGGTGTGATGAGTGGGCCTCAGCCAGGGCGGTGTACTCCAGCAGCTCCTTCTCGTCCAGGGGGCTGTGGTGCACCGCGGTGACGGCAAAGTTGCCCTTGGTGATGGTGCCGGTCTTGTCAAAGGCCACCGTTTTCACCTGGGACAGTGTCTCCAGATAGTTGGAGCCCTTGACCAGGATGCCTTCCCTGCCGGCGCCTCCGAGACCGGCAAAAAAGCTGAGGGGGATACTGATGACTACGGCGCAGGGGCAGCTGATGACCAGGAACGTGCAGGCGCGCAGCACCCAATCGCCCCACAGCCTGCCCACGGAGGCGTAATGCTCCATGCCCACGCCGGTGATCATACAGAAAAGCGGAGGCAGGACGGCAAGGGCCAGAGCCGCATAACACACGACAGGCGTGTAGTATCTGGCAAATTTGGAGATGAAATTCTCGGACTTCGACTTGCGGGACGCCGCGTTCTCCACCAGATCCAGGATCTTGCTTGCGGTGGACTCGTCGAATTCCGTGGTGGTGCGGATGCGCAGCACACCGGTGGTGTTGATGCTGCCGCTGAGGACCTCATCGTCCACGGCCACCTCCCGGGGCTTGCTCTCGCCGGTAAGGGCGCTGGTATTCAGGGCGGAGGTCCCTTCAATGACAACGCCGTCCAGCGGGATCTTCTCACCGGGCTTTACCACGATGACGCTGCCGATCTCCACCTCGTCGGGATCCACCCGTTCGGTGCCGTCCTCCGTCTCCAGATTGGCGTAATCCGGGCGGATGTCCATCAGATCGCTGATATTCCGGCGGCTTTTGCCTACGGCATAGCTCTGGAACAGCTCGCCGACCTGGTACAGCAGCATGACCGCCACGCCTTCGCCGTATTCTCCCAGGGCGATAGCGCCGACGGTGGCCACCGTCATCAGGAAATTCTCGTCAAAGACCTGACCGTTTTTGATGCCCAGAAACGCCTTGCGAAGGATATCGTAGCCCACCAGCAGGTAGGGGATGAGAAACAGGATAAGTACGACCCACTTCGGCACGCTCACATGTACGATATCTTCACTGATCAGATAGAGCGGTACGAAGAAGATCGCGGCGATTATGATGCGGAGCAGAAGGTTTTTCTGTTTCTTGTTCATGAGGCATTCCTTTCCGGCGGAAACGCGTCCGCCGCGAAATATAAGCGGGGCCGGCACAGCGCATCGGCCGGCCGGCCCATTGAATCAGAGATAGATCTCGCAGTCGGGCTCGACCTTCTTGCAGTTTTTGTATACTTCCTGCATCACCGCCGCCGCGTCGGCGCCCTCGCTGAACTCGACCTTCATCTTCAGGGTCATGAAACTGACGGAACAGTCCTTCACACCGGCGGTTTTCTTCGCGGCATCCTCCATCTGGTTGGCACAGTTTGCGCAGTCCACGTCGATCTTATATGACTTCTTCATGGCGTTCTCTCCTGTCTATTATTTGAACGATTGTTCATATGTTTATATATTACACTGTTTTCTTTTCCCTGTCAACAGCACCGCGCACTTTTCTCCGCAATTCATGCTCAGCCTGCGCTGGAGCTGCGGCGGGTGATCACAGCCTGATAGGAGCAGGCCTCCGCCAGGGCGACCAGTTCATTGAGATTCGCGTCGGGGTTGTAAATGCAGATCACCCGGCTCAGGTCCTCGAAGTTGTATGCGATCATGTTGGCGCTGATCGAAAGAGCGTATTTCTCCAGATAGTCCTCCTCGCTGTCCGAGGTCCAGAAGCCCTGTGTCACCTGGATCGCCCTGCCTTTTTCCCGAAATTCGGCAGCGTGGCCGGTGACGGCGTTGAGCATCAGCGCGAAGGCGGGCCCCACCAGGGAGCTGTACTTGCCCACCACGAACTTCAGCACACCGTCGGCTGAAAGCTGCAGGTTGCGGGTATTGTAGCTGTCCACCACGCCCAGCGGCGTTTTCCCGATCACGGACGCCATCTCAGCGGGGGGCAGGACGGCGAGCACCGCGTCATAGGCGCCGGCGGCAAAAGCGTCCTTCGCCGCGGCCGCATATTCCTCGCGGCTGACATAGCCGGGACAAATGGTCACAGCGAGCTTGTCCAGCGCCAGGGTAACAGGCTCCTCTGTTTTGGCCAGGTCTGTACGGCTTTGGGGGAAATCTACTCCATAGGCCGCGGACAGCGTATCCAGGATGCCCAGGGTGCGCTGATAGTGCATCTCATTTCCCAGCGGGGCGCCGCCGGAGAGGATGAAGTAGCGATTACCGGTCTTCTCGCGAAGGAAATAGCGCGCCATATCCGCACCGGCCTGGAACTCAAAAGGCCTGCCGGGGCCAAACATCCCCAAAAACCAGGGGTTGTCCGCCACCGCGTCGAAATCCTCATCGGAAACTACGCCGGAGGCAAGGAGATAATAGGCCTGATTCTTCTCGCAGAGCGCGACCTCCGCCGCCAGATCCCGGCTCAGGAAGGACAGGAAGCCCTCCGCCCCCTGATCGCAGGCCTGCTGAATGAACTCCAGCTCCTGTTCCTCCGTCTGGATGGAATCGGAATACAGGAACTTCACCATCTCGAAATTGGATTCGATATACCCCTGGAGATATTCCCGGAAGCCGATCACTTCCTCGTCCCCGGTGTTGTAAACGATGACGCCGATCCTGTGGACCGAAGTATCCGTCGGACGAGGCTCGTCCGCAGCGCCGGGCGCGCTCTGACCGGCGGAGCAGGCCGCCAGGGAGAGGCACAGGGAGAGGATCAGGAGCCAAAGCAGGATCTTTTTCACGCGTTGCCCTCCTTTCCGAACAGGTGGCATGCGACCTGATGCCCGGGCTCCAGCTCCCGCAGGACGGGCTTTTCCTGACGGCAGAGCTCCATGCAGTGCTCGCACCGGTCCCGGAAGGGGCAGCCGGCGGGCACGTCCAGGGGACTGGGGGCCTCGCCCTTTATGGGCTCGATCTTTTTGGAGAAGTCCATCTTCACGTCAAAGACGGCGTCCAGCAGCGCCCGGGAATAGGGGTGTTTGCTGTTATTGGCAATATCCTCGCCGGGCATGACCTCCACGATGTTGCCCAGGTACATAACGGCCACCTGGTGGGCAAAGGACTGGATCAGCCCCAGATTGTGACAGATAAACCCGATGGTGATGTCCTTCTCCCGCTGGAGCTTTGTGATCAGGTCGATGATCGTCGCCTGAACGGACACGTCCAGGGCGGAGGTGGCCTCGTCCATGACGATGATCTCCGGCTCCAGCGCCAGGGCGCGGGCGATGGCCACGCGCTGCCGCTGGCCGCCCGACATGTTGTGGGGGAAACGGTCGGCAAAGTCGCCGGGCAGCTCCACCATCTCCAGCAGGCGGCGCGCTGTGGCGTCCTTTTCGGACAGCTTGATCCGCCTGTAGTTGAGGAGCGGCTCACAGATGATATCCCGCACCCTCATTTTGGGATTGAAGGAGGTGGAAGGGTCCTGGAACACCATCTGGATGTGCTGCCTCTCCTCCCACAGGGCACGGCCCTTGAGCTTCGTGATATCCCGGCCGTGGTAGATGATCTCCCCCTCGGTTGGACGGTCCAGCCACACAAGGAACCGCATGAACGTGGACTTGCCGCAGCCGGACTCGCCCACGAGGCCAAGCGTTTTGCCCTTGTAGAATTTGAGATTCACATCGCTGCAGGCCGTCAGCTCCCGTCCTCCCGCGGCAGGGAACCGCCGGGTGACATGCTTTGCCTCCAGAATCAGGTCCTTCTCGTCAAACATAACGCTTCCCTCCTATCGAAGGCACGGCCTCCAGCAGCCTGCGCGTATATTCGTTCTCCGTCTCCCGGAGCATGTAGTCACGCTGCCCCTGGTCCTCGATCATCCCGTTTTTCATGACGATGATCTTGTCGCCCATATAGGTGGCGACGCCCAGGTCGTGCGTCACGAGGATGATGGCGGTTCCGTATTCGTCACGAAGCTCCATCATCTGGCGCACGATCTGCGCCTGGGTCGTCACATCCAGGGCGGATGTGGGCTCGTCTGCCAGCAGCAGCTTGGGCTGGTAGGTCATGCCCATGGCAATGCCCACCCTCTTGCGCATGCCGCCGGAGATCTGGAAAGGATAGGAACGCATGATCCGGTCGCCGTCCGGCAGGCGCATCCGCTCCAGCATATGGACGCCCTTGGCCCACGCCGCCTTTTTGGAGATGCTTTCATGGGTGCGGATGTATTCCACGAAGGAGTTGCCGATCTTCCGGGTCTGATTCATCATGGCGCCGCTGTCCTGGAAGATCATGGAGATGTCATGCCCTCTCAGGCTGCGCCACTCCCTGGGCGTCAGCGCAAGCAGGCTGCGCCCCTCATAGAGGATATCGCCCGCCGTGACCCGGCCGCCGCCGGCCAGGAGACCCAGCACGGCGCGGATGACCGTGGTCTTTCCGCTCCCGGATTCGCCCACGATCGAGCAGATCTCCCCCTCGTTGAGGGTAAGGCTGCAGTTTTTCACGGTGACTTTTCCCCCGTAGGAGATATCGACATTTTTGATCTCAAGCAATGCCATACCGACACCCCCTTACTCGCTGCGGACATCCAGGATGTCCCGCAGTCCGTCGCCGAGCATATTGAAGATGACGACGGTGATAAAGATCGCAAGGCCGGGGAAGATCATCATCCAGGGGGCGTTCTGCATGAAATTGCGTCCCTCGCTGAGCATATAGCCCCATTCCGGCGTGGGAGCCTTTGCGCCGAACCCCAGGAAGGACAGCGCCGCCAGCTCCATCATCATAGAGCCGATATCCGTCGCAGCCGTGATCACCAAAGTCGTAAGCGTATTGGGGAACATGTAGCGGCGCAGCATATACATCGTTTTGGAACCGGTCACTGTGGCGGCAGCCACAAAATCCGTATGCCGGATCTTCATGACGAGGGATCGGGCCAGGCGTGCGTATTTCGGCCAGCTTACGATGGTGATGGCGATGATGGCATTCCGGATGCTGGCGCCAAGGATGCCCGCCACCGCGATGGCAAGTACCAATCCGGGGAAGGCGATCATCATATCCGCGATGCGCATGATGACAGCGTCCACCGCGCCCCCGAAGTAGCCCGCTACCACGCCCAGGATTGCCCCGAGCACAAAGATCACGGCCACCAGAATAAAGGTGGAAAGCAGCGACACGCGCGCACCGTATAGGACGCGGGTAAACACGTCGCGGCCCATCTTATCCGTGCCGAAGGGGTGCTCGGCGCTGGGCTTCATGATCGACTGGGCGAGGTCGCCCTCATAGGGATCCCGTTCGCCGCAGATCACCGGAGCAAAGACGGCCGTCAGGATCACGAGGATCGCCAGAACGGCAAAAATGGTAAAAACGACATTTTTGCGGAAAAAGCTCTTTTTCTTCTGCATGACGGTCACCTCCTCAGCCGCATGCGCGGGTCCACATAGTTATAAGACAGATCAACGATCAGGTTGATGACCATATAAATGACCGCCACCCACAGGACGTAGCCCTGCACGAGGAAGTAGTCCGCCGAGGTGATGGCGTTGACCGCCAGACTGCCCAGGCCGGGATAGGAGAAGATGCCCTCAACCACGCTGGTGCCGCCCAGCAGTGAACCGACGGACAGTCCCAGCATGGTGATGAGCGGAAGCAGCGAGTTGGGGAACACGTTGCCCCAGAGGATCTTGCGCTCCCGTACGCCCCGCGCCCTTGCGCCGATCACGTAATCGGAGCCGAGCTCCTCCAGCACCGCGGTCCGCACCTGACGGGTGTATTTGGCCGACATGGCGATAGCCAGGGTGACAGCGGGCAGGAGCAGATCCCGGAACGAACCGCCGGAGGACACCACGGGCAGGAGCTTCATCTTCACGCAGAAGATCAGGATCAGCAGCAGACCGACCCAGAAGTTCGGGATCGACACACCGAAAAAGGTGATCGCCCGAACGAAATAATCGATCGGCTTGTTCTTATAGACAGCCGAAAGCACGCCCAGGGGGACCGCCAGTATGAGCATGATGCCCAGGCTCATCAGCGTCAGCTTCAGCGTAGGCCACAGCCGCGCCGACAGCAGCGATACGACCGGTTTATTCAGCGAATAGGAATTGCCGAAGTCCCCCTTCAGGCAGTTACCCAGCCAGCGGAAATACTGGGTCAGAAACGGGTCGTTGAACCCCATCTCATCCCTCGTCTGCTGTATGAGCTCCTCTGTAGGCATGATACCGGTGGCGGTATACATGTTCCGCACCGGATCGCCAGGTGACAGATAGGTCAATAAAAACGTCAGAAAGCTGATGCCGATCAGCACAATCAGCATTTGCAGCAGTCTGGACAGCAATTGTTTTTTGCCCAAATGAACGATCCCCTCTCTGCATGGATTCTTCGTATCAAACAGGTATTTGCGAAAAGGGGGCGGTCAAGGACCGCATCCCTTTTCGCAAATCATTCCCTTTGTATAATTCTTTGGAGAGCGCTTCAAATCAGGCGGC
>JAEEGL014943073.1_pt1 | contig 11900 bp, 3 predicted proteins | sample 9134231 | NCBI WGS metagenome assembly JAEEGL01 (sample SAMN16246548, study PRJNA631951) | gut metagenome | biome: gut microbiome; feature: rumen; material: fiber-attached | host: Bos | place: Iran: Karaj | collected 2018-10 | reverse complement strand
GGAAGAACTCCGTCGGAGTCTCAGGATTCAGATTGACATTGTCGCACTGGAGCGTGACATCCGGAGAGCCACCCGACGACATAATCAATTCCGGCACAGTCTCATAATCCGTCCGGACAGTCGCCTTACCACTGACAAAACGATTCTCCGCATGGGCATGGAAACGGATAGATTTCACCGGGTCCGACCCAGTCAAAGAGACCCGAAGAATCGCACATAAATTCTTGAAAGTCAAGTCAGATGAAAGGCTGCTTACCGCTATCATAGGATAAGCACCCGCTCCGAACGACCCTTGGACATACTGCTGCTCAGAAGGCAATACCAGTGTCAGCACATGATTCGAAAAGCCTCCGTCCGAGGCCGCAGAATACGGATACAAGCCAACCACACTGCCCGTAAGCTGATCGCCGCCGAAAGTAGCTTCCCGGGAACCAGCCCCAGACTGAAGTGTATACATTGCCGGGCTGCCAGCCCCTGAATATACCGCAATCTGGTCATTCTCAGACCATAATGGGTAGTACAGAGAACTGCCTCCGCCCAAAGACGTACGAGTCCCCTCTTCACCTTCGATCGTAGCATTAATGGCCATCTGAGCCTGTTTCTCGAAAAGGGTATCACCTGTCTCAAGCAGCGCATGATCTGCCTGCCGCTGACATGAGACACACACTAATATCAGCAACATCAAAGTCTGAAAACCTAAATTCTTTTTCATATCGCGCGCCTGCTTTACATATTGATATCACCGCCAGGTGTAATCCCTTCATTACCACTGTCATCTGCGTAAACTGGACGAATCGTATGTCCCTCTTGTCTTGAGGTTGCGATATTTTTTGAGACCTCACTCGAGCTGACAAAGAGACAATATGGCACATACCTGCTGGTTGTCGATTTTGAAAGGTAGTATGAAGCAACGCCCAGGTTTGAAATGCCAAATGAAGCACGGTCGCCGGGGATTACGCCAGAGGCAGGAATGAAAATCGCATTGCGGGTATTCTTACTGACAAGATAACACCCACCAACGCCATTGACTACTGAAGGAACCGCGACGCAATAATCTACCAAATCAACCATTTCCTCAATAGTAGGCATCCGCCACTTTCCTCCTAAACGCACTTTGGCAGCATCATCCTCATCATCCAACTGTGTTTTATAATCCACAAAGCCATTGTACCCATAAGAGCTTATACCACAGTATTTCGTCAACGTATACTCGCTACCTGCGCACCACTTATATGTTTCCCAAGTATAGACGTCTTTCGGTTCCGTCTCTCCCCAGGCGAAATAATCACCATATTCTTCAGGCATCGTCGCCCCCAGATTGCGCGAAGCCCACTTGACAGACAGACCCATATCGACATATTCGGGGGAGTCCTCCAAAGACGGGGCTCGAAAGACAAAGACAGTACAAGAAGCGGAATAACCACCATCGACTGTCGTCGCCGTGATCACCGCCTCTCCCTCACTCACTCCAGTTACTTCCCCGGAAGAAGAGACAGTAGCAATTGAATTATTGGAACTAGACCAAGAAACAGATTGATCTGAAGCGTCTTCTGGCATAATAACTGGAGTAATCCTTCGAGGATCGCCAATAAATACTCCGGTTTCAGAGAGAGCGAAATAAATCTCTGTAACATGGAGAATACGGACCAAAACCCTACATGAAGCTTGTATCTTACCGTTCTCCGACGTTACCGTAATAATAGCCGAACCTTCACGGAGTCCATGAACCTCTCCATCCGGCGACACGCTTGCAACGGTTTCATCTGAACTGGACCAGACAACGGATTTGTTCGTAGCATTCTCAGGAATTATTGTCAGATCGAGAAATACGGTCTGGCCGGGGGCAATCTCAATCTCCGTCTGATCCAATTTAAGTTCTTCAACGGGAATATCGGCCACAGGACGGATTGTATAACCATCCCATCTATCTCCAGACCAGAAGTTATAGCCATCAGACTCAGAGAAATAACAATACACGGCCTGGACAAAGTCATCGTACAAACCGGTATACTGGTTATACCAGTCATGAGCGTTTTCTGACGAAAGATAACGACCCGCGATTCCATCATATCGACCCATAAAAAGAGAACCTCTAGCCCTGAAACCGGCGGCGGGAAGAAATATACTGTTCCCGTTCGGCCCAGTAACTTGATATCCTCCCACTCCATTCCGAACGGTCCAATCCCATGAACAATTGGCCGTTAACTCTAGCCACTCGTCCAGGCTAGGGATTCTCCAATTCTCGCCCAGTTGAGCAGTCGCGACATCGTCTTCAGCTTCAAGAGAATACTTATTATCCTCCTTTGAATATTTCGTAAGTTTCGCTTCGTACCGGCCATAACTATCCGTCGTGCCCTCGCCCTCATAGAAACGGTAATTATCCAACGAGTAGTACTTCTTGGGGCTTAACTCACCCCATGAATAATAATACCCAAAACACTCTGGTGTCGAGGCGCCCATGTTATGCGTAGCCCACTTGATGGAAAGTCCCAGATCTACCGCATCCATCGGAGACGGGACTTGCCCCGTATTCTGAAAGAGGAAAATAATATCAGATAGGTTCTTCGTGCTATACCCAGAGGATAAGTACTCAGATCTTGGACGCCAGTCTTCTATCGGGACCCACTCGTCAGTGTACTCCAGATACGAAATAAACTGATCGCAAGACTGATCGTCAGACAGTGAAGAGAACGAATAAAGTACAGGCCGATTTTGGCCATAGTCCATACAGAAATAGGGATAATAGCCTACCAATAATGATTTACAACGTGTCTCTGAAGGAGAAATAGTATAAAGTACTCCATCTATGAGATCACCTCTCCAATTCTCCTTAAGCCTGGCGAAGTACAGAATTTCCCGTTCGGTGTCCACGGCAAGAGCAGGACCTATCTTGGTAGGGCTCTGACTCATCAAGTCAGAATAACACTCAAAATCCTCAGGAATATCAATCACTTTATCATCAACAGTTATCCAATATCGGACCTTCTGCGGCCCACCTTGGGTAACTTTGTATCTTAAAGTATATTCTTTTCCGTTATACTTCCGGGAACTGATGATACCACCGGTATAGGGTTCAGACAGATTAACTATTCGAGCACGGCCGAGAGAGACTGGGGTATCAATCTTTTTTATTGAGTATAATTCTTCTCGATACATCTCGATGGTATAGCCCTTTTCGAATGCCCCTGGGAAGCAAACCACATAATACACTTGACCCGGTTCAAATACATCCCCAGACGGAGGAATTAATACAATCTCCTGGGATGCGTTTTTAAAAGAAGAGACATATGGCAGTCCCTCATCATCAAAAGACGCGACAACGTCACCGGCAAGCGGCTCTGCATTATTTCCTCTGAATACGATTCTGGTAATACCACTATCGTGCACGCCGATACCAATCAACCCACAAAGATTGTAAAAATACAGATTGCTATCACCGGATCGTGCCATGCTGACTAGCAACCCCTCCTGCACATTACCAGCTACGGCGTTTTGTTCGGAAGGCAAAGAAACCCCAACCGATGAACCATCAAAGAATCTATCTTCAGAATAGGGATAAACCGCCCAATAAAGATCCTCTGTCTTCCGGTCTTTTACGTTAGAAAGCGAACCGACAAACTCAACCGTGCCGCCCGTTGTTTCTGTATTCTTCGAAACGAACTTGCCACCACCGTTCTGGCAAAAGATATTAATCTCGTCAGAAGGACTCCAAAGAACCTGGGGGTACCATAAATCCCCGTTCAGCACTGTTCTAGTACCGATCTCCCCTGTCGCAAAGAAACTCATTAAAGAGTTAGAATCCTCAACCGGTTCATGTTGCTGACACGAGACGAAGAAAGGGAGAAACAACACAATAGAGTATAAATAAAACTTCTTCATGGCTTTTCAATCTATTAATCCCAAGACTCACTCCCAAAACCTTCATGACCGCCATCCGGCGAGTGAACCTCAATCTCTATGCTAGCCTCAAGATGTCCCTTGACTTCCGTTTTTACGATGGCGCTTATCCGTGTCTTTCCAACTTTCAGTCCACGAACTACACCATTATCCACGGAGACAATAGATGGATCATCACTTTTCCATATTAAATCCGTTTCTGTCGCATCTTCCGGATACCAATACCAATACTGACTGATTCTTTTCTGTTCTCCAATGATCAGATGAAGAGGATCATCATAGTAGGAGTTCAAAAACAGTTCATCAATATACACTATCACTTTAACATTACACTGGGCTATTTTGCTCCCATCACGAGTCGTTACAGTTATTGTCGCAGAGCCAGGCGCCCTCCCCGTAACTTCTCCAGATAATGACTCCATGAATACTCCGGGTCGCGGGACTGCTACGATGGAGCCATCGCTACTGGACCAGGAGATCGCTTGGTCAGTAGCATCAAGCGGGAATACTGTGGCATTTATTGATTCTGTTACACCCCGTTCTATCGTTAAAGAACTACGGTCTAATGAAACGCTTGAGACACGGACTTTCCGCATCGGACGAACCATGAACCCGGAGCATTTGAAGTTTTCGTCACTTTCAATCCTCCCGTATTCAACTCTACCAGTCCATGCGACCGTGGGATAACGACATGTATTGAACCAATAGATTCCATTTCGGAGAAATATCCATTTGTCAGTATATCCTTGAACGGAGCTTCTCACAATGACCCCATCAACACCACCAATAGAGATCCTTGTCACATGTGTGTCTTGATTTAGAGAAGAGAGGCCCCCCATAGTCCAATTCTCTCCATTCATAACATACGCTATATCATCTTCTTGATCTAATACATGTTTGTTGTCGGTGAAACCATTATATCCCCAATCTTTTTGATCATTATACTTCGTGATTGAATTACTTGACCCCATACACCATTTGTAACTATCCCACCAATAATGCTCTTTCGTCTCAATCTCACCCCAAGCATACAAGGCTCCAGAATCAAATATTGTAGAAGCTCCTACATTATATCCAGCCCACTTTACAGATAGGCCCAAATCAACTTCTTCAGGAAACACTCCCGTAACATGGCAAACACAAGTAGCAGTTTTATCTCTGTCGACAGTTTTAACTGTAATTATTGCTGTCCCAGCAGAGACAGCATATACACCGCCAGATTCGTCGACAACAACGACACGGTCATTGCTGCTTGACCATATGACTTTATTTGTCGCAGTATTGTCTGGATAGATTCGTGGAATCAATTGCCTATAATCTCCAGCGACTAGATCCAGGCTATTCTCGTTTAGCTCTACACGGGTCACATTTGTAACCGGATCCCCATAAACCGGGCGAATCAGACCGTTGTCACATCGGGAATGAAGGATTCCGACTTCTCTGCCTCCATTAGTAAAACAGAGGGCGTAGGCATCATCATCATAGGGCCCTAAACTTGAAGTCCAATAATATGTATATATGTTTGGCCTAGGGAGGAATATACTGTTTCCAGTCTTCTTGCTTTTAATCAAATAACCGCCATCCTCACCTCTATAATCCCAAGCGATCTCACAATTATCCGGGTTCATCAACTCTTCTAACTCGGCACAAGATGGCATTCTCCATTTTCCCCCGAATCTAACATACGCAGCATCGTCTTCTGGTTCAAGAATCGATTTGTTGTCAATTGGTTCAGTATGACACTGATACTTAGAAAATACCCAGCGCTCAATGAAAAACTTGTAATTCTCGAGATAGAAACTATCCTTTGTAACAGTTTCCCCCCAGGCAAAATAATTCCCAGTATCTTCTTCCCTGGTCGCTCCAATATTGTAAGACGCCCACTTTGTCCCGGAGGGCAAACCCATGTCAATTGCTGCTGGCATTCCGGGAGATGGAGGGGTTTCACCTGTACCGATACCAAATAAACTGAGGCCCAAGTCGCCACGCGGATCGTTGGAACGGATAATGAACGTAGCATTCTCTTCGCCGAGAATTGTAGGAGTAAAAGCGACCGTGGTGACCAGGCTATCTCCTGGCGCAAGTGTCGTTTCCGCAGTCAGTGTAATGTCGAAGGGGACATTCTCTATCGGGAGAATCTCGAAAACTAGATCCATGTCTCCGATATTCTTTATGGTCAGGTCCTTCGACGCCGTGGTCCCTATGGCAACTTCCCCGAAATCTACCCTCTCGGGCTCAAGACTTACTCTTGGGCCAGGTTCAGCCTCAAGTGTTCTGAAGTGTATCGTATTGCCAAGATAGTAGCGCATCTCGCTTGCATCAAAAGCATAACCTCTCACATAATAACCGGTGTCAGAACGGAGATTATCCAGTGTGAAAGTCTCACTAAGCTTATTCTTGGCGAACATATCAGCAACATAATCCGGGTTGGAATAATTGCTTGGGTTGCCTTCGAGGATAGAATAGAAAAGGCCGACTCCGGTAAAACTCCCGCGGTCAAGCATAGTGACTTTCACCGTCGCACTATGGTTGGTGATATCGGACAACAGTATTTCGACACCATTTGTACCAACGAACTCAAGGTCCGTATTGACATGGCGCTTAAACAAGGCGAAGCCATCATATTGTGCTTGGGTCAGACGCAGTTTCAGACGCTCTTTGTACTGCGCATAAATGTCCAACCGGATCAGATTTGGACAGCGGCTGATATCCAGAGAATCCAGGTGATTCTCAGAAGCAAACATATCTCTTAAATTATAACTCTCACTCAAATCCAGTTCGCTGATTTTGCAGTTGGGACAACTTACCGTAGTGAGCTTAGGGCAAGCACTGAAGACAAGTGTTTCCAGTTCACGATTTTCTGAACAACTGATATTCTCCAATAACGGGAAATCACTTAAAACCAAATCAACCAGCAAATTGTTTTTGCAAGACAAGTTGTCAAGTAGTTTGTTATTGCTGAGGTCGAGATCGCTTAGCTGATTCCCGTTACAGACCAATGACTTTAACTTTGGATTGTGAGATAAATCCAAAGTTGTAATACTATTATTCCGACAATCCAGTGTTTCCAAAGATGGAAGATTCCGCAACAATTCATCGATGGACTTGATATCGTAGTGAATTCCACCATCCATGATTTCAAGGGTCTTTAGCTCGGCTAAAGCCTTGATGTTGGAAGCAGTCCGGAGGATGGAGCCGTCTTCTTGGATATATACATCTCCCAACGCCTCGAAGTGATCTGAAAGCCAATTCGAAAGATCAGTATCAAATACGAGTCTCCCATCATAGCCGCAATCGAAACTGCCCAATGGACTCTCGAAGGTCTCACCCTTTCCATTCCTATACACGACTTTCCACCAATAGGTCTTCATGTTATCAACGGAAAAATCCATTGATTTCATATCAAATCGGGTGGCGTCATCCGGGTCGCTCTTAAGCCCAATAATGCATGACTCATTTAAAGAACTGACGGCATCTTTATTTGTCCCTGCATAAATACAGTATTGAAGACCTAAGAATTGTTCCAATGATCCGAGTGATGGATCTGGCTTTGGAATCTTCCATTGCAAAGAAACACTACTTCCGTCCACCGCTTCACGATTAGAAGGCGATATCAAAATGGGGGTAGGCACACGCGGTTCCCTCACCCAAGAATACTCATACTTTAACAGGGATTCTTCCGGTATTCGTTTTTTTACAAGATCAACTTTGGGATTAAACAACCAACCAGTTTTTAGATGTGCAAATGCCTCAAGATAGCCGTTCAATTCATTATACACATCCACGCTGAGATCAGTATGGAGTTTACCACTTACAATATCGACCCAACTCTTTACTTTCGCCTTTGCATTTAATCCCCACTCAAAGAAAAAACCCATCCACGGTACATCTGTCTGTTTTGTCTTAGGATCCTTATAACTAATCTTCTCTGATACTTTCGGAAGACGAGCTACAACACCCACACCAAGTCCGGTTGACCCCTTGAAATCAATCGATGCTGAGAATTTCGCATAAGGAGTAATATGCTCAGGGGTAGGAATCATCCGAAGAAGATTAGGTGCTGTCGTATAAGGGATATTCTCGGCTCGCAAATGCCAAGGGGTCTTTTCTAAGCCAAAAGATACTTGAAGATTGCCCTCCAGACTAACATTGAAGTAAGCATACAATTCAATGGTAGGACGTACGACTGCCTTTATCGCTTTAGGAAGTATCCCATTAGTCAGATCATATGACAAGATCCGAACTTTCTTACCCAGTAGTTTTTCCTGCATTGTACTCATCTTCCGAACAGTCCCGGCATCCCATAAAACAGGAGAGGTATCATCTATATCTGATGGATCAAACTCACCCTTGCTGCCATACTCGAATCCGCAGGAAACACCAAGAGTTGGAGCGAAGTCAAGCGAGAGAAACACTTTGGAGGCATCATAATCAAAATGAAGACAATTCTCTCCAAACTCATATTCTAATGTAACTATCAGACGAATTTGATCATAGGTTGTTTTATAATCATTGTCGGCGTCAACTAAAGTATAAGTTACTTTGGTTTTATCAGGATCAACTTTAATCTTTAGTTTAGTAGTATCAGTAACTTTAGTAATATCAACACTCCAACTGTCAAAAACAGAGCGAGTCGGGATTGAAAATGGAGTACTTTCATTCGCATCGAAAGATGACATCCAATCTGACTGATCAGGCTGTTCTAAAATATCATAAAAGGTGATGTCGTTTGCCGTCAATAATTTGGTGTCGATTGGGATATCCGTCGAAAGATGTTCAAATGCATCTTCCAGCCCCGCCGGCTCCACGTCGTAAACCACCCGGTCGCCTTCCTTGCGGACGCCCGTCACACGTAGGATATACCCTTCCGGAGCGATGTCTCCGACCGGCATGGAGTACAGGACGTCACCGACCTTGATGTCGGCCTCCGTAAGAGCAGGGCCATCGTTATAGGTAATCGTCCAATTATTATCGTCGAAGGACTGCAGCAGTTCGTTAAGGTCATCCATCACGAATAGGGCGTTCGGCGGCATGTTCACAATCTCGCCCGTCTCACCTTCTCCGCCTTCACCGCCTTCTCCTCCCTCATTCTCCACATACTGCACGCCGCGCATGGTCTTGTCCGTCGTCCATTCGGTCAGATTCGGAATCGGCTCGTATTCCAGGCCTGCATCTGCATTCTCGATCGACCCGTAGATGCTGCGCTTGATTGTCACGGCCGTCTCCGACACGCGCTGGGCATACACTTCGTCCTTGTAGAACTTCAGCTTATATCCGCTCTCCAGGGCCCCGGGGATCGCAACGATGTAGTACCATTTTCCCGTCTCAAAAGCCTCGCCATCCGGCGGGATCAGCGTGATATAACGGCTGCCTTCGGACACTTCCAGAACCCTCGGACGCCCGTCCTCGAACCCGACCTTCACCTTACCGGCCAGCCACTCGTCGCCCAAGCTCTCGAAGACCACCTTCTTAATCCCTTCCTCCGCCAGGGTGAAGCGCACACCGCCGCCTACGTTGTAGAACTGGAGCGTACGGCCGGAGCTGCGCGCGACGGCCAGGTTGGTCCCCTGTGCAAAGGAACCGGCCCGGGCGTACTGCCGGGAAGGAAGCGTCGTCGTGATGAGGCCGCCGGTGCAGACGGCATCCTCCGATTCCGGGTACAAAGCCAGAACTTCGGCCGCAGAAGACCAGCCTTCCATGGAGCCATAGAACGAAGCCGTGGCGACAGGCGCAGAAAGTCGGGAGACGAAACGCCCGCTCCGGCTCCCGGAGAATACCGTGATCTCATCGTCCGGCTCCCAATAGACCTGTGTCCCAGCCTCGATTGAAGTTCGGGAATCCATTTGCGGCTCGGTCATGGCTGTAAAGACGATCTCGGACTTGGACAATTCCGGATCCCGGAGCTCGGAGATACAGGAAACAAACATGGAAAGGGCAACAAGAAGGCCCGGTAAGAAACGTGTTTTCATATCGCTGATCCTCCTCATCATTAATTCCAGTTCTCAAATCCGATCCCCTCGTTCCCACCCGGGAGAGGACTTTCGGCGATGACAGAAGACAATTCCACCAGGAGAACGCAGGCGGAGGGGGCAAGATAATGCTCTCTGAAATCCGTTTTCATGGATGATGTATGGATGCTATTGATTACTAATCTGATAACCTACGCCTGGTGCGGCGCTTTCAGTAAGTCGAGGACGACCTTGACGGGGCTGAAGGTCTCAGCGGGCACCTCGACGAAAAGGGTGTTCCAGCGGCTCATGGAGCCATTCCAGAGACCCGGGAGCTCCAGGGCTTTCAGCTCACGTCCCTGCCAGCTCTTCCGGCTGATGAAACCGGTCTCCTCGTCGACAAAATCGGCCAGGTGGAACTTTTCACCCTGATAGTCGTACACGCAGCAGACGATGTCGACCGGATTGAAATGCGTAGCTGACTGCAAGGCGTCCACGGCCGCGGGGTCGTCCGGATTGATCTGCACGCTTTCCAGGATCTGCAGTGAAGTGGAGCCATCCTCTTCCTTGATCAGGAAAGGTCCCCCACCCGGCTGACCCTCGTTGCGGACCATGCCGCACACGCGGATCGGACGGTTCAGTTTCTCCCGGATCGCTTCGACCCGTGAGCGGCAGTCCTTCGCCAGCGGCATGTCGATGCAAAGTTCACTGGACAGGAATTCTTCAATCTCCTGGCAGAGGGCCTGGACCTCGGGAGTCCCGAAACGGTCCTCCTGCAGGCCGTTGTGGGCCGGAACGATGAGAAAAGGCTCAAATCCCCGGATCCCTTCCATCGTAGCCATATCCAGTTCCGTCAGGTACATGTATATCTTATCCCTGAGTTCCAGGCACTTGCCCATCAGGACTTTTTTCCATTTGGCCGTGAGCGGAAGGAAACGCTCGTTGGAGACATTGTCAATGTTCTTGATCGAGACCAACTCTTCTTTGACGGCGTCCAGGTTGTGAATCAATGCCCCATGTCCGGCCGGACGGAAAAGCATCGACCCGTCGTCTTTCAGGAAAGGCTTGTTGTCCATATCCACCGCCACCGTGTCCGTCTCCGGATCCTGGAAAGTGAAACGCACGTTGTAGCGCACGCCGTATTTCGCCTCATATGCGTCCTTCACCTCCGCCAGGACCGCCTCGAAGAGCGCCTTGTGCTCCGGTGAAATGGTGACCGTCAGATTGACGCTGCCATCCTCATTGCGCATATAAGCCTGGCCCTCGACCAGATGTTCTGCAAAAGCAGTCCTGCACTCCCCGTCCGGATAGCGATGGAAACGGATCACACCCTTCGGCTTGGAACCATAGCCCAGGCCCGCGTCAGTCAGGACTTTTTCCGCGACGGAGCGGCGGAACGCCTGGGAGTCCACGATCTCAGGTCCGAACAGCTCTGCCGACCAGAATGCGAAGCGGTCGATCGAGGCGGCGAGTTTCGCAACCGCAGACTGCGGATCGACATCTTCGCCCTTTTTCAATATATCTAGTCCAGCGAAGATATCCTTGAACATCCGGGAGGCAGCTCCGGACGCCGGAACGAACTTACAACGGCCACGGACAGGAAAAGCGGGCTCATAGGCCACTGCAGCTTCTGTTTCTTGTTCAGAAAGCTGACAGATCCCACGCTCGGGAGTAGCCGGCGCGATGAGGTTGAGCCAGGGAAAACCTTTCTTGAAGCGTTCGACTTGAGATTCGACTTTATTCATAATTTCAAATGCTTGGTTATTCGACATAAAACTCCCGGCGATAGCTATAATTGAGCCGCAGGTTCTCAAATCCGGCAGGATTCATCCGGAACATGAAATCATCCGTAAAAATCGGATAATTGTATGAAAGCACCGAAGCTATCTCCCCCTGTGGCTTACCCTTCAGGTTCAACTTGATGGCCTCCAGCTCCGCGATCGGTGTCTCGGGATAGAACTCATACAAAGGCTCGATTCCGAAGAAGCGGGCGATGGCACGGACCGCCAGCGCCGTACCGTTCTGCTTTCCCTGATAGGAATAACCGGCGATATG
>JAEEGL012796627.1_pt1 | contig 11900 bp, 10 predicted proteins | sample 9134231 | NCBI WGS metagenome assembly JAEEGL01 (sample SAMN16246548, study PRJNA631951) | gut metagenome | biome: gut microbiome; feature: rumen; material: fiber-attached | host: Bos | place: Iran: Karaj | collected 2018-10 | reverse complement strand
GTGGGTGATCCGGGCGGCATCTATAGCGGCTACATTATGTCTAACTACCGCGCTTTCCAACGCAGCTACGTAGACCAACTCTCCGAGACCAAGAACTACAGTGCCAACGCAGGCCTGCGATACCGTAGTGCCATTCGCGCCATCTTTGCCAATGTAGGCTTTAATTACCGCCGTACTCATGACAATCAGATTTATGGTTACAGCTACGAAGGTGCCACCAGCGTGGTGCAGGCTATCAACCAGCCCACCGTTGCCCAGACATACAGCATTAGCGGCGATGTCAGCAAAGGCTTTGATTTCTTGTACTCTAACATTCGCATCTTTGGCGGGTACCGCCTCTCTGAGAGTGAGCGTCTTATCTCCCAAAACCTATACCAATATCATGCTCAGGACATCAGCTTCGGCGGCAGTCTCTCGTTCTGTCCCGTAGAATGGATGGGCATCGTCTGCAGTAGCGGTTTCAACCTCAGTAGAAGTAAGACCAAGAGCACATCACTTACACCAGGTTGGAATGGGGCTACCGTACGCAGCAGCACACAGCGCTTGTCCATGAGCCTATATCCTACCAAAACACTTACGTTGACACTGGCTGCCGAAGACAACTACAATAATCTGACGGAAGAGAACCGCCATGCCTGGTTCGGTGATGTCTCGGCCAAGCTCAAGCTGAAGCGCTTTGACTTAGAGCTCCAACTCAACAATATCTTTGACCAGCGCCAATATACCCGCGTAACGTACAGCAGTCTGGACATCTACACACAGACCTCGCAACTGCGTCCCCGTAATGCAATCCTTACCGTAAGATTCAAACTTTTTTAAACCAATAAATTATGAACAGAAGATTTTATATTATCATTTTGGCCTTTGCTGCCATATGCAATGGGGCAAGTGCACAACAGAAACAGGGGAGGGTACATAGACCATTGCCTGCTGACTATGGGATGAAGAAGCCAACCATGATTGGCCGAAGTAAAATAAGGATTAAGTATGCTTTCCAGCCAAAGGACATACACGACCCGGAAACGTGGATTGATTGTGGACAGTTGCTTGTCGGCGACGGGCTGACGCTCTATACGAGTTATTTTGTGGCGCAAAATGATTCGGCTCTGCGCGCATGGCTGAAAGCCAATCCCAAGAAGAGTTACTATCCCAATAGATTGTGCCTTCATGGGCGAGACTATGCTTTCTGGACGGAGTATCAGTATGGCTATTTCTATGTTCGTGAAAATGAACTGACCGAGTGGGCTATTATGCCCTTTCCTGAAATTACACACTATCGCTATAGTGAACCATGGCCCTCTATGAAATGGGAACTGGGTGATGAACAGCAGACCATCTGTGGCTATCAATGTCAGAAAGCCACATGCCATTGGCGTGGCCGAGACTTTGCGGCATGGTTCACGCCAAAGATACCTATAAAGTCGGGGCCTTGGAAATTTGGGGGATTACCAGGCCTTATTATGAAGGTATTTGATAGCAGACGCCTTTATCTATGGGAGGCTGTGGCCGTAGAGAAGGGCTCCTTTCCCATCTACCAACCTGATGAACATATGTATAAGAAGAGTACTCGCCAGAAAGTATGGAAAATGCAGAGCGAGTGGAACAAACGCCACAATGAGCTCGCTGGAGTGCTTGATTTCAACTTCCGTCCCAAAACAAAGCGTTACCCCTACGATCCCTTGGAGCTGGAATAATTACCATGCTGTATAATACTTAGCTGTCATAAGTATGATAGTTGAAACAGTCCACTTAACTACATGGCCAAAATGGATGAGTTTATAGAATTTCCAGAGGCTGCTAATTCAAACGGTTTACGGTTGTTGAAATTTACTGCCTAACGTAGTAGCAAAGATGATTGAACATTACGTTTTTGGATAAATCTTTACATACCAAAAAGAGCAACCTCGCGGTCGCTCTTTTTTTAAGTTAGTATGTTTTTTGGATGCTTCGCAGCAACCGTGTTGTTTGTTTTAATTAAGCACTAACTTGTTTATATAGAAAAAGCAATAAAAATGTTATCTTGTTAAGTTCATGGAGTCCGTCTGCTCAACAGCAAGTGCAGCCTGCTGTTCTGGCAGGGGTGTTACCTCCTGTACGGGATTCTCCATACTGTCTATTTGAGCATACTGGGCCTGCTGAGGCTCTTCTGAGCCATCGAAACTACGCTGAGCGGCCATTCCAATGGTGAGAATCAATGCTACTAAGCCTGCTGCCTGATAGAAAGGACGGAAAAAAGCCCCCCATGCGGCCCCTCTCCCCGCTCCCCCCAAGGGGAGAGCCTTAACTGTTTCACCCTCAATCATATGCAGCATACGGGTATCGAAATCCTCACCCAGCGTGGGTTCTGCCTGTTCCTGCTGTACATCAAAGACGGCCTTGTAGGGCATCAGATGGACGGGCACCTCAGCTTGCTGGAAGAAAGTACGCAGAATTTGCTCCTCCTGTAGAGAAGTCTCGCACGCCCAATAGCGTTCCAGTAATTGTTCTATGTACTTATAATCCATATTTCTCTATTTTTTCTGCCTGTTGGCGGATGCTGGTTCTGGCCCTGTGAAGGTAAACCTTTACCTGCGTCTCGCTCAACTTCAGCGTGTCTGCTATCTCTTGGTATGTTTTGCCTTCAATATCTCGCAGTTCCATGATACTGCGCTGCACCTCAGGCAATGTATCCATTATCTTTCTCACTAACGAGAGACGCTCTTTATGGTCGAACTTTTCTTCCATTGAACATTGAACATTGAACATTGAGCATTCTTCATTCTTCACTCTTAATTCTTCATTCAATTGTACGTTGCCGCGTCCGGCACGTCCTGCCATATCAAGTGAGATATTTCGGCAGATGGTCAATGCATAGGCTTCCATGCTCTTTATCTGCTCCCACTCGTCGCGGTGTTCCCAAACTCTAATCAGCGAATCCTGTACTGCATCCTCTGCCTCTGCGGGGTTCAGCGTGATGCGTAGCGCCAGACGGTAAAGCCTGTTCTTGAGTGGCAACACATCATCTCGGAAACTGATCTTTTTCATCTCTCTGTCTATTATGAAGACGAACGAGGGCCGTAAATGTTACAGCCCCGTTTGTTAAAATTGTTTAATTATAGTTCCTCCTTCGCCATTAATACTGTCGGACCGTGTTATCACTACTTTCTGTACACCTAAATGGATGGCCTCGAAGGCATTCTCCAGTTTTGGAAGCATCCCGCCTGAGATAATACCGGAATCTCTATAATCGGCAAAGTCCTGTTCGGTAATAACGGGAATCACACTTTCATCATCATCGGCATTGCGGAGGACGCCTTTCTTCTCGAAGCAATAGGTGAGTGTGACATCAAAGTATGGAGCCAGAGAACAGGCCACCTTGCTGGCGATGGTGTCCGCATTGGTGTTCAGCAGATTGCCTGCGCCATCATGCGTAAGGGGTGTCATCACAGGCACCACACCCTCAGCAATCAGCTTGCAGAGCATCTCGCCATTGGCCTTGTCCACATCGCCCACAAAGCCAAAGTCCACCATCTGCTCTGTACCGTCATCCATCACCATCTTCTTCAACGGGCGCTTATGACTCCTCAGGACATCCATATCAGCGCCTGTTAGTCCCAGCGCATTCACACCACGAGCCTGTAGGCCTGCCACAATATTCTTATTGACCAAGCCGGCATAGACCATTGTTACCACCTGTAGCATCTGAGCATCGGTAATGCGTCTGCCGCCCACCATCTTACTCTCTATTCCCAGACTGGCAGCAATCTTGGTGGCACTTCTGCCTCCTCCGTGAACCAGCACTTTGATTCCTGGCAATTCTGCAAACTGAGTAAGCAGGTTATTCAGCGATGTGGCGTCCTCTACCACAGCGCCCCCGACTTTTATGACGTTTACTTTATTTTTCATATAATCAGGCCCCCTCCCTGCTTTTGCCCTCCATCGCGATGGGGATTCGCTCACCTTTGTGTGGCCAGAACCACATTCAGTAGTTCTTCTAAAGACCCCAGTCGCCCTTTGGGGGAGTAATCGTAGTAGGGGGATATTTCTTTCAATTTTAAACTATAAACTTTAATCACTCCCCCAAGGGGGAGACGGAGGGGGCTTCTATTCAAGGTAAGTATACCCATACAAACCGGCACGATAGTTGCTGATAAACTCCTTGCCCTCACTCTCCGTAATCTTCCCGTCCTTGACGGCTTTGCTGACCCAAATCTCCAGGCGGCGAACCAGCTTCTTGGGGTCGTACTGCACATACTCCAAAACATCGGCAACCGTCTCTCCGTCGATAAACTGCTCAATGTTATAGCCGTTCTCGTCCACAGAGATGTGCACGGCATTGGTATCGCCAAAAAGGTTGTGCATATTACCCAGAATCTCCTGATAAGCACCTACCAGGAATACACCTATATAATAATGCTCGTCAGCCTTAACGGGGTGCAGGGGAATGTAGTTGGTCTGCTGACCGCCATTTACGTAAGCCGAAATCTTACCATCGCTGTCGCAGGTAATATCCTGCAGGGTAGCGCTACGGCTGGGTTGTTCTTCCAACCTCTCAATAGGCATAATGGGGAAGAGCTGGTCGATACCCCATGAGTCGGGCATACTCTGGAAGAGGCTGAAGTTGCAGAAGTACTTGTCGGCCATCTGCTTATCCAACTTGCGGAGCTCATCGGGCACATGCTTCTGATGATGTGCCAATTCGGCCACCTCGTGACTGATGGCCCAATAAAGGGATTCTATCTGCGCACGGGTCTTGAGGTCGATAATGCCATGGCGGAAAAGGTCCAATGCCTCTTCGCGGATATCCTCAGCATCATGCCAGTCCTCCAGCATAGAGCGGGAAGAAAGCTTGTCCCAAATCTCGGTCAGGTCATGCACCAGCTTATGGTCATCAGGACCTGGCTCGAAATCCTCAGGCATCTGGGGAGCCGAAACGCTCTCCATTACATCAATCACCAATACACTATGGTGTGCAGCCAGAGAACGACCACCCTCGGTAATGATATTGGGGTGGGGGATGTTATTCTGATTGGAAGCCTCGGCAAGCGTATAAACGCAGTCGTTCACATACTCCTGAATACTATAGTTCACGCTGCTCTCGCTGTTGCTGCTTCGGGTACCATCATAGTCTACGCCTAATCCGCCTCCGCAGTCCACAAATTCTATATTGAAGCCCATCTGGTGCAGCTGTACATAATACTGGGCCATCTCGCGCAAGGCAGTACTGATACGACGAATCTTGTTAATCTGGCTGCCGATGTGGAAGTGAATCAGCTTCAGGCAGTCGCGCAAGCCCATATCATCAAGCAGCTTCAACGCCATCAGCAACTCTGAACTGTTCAGACCAAACTTGCTGGCATCGCCTCCGCTCTCGCTCCATTTGCCAGAGCCGTTGCTGGCCAACTTGATGCGCACACCTAAGTTAGGACGAACACCCAATCGTTCTGCAGTCTCGGCAATAATCTTCAGCTCGGGCAGTTTCTCTATCACCAGGAACACACGCTTACCCATCTTCTGAGCCAACAGAGCCAGCTCGATGTAGTTCTGGTCCTTGTGTCCGTTGCAGACAATCAGGCTGTCGCTGTCCATGTTGGTGGCCAGCACCACATGCAGCTCAGGCTTTGAGCCGGCTTCCAGACCCAGGTTGTAACGCTTGCCATGACTGATGATTTCCTCAACAACGGGACGCATCTGGTTCACCTTGATGGGGAAGATAATAAAATGCTCTCCGTTATAAGAGTATTCTTTCTCAGCCTTGCGGAAGCACTCGTCAGTCTTCTCAATGCGGTTGTCCAGAATATCGGGGAAACGCAACAGCACAGGAGCCGTCACATGGCGTGTTGCCAGATGGTCCACCACTTCCTTCAGGTCTATCTGCACCGAATTCTTCTTAGGGGTAACATACACATGCCCCTTATCGTTGATGCCAAAGTAGTTAACTCCCCAACCTTTAATGTTGTAGAGCTCCTCCGAGTCTTCAATTCGCCATTTTTTCATTTTTTTTGGTTTTAAAAGTTGAAAGATTAGAGTTTAGAGGCAGTTTACGGTTTACTAATTCTCAATTTTCAATTTTCAATTCCCTTCGAGGGCTAACATCTCTCTCAACAACTCAACGCTGGTTTTTATCTTGTCGTAATTATCCAACAGGGTTACATCCAGGGTGTGCTTTGCCTTTTTGTAGTAGGGCTCACGCTCCTTCAGGGAATCCTTGATGTACTGCAGGAGCTCCTCCTCGGTCTTCCCCTTAATAAGAGGGCGCTCTATCTTCCCCATTTTCAGATGCATAGCCAGCACATCAGGCGAGGCTTTCAGATAGACTGTTTCTGCCAGTGAGTTCATGTAGTCCATATTATCGAAGAAACAGGGGGTTCCTCCGCCACAGGAGAGCACGATATTCTGGAACTCAGCAGCCTCGTGTAGCATGTTACGCTCTATCTCACGAAAACCGGCTTCACCCTTCTCGGCAAAAATCTGTGCTACGGTTCGGTGGTAACGCATCTCTATGTACCAGTCCAGATCGTAGAACTGGATACCAAGGGAGAGGGCCAGCTGTCGGCCAACTGTAGTCTTGCCCGACCCCATGTAACCTATCAGGATGATGCTTTTCATTTCTTGTGTCGTGTGGTCTTTGTACCCGACTTCTCTGCCTGTCCGTTTACTATCTGCATACATTCTTCCTCTGTGAGGTCCTTCACGCGGTCATGCAGATTCTTTGGCAAACGATAGTTATTACCCTTATATACAATGTAGGGGCCATATCTGCCGTTCAGAATTTCCATATCTGCTCCCTCGAACTTTTTCATGTGGCGCTCTTCTTCCTCAATATGCTTTTTGTGAATCATGATTACGGCCTCCTCGAAAGTAATCTTCAGGGGGTCAATATCCTTGGGGATAGAAACGTAAGTGCCGTTATGCACCACATAAGGACCATACTTGCCGGCTCCAATGGTTACGGTCTTTCCTAAATACTTGCCCAGTTCACGAGGCAGACGGAACAGTTCCAAAGCCTCCTCCAATGTGATGGTCTCTAAGGTCTGACCTTTCTTGAGTTGGGCAAAACGGGGTTTAGTGTCACCATCGGAACTACCCACCTGAACCACGGGGCCAAACCTGCCAATCTTAACGGTAATAAGCTCACCTGTCTTGGGATCGTTACCTAGAATGCGCTCGCCTACCTTGTGTTCGGTATGTGTATTGCCCGCACGCTCAACAAGCGGGTCGAAGTCGTTATAGAAGTCGCTGATAACCCCAGTCCATTCCATCTTGCCTTCTGCTATCTCATCGAATTCCTTCTCAATATCAGCTGTGAAGTTATAGTCCATGATGCTGGGGAAGTTCTCGCTCAGATAATCGTTCACCACGATACCCGTATCTGTAGGCAGCAACTTGCCACGTTCTGCTCCAATGGTTGTCTTGTGACTTTCGCCGGTTATCTTATCGCCCTTCAAAGTAAGCGTCTGATAAGTACGTTCTTCACCTGGTTTGTCACCCTTGGTAACATACTCGCGCTGCTGAATGGTGGTGATAGTGGTAGCGTAAGTACTGGGTCGGCCAATACCTAACTCTTCCAACTTGCGTACCAGACTGGCTTCGTTGTAACGGATGGGACGCTGTGCAAAACGCTGTGTGGCAACAATCGTGTTTCTCTGCAAAGAATCACCAACCGCCAGCATGGGCAGAACACCTTCTGCATCTGCATCATACTGCTCTGTCTCGTTCTCGGTTTCTTTGTAAACACGCAGGAAACCGTCGAACTTCACAACCTCGCCGTTGGCAACGAAGTATTCCTCCATGCCGTCTATGCTGATGGTAACCTGAGTCTTTTCTATCTCAGCATCTGCCATCTGACTGGCTATGGTACGCTTCCAAATCAGGTCGTACAGCTTACGTTCCTGCTGTGTACCTTCTATCTGCGCCTGTTCTATATAAGTGGGACGGATGGCCTCATGAGCTTCCTGGGCACCCTTTGAATTGGTCTGATACTGACGGGTCTTTACATATTCCTTACCCATCTGCTCTGTTATCACCTGCTTGCTGGCGCCTAAGCACAATTTACTTAGGTTCACGCTGTCCGTACGCATGTACGTGATGCGTCCGCTTTCATACAGGTGCTGAGCCACCATCATGGTCTGAGCCACCGTAAAGCCTAACTTATGGGCAGCTTCCTGTTGCAATGTACTGGTGGTGAAAGGTGGTGCTGGAACGCGCTTCTGAGGCTTGGTGGCAATATCCTGAACGGTGTAGCTCACGGAACGGCATTTTTCCAGGAAAGCTTCTGCCTGTTCCTGGGTAGCAAAACGCTGGTTCAGTTCGGCTTTTACCTCGCTACCCTCGGCATTTGTAAAAATGGCTGTTATGCGGAAATTGTCATCGCCGACGAAGTTCTGAATCTCACGTTCGCGTTCCACAATCAGACGCACGGCAACACTCTGAACACGACCTGCACTCAGAGCGGGCTTTACCTTACGCCACAGCACAGGGCTGAGCTTGAATCCAACTATACGGTCCAGCACGCGACGGGCCTGCTGAGCGTTAACCAAATTCAGGTCTATCTTACGCGGATGTTCTATAGCCTCCAGAATGGCAGGTTTTGTAATCTCATGGAAAACTATTCTGCGTGTATTTTCCGGATGCAGACCCAGTACCTCATACAAGTGCCAACTGATAGCTTCTCCTTCTCGGTCCTCATCGGATGCCAGCCATACGGTCTTAGCCTCCTTAGAGAGTTTCTTCAGATTCTCTACAACACTTTTCTTGTCCGTGGGTACTTCATATTGTGGAGCGAACGTATTAACGTCCACACTGAAACTTCTTTTCTTCAGGTCGCGGATATGTCCGTAACTAGAAACAACCTTATAGTCCTCTCCCAGGAATTTTTCTATAGTTTTTGCCTTTGCCGGGCTCTCCACTATTACAAGATTATCCTTCATCTTTCTTTCGTTTTTTACAATTGCGGCGGCAAAGGTACTGCATTTTTTTGTTCTACACCTTATATATTAGGGATTTTTTTTGCTAAAAGTTGTTGCACACCCTTTCTGATTGAGGTTAAACCAAAGGTTTCCGGTTTTATCTCTTCCCAAGGAATCCACATGATTTCTGCCGCATCATCTGCCGGAATCGCGTTTTTTGTGCTGTTTACATGGCAAAGGTAGAACATATCTATCGTATGAATGTCCAAACCTCCATACGGATAGATATTGGGAATGCTGAACAGGAAATGAACACTTTCTACGATAAGGCCTGTTTCTTCCTTTACCTCACGTATCACACCCTGCTCGCTGGTCTCATAGCAGTCGCTGAAACCACCAGGCAAATCCAATGTTCCCTTGGCGGGCTCCTTTGCCCTTCGTACTACCAGCAATTCGTTCTTCTCATTTACTATCACGGCAACGGTACTGGCGCTGGGATTGAAATAATACACAAAACCGCAGGCTTCACAGCGTTTGCTTTTATTGTTGTTCTCAACAAATCTGTCTGAGCCGCATAATGGACAAAAATGAAACTTTTCAAGAGGATGGTGGGCCATATCTATGGGTTTTTTGTCATTTTCGAGTTGCAAACTTATAAAAAAGTGGCAGAATTAACAACTATCAACAGGTTTTTTATACCAACATAACTAAGAAAAGAGTATCTTTGTCTTTTGGAAACATTAAATACACGTCTAACATCAAATTTACAAAGACTTATGAATTTCCTGTCTGATTGGTTTATCCAGCTTGATCCAACCTTGCGTTTTTACTGGGGTATCGCTATTTTTGCATCTATTGTGGTGATTATCCAGATGACTATGTCCTTTGCGGGCATGGGTGATATAGATTCAGGTGATGCCGATGTTGATTTCAGTACTGACACCGATAGTCTGGACAATGCCGGAAGCATGCACTTGCTTTCCATACGAAACATATTCTATTTCCTGTTAGGATTCGGTTGGGCTGGAGTAAGCCTGTGGAGCACCATCCCCAATACTATTGCCCTATGTGTGGTTTCCATTCTGGTGGGATGCCTCTTTGTGGCAATATTCATCTTCCTGTTCCGCCAGATGATGAAGTTGCAGAGCAACGGAGCCTTCAACGTCAACGATGCTGTGGGTAAGGTGTGCGATGTTTATCTGCGCATTCCCGGCCAGAATGAAGGCTTGGGAAAGGTTCAGATTAGCTTCAACGGTTCTGTTCAGGAACTGGATGCACGCACAGCAGGAGACCCCATTTCCTCAGGCACCAAGGTGCGCGTGTTACGCGTAGTAGATAAAAAGGTATTGGAGGTGGAGAAAGCTTAAAGCCCCCTCCCCAACCCTCTCGGGAATTGAAAATTGAAAATTGAGAATTGAAAATTATTCTCTGAACCGTGAACCATGAACTGTTGGGGGGAGAGTCCTTTAAACTATAAACCTTAAACTTTAAACTTTAAATAACCCGCCCTTATTCACTCCCCCAAGGGGGAGACGGAGGGGGCCTAAATAATAAACTATGTTACAAGATCCATTAACCCTGATTGTGGTTTGCGCCATTCTTGTGGTGGCAATTGTGGCCTTCCTGGCCAATCGTTACAGAAAGTGTCCTGCCGATAAGATTCTTGTCATCTACGGTAGCGGAAATGGTGGCAAGAAGTCGGCTAACTGTGTTCATGGTGGCGGCGCCTTTGTTTGGCCTGTTATTCAGGACTATGCCTATATGAGCCTGACTCCCATTGGTATAGATGCCAACCTTACCAATGCCCTGTCTCGTCAGAATATTCGTGTGGACGTACCCTGCCGTTTTACCGTAGGTATCAGCACCGACCCTGATTACATGAATGCTGCTGCAGAGCGTCTGTTAGGTCAGACGGCCAACCAGATTCAGGAAATGGCTCGCGATATCCTCTTCGGTCAGTTGCGTCTGGTTATCGCTACCATGAGTATCGAGGAATTGAACTCCGACCGCGACAAGTTCCTGGAGGCCATCACAGCCAATGTTGAGGTGGAGCTGAAGAAGATAGGTCTGAAGCTTATCAACGTAAACGTTACTGATATCAAAGATGAGAGCGGCTACATCGAAGCTCTCGGTCAGGAAGCCGCAGCTAAGGCTATCAACGAGGCTAAGGTTCGCGTAGCCGAGCAGGAGAAGATTGGTGAAATCGGTAAGGCAGAGGCAATCCGTGAAACCCGTATTCGTACCGCCGCTGCCAATGCAGAGGCTGTAAAGGGTGAGAACGAGGCAAAGATTAACATAGCCAACTCAGATGCTGTACGTCGTGAAAACGAGGCAGAGGCACTCCGTCGTGCAACTGCTGCCGAGAATGTGGCTCAGGCTCATGCTTTGGAGGAATCCTATGCTGCTGAGCAGAAGGCTGAGGAGGCCCGTGCTTCTCGTGAGCGTGCTACCCAGAATGCCAACGTTATCGTAAAGCAGGAGATTGAGAAGAAGCGTCTGGTTATCGAGGCTGAGGCTGCTGCCGAGCAGAAGCGCGTTAATGCCAAGGGTGAGGCTGATGCCATCTATGCTAAGATGGAGGCTGAGGCTAAGGGTCTGTTCCAAATTTTGACCAAGCAAGCCGAGGGTTACGACAAGATGATTCAGGCTGCCGGTGGCGATGCTACCAAGGCTTACACCCTGTTGCTTTTAGAGAAACTGCCTGAACTGGTGAAGACGCAGGTTGAGGCAATCAAAGGCATCAATATCGACAAGGTTACCGTTTGGGATAACGGAGGCAATGCCGACGGAAAAGGTTCTACAGCCAACTTCCTCTCTGGTCTTATGAAGAGCGTTCCTCCCCTGAGCGAACTCTTCGAGCAGGCCGGCATGTCTCTCCCCGAGTACTTGGGGAAGAAAAACCCCCTCCCCAACCCCTCCCCCGAGGAGGAGGGAGAGGAGAAATAGCATCCCCTTCCGAGAATTGAAAATTAAAAATTGAAGGCAGCGATTAAGCGAGAGAAGAGTAAACAG
>JAEEGL012025606.1_pt1 | contig 11900 bp, 7 predicted proteins | sample 9134231 | NCBI WGS metagenome assembly JAEEGL01 (sample SAMN16246548, study PRJNA631951) | gut metagenome | biome: gut microbiome; feature: rumen; material: fiber-attached | host: Bos | place: Iran: Karaj | collected 2018-10 | reverse complement strand
CTTATCTCAAGACGCGGCAAGACCAGCGTGGGCAGAGTCAGCATAGTTGCCAATGTCATCCTTTACGGCATCATGCTTTTCCTTTTTGACATTCCTACGGTTATTTATTCCCTTATTTACGCAGTGTTTGGGTCCATCGCTACAGACAAGATCCATGCCCAGAATATCAGCACTCAGGTGACGATCCTAACGAAACTGGAAGATACAAGGGATATGGAGGTGGAGGTTCTTTCCCGCCTATACCGCGGAATGACCGAGGTGGATGCCAATGGTATCTTTACCGGAGAGCGGGTCAAGATGTTTATTGTCTTTATCAACAAGTACGAGTCCGGACGTCTCAAGGGTATCATCCGTGCCTATGATCCCAACGCATTTATCGTTGAGACCGAGGGCGTTCGCATCGAGGGCAATTTCCTTCGTAAATTAGAGTAGTCAGTGACGCGATTTTCCTTGAAGTGTCGCACTAAATAGACTATAATGTTATTGTTTTTGTAACACACAAAATATTTAGTTGGGAGGTTTATCTTATGTTAGTATCAGCAAAAGAAATGCTCGATAAGGCTAAGGCAGGTCATTACGCAGTTGGCCAGTTCAACATCAACAACCTTGAGTGGACCAAGGCTATCCTGCTTACAGCTGAGGAGACAAAATCCCCTGTTATCCTTGGAGTTTCCGAGGGCGCAGGAAAGTATATGGCAGGCTTTAAGACTGTTGCAGCTATGGTTAAGGCTATGGACGAGAGCCTTGGAATTACAGTTCCCGTAGCTCTTCACCTTGATCATGGTACCTACGAAGGAACCAAGGCTTGCATCGAGGCTGGTTTCACATCAGTTATGTTCGACGGTTCTCACTATGATATCGAGGAGAACGTTGCTAAGACCAAGGAGCTGGTTGAGCTTTCTCACAAGAATGGCATCTCCATCGAGGCTGAGGTTGGTGCTATCGGCGGCGAGGAAGACGGCGTTGTGGGAATGGGCGAGTGCGCTGATCCCGATGAGTGCAAGCGTATCGCTGATCTCGGAATCGACATGCTGGCTGCAGGTATCGGTAACATCCACGGAGTATATCCTGATAACTGGGCAGGCCTTTCATTCGAGACACTTGATGCTATCCAGCAGAAGACAGGTGCTATGCCTCTCGTTCTTCACGGCGGAACAGGTATCCCTGATGACATGATCAAAAAGGCTATCGACCTTGGCGTTTCCAAGATCAACGTTAATACAGAGTGCCAGCTTGTATTCGCAGCAGCTACACGTGAGTACATCGAGGCTGGTAAGGATCAGCAGGGCAAGGGCTTCGATCCTCGTAAGCTTCTCGCTCCCGGAACCGAGGCTATCAAGGCTAAGGTTAAAGAAAAGATCCTTCTTTTCGGTTCCGACGGCAAGGCTTGATCCTGATTCCACTGAATTTTATGAGCTCCATGGTGCTTCTACTATGGAGCTCTTTCGCTTTTTGTTATTGCGGAGCGGTTTTACGCTTTGTAAGGCGCGGGAGCGTAAGCAGAAAATAGACGTTCGAGGTAAACAATATATGAGTAACGATAACATGGATGTAGAAGCAATATTTGGCGAAAACGTATTCAACGACGCTACCATGCAGGAGCGTCTTCCCAAGAAAACCTACCAGAAGCTCAAGGAGACCATCCGTTCCGGGCGTGATCTGGACTCCACCACAGCAGATGTGGTAGCTCATGAGATGAAGGAGTGGGCCATTGAAAAGGGAGCGACCCATTATACACATTGGTTCCAGCCTTTGACCGGAGTTACGGCAGAAAAGCATGATGCCTTCATTTCTGCTCCCATGGAGAGCGGCAAGGTTCTCATGAGTTTTTCCGGTAAGGAGCTTATCAAGGGAGAGCCCGATGCGTCTTCCTTCCCCTCAGGCGGCCTTCGCGCAACCTTTGAGGCAAGGGGATATACGGCATGGGACTGCACGTCACCCGCCTTTGTCCGTAAGGATGCAGCAGGCGCTACTTTGTGCATCCCCACAGCTTTTTGCTCATATACAGGAGAGGCGCTGGATCAAAAGACACCGCTTCTTCGTTCCATGGAAGCCATTGGAGCCCAGGCCCTTCGCCTTATCAGGCTTTTTGGCAACAATACATCTACCAGGGTTACTCCTTCCGTTGGTATTGAGCAGGAGTATTTCCTTATTGATCGTAAAAACTTCCTTGCCCGCAAGGATCTGGTTTACACAGGACGCACCCTCATCGGAGCTATGCCTCCCAAGGGCCAGGAGATGGACGACCATTACTTCGGAGCCATCAGAGAGAGGGTTGCCGCATTTATGCGCGATGTCAATGAGGAACTTTGGAAGCTGGGTGTTTCAGCTAAGACCCAGCACAATGAGGTTGCTCCGGCACAGCACGAGTTGGCGCCTATCTATGCCGAGGCCAATGTTGCTGTTGATCACAACCAGCTTATAATGGAGACTTTGAAAAAGATCGCGAACCGACATGGCCTCCAGTGCCTGCTCCATGAGAAGCCTTTCCGCGGTGTCAATGGTTCCGGTAAGCATAACAACTGGTCTCTCGTTACGAATGACGGTATCAATCTTCTTGATCCGGGCAAAACTCCTCATGATAATATCCAGTTCATTCTGGTGCTTTGCTGTATCCTTAAGGCTGTTGACGAGCATTCGGAGCTTCTTCGTGAATCTGCGGCAGACTTTGGTAATGACCAGAGACTTGGTGGCGACGAGGCACCTCCGGCTATCATCTCCGTATTCCTTGGAGATCAGCTTCAGGACGTGCTTACACAGCTTATCAATACAGGTACTGCGACTCACAGTCTTGCAGGCCAGAAACTGGACACCGGCGTAAGTACGCTTCCGGACTTTATGAAGGACGCTACAGACCGAAATCGTACTTCACCCTTTGCATTTACGGGTAATAAGTTCGAGTTCAGAAGTGTTGGTTCCGAGGACAATGTGGGAGAGGCCAATATTGTTATCAACACCATTGTGGCAGAGGCATTTGCTGATGTTTGCGATGAGCTTGAAAAGGCCGAAGACTTTGAACTTGCAGTTCATGATATGATAAAGCGCCTTGCCCGCGAGCATCAGAGGATCGTCTTCAATGGCAACGGCTACGCTCCTGAGTGGGCAGAGGAAGCTAAAAAGCGCGGACTTCCTATCGTCCAGGATATGGTTGATGCGATACCGGCTCTTACTTCCGACAGTTCCGTGGCTCTTTTCGAGAGATTCGGAGTATTTACCAGATCAGAGCTTGAGTCCCGCGAGGAGATCGAGTACGAGATCTACGCCAAGAAGTCCAATATCGAGGCAAGGACCATGAGGGATGTGATCCGCAAGCAGATCATCCCCGCGGTTATCAGATATACAACAGCCCTGGCAGATTCCATTAATGCAGTCAGAGCTGCGGTTGACGGAGATGTATCTACTCAGAGCGAGATGCTCCTTGAGGTTTCGGATCTTTTGTCCGATACCAGAGTTGCACTTGCGGCTCTTGAGGATGCTACCAACGAGGCTAATGAAAAGGGCAGCCAGAAGGAGAGAGCGATCTGCTTCAGGGATAAGGTTGTTCCTGCTATGGAGGCTCTTCGTAAGCCGGTGGATCGTCTGGAGATGCTGGTTGATAAGGAGATCTGGCCCATGCCTTCGTATGGAGATATGATATTTGAAGTATAAAAAAAGATGGCAAAGCCAACACGTTTGGTTTTGCCATCTTTTTTGACCCACTAGGATTCGAACTTGATGCCCCCGCCTCCAAATAAGTCGACTTTTTACTTGTCTGTTTTTCGTTCTGCTGCGTTCCCTTCGATCGACGATGCACTCGCATCGCCTCGCTCAGGCGCCTTGCAGAAGCAAAAAACATCCGGCGTAAAAAATCGAGGTATTTGGAGGCGGGGCATCTGTAATGACGGAGTGAGACTCCGCGAGTTTACCGTAGGTTGGAAATTTAAAGAAACAAAAGAAAAACACCCATTGCATTGCAATGGGTGTTTTTCTTTACTGCCCCACTAGGATTCGAACCTAGGTAATGACGGAGTCAGAGTCCGTTGCCTTACCGCTTGGCGATGGGGCATCATATGATGTGCTGCGTGCGCAACAAATGAATTATATAACTGCTTTGATAAAAATGCAAGTACTTTTTATAAAAATTCCACTTTATTTTCTGTAAGGCCGTAATAAAGCGGGTCGGAAACGGATACATCTGCGGTACCGCTGGTATCGTCCACGATGCGGTCTGCCAGTGCCTTGGCATCGGCTTCGGGGCAGACGCAGTCCACGGTGACGCCATCATCATACTGAGTGTCAACGATGGGGTAGTTGCCCTGGCGTAGGATATATTCCACTTTGCCATAGCCGGTATAGTCTGTGCGGATGGTTATGCGATGACCATAGATCCGCTCAAGAAGAGAGGCGTCCTCTATGGCTTCTTTGGCAGCCTGTCCGTAGGCCCGGGTCAGTCCACCGGTGCCTAAAAGAACGCCGCCGAAGTATCGGGTGACCACAAGAACGCCATTGGTAACGCCCTTGTATTCCATGGCTTCAAGAATGGGCCGTCCTGCAGTGCCTCCCGGTTCGCCATCATCGGAAGAACGGGCGATATGTCCGCTTCCGGACTCACTATCTCCCTCGATAATATAGGCATAGCAATTATGACGGGCACTGTAGTGCTCTTTTTTTACAGCCTTTATGAAGTCCTGTGCTTCTTCCTCGGTGGTGGCGGGATAGAGCACGCCTAGAAAGCGGGACTTTTTTTCTACGTATTCACTTCGGCCTTCGCCCTTTACTGTACAACTCATAAATTTGATTATAAATTATTTCTTTGATATAATAAAGGAGATTATGCGAAGAATTCCCATATATTCGGGAAACGCAAAAGGAGTAACTATGAATTACAGTAAAGAAAACACGCAGGAGCACAAATCCACTTCCAAGCGCAAGAAAAAAAGGGCGCGCAGGAAGTTTGCCCTCACTGTGATCAAGTCCCTTCTCGTACTTATGTTGCTGGTGATACTGGCAGGAGTAGCGGGGGTTGTCTTTTATGCCAAGAGCCAGATAGATCAGCTGCCTGATATTTCCGAGGTCAACATTTCCCCGGAGGGATTCCAGACTACCATCTATGATTCCAAGGGCAATGAGATCGAGACTCTGGCAGCTTCCGGCGCCAACAGAGAATATGTCAAACTGGCAGATATTCCCAAGGATCTCCAGCATGCTTTTGTAGCTATCGAGGACAGCCGTTTTTATGTTCACAACGGTATTGATGTCAAGGGCATCATCAGGGCGGCCTTTACCGGAATTGCCAATGGCTTCCATTTTTCTCAGGGTGCAAGTACCATTACCCAGCAGTTGCTGAAAAACAACTATTTCACGGGTTGGACTTCCGAGAGCAGGATGGACAGTATCAACCGAAAGATCCAGGAGCAGTATCTGGCTGTTCAGCTGGAAAAGGTAACTTCCAAGGACACGATCCTGGAGAACTACCTCAACACCATCAACCTTGGACAGAATACACTTGGAGTTGAGGCGGCATCGGAGCGGTATTTCAATAAGTCTGTTAGCGATATCACCCTTTCCGAGGCGGCAGTTATCGCAGCCATCACTCAGAATCCTTCCAAGTACAACCCCATCTCTCACCCTAAGGACAATGCGACCCGTAGGGAAAAGGTCCTGCGCAATATGCAGGAGCAGGGGTATATCACCGAGGCACAGTACCATGATGCCATGAGAGATGATGTTTACGACAGGATCCAGATCGTAAACAATGACCTGGAGACTACCACTACCACATATTTTGTTGATGCGCTCACAGATCAGGTCATGCACGATCTGATGGAGGAAAAGGGATACACAGAAACACAGGCGTATCTCAAGCTTTACGCAGGCGGCCTCAAGATCTATGCTACACAGATCCCCAGAGTTCAGAAGATCTGCGATCAGGAGCTTAACCGTCAGGAGAATTATCCTTCCGCTCCGCAGGTGTCCTTTTCTTACAGGCTTACCATTACCAAAAAGGACGGAACCTTCGAGAACTACAGTGAGCAGACCATGCTCTCTTACTATAGAAAAAAGAATTCTTCCTACACCCTGAACTTTGCATCTCAGGAGGATGCAGAGGCGGCCATCGAGGCATACAAGGCCGATATCATGAAGGAGGGAGATACCATCGCAGAGGGCGGCGAGACCGTTGCTTTTTCACTCCAGCCCCAGGCAGCAATGACAGTCATCGATCAGTCCAATGGTCACGTGGTTGCCCTTGTGGGAGGCCGCGGCGATAAGACGGCAAGCAAGACTCTTAACCGTGCAACCGGAACCACCAGACAGCCCGGTTCTACCTTCAAGGTCATTGCAGCATTTGCTCCGGCTCTTGATGCAGGCGGCATGACTTTGGCAAGCGTAGAGGATGACGCACCTTACGAGTACTCCAACGGCCGTGCGGTCCACAACTACAACAACAAGTACGAGGGCTTTACCACCATTCGTCAGGCTATTACCAAGTCCATGAATATAGTCACGGTCAAGACCCTTACAGATATCGGTACCGGACTGGGTTATCAGTATGTTGAGAATATGGGTATCACCACTCTTGAGAGTGGAGATAATAACCAGGCTCTTGCTCTTGGTGGAATTTCCAATGGTGTTACCAACCTTGAGCTTACCGGCGCCTATGCTACCATTGCCAACGGAGGTAAGTACAACCGTCCTGTTTTCTACACCACGGTTGAGGACAGCAAGGGTAATGTTATCCTTGATACTACGGGAAATGAGCCCAAGCAGGTACTTAAGGAGACAACGGCATGGCTTCTTACCAGCGCCATGGAAGACGTTATGACCAAGGGTACCGGAACACCCGCCAACTTCTCTGTCAACAACATTCGTGTTGCCGGAAAGTCGGGAACCACCACTAAGAACCGTGATACGGTATTTGCAGGCTTTACACCTTATTACACCTGCGTTATCTGGGGCGGATATGACGACAATTCGCCACAGACCGTGACCACATATTCCAAGACGATCTGGAAGGCGGCAATGAGCCGTATCCACGAAAAGAAAAAGGAAAAGGATTTTGTTAAGCCCGACGGCATCGTGACTGTAGCCGTTTGTAAGAAGTCGGGTAAACTGCCACTGGAGGATACCTGTGATCATGATCCAAGAGGATCAATGGTATACAAGGAGTACTTTGCAAAGGGTACCGAGCCCAAGGATTCCTGTGATCATCACATTAGAGTCAGCGTCTGCAGCGAGTCCAACAGACCCGCAAGCGAGTACTGTCCCGAGGATCTGATCAAATCCAAGGTGTTTATCATCGGAGCGAGTCCCGGATCTGCGGACAGCCAGTATAATATTACTCAGGAAGCCCTTGACGGTATCTGCAATGTCCATGATGAAAACTGGAAGCCACAGGAGGATGAGCCTGAGGACGAGGAAGAACCGGAGGATGAGGAAGAAGAGGAGGAAGAAACTGTCGAACCTGATGATCCTATAGATGAGGATCTTCCGGAGGATCCGGAGACAGGAGAATAATATGATCAGAGCTGTGAAAGGCCTTATAATAGGCTTTATCGCAGCTCTTTTTTGTAAAACCCATTGAAAAAATCGCGAAAAAAGTGTAAAATGACACGGGGTTTTTCGGAGGTTTTTACGATGAAACGTTTTCTTTCATATATATTTGTTGTTTTCCTTGTGCTGGCTCTGGCGCTTGCGATGCCCGGAGACTATGATGTCATGAGGAGTCTTTGGCCCTTTATGTCCAGTTCGGTTGGTGCGCAGTCCGGACCCGGCTCAGAGAATTCCGGGGAGGCGGATGAGAATAAGCCTGTTACCACCATGGAGACTGATCTGGAGCTCTACAGAGGCAATTCCACATTTATTGATGTTCATTATACAGAGGGTGACGTGGTGACTGTTACTTCGGAGAATCCGGATATAGTCAAGGCTACGTCCCGCGGCAGACTTACCGCAATAAAAAGCGGAAAGTCTCTTGTTACTGTGCAGGTAGACAGTGCAGAGCGTGTTTACGTTCTTCAGGTCAATGTCAGGGTTGCTTGTTGCTCCTATGATTCAATAGAATCCAGAGGATCAGGTTTGGATCAGAGTGGCGATTCTCCCTATATAGTCCTATATCGGACTTGCAAAAAGGGATACTCCGGTTCCGTTTCCGCCTTTGGAAATGACAACGGTAAGAAATACACTTATTCCAGCACCAACAAAAATATTGTCTCCGTTTCATCGGATGGTGGATTTAAGGCTCTGAAGAAGGGCAATGCAAGCATCATAATCAGTGAGGAGGATGCAGGCGTCAGCAGAAGGCTTATGGTAATCTCCGTTACGGTAGGCAAGTCAAAGAAGCCTTACGTAGCAGCTGCCGATACGGATAATTGGTATAAGAAAGCTCTTATTTCCGGCAATTCCGTTACGCTCGGATATAACTATCACTGCAACCGCCAGGAAAAGGGCTACATGGGAGATATCATTCATCTGAGTGCCGTGAGCTATTCCATCATGAATGACAAAAAGGCGGTATCAGCTTCGTCTCTCCATCCCAGCTATCAGGGAACCAAGCGCAAGGTCAGCGATCATATAAGCAATATCATGCCGGAAAAGATACTTCTCAACTACGGTATGAACGACCTCAATATCTACGGTGTTGAGGGTGCGGCTGATCAGTACAAAGCCTTTATCAAGGAAATCCACAATGCTGATCCGGATGCACAGATCTACATCCTCAGCATGACTCCCGTAAGGAGGAGCAGCGGTAATCTTGCTCCCGACAGGATAATCAGGTTCAACAGTTTGATGGAGACCTTTGCAGGTAAAAAGTCCTATGTTTCATACATTGATCTCTATTCGGGCATGGTGGATGAAACCGGACTTCTTAAAAGAGAGTACTGCAGCGACGGTTTCTGCCATCTTTCGGATGAGGCATATAAGTACTGGACCAAGGTACTCAGAAAGTTCGCTAAAAAAGAGATCATCAAGGAAACAAAGGCAACCGATGCAGTCAAAACTGCAGTTGAAAGCGGTGATGCAGAAGACATCCGTAATGCGGAAGCACTTATCACCAAGCTTTCCAGTGCGGTAAAACGCAACGCTTTAAGTAAAAAGTTATATAAATAAGCAGCGAGGGATTATAAGCAACATTCACCGGGGGAGTAAGATGTCCAGCGAAAAGATCCGCCGAATAACAGACAATATCGGACAGAGGTTTATCGGTAAGGAAAGCATCATAGAGGATATGATAGTTGCCCTTTTGGCAGGAGGACATGTTCTTATAGAGGATGTTCCCGGTGTTGGTAAGACCACTCTTGCCAAGGCACTGGCGTCTTCCGTAAGCTGCAGTTTTTCAAGGATACAGTTTACACCGGATACTCTGCCTTCGGACATAACGGGCGCTTCGGTTTATAGGTCCGATATCGGACAATTTGAATTTGTTAAGGGGCCGGCTTTTTCACAGATCCTTCTGGCAGATGAGATCAACCGGACATCTCCCAAGACCCAGTCTGCTCTTCTTGAAGCAATGGAAGAGGGACAGGTGAGTGTGGACGGCACCACCTACAAACTTTCGGATCCCTTCATGGTCATAGCGACCCAGAATCCTTCTGAGCATATCGGGACTTATCAGCTTCCGGAGGCTCAGCTTGATCGTTTTTTGATGAAGATCTCTGTGGGCTATCCTGACAGGCAGCGCAGGGATGAACTTGCTCACGCCTTTCTTGAGGGCAGATTTGAGGAAGAGCTTTCAGCTGTTTTGACGGCGGAGGAAGTTGTTTCCATGTCCGCCGAGGTCAGGGAAGTGCGGATAAGTGATGAACTGGTGAGTTATGCCCTTGATATTATAGAGGGTACACGGACGCTCCGTGAGCTGGAGTATGGTGCAAGTCCCAGAGCAGGACTGGATCTTTTGTTGGCTTCCAGAGCTCTGGCTTACGTTCTCGGACGCGACTTTGTGATCCCGGAGGATATAGCGAGGATGGCTTTGCGAGTAATACCCCATAGGCTTGTTCTTACAACAGAGTCACATATGAGCAGGATTTCGGGAGAGTCTCTTGTGAAAAAGGTGATGGACAGCGTAGATCGTCCCGAGTGATATTGTCATGATAGAAAAGATAAAAAGCCATTTTTCTTTGATCATATATGCGGTCCTTCTTATAGGTTCCACTGTCTGGGTTAGTTTTCAGGGCGGGGTAATTCCCTATGCCCTGTTTTTTGTTATGCTTTTATATCTTCCGGTTACTTTTGTTTATCTCATCCTGTGCCGGGGATTTCTGACATCCCATCAGGAAATGGATACCACATTTTTGAAAAAGGGCCAAAAGGGAAGGTATTCTCTTGTGATCGAAAATGCAGGGATACTTCCTGTAGGCGCTTTAAGACTGGTAGTAGCTCCCAATGTTTTTATCTTTGGCGAGGAATTCCTTTCCGAAGAATACAGTCTGATGCCTCGTCAAAGACTATCGATCAATACGACCATAGTATGTAATTATGCAGGAAGCTATGGAGTTGGAGTCTACCGACTTGTGCTTCGTGATCCCTTTGATATCCTAAAACTGGATGTGGACATTTCTCAAGGTACGATCCCTGTAAGCGTTAAGCCCAATATCACAGATGTGGCCTGTAATGATCTTTCGAGTCTGCTTTCGGACATGAATCTGAGGATGAGGCGCTATGCTCAAAACAGACCTTCAGATACGACCGGCGCCGATGTGCGTGGATACATTTCCGGGGATCCAATCTCCCGGATCCATTGGAAAAACTTTGCAAAGACCGGTGAACTTTTTACAAGGCTTCCGGAAAACGCGGATCTTCAGATGCCGGTTATCATCCTGGAAAATGATGACTTCGAGGTTGAGGAGTCCCATATGATACAAAGGGACCGGTTCATAGAGTATGCGGTTTCTGCCGCTGATTATTTCGTTAGACAGAACAAGCCGGTAAGGATCATCTTTTATTATTTTGGTGTCAGACATCATCTTATTGACGGTTATGAGTCATTTAGTGAGTTTTATACTGACATAACACGTCATTTGGCGGCTAAAAAGGTAGTTAAGGAAATGGAACTTATGGAAAAGGCAGCCGGCGAGGGTAGCGCTGTTTTATACCTGCCGGAAGGGGAAAACTGTGGATTCTGCTCGAGATAGGATAATTGTATGGATCGTCCAACTGCCGTTGGCTATAGCCTTGCTGGTTTCTTCAGCGGAGGCTCTTTTTGGTCTGCTTCCGGAAGATTTGGAGCGGGGGCGTCTTTTGATGCTCATTTTTGCCTTCGTCCTTGTTTTTGTAGGGGTGATATGGCTTGTTAGCCGTCCGGTTTACGGTATCCATATACAAAGCGTGATAGTGATATTACTTACAGTTTTCTGGGTGTTGAAATGGGATGTTCCAAAGCACATTATTCTATCCCTATTTCTTCTTATAGCATATTCGTTGATCTATTACCTGGATCTTATCTTGGGCAGGCAGTCAAAGTATAAGTACTGGATCGGACTTATATTGGTGATAGTCATCATAGCCTTTTTTCTGCCGGACAGTCCCTATCCCATGGAGTGGAAGCTTGTCCGAAAATTTATAGCAAAAGTTGAGCAACTGGCAACGGATATATCCTGGCAGATCGATTATGCCATCGGAGGATTATCAGGTAAAAAGACCTCTGCCGGTTACTCCGATATCGGACTAATATCCGGCGGCCTGGGTGACAGTGACAGGGATGAGGCTTATTTCTCCGATACAGGAGATGCCTGGATGATCTACCTCAAGGGCTGCAGTAAAACAGACCTGGGAAAAGAAGGCTTTACCGGCGACGAGGATCCTATGCCGATATACGATACCCAGTTGGCGGTGTATTTCAACGCACTTTATTATTCTGATCTAACGCCTCGGGAGATAAGATGCTTCACAAGGATCGATTCTTCACAGGTAACCTATGCTTATAT
>JAEEGL011710588.1_pt1 | contig 11900 bp, 8 predicted proteins | sample 9134231 | NCBI WGS metagenome assembly JAEEGL01 (sample SAMN16246548, study PRJNA631951) | gut metagenome | biome: gut microbiome; feature: rumen; material: fiber-attached | host: Bos | place: Iran: Karaj | collected 2018-10 | reverse complement strand
GGCGGCATCGACCTGTTCATGGGCGGCATCGGCGTGGACGGGCATATCGCCTTCAACGAGCCCTTTACCAGTCTGACCTCCCGCACCGGGGTGCGGAACCTGACTACGGATACCCGCATCGTGAACTCCCGCTTCTTCGGGAACGATCCCGAGAAGGTCCCTGCCCAGGCTCTGTCCGTGGGCGTGGGGACGGTGACGGATTCCAGGGAGGTGCTGATCCTCATCAACGGCCATAATAAGGCCCGGGCCCTGGCGGCCACGGTGGAGGGCAGCGTGAGCCATAAGTGGACCTGTTCCGCCCTGCAGCTGCACAACGGCGCCGTCATTGCCTGCGATGAAGCCGCCTGCGGAGAGCTCACCGTAGACACCTACAAATACTTCCTGGATATCGAGCGGAAGGAACGGCTGTAAGCAGATTGATCGGATTTGGCCGGAGAGACGGTTATCCCCGCAAAGACGGGGCAAAGTCGTCCTCTCCGGCCTTTTTCGTATCCGGAGCCGACCCGGAGGAAACCGTCACGCCTGTGCACCCGATGCGCCGGCTTACCCTCCCCGGCGGGTTTCCCAAATGGACTTCGCCATGCTGTGCACGTCATACCAGCGGCGACAAAGGCATTTGACAATCCGATACTCAGCGCGCAAAATGGAAGCAATAGAGGATAGCCGCAGCATGTATTCGAATCATTTGAGAGCAAAGGAGGATTTTCATGATCGAGGTCAAACTGACAGACGATGAAAAGCGCATCCTTCAGGGAGAGCGGGGAAAGGTCGCTCGGATATGCATGGAGTATTTGCTGGAAGCTTGCCGGATCTCCGGAGCCGAACGGTTGGTGGATCTGGACGGCACCGGTGATTTTCACAGTCCCGGTCTCGGTTTTTCCGCTTATTACGGCATCACCGTAGAGGATTTGGAGGAGATTGCCGCCGCGGGAGAGACGTTCGCCATCCCCTCCTATGCCAACAAGGCGCCCGCGCCGGAGTTTACGGCCCTGCACGGATGGGAGAGTTGCAACATCTGCGCCTACGGCCGGAAGGAAAGCCGGCATGACGATCCGGCTTACCACAAGCGCGCCCTTCATGAGCGGGAATTCAAGGCACTGAAAAAGATGGGCCTCATGCTTTCCTGCTCCTGCGCCAATTACCTGACCATGAGCTATTGGCCCAGCATCGGGCAGCATTGCAGCTGGTTCGAAAGCAGCCAGATCCCCTATTGCAACGCCGTCCTGGGGGCAAGAACGAATTTCGACGGCTCCTTCGCCACCTGTTACCTGGGGAAGGCGCCCTACTACGGCATGCACGTTACGGAAAACCGCTGGGGTACCGTGCTGGTTAAAACGGACCGTCTGATCCACACGGATATGGAGTGGGACGTTTTTGGCTACGCGGTTGGGGCTGCAGTGCAGTGCGAGATCCCGGTGCTGACGGGTACGGCGAAGCCCACCACGACCCAGTACGAGAAGCTGAACTCCGCCATCCATACCGGCGGCGGCGTTCCCATGTACCATATCCCCGGCTCCACCCCCGAGGCGCCCACCCTGGAGTTTGCCTTCGGCGGGAAGAAACCCGCCTGGGAAACGCTGGTGGGCGAAGCGGAGCTGAAAAAAGCCTATGATTACCTGAATTCCCACGATACCGACAAAGTCGATTTGGTCTATCTGGGTTGCCCTCACCTGAACATGGTGGACCTGATGAAGCTGGCCCGGAAGCTGGAAGGGAAAACGTGCGCGATCCCCATGTGGATCATGACCGCTCCCTGGCTGTATACCGCAGCTCTGGAGCAGGGCTATGTGAAGATCTTCAGCGATGCGGGAGCGACCCTGATGTCCGGCGCCTGCCTGGCCGCAATGGGCGGCGTGCCGGAGGGGGTGGAGTGCATCGCGGTGGATACCGCAAAGCAGGCGAACTACGTGACGGGCTGCTATCCCGACGAGGATAAGCGGCTGCAGGTATGCTACGGAACTACGGATGAGTGCATCGACGCGGCGCTCACCGGGTTCTGGCACGGAGAATGGAGGTAAGGCATGAGGAAGATCCGCATCAAAGGGCAGGTCATGTGGCCCGGCGTTGTGGAGGCGGAAGCACTGGTTTCCCCCGCGCCGATGCAGGGCTTTACAAACGTCAATTCCCGGGGAGGCTATACCGTAGAGCGGGGCCATCCCCTGTTCAAGGTGCCCTATACCGGAAAGGTCCTGGTGTTCCCGTCCCCAAGAGGCTCCGGCGGCTTTATGGCTTACGGACTCGGTGCAAAGCCTGCGGCGTTTATCCATACCCAATTCAGCTCGCTGAACGTCCTGTGTACGCTGCAGTCCCATGTACCCAGCATGACGAATTTCGAAATCGATCCCATGACGGTGATCGAGACCGGAGATATGGTCCTGGTCAATGCGGACGAGGGCTATATCGAAGTCACCAAGAAGGATTGAGCTTTGGAGTATTCTGCAGGAAGGGGGCAGCCCCTTCCTGCAGACTGTCCGTTTTGTGCAAGATGAGGGGCAAGACAGTTCTGTGCTGAGGAGCGGAAGCTCTCCAGCCGGTTCGGGGAAAGGAGAGAACATGAACCGGGAATCCCTGCAGCAGATCATCAGCAGGTTTTCGCAGGAGTCCCCCACCAATTACCTGCAGCCGCGGATCACGGAGGAAGAGGCCCGAAAACAACTTCAGCAGGAGGACCCCAACGGATTTCGCAAAAACAACTATTTCGGCAAAGCGGATTTCGACCCGATGATCTACAACAAGGACAAGGAGGATCAGTATATCGGCCTGCGCTTCTTCGGAGATCCCATTTTTTCCGTTGGGGCAGCCGACGACCCGGGTTTCCTGGAGCTTCAGCGGGAAGGGGTGGTGGGACCCTGGCAGAAGCTGCCGACGGATTGGATACCTGAGGCGAAGAGCGTCATCTCCATCTTCCTGCCCTATTCGGACCGGGTGCTGGAATCCAATCTTGGGGATCCGCTGCTCCCGTCCATGGAGTGGATGTTCACCCGGGTGGATGGACAGAATCATCTGCTGGGCACGGGGCTTGCGGTGGCGGATGCGCTTCGGGCCGAGGGCTGGCAGGCGGTGGTGCCGCAGGCGGACAGGGGCTTTCAGCTGATCACGATCGCGGAAAAGAACGATGAAGAAAAACACATGCTGACCTCAAACTGGTCGGAAAGACACGTGGGTTACGTCTCCGGCCTGGGGACCTTCGGCCTGAGCACCTGCCTGATCACCCGGGCAGGAAGCGCCGGCAGACTGATCAGTGTGGTGACAGACTGGCCTTGTGAGCCAGATCAGAAGGATTACCGGGATTATCTCGGCTACTGCAACCGATGCGGAGCCTGCATCCGGCGCTGTCCGGCAGACGCAATTTTCACAGATTGCAGTAAGGATAAGGGAAAATGCGGCGCCTATGTGAGAAAGGTATCCGCCGACCATTCGCCCAGATACGGATGCGGAAAGTGTCAGTCCGCCATTCCCTGCCAGCGAAAAGCCATGGCATAATGCAGCCGAGGAGACCGGTTTCGGTCTCCTCGGCTTTCTTCTCCGCTGCGTTTTATTCCCTTGGGAGTACCTCGTCCAAATGCAGACGCACGCCGTTCTGCTTCAGCGTTTCCTGCAGATGGCCCACGTCCAATGCGGGAAAATCCGTCCCCAGGGCTGCCGCCGTACCGGCTGCTTCCCCGGTGACGGCACAGCCGGGAATGACCCGGGTGATGTCCCACATGCGGTCCGTCACGGAAATATCCCGCCCGGCGGCCAGCAGATTGGGGATCTCCGCACAGTACAGGGTCCGGTAGGGAAGCTCGTAGGCCGGACCGCGCTTGCGCCAATCCCCCGTCATCCCGATGCTGTCCGGGAAGGAGACGCGCTCCTCACTGTCATCCAGGGTGTATGCGCCGCAGAGGCGCCGGGACATCCGCACCAGGGGGATGGTGGACATGGTTACCGGCAGATAGGACTCATCCTGGGCGTGATTCTCCATGATATCCTCGTACATCTTCCGGTGTACCCGCACGACGCTTTCGCTCAGTTCTTCCCCATCCACGCCGGAAAAGCGGAATGCCTGGCTGAGGCTGCCCACCATTGCCGCTTCGTATTTGGTGTTGGGATCCGGCCTCCGGGGCTGATCCTGCGCCTTTGGGGGTACCACGTCTGCCAAACCGAACATTTTCAGCCGCACCTGGCTGCCCTTTTGGTAATAATACCAGCCAGCCAGTCCGTTTCCCCCCTCATGCAGCGCGGTGGGGGCCCCGGCCAGAGCGCAGATATCCGCGTCGCCGGTGGCATCGATGACGGATCCAACCTGAATGGCGCTGCGGCCGGATTTGTTTTCCACCACCACATGGGTGATGCGGCCGTCCTCGGTCCGAACGGAGCAGGCTACGGTGCCGTACAGCAGTTCAACACCGGCCTCCAGCAGGAGCTGCTCTGCCCGCATAGCAAACAGATGGGGGTTGAACTGGGTCAGATATCTCTGCTTGGCTCTGGCTTCCGGATCGTTCCCCTCCAGCCAGGCAGAAGGATAGTTTGCCTCTGCGCCGTGGGTGATGGAAAGCTTCAGCAACTCCTCCCCGATCCCGTAGATCAGCTGGTGTCCCGCTCCATCGCACAGAGGGAGGTAAATGGTCACCAGACCCAGCGTAGCCATGCCGCCCAGGGCATATTCCCGCTCCAGGAGCAGGACCTTTTTTCTGCCTCTGGCTGCCGCAAGCGCCGCGGAGATCCCAGCGATGCCGCCGCCCGCGACCAATACATCACAGTTCTTCCTGACGGACAGGGTTCTGGCGTTCTCCGCAATCTGCATCATGTTCATCATCCTTTCAGATTCCCCAGGAAACGCGGTCTGCCGGTTTTGGAATGTGTTCCTTACGGCTTTCATTATAAGCCCTGCGGGCGGGGTAAACAAGGCTGTCAGCCCGGTTCACTATGGCAATTCGGCGGACTCTATGCCGAATCGGAATAGCGAAACCGGCCCGGCTCGTGGACAGGGATGCGGCCGCTGTGCTATCATGTGGATCAGAAAAACATTGGGCAACTCAGCAGACGGCGCTGCCGGCGCCGGGTGAAAGGAGAGAAGGTGGATTATCCATGTTGACGGAAAAAGAAAACTTTTTGATGACCCTGCGGGGAGAATGTCCGGAATGGATCCCGGCTTACAGCATCGTGGCTCCTCCGGAGGGCCAGCCTGCACCTCCCTGCATCCTGGTTTCGCCGGAATTTCTCCAGAAGCACCGGAAAAACTATGTGGGCGGCATCGACCCCTTCGGCGTGGAGTATGTGTATTCCGACGCAGTGTTCGGTGCGACCATGCCGAAAACCTCGGATTTTATCCTGAAGGACATCCGGCAGTGGCGGGATGTGATCAAGGCGCCGGATATTTCCCATTTTGACTGGGAACGCCTCTGCAAGGAAGATATCGAGCGTTCCAGAATCGACCGGAGCCAGACCGCCCTCTCCCTGGATCTGCACTTCGGGTATTTTCAGAACCTGATGGCCTTCATGGGCTTTACGGAGGGGCTTTGCGCCATCTATGAGGAACCGGAGGAATGCAAGGCGCTGATGGAATACCTGTGCGATTTCTACTGCGACGTATGCGCCCATATCATCGATTACTACCAGCCGGACGTGATCTCCCTTAAGGACGACACCGCCGGGTGGGGCGCCCCCTTTATGTCTCCGGAGTCCTACGAGGATATCTTCGTCCCCCAATACCGGCGTCAGGCCGCCTTCGGCGTGGAGCGTGGATTGCCCATCACCTTCCATAACTGCGGTAAATGCGAGTGCTATATTGATATGATGCGGTCCGTAGGCACCACCCTGTGGGAACCCTGCCAGACCTGCAACGACGTCTTCGGCATCAAGAAGAAATATGGAAACAGTCTGGTCCTGGCGGGCGGCTGGGAGGCAAAGGGCCGCCTTCAGGAGCCAGACTGCACGGACGAGGAAATCGTGGAATCCCTGCGGTATACCATCCGGACCCTGGCAGAGGGCGGCGGCTACTGCTTCCTGGGGGGCTATACCGCTCCCAGGATCGGCAAGGATGCGGCTTCCCACCGGGCTCAGCTGATCCGGGACACCTATCTGGAGCTGAGAGATACGATTTACAAACACTGATCCTTCCAAAATCCTGATCATGGGAAAGAGGCTGCGGTCTGCGCAGCCTCTTTTCCTCTTCCCGGACAGAAAAGACTGCCGGTGCAGCCGAAAAGGCATGCACCGGCAGTTCCTTGGATCTGAGGTTACCGGTCTTCCGTCCGGTTAGGGATCATTTGAAACGCACCATGAAGCGCTCGTAGGCCTCCTGACGGATATCCCGGCAGCGGTCAAGGCCCATGCTGCTCAGGGCGCCCAGATAGTCGTTCCATTCGGCCAAGGGCTTGGAGCCGTCATAGAAGGACATGAAGGTCTCCGCGATATAGGTGACCAGATCGCTGCTGATGCGGGACAGCTCCTCATCCTCCTCCGCCGTATAGGTGACGCTGCCGGGGAAATCGTACTCGCCCTTATAGCCGTCGATCAGCCACAGGTAATGGGAATTGCGGATCTCTTCGCCGCCCGGGAACAGATACTTGCGGGTGAAGATCTGCAGGCCGTGGTCCGTCAGGCCGTTGCCGGCGTAGAAGGAGAGGGCCCAGGACATGCCCATCTGGTTGTTGATCAGGAAATCCGTCAGCTGGATCTCTCCATCTGCGTTGTACTCCCAGACTTCGCCCTGTTTGCCGAAGTTGAAGTAGAAGGAGCCGGAATCGCTGTACCACCAGTCGCAGAAGGTGCAGACCAGGGGGATGTTGGAGCAGGATTTGCTGATGACGGAATACCCGCTCTGGAACTGACTGGGCTTTTGCCCGTACTTCAGGATGTCGCCCTTGTTTTTCACCGGGCGGGTCACCGCCCGGATCTTGCAATCCGGATCGGTGGAGTTCGTCTCATAGTCTTTGATCTCACCGGGCTGCATATGGAACAGGCCTACGGCGCCGGTGGTATACTTGGTCACCTTGTCGTTCTGGTCGTTGGGATCCAGAAGGGTGGGGTAAATGAGACCCTTTTCGCTCCAGTCCCGCACCAATTGCAAGGCCTCGTAATCATCCGGCGTGGTCAGGGTGAACTGTACCTCGCCGTCCACGACACGGCACAGGGGCAGATCCCGGGAAGAGACATACAGAGAGGTGTCAAAGCCGGCGAAGAAGACACCCAGCTGCTGCTCCAGCGTACTGTAGAACAGCAGGGGGCCTGCGCCGTCGCAGTAGCCCGCGACCTTCATGGCCATGAGCATGTTCTCCGTATCCTCGTAGGTGATGATGTCCCGGGAGGTCATGCCCAGCTTCTGGAGCCAGTCCTCCCGGGTGAACATTCCGCCCACCAGCAGCGGATCGGCATAGATGCAGTAGAAGGCAATGATGGTTTCGTCGTCATAGAGGATCCTGGAGGTCACGTCCACATCGTCTTTGGCGTAGACCTGGTACAGGTAATTGGGGATATAATCCTTATAATCGTAGATATTTGCGAAATGATCATCGAGACCTTCCTCCACGGTCCCGGTGAAGAAGGACCAAGCGCTGGCACTGATATCCCGCAGGTCGTTGGAAGCTAGGAGCACGGCGAAGTTCTGTGCGCGGGTGGAGGCGGGGCAGATATCCCATTCCAGATTCACGCCGGTCAGCTTCATCATATCCGCGCGGAAGTTCATGCTGCCGTAGCCCTCTTCCGGGATATACTGGGCGACCCAGCAGGTGGTCCACCAGGTGAAGATCTCATCCGTTGTGCTGATGGGCATGGTATATTCATACTGAGAGGTGGGCAGCCCATCTTCGTTCACCGTGAATTTCCCTTTGGCGAAGTTGTAGGGAGAAGGCTCTTCCGTCGGCTCGGGAGAGGGCGTTTCCTGCTTCCCGGGAGCGGCGGTAGGGGCAGTCGTGGGCGCAGTCGTTGCCTCCGCAGGCTTGGCGGTGGCGCTTGCGGCAGGGACTGTGACCTCGGGGGCGGAGGTTGCGTTGCCGGGTGTGTTCGGATTTCCGCCGCATCCATACATCAGGCTGATAAGGAAACAGAGGATCAGAATTATGGCTGCCATTCGTGTTCGTCTGTTCATCGCGTTCTCCTTTCCTCTTGCGGTTTTCTGAAGCCCTTGCTATCGGGCAAGCGAAAACAGCATTCTTAATAATTCGTTCAATTTTAGTTTAGACAGGCATCCGGGCTAAGTCAATTCTCCCAGCGGCAGAGAATGGCTGAATGGCCTTGCAATATTGGAATTCCTGAGCCGAAAATGTCATTCTTGTACAGAAAAGACTTTCCAAAAATTTAATAATTATGCAAAAATTACTTTTTACTTTCTTAAAGCTATTCCGGCGCAGTTTCGACGCAGTATTCCGTTTCCACGGATAGCCGTGCATCCTTTTTCCGGACAGCCCCAGGGAATCCTCTTCTATTTTTCCGCAATATTTGATATACTCTTTTTGGAAATCCGTCCGATTTGGGTTGCGTGAGGAGGGAATAATTGTGCTCAATATAGCAAACATCACATTCCAGCAGCTGGAAGTCTTCCGAATGGTCGCAGAGCAGCGGAACATGACGGAGGCGGCTCGGAACCTGTATATCTCCCAGTCCGCATTGAGCAAAACCCTGCGCCGTCTGGAAAACAGTCTGGGCATTCAGCTGTTTTATCGGGATAATCGAGGAGTCACCCTGACTCCGGAGGGCAAATATCTGTACGATTCCATCAGCAAGCCCATGGCTGCCATCGAAATCGCCATCGATAAAGCCCGGGAGATTTCCAATCAGAACCTGAGTCTGCGTCTGGTATGCACCAGCACCTACCAGTTCAATACGGATTACGATCCGCTGAAGGCTCTGGTCAGCGCCTACCGCCGGAAGTACCCCGCCGTTGAGGTGCAGGAAACGATCTGCGAATGGCCGCAGATCCAGGAAGCCCTGATGTTTGCCTCTGCCGATGTGGCTATCTGTCAGGAGATCGTCGTCACCTCCATGAGCGACGTGGAATATGAGCGTGTAGCGCCCATCGGGTTGTATCTGGTTGTGGCGGAGAACAGTGCGCAGGCTGCCTATGATACCCTCAGGCCGGAGCTTCTGCAGGAGGAACCGCTATATATCCTGACTTCGGAGAAGTCCGGAGATGTGGTTCGGGAAAGGGTCGTGCATGGATGCCAGAAGCTGGGATTTACGCCGAAGCAGGTGCGCCCGGTGTACAACATGCTCTCCCTGCTCCAGGCGCTGAGCAGCGGCACCGGATTCTTCATCGGCAATAAGATGTCGAATACCCTCTCCAACGTAAAAATGCGATATTACCAGGTTGACGACCTGATTTCCGCCGATCCTCAGTTCATCGTGGTCGCCTGGAACAAGGCAAAGCTGAGTCGGGAAGTACAGCGCTTTCTGGGTATGGTCCGCAGGCTGCGGGGGGAATCCCAGGCCTGAACAGTTCCTTTTCTGTGTATCCCTTCCATGGGTCGGAGGGCAGGCCGCATTACATAGCTAACGAATCAATTCGGCGTCCAGAGGCGCGCCCCAGTCCAAAGGGGACAAAATGCCGTTGCATTGCCCTTGACCCGGCGGCCGGGGCTTGATATAATGCCCCTGTTGAAGAAGTACGCAAGAGTTCGTTTACTATAAAGAAATGGAGAGGTAACCGCAATGCTGAGTCCGAAGCAAAACTTTTTCGAGGCGGCCAAGGGCCTGAACCCCGACCGCTATGCGAACCAGTACGAGGCTATCCGCCTGGTGCTCCATCCCGCCATGTTCCACAGCACCTCCCCCAAGTATGGTGAGGAGAATGTGGTGAACGCCTGGGGCGTCACCAACAGCTATCCTGTGGGCGTCCCGGGAGCTTTTCCGGTGCACACTCCGGACAAGATCGTCATCAAGGATATCGAGCACTGGCAGGATTATGTCCATGCCCCCAGCCTGGATTTTCCGGACGAGGAATGGGCCATGATCAAGGGCATCATGGACAAGACCGACAGCAATCTCGCCTGGAAGGCCCCTTTCATCGCCCCCGGCCTCTTCGAGCAGTGCCATCACCTGGGCGAGATGGTCCGCACCATGGAAAACCTGGTGATGTATGAGGATGAGATGCACGACCTCATCAAGTACCTCCGGGACTATGAGCTGCGCCTGGCGGAGCTGATCTGCGCAAAGCTTCAGCCCGACGCCCTCTTCCACCATGACGACTGGGGCAGCCGTACCAGCTCCTTCATGAGCCCCTCCATGTTCGAGGATTTCTTCGTGGAACCCTATAAGGAGATCTACGGGTACTACAAGTCCCACGGCGTGCAGCTGGTCATCCACCACAGCGACAGCTACGGCGCCAATCTGGTGCCCGCGATGATCGAGATGGGCATCGATGTCTGGCAGGGCTGCATGAGTTCCAACAACCTGCCGGAGCTCACCCGAAAGTACTGCGGCAAGATCGGCTTCATGGGCGGCTTCGATGGGGCTGACTTCGACTATGAGGGCTGGTCCCCCGAGGAGACCAAGCGGAAGGTATGGGAGATGCTGGACGCCTGCACCCCCAAGGCCTATATCCCCTGCGTGGCTCAGGGCGGCCCCGGCAGCATCTACGACGGCGTGTACGACTGCATCATGGACGCCATCGACGAGTACAACGCCAAGCATTTCGGCATCGACCGGAGCCAGATCGTCCGCAGCCCCCTCCAGTACGAGAAGAAGGGTTATATGTAAGAATCAAGTCCCTGACGGGACACAGCCGCCGCCGGCCCAGCCGGCGGCGGCTTGCTTTTGCCTTGACGCGGCACCTGGGGTAGGCTATAATCATGCTTATACAGGAAACCAAAAACTGAAATGAACGGAGGTCAAACGCAGATGTTTTTTACCAAGTTCAATCCCCTGACGGATGAAGAAGTTGCCCGGAAAGTAGATGCCCAGCGCCGTCCCGCAGGCGGGGACTGCGGCATTCTGGTGGGAAAATCCTTCAAATGCCGTCTGGATGGGGAGTTTGCCCCCAAGCAGCTGGACTACGTATTCAAGGACAAGGAGACCCTGGTCTGCACCGAGAACGGGGAGGAGTACACCGCTCCCTATTCCGCCATCACCCTGGACCATGTGACCGTGTTCAGCCATCTGGTGCCCGGTACCACCCGGGGCTGGCATACGGTACTGGACTGGCGGACCAACGCCATCACCGTGTTCGAGACCTGGTTCGGCATCCGGGTAGCCGTGGGCGGAAGCCTGTTCGGCGACAAGGAGCCCGATTATTACAGGGAAGTGCCCAGAGAGATCCAGCGGCAGTATTACTTCGGCTGGGCAGACTTCGGGGATAATGAGAAGCCCGCGCTGAACACCACCACCAACCGGATCGAAGGCCGCGGCCTGTACTGGAAGTTCTCCACGGGCTATGAGATGCTGACCTTCTTCCCCAGCGTCGTCTGCTGCACCCTGGTGGAGCTGGGGGACAAGATGGGCGGCATTACCATGGCGAACCCCGCGGACTATCTGAAGATCGACGACGAGAACTACATCTTCAGCCGGGGCGAGGTGGAATTCTCCGGCAAGTTCTGGCTGGAAGTCATGAACTTCTTTGAGGACAAGGCCATCGGCCTGGAGTTCGGTTTCGACGAGGACGACAATTTCGTCTATACTCTGCACACCGCAGACATCAAGATCACCGGCGACGCGGCGCATCTGGAGAGCATCTACACCTTCGGGGACAAGGAGCCCCCCATGGCCCGCCTGGCGGGACGCAAGGGCGGCCGCTACGCCTACCGGCCCATGGATATCGATATCCCCATGAGCCATGAGGAAGCCCTGAAGCACGCCAACGAAGCCCACCGCATCTTTGAGGTGGATGGCCCCAACATCATGGCCAGTAAGAACACCCTGCCCTTCTCCAAGTTCCTCATCGGCAAGAAGTTCAAGGTCAAGCTGGACATGGAAAAGCACGCCAT
>JAEEGL010785894.1_pt1 | contig 11900 bp, 5 predicted proteins | sample 9134231 | NCBI WGS metagenome assembly JAEEGL01 (sample SAMN16246548, study PRJNA631951) | gut metagenome | biome: gut microbiome; feature: rumen; material: fiber-attached | host: Bos | place: Iran: Karaj | collected 2018-10 | reverse complement strand
CTACGACTGGGTCCTTGCCCTTAGGGAGCAATGTATCGCCAAGGACGTTGCTTTCCGTTTCCACCAGACAGGAGCCCATTTCATCAAGGATGGCAAGATGTACCGTGTGCCCCGTTGCTACCAACTCAGCCAGGCCCACAAGGCCAACATCGATTACAAAATCGGCAAATACCTCGTTCCCGAAACGGTGAAGTTCCAGTGGAGGGAGGAGGATTATCATGATTAAGTCTCAGTTGAAGATTATTGCCGGAGGACGGGGAGGTTTTGGCCAAGGGGGCGCTATTTCAAATGCAATTTTTTCGAACAAAACCGTTGCGGTGAATCAAAATAGTGGTATTTTTGCAGCGAAAAACTGACCATGGACGGTCCAAACGAAAGGGAGGTACTGTGTAACTTGGTCAGTTTTTTCGTTTTTCAGGCACCTCGATTTTATTTACGCTATACTGGATATGTTTTTGTGATGCTGTAACTCCGATGGTGAGTTTCGCAATGAAGTTTAGATAAGGAATCGCCTTGTTTTCAAAGGTGTAGTAGAGTAAAACCATGTTTTTATAGCCATTCTTTTTCTGCGTGCCTCCTTTTCATCGACAATTATTTTGATTAGATGTCGGTTGACACTTCAACCCGTAAGTATCGTTTTTTCTGAAATGTTTCATGTTTTCTTTCTTTTTTTTCGTGTTAAAAAACGGTTTTAAAAAAGTTGAGGAAAAAGTGAAACCATTCTCGTGGAAGCCAAAAAAGCCGTCCAATCGGACGGCTTTTTATGTTTTGGAGCAGGGGCGGTGTAGTCTTACTCCCACGCGGCAACTTACCGGATAGCCAATCTTATTGATTGACATTGCAAAGAAAAGCAATATTTTCCATACCTCGCAAGTTTTTCCTGAAAAATTTTTTCAAACACTTTTGATGAGCGGCTGCGACGAATTACCATCAACCAGACCATATCCAAAATAGACTCAAAGTCTGGCTTTTGCTCCAACCACCATCTCCTTTTATTAATTAATAAAAAGCTTCGGCTTTTTCATCCTTTTTTGTCTGCTAAATCCGTTCTGTTGCTCTATCTAAAAACCAGTGTAATTGTTAATTGCATTATTTATTATTATAGTGCAATTTTTATTAATTTATTAAATATTAAAAAATACATTAATAATACTAAAACCATCAATGTCAAAAAAATGTTGAAAATTTGGGTGAAAAGATTTATCTTTGAAAACTAATTCTTGTTTGAAATTGGATTAAGATGCCACTAAGATTTGTAGATTTATTTGCCGGATTAGGAGGTTTCCGTCTTAGTAAAAGCGGGCTTCGGATTGCTACAGATAAAAAAACAAGCCAGGTCGAGTATTTTTTGGCATATCATAGAGACAGTGTGTTTGTTTGTTTTTAAATAGTAAGTAAACATGAATATAATAAGTTGGAGTAATCTTATATATAGTTACTATTTTGAAAAGAATGTTGGGGATAGGGTTGTTCTCCATATATCCATGCAAGATCTTATCGACTATGCAAAGGATAAAAATGCAGAAATCGCAAATGGTAGACTTGCTAATACCTTCAATGATGCCTTCATTCGTAATGATTTTGTAAGAAAATTTTGGATTAGCCTAGAGGGCAACAATAGCCTGAAAGACCTTCAAAAAAAAATCAATCAAATTGTCGAACAAGCCAAAAAGGATAATAACTGTATAGTACTTCTATCTGTTATTGCCTTTTTAATAATGCCAATTTGCGAAAACGATGACCTAGAATTACATGGTAATGACTACTATGGTCATTTGCGCCCCTTCCTTTATGCAAATCGTTTTATTAACAAAGAGCCCACCACCGTATCAAATTTGCTTGCAGCCATCAAATTGGATGAGATTTGGGCGTTGATAAACAATTGGACAATTATTAATAATCTACCATTCAGGCCCAGAAGCGTTATTTCAGAGAATGGCACCAAACAATACGCTCGTTCATTAATGAAAGAAAGCCTTCTCTCGCCTTCTAAATTACAAAAGTTTTGTTTTTTGTTTGACCGTGCAGGTTTGGTACCCAGGGTTAATATCGAGGATGATCGATTACTGTCTTCTTTCACTAATTACTATATGCATATAGGAATTCAACAATCCAAGTTTAAACTACTTACGAACAAAGAATTCCGAGATTATTTATTTGCAGTACTAAGAAGTGAATACGACAATTGGGATGGAACAACACGCATCAAAGAGCGAGATCGTTGCACAGGAAAAATTCGCGTTGAATCTGGTAATACATGTTATCCGCTGTTGTTGCAAATGGATTATGATTTACATAGCAATAATTGCACCTTTGCATTTCAACTCTATTGCTCGGATTTAGACAACATGGAATACATGGCTTTTGTTGTGGATTCAAATAAAAAACATTTGCCGCAAGTATATATCAGAAATGATGGTTATGCTCATCAACCATTCGTATTAAATGATGTTGAATTAGGCTTAATATTCGCAAACAGGCAGGGATTATATTGTATTCATGAGGAAAACGACCAGTCACTAAGTGGTCGTCATGTTGTAACCGACTACTATATCTTGCGGCAATATAAAAACAAATATATTGCCACAAATGAATTCGTAAAAGGTGAGTTCTATTTTACAATCATAAGACATGATGCTGCGAATGATTTTAACGAATGGCTTATAGCAAATGAAGCTGTTCTGATTACAGATAGCGCATTAGGCGGTTTTTATTCTGTATACCGAATAGAACATGCGCAAGAAGAACTTTCAAATAGAAACAACCTTCGCTTTAGAACTGAAATTAGGTGCAAATCAATCAATAATATTGAAGTAAAGACCGAAGAAGATTCGGATACGGTTTTCCTTTCCGAACTGCTACCTGCTCAATTCGAAATCACTGGTGTAGATGTATCTAAGGATAAAATATATGCTGTTTCTGTCAATAGTCCTCAACGATATTCATCCGAGTTAAAATATGATCCTCAGAGAAATCTATGGATTCTTAAGGTATTTCCAAATCTGTTTCAGCGACATACGGAATTCCAATTATATTGTAATGAGACCCCAATCCCATATGGTCGTATATATAAGTTCAAGGAGTTTACTCTACCAACCAAGTTTAAAGAGTTACAACTTGATCAGTGGGGAAGTATTGGCAATCCCTCATTATCTAAAGGACTTGAATTGTCAAGCGAGTTTGTCAAAAAGAATCTGATCAACTGGACTACGCTTAAGATGCAAATGCAGAATGCTCGGCCTTGTACAATTAGTACTGGAAAATATCTAAAAAAGGATTATCTTCTTTATGCCATCACTTCTGCTTCATACGAAACAAACCGATGGATTATCACGATGCCTTGGTTAAAAGAAATAAGAGACAGATTGTCTAGTGAATTCGAAAATGAAGATATACACCATCAGATTGATAGATACTCGCTTGCAAATGCGTTAGCCGACTATTTTCGTATGGGATATATTAACTATGCCTATACTGATGTCGGCTTTTGTATGACGGCTAATCGTCCGACCTTAATACTTCTTACACCAAAATATAAACGCACTGTATCCAAAGGGCTTATGGGAAGAAATATGGTAACTGTTTCGTGCGTGGAAAATGAGGATAAGTGTCTCTTAACAGGTGGGCGCTCTGTTGCTTTGATTGAAAAAATAGAGAAATACCAACGCCCGCTAGATTTTCACATCGAGTATGTTGAGAACACCGATTTCTTGCAACCACAAACTATTTACATCCATGCTTCAAAACGTTCTGCATTTTCTGCGTTGGCTGAAAAATGTAACTTGCTTTATCAGGATACCGTCTATGCAAATGCACTTCTTGCAGCTTTACCTTCGATAGATAATTATATTGCTGATAAAACCATCAATGGTACTGAAAGGGATCTCTTTGGTGTAAACAGTTTCAGGGCTATTGATTATAAGAAAATGGCTGCATTATATCCTGAAAAACTGGCAGCAAAACAAGCTATTGCCAACTATGAAATAGATAAAGAAGCTTTTGATAGACAAAATGATGTGGTTACTTTCTTCCCGGGGACCAGAGATGAAACGACTATTATGATTGACAAAGGGCGCATGGTTGAAATAGATAAGTATTGGGGGTACTTTGTGGGTATGTATAAATCACAAGCCAAGGTGATACAATATGACGAAGACAATATCCAAATCAGTTTACCTCAACAGTTCCGCCTGCCTTTGCTTTATGCCAGAGCACTTACACTATTGACTGGTAGTACCCCAAATTCTGTTTTTGGCAGTCGAACATATAGCCTGGATGTTAATCCTTTGGCAGGAGAAATACAACCTGCAAGAATACTACAAAAGTTAGGACAATAAAAACATACATATATGTCAAAGTATTTAATAAACCCAATTCACGCACATAAAGAGATTAAGGAAGATTTCATTCTGTATATAAAAACTGCTTTTGGCACTCGATATGAGAGTGTGGAACATATGCGAGAGGAACTCCTTAATACAGATCAAGTGGCTTCTCGTGAACCATGGATTGAACCCATGCCGAACTATGAAAACGTAAAGATGGAAGATGGACGGGATTTGCGAATCTCTACTTTACGCTCATCAGATTTGCCAGGCATGAGTAATGCAGCACAACAGTTGTTTAAAGAGTTTATCAATAAGGGATTAATTAGTGGCGATTATCCTATCTACCGTCACCAAGCAGAGATGCTTCGTAAGTCTCTTGAAGGTAAGAATTGCGTTATTACCTCCGGTACTGGTTCTGGTAAGACCGAATCTTTTTTGCTTCCAATGTTTGCAGATATTATAGCAGAAGCAGAACGAGAGTGGCGCAATCCGGTATCCTATTCCGAGAATGCTTGGTGGAAAGCAAATAATGGAGAGCCAGTAAATAAAAGAGATTTGTTCATTTTTCCTGAAGATGCTGTCAAGGGCACTCCTGGCTTGTTAGCCCCGTGCGCAATGCAAAGATCAAATGAACGACGTGATGCAGCTGTTCGTGCGCTTATAATCTATCCTATGAACGCCCTTGTAGAAGACCAGATGACACGCCTTCGTGATGCATTAGATAACGACAATGTCCAAGAATGGATGACAAATCGATTAAATGGAAATCGTATTTTCTTTGGTCGTTACAACGGAGCAACTCCCACGTCTGGTTATCCAAAGTTTAAAGAAACAGCTGCAAATACCCGTATATATAATTGTTTGCTTCATTCGATGCAGGAGTTGGACTCTATGACGGAGGATACTCTAAAATTGCTGGATACAACAGGGCTGTCAGAAGAGAATATCAAAAAGAATCAAGAAAAATATGCTATACGGCGGACAATATCCCCGATGATTAAAGGTAAAGATGGTATTACATCTGCCGAAATGCGCACACGCTTTGATATGCAGCAAACGCCTCCTGATATACTTATCACTAACTACTCAATGTTGGCTATGATGCTTATGCGTGAAGTGGATAATCCAATTCTGGCAAAGACCCGTGCCTGGTTGCAAAAAGACCCCTCTCATATATTCCATCTAGTTATTGATGAGTTGCATTTAAATCGAGGAACCTCTGGAACGGAAACCGCATATTTAATCCGATTGTTAATAAACAGATTGGGCCTTACTCCAGATAGCTCACAATTAAGGATTCTATCTTCTTCTGCATCGTTAGAGGTGACCGGCGAGAAACAGGCGGAAAGTCTTAAATTCCTTAAGGACTTTTTTGGATGTGAGTTCTCAAAAGAGAATGTGGTAGAAGGCCATTACGTAAAATGTAATCAGCAGTATTCTTCATTGTTGCCAAAAAATCCTTTCATCAAAGTATATGATTTGTTTTATGAGAATCCTTTATGTTTTGAAGAATACGAGCATGTCGACACCGTAAAACAACATGTTGATTCAATTTGCCATGAAGCAGCTGTAGAATTGGCCGAGTATGCCAATTTCAATTTGCCACAAGCCGATGGCCTCGTTCAGTTGTTAAAGGTTCTATCGTCCGATGAATTGGCAATAGTCAAACGTCTATCAGACACTTTTGATTTGGGACAATATGGGCCTAACCGTGCACTTCCATTCTGCAAAGGTAAAGGTGAAACAGAATCCCCTTCCTCCTGGGGCGGGCATTTCTTTGCCAATAATTTATTCGGTGAAGAAAAAGAAGAAGATGTCGTGAAGGCTGCTGAAGGTTTTGTGATCCTCCGAGGTCTCTACGATATTTTTGATGAGAAAACATACGGCGTGAATTGTGGAGCCATGCAACGATTCCGCTTCCATCTTTTTTATCGAAACATTGATGGATTATGGGCCACATTAGATAAGTACGACGAAGAAAATGATAGGCCAGTTGGTAATCTACACGCACATCCGCGCGATGTTGATGGTGAAAAACGAGTATTGGAATTACTTTATTGCGAGCAATGTGGCACGTTGTTTTATGGCGGAAAGCGCCACGCTTATAAAGAGTTGGGAACGAATAAATGGATTACAGACATCTTGCCAACAAGTTCAAATTTGGAGGATTTGCCAGAACGACAAAGTCAAGTAATGGTGGAAAAACGTAATTATCGAGATTATGCGTTATTCTATCCTATTCCAGATAGCGTTAGTGATGATACTGTAGACCGCAACCTGCATGACCAGGACGTAAAGATGTCACACAAACTCGGATTTGGCAAAGAAGAACAAGATGCGGAATGTGAATGGCAACTTGCATATCTAGACGAAAAGACCGGATTCGTTACAATATCGTCAAGCGGCGAGTCACATCCGGGTATTCGCGGTTTTCTTTATACTGTACCTGATTTAGATGGAGAAAGCAATATTGAGGCAGCGACGAAAGCACCTGCATTACCCTGCCATTGTCCTCATTGTGCAACAAGTAAGTATGGGAAGGCATTTCGTTCTCCTATTCGCGGTTTCCGAACTGGTTTCAATAAAGTGACACAATTGTATGCGCGCGAATTGTTCTATCAACTACCAACACTTCATAATCGTAAGTTGGTTACGTTTGCAGATAGTCGCCAGGATGCCGCAGTTGTGGCAAATAGCATCGAGCGAGAGCAATACACGGATTTAATGCGTGATATTATTGTTGAGAATTGTACGCTTGATTCTAAAATAGATTTCCCCGCAAAGGAGCAAGAACTACTTGATTTATATTCCGACAAAAAAGAAGCTATAGATACTCTTAATAACCCACAAGCAGATGCGCGCCAAAAACGTAAAGCGCAACGAACGCTCGATGGAATTGATGATGAAATAGCTGAAGTTAAAAATATATTGTCTCGCACGGTTGCTGTCGAAAAACTGATAAAATCTACTAATAGCATAGATTCCCCCATTTACAAGGCTTTTCATGATTTGTATGCGAATCCTGCTGGCTGTGATTCCAACAATCAACATTATGAGGCAACTCGGAGTGCAGACCCGATAATGTGGTATGAAATAGATACGTACCTTGAACATGCCTTAGGCCAAGATAAGACGAATCTAATAGAAAATGTGAATTCTAAAGTCGGCAAGGCGATTGTTCAAAATGTAATGAGAGTCTTGTTTGGAAGATTGCATTATAATGCGGAGAGTTCAGGCATTGGTTGGGTTACGGTCACAAGAAACGATGCTATTATCCAACAAGTTTTAACAGAGGCGAGTATTGCAGATACTTCAGAACCAAACTTGACGCAGTTCATTTCTAACGATATATTCATCGAAATAGTCAACTCTGTAATTCGCTTGATTGGTAATTCATATCGGTATTACAACAATCCATATTCCGATGATATTTTTCCAAGAGATACGGATGCTGAATTTAAGAACCTTAAGGCCAAAGACCCCATAAGAACATATATCTATGAGTGCTGTAAAAGATATGGCATCCCTTATTCAGATAGGAATGGAAGACAGGTGAGAGTTGCCAATACATTAGGCCAAGCTGTTCTCAATTATCTTCGGGATACTGGCAACAAGCAGTTGTTCCTGCAACCACATACACTTTTGATTCGATGCGTTTCCACAAATGATTTTGGATATATTTGTCCTAAATGTGGGCGTGTTCATTTGCATAAATCTGCCGGCATCTGTACCGGCTGCTTCCTTCCCTTAGATGAACACAATACGATAACAGTAGAAGAGTTACGCAAACGTACCGACTTGATGTTGAATGTGGTTAAAGGGCGACCTTCGTGTCGTCTTCACAGCGAAGAGCTTTCGGGTCAAACGGATGACCAAGGCGAGCGTCAACTGGAGTTCCGCGATATTGTTCGTATTAATCCCAATGACTCCAACTCAGAGTACATGGAAAAAGCGCGTTCAATAGATGTTCTTAGTGTAACAACAACTATGGAAGTTGGTGTTGATATTGGTCCGCTTCAAGGCGTAATGCTTACCAATATGCCACCTCAACGCTTTAACTATCAACAGCGTGTTGGTCGAGGTGGTCGAAGAGGTCAAGCGTACTCTATAGTGTTGACTTTATGCCGTGGTAGAAGTCATGACGAACACTATTTCCTAAATCCTCAACAGATTACTGGTGATCAGCCACCAACGCCATTCCTTTCTATGGATCAATATGAAATACTCCAGAGACTGTTTGCAAAGGAAATACTCTACTATGCCTTCAAAGCTTATGCAGATAAGTATGGAATAAGATTAGAAGGTAATACTCATGGCGAGTTTGGCACTCGACAAGAATGGAAAGACAATGCGAATGGGGTGGTAGATGAAGTGAAAGCATGGTTGACCTCATCTTATAATACTCAATTGCTATTGAACACAGCCTCTTTACTAACGAATGATGATTATCTTATAAAACGGCTTGTCGAGTATGCAAACAATCCTGACCAAGAAGGCAGTTTGTGCGACAACATGAATAAAGCCGTTAATGATGACTCTGTTGTGGCAGATTCTCTTGCCGAGTGCTTGGCTGATGATGGTGTCTTGCCTATGTATGGAATGCCAACCAGAGATCGGCTCCTATACCATAGTTTTCAGTATGAAAAAGGAAATCAAATTGCAGAGGAAATCTCTACTGTATCGCGTCCTATCGACCAAGCAATCTCCGCTTTTGCCCCAGGAGCATCCATTACAAAGGACAAGCATGTTTTAACAGGTATTGGTTTTTCGCAAGCCTCTTTAGTGTATGGTGATGGTAACAACGGAAGGCCATGTGTTAAGACAAAAGGAGATCCGGATTCCCCCATCTTCCCTTTACGTATGAGATTCTGGGAATGTAGCAATCCGAGCTGTAAGAACATCTTGACAGAATTGCCTAATCCAAACGAGACATCTAAGAATTGCCCATATTGCCAATCTCCTATGTTGGCATCTACTATTTGTACTCCGGCTGCTTTTGTAACAAGTTTGTCCAAAGGATTTGATCAACGTGATGATGCAGATATTTTGGTTAAACGTAATGGTATCCGCATGGAAACATCTGCAACTCCTTTGGTTACAAATAGTCCGACAGGCCAGAATTACACATTGACATTCCGTCAAGGAGGAAAGACGTGGCGAGTTAGCGACAGACAAATCAATGGATGTGAGTGCGATGTTCGTTATATTATTGGAGGCACTCATATTTATTCTTCTGCAAGACAATGGATTGCTAATCCGATTTATAATGGGCCAGATAATCCTCATTCATTAACAGATGGACGTGCAGAACTAAGGACATCCGATTCCAAGGACGTAATGACAATTGTTAACCCGAGCGGTTCAATGGAAGACATCCAATTGGCGGCTCAGAAAATAACGAATGTAATTACTCTTTCACCAAAAGCACCCGTAGATGGATTGATTCTGGAACCATTTCACTGCAATGAAGAAGGCAAACTTGATTTCCGTACACAAGGTGTACGCGCCGCATATTACACTTTGTCGTTTTTGATACAACGTGCTATTGCATCTCGATTGGATATTGACCCAACAGAGATTGATGTGGTTGACGTACTCTCCAAAGCGGGTCGATTGGGAGAAGTTTGCTTGGCAGATGAGAAGATAAACGGGTCCGGTTTTGTTGCAGATTTCTATAACAATTTTGCTGAATATACTAAGCGCATCCTCGAAGGGGAGGATGTATATTTCAAACAGATGCTAAGTGAAGAACATATTAAAAGTTGTGATTCATCTTGTTATAAATGCTTGAAGACATATCGGAACATGCCGTACCATGGATTGTTAGATTGGAGATTAGGTATCGCATTATTCCGAGTAATGGTAGATGGAGCATACAAAGCAGGTTCAGATGGCAATTTTGATTATCCAGAATTGCAAGGATGGAGAGAATCGGCGATAGATAGATTAGTCGCTTTAAATGAAGGCTTCTATCGCACAAAGCCATTCAAAATGGAAGTCACTACATCAGGCATACCATTCCTGTACGACCCAAGTGGTGCACGTAAGCCTATCTTTGCATCCTATCCAATGTGGGCGGGTGTAAGCGAGACGTCTGTTTTAGCTGATGCTTTGCTTGAAGCAGAGGTTTTATTGGATACAAATCTGTCTGAGAGCAATGTAATTGTCATTGACACCTTTAATTTGTTACGCAGAACAAGTAATTGTTACGAATATATTCAAAAACTGCAAAATAGATTATGAGGTTTACCCAAATTCCAAATGTTGATAATACTTGGGATAATGTTACTATAAAGACATTGTCTCCAAGCACATTTTCATGGGTAAGCCGAGGGTGCGGCTATCAGGTATTGCTACAAAAAGCACTTAATGCTTTTAACAATACCTCTATGTCGTTACCCTCCAACGGGAATGCAATACTCGGTACTATAATACATAAGCTGTATGAGCTTACGCTTAAAGGAGAACTGAGTAATATTGCGGATTTAAAGAACAAATGGGAAGAACTTATTATAGTTGAAAAAGATAAATTAGCGGCTAATTATCAAACCTTGCGTCATGCCAGTTTAAATAATTATGATAAACGCAACAGTGCCATCCGTTATGCATTAGGCATGCTTAAAAAAACAAATAAAGCTACAGTAGACAGCGGAATAAAAAAAGTTTATTCCGAAAAAAGACTTGATTGTTCGGATATAGGTCTTAAAGGAGTTGCAGACAAACTAATTGTGGACAATGGCTGTATTGATGTGATTGATTTCAAATCGGGACATGTTAAAGATGAAAGTGGAATCATTAAACTGGAATATTCTATTCAATTGCATCTCTATGCAGAAATGTGCAAACATTTATCATTGGGCATTCCTCGCACTCTAACGTTGATAGACATTGATGGTGAGTGTTTTGAGATTCCATATTCTCAAAAATACGGCAGTCAACTTATATCTGAAGTTCAAGAAACAATACAAATGCTAAACAATACGATATCCTCCAGGTCGTTTCCTTCATGTGCAAGGCCGGAGTTGGGAATGTGTGTTAATTGTAGCTGTCGGCATATTTGTAAGTTTAGAGCAATCGGATCAGATTCATACTATCAAACAATAACTGGCCGCGTAATTGAGTTACCTAGTTCAAACATGTATGTTTTGCAAAGTGGAGATAATACGTTGTTTGTATCAGGCTTAGACGCTTGTGAAGTGGATTCTTATAGAGATTATCTTGAGAAAACGTTGACGTTTGTCAATGTCGCTCGTGCATCACAAATTGCAGATGACTATACGTATAGAATAACTGAAAACACGCTCGTTTACGAACAATTATAATATGGCCAAACGCATCCCTATAATATCATTTTTTTCCGGCGGCGGTTTCATGGACATGGGGTTCATAAATGCCGGTTTTGATGTCGTGTTTGCAAATGAATATGATAAGACATTTGCAGAGCTTCATGATGAGGGAATATCATCGTGAGCAAGAGGACATAAAAAGAAATAGTGTCCCATTTCTAGTACGTCATCTCTAACTAATATGACCCCAGAATAAATAATCAAAACAGCATTCACAAAAGATATT
>JAEEGL010635039.1_pt1 | contig 11900 bp, 12 predicted proteins | sample 9134231 | NCBI WGS metagenome assembly JAEEGL01 (sample SAMN16246548, study PRJNA631951) | gut metagenome | biome: gut microbiome; feature: rumen; material: fiber-attached | host: Bos | place: Iran: Karaj | collected 2018-10 | reverse complement strand
TGTAGATAAAAAAGATTTATTGAGTTATACATTATGTCCTGCAGATATACCTTTAGCAAATTATGTTAAAAATGGAAAAATGTAAAATAATAAGACTTATGTAAGGTACATAGGTCTTTTTATGTTATAATTTTGATAAGAGGGTGGGTATAATGAAAAAACTATCATTAGAAGAAACCGTAGAATTAGAAAAAGAAAAATTTGATAAAAGAATTAAAAGACTAGAAGAGAAAAGAAGAAAAGAAGAAGAAAAGAAACTAGTCAGAGAAGAAAAGAAAAAATTAAAAGCAGAACAAAAAGAACATAAGCATAAAGATAATGAAATAGAAAAAGAAGAAAAACCAAAGAAAAAGATATCTACTAAGCAATTAGTTTTAATATGTATTGTTTCTTTATTGTTGATATGTTTAATACTATCTGTTACTACAACTATTATATTTGCAAGTAAGTTTAAGAAGATGGAAAAGAAGTATAATGAGTTAAGTAGTGATAATGAAAAGATAATGAAGATTATTAATACTGATGATGGAACTGGTGATAAGTTAAGTACACTAGATAGAGACTTAGCTAATATGAAGAGTGATATTGAAGATTTAAGAGTTTCAAGAGATTCTATTAGTGAAACAGCAGGTAATAATACTAATGAAATAAATGCATTAAAAGCTAAAGTAAAAGGTTATGATGATAATGCATTTAATACATTACGTAATTGGTATAATTATAATGTTAAATTAAGTAATCAATATAACAACTATCAAAATCAAATGTATTATGTTTGTGAAAAAGGTTGGTTAGCAGGTAAAGTTCCTGATGGATGTCCAAAATAAAAAGACGAATAAATCGTCTTTTTTTATTACTCTAATGTAGCATCAATTGTTTTAACGCATTTGCCATAAGTGTGGTTCATTGTGTAACCTTCACCAGCGTTTTTACATCCGTAATCTCTTTGAGTAAGATTGTAGCAACCACTCTTATTACTTCCTAATTGAGCAGCAGTACGATATACACTACTGTAGCAAGTATATTCAAGATTAGAACTTCCTTCAGATATTCTCTTGAAGCAATGACTGTTACTTTGAACATAAGTACCACCATTAGCTTGACATCTTTCTCTGCTACCTGTATATGAAGCTAATTCTTCATAGCCACAGAAATGGTGTCCGTTTTCTTGATAATAGTAACCATTATTTTTACATGATACTTTATCTGGTTCTTTAACATATTGGTAACATACTGTATTATCTACAGTAGAGTTAGTATATCCATCTTTACAATAGTATTCTGGATTTTTCTTTGATACACATTTGCTAGTATCTACTAGTTCATATCCTTCAGGACATTTATAAGTTTTTTCTTTAACTGGTTCAGGAGTTGGTTCTGGATCAGCTGGTTTTGGGTCCGGTTTCTTTTCTTCAACTTTTTCCCATTTAGCATATAGAGTAGTATCTTCACATGCTAAGACATTATCTTTTTCAACTTTCTTACCATCTTTATCTTCCCAACGAACGAATTTATATCCTTCTTTAGTTGGTGCATCAGGTAGTGTTAATGGTTTTTCACATTCCATTGTGATGCTTTCAATTTTACTTCCACCTTTAGTGTCGAATTCTAATTTCATTGTTTTAGCATCTTCTGGAATAGCTTCCCATTCAGCATGAAGAGTAGTACTTTTTTTGAATTTAGTATTATCTTCTACTTTATTATCATCTTTGTCATACCAACCTTTGAAATTATAACCATCTCTGATAGTAGTAGGAAGTTCTTCAAGTTTAGAACCTTTTTCAATCTTAATAGATTTTACTTCTTCACCACCATTAGCATCAAACTTAATAGTTATTTTTTCTCCTTCGTCATTGTTGTTTTTGAAGTATAAAAATGCTCCAGTTGCTAGACCTGCAATTATTACTAATAGAATAAGAGCAAGCCATAATTTTTTCTTTTTCATTATCTTCTTCCTTTCTAATTTTTCTATTTCTATAATATCATTTTTGAATATCTAATTGAATATAAAAAAGAGTTTTTTAAACTCTTTTTATTTTATTGTTGCATCAATTTCTTTAATACATTTATTCTTTAATTCCCATGATGGACCTTGCTCTTGGAATTCATATCCATCAGGGCAAGTATTTTCTTTTGCTTTAGTCTTGTAACAAGATGGACTTAATGGAGCAGATTCTCCGAATGGTTTGTCATCTTTTGCAGGATCATATGGAAGAGTGTCTGTAGGACATTTTAAATTATAATTATCTACTTTGCTATAGCATTTACCTTTATACCATGTAGTAGGGTAATCTTTATTGTTACATTCTTCTTCAGATAATTCATATTCATGATAAACACATTTACCTTCAACATAAGTACCACTTTCTGTTGCTGTTCCATCTTCTAAAGTTAATTCTTTATGTTCACATAGTGAAATTGGTTCAGCAAATTGATCGGTGATTACACAAAGATCTTGGTATTCTGCTGTACCAGATGGGCAAGCTGTTGTTGGATCTGCATATTTGTAACAGTAAGATTCATATTTATTAGTGCCTTCTATTGGTCTACCTGCTAGATTATATCCATCAGGACAAGTGTATCTATCTTGTTTTGTATATGTTGCATGAAGAGTAATATCTTTGCATTCTAGAATTGAACCATCGTTTACTTTCATACCATCATCTGTGTACCAACCTCTAAACCAATATCCTTCAATTCTAGCATCTGGCATATCATATAATGGTTCTCCACATATAACTGTTTCACTTTTAACATTTACTTTATTATCAGTATCATATGTTATAGTCATAGTTTTTAGGAATTGAGCAGGGACCCAATTGGCAGTATAATTTTGATCAAAATAACAAGTTTGTTTACTTTTTATGCGGCCGCCCCAACTAGTAAGCCAACCATTGAATGCATAACCTTCACGTTCTGGAACTGGTAATTCATAACTTTCAGAGTATTCTATCAGCATGTCATCTATTTCTTTACCACCTTGAGTATCAAAAGTTATTAAACATTGCTTTTCGTTTGTCTTAGTTAATGTTTTTTTCTTGTAAGTGTATTCTTTTTCTTTGATAGGTGTTGGATCATCTAATAGATTTTTAGTTTCTTTAGATTCTTCATTCTTTTTCTTTACGATATTTTTAATTGGTTTTTTAAAGATAAAGAAAGCACCAACTAGAAGAGCAATAACCGCTACTACTATTCCTACAATAATCAATATTTTCTTTTTTTCCATTTTCTTTTTTTCCATTTTCTTTTTTTCCATGAATATCACTTCCTATTTTATTCTCACTTATATGATAGCACATAATAGTAAAGAAATGTCTACAAAATATAAGATACTAGGTAGTATCTTTTTTTCTTTGCTATAATATAGATAGAATAGGTGATGTATATGATAGAAAATATTAATAATAGATTTAATCAAGCATTAACTAATATTAAAGAATTAGATTTTATTTCTAATGTACCAACTTTATTTAAAGATATGAGATATTTATTTGAACAATATCAATATAAATATGAACAACTATCACCTGGAGAACAATTACAATATGGTTATAAATTCCATTCAATGATAGTTGATTATTGTACAATTCTTGTTACAAAGTTCATGAAATATTTCTATGATATAGATATTACTATTGAGAAGAATGAACAATATGAATTATCAAGTAGTGTTGCTATTTATGTTAAAGAGGATGATAAGATTTACTATTCATCAATTGGTATGATACTTGGCAACCATCATGATATGGGATGTATACATACATTCTTACATGAAGCTTATCACAAGGTTCAACATGAAGCTTCAAAGGTAGATAGTATGGAAGGATTATTAAAGTATCCACCTTCTATATTATTAGAGATTAAAGAAGGAATAATGATTAATCCTGTTCGTAATAAAGAAGCTTATGACGCAAACTATACTAAATTATATACTGAAACTGCAGCACAATATAATTCTATAGAAATGTTTAAGAATATGTTCTATAGAATGGCAAAAGCTTATAAAGTTAATTGCGCAGAAAAAGGTATTGATTATGATGTTAGAGTAGAGGATGATTCTAGTCGACTTACAACTGATGCTCAAAATGTAGCAAAAGAAATAGTTGAGAATAGTAAAAAAGCAGGTATGTTAGATAATGAAATTATTAAAGAATTACATTCTATAATTATTGGTAGTCATTATGTAATGGATGGAGAAGAAGTAGATAGATTAATTACTTTAGATAAGTTTATAAAAGCACATCCTGAATTAAAAGAAAGAATACCGGTATTAAAGATACTATTTGGAACAAATTTTAAACCTAAAACTTATGAAGAATTAAAGGAAGAAAAGATGAAGTTATTAGGTAAGATAAATGTTCAAGAATATTCTATAGTAAGTGATTTATTTAGAACAATTCTATTATCTGATCCTATGTTATATTTAAATGCATTAATTGAAACAAATGACTTTGGAGGAATAAATGCATTGTTTGCAAAACATCCTACATTAGCAGAAGAGTATCGTGATGAAATATCTTCTTTAATAATTAAATGTAGAAATGATAGTATAAGTGAATTATTAAAAGAAAAATGTCAAGGAACTAAGATGGATTACTAAATCCATCTTTTTATTTGTTATAATTATTATAGATGGTGGTTTATATGGCAAAGAGTAAAAAAATACCAACTGCTCAAAAAGCAATAGCGAATATAGAGAGTGATAACTTTGTTCAAATGATTCCTATAGTATTGGAAGAGATATATATTAATCTTTATCCAAATAAATATATGGGAAGAAAAGATCCGATTGTTAGAGATCCTGAAGCACATGAATTATATGAAGATTTAATTATTAGATTTTGTTCAGGAATAGTTAAACAATACTATAAATATACTTATGGTGTTGATTTAGATTTTGAACCATCTGATGCTAAAGAATTAAAGTATGCGACATGTTGTTATAATCCTAGAACGGGTAAAATACTATATAACCCAACAGTATTTAAACTAAATAATAATAGACATGCTAGTTATTTGCTATCATTATTACATGAAGCCAGACATAAAGTTCAATATGATGCTTTTACAACTGGTGATATAGATAAGTTATTAGAATATGATCCAACTATGATATTACAAGCTAAGGAATATGCATTTGAGCAAGCACAAAGAGATGAAGGAAATATTAGTTTTGGATTTGATAATTATCCAATATTATTTACTGAGTTAGATGCTGAATCTAATGCCTTAGAATCACTAGGTAAGATAGTTGATAAATTCTTAGAAGTATATAAGAATTATTGTAAAGAAAATAATTTATTCTATGATGAAAATTTAAAATATAAATTTGGTTATTTAATTAGATTATTAGCTACTGAATCTTCTGTAGCTTATCATAAAGATCTTAATAGAGGATGGTTACATCCATATCATATGAGTGAGTTAAAGTGTACTTCTACATTAATAGCTAAGTATGATCTTTATTGTGATAAAGTTGATAGATTAGTTGAACTAGATAAGTTTGTTAGAGAGAATCCAGAATTAATTGATAAGTATCCAATATTTAAATTAATAATTAATCAAGATTATACAAATAAGACTTATGAACAAATTTTGGGTGAAAGAGAAAATCTATTAAAGGGTAGAAGTGAAGAACAGAAAAAGAAGATAATGGGATTATATAGAGTTGTTATTTTTAGTGACCCATTATTCTGTTTAAATTATTTAGTTGATGATAATAGATTTAGTAGTGTTGAATACTTTGTTAATCATCACCCTAGATTATTAAGTGAATATAAAGAAGAAGTAGAAGAAATTGCTAATAATGCTAAAGATGAAAGAATTAAAAAGTTCTTAGAAAAAGCATTTGCTAAAGCAAAAAAATAAGATGGATTAATAATCCATCTTTTCTTATAAGACAATAACTAAAGTATAGTAAATAGCAAAAGTCATTAACATTAGAATACCTTCTACTTTATTAATTTTTCTTGCAGATTCAGAGAAGATGAATAAAGCAATTGAAGATAATACTAAAACAAAGATATCAACCATTTGGAAACTACCTGGTGTAATTCCACCAAAGATTGCTACTGGAATACCTAATACTATACAAATATTAAAGATATTACTTCCGATGATATTACCAACTAGTAAATCTTGTTCTCCTTTTTTAGAAGAGACAATAGTTGTAATTAATTCTGGTAGTGATGTACCAAAAGCAATGATTGTTAATGAAATAATTCTTTCACTAACGTTTAGTGAACGAGCAATTGATTGAGCACTGTTAACAACTAATTCACTACCTGCTACAATACCAGCAATACCAACTACAACTAAAACTAGTGATAACCATAATGAGAACTTTGGTTTTTCATCTGGTTCATCATAATCGCTTTCTTGTTTTTTACGAGCTAGTGATTATAAGTAATATAAGAAGATAGTAAAGAATAGAAGTATTACTATAGCATCTGCTCTAGTAATAGAATTTACTCCATTACCTAATTTTTCATCTAAGAATAGTACAGCTAAGATAGTAGATATTAACATTGTTAATGGTAATTCTTTTTTAACAGTATTATTTCTAATATTGATTGGATGAATAACTGCTGCTACACCAAGTATTAATAATATGTTCATGATATTACTACCAATAACGTTACCTAATAACATATCAGTACTGTGATGAGCTAGGGCGTTCATGGAAACGGCAAATTCTGGAGCTGATGTACCGAAGGCAACGATTGTTAAACCAATTAAGATTTTTGGTACTTTAAAACAACCAGCAGTTGATGATGCACCATCAACAAAGATGTCTGCACCTTTAATTAAAAGAATGAAACCAATTAATAATAATATAAATTTTAGTATCATATAATCACATCCTAGGATAATTATACTATAATTTTTTGGTTATTTATTATAAAATGAATAAGGGAGTGATAAAGATGGAATTAGTAAAGAATATATCAATTATATTTATGTCTATATTCTTTGAGAGTATGCCATTTTTATTATTGGGAGCTTTTATATCTTCAATAATAGAAACTTATGTATCTGATGAAACAATGGCAAAAATTGTCCCTAAGAATAAAATACTTGGAAGTATAGTAGGTGTTTTTTTGGGATTCTTTTTACCTGCTTGTGATTGTGCAGTAATACCTGTTTCTAAAAGATTAATAAAGAAGAAAGTTCCTTTAAATGTAGCTATATCATTTATGTTAGCTTCACCAATAATTAATCCAGTAGTTTTACTTTCTACTTATCAAGCTTTCTATAGAAATAATCCAGAGATATTTTGGTATAGATTTGGCTTGGGTATAGGTATTGCATTAGTTATTGGAATTATTATGGATATGATATTTGGTAAAGAAAAAGTAATAACTAATAGTAGTGATGAATGTATGTGTCATCATCATGATGATGTGGAAGTTGAAGAAGGATTTGAAGACTTACTAGATCATAAACATAAACATGAACATGATCATGGACATGAATGTCATTGTCATCATCATGATGAAAAACATACTATTAAGGGAGACTTTTTATCGATTACTAAACATACAGCATTTGATTTCTTTGATGTAGTTAAGTATTTAATGTTTGGTGCTTTAATAGCTAGTTGTGTACAAGTATTATTACCAAGAAATATATTAATGATATTTAATAATAATCATATGTTGTCTATATTAGTATTAATGTTATTTGCATATTTAATATCATTATGTAGTACTAGTGATTCTTTTGTAGGTAAGTCATTAATGAGTACATTTAGTAAAACGAGTATATTAGCTTATTTGTTATTGGGACCTATGATAGATATAAAAAATACAGTAGTATTATTTGGTAATTATAAAAAGAGTTTTGTTATAACATTGATTAGTTTAATATTTATTATTATTTTCATATGTTCTGTATTGGTGGTGAGGTTCATATGAGAAATAAGTTTTTAGGTATTATATGTATTTTATATAGTGGAATAATAGGTTATGTATGGTATACAAAAAAGATAAGTAGTTTCTTAGCACCGCAATTACAACTATATATAAAGATAGCTTTGGTTCCATTATTGATAATTGGTTTAGTTTTATTATTTAGTAAAAAGAAAGATTATTTTAGATTTACTGATATAGTTTTATTATTACCATTAGTATTATTAATTATTGCTGGTGATGCAAAGATATCAATGAATCTTGCTAATAATAGAATGGGTAACTTTGGTCAAAAGAAAAATAATGTTACTTATGTAGGACCAGTAGAAGAGGAAGAAATAGAAGAAGATATAGTTTATGATTTTAGTAATCCATATTTTAAAGTAATAGATGCAAGTTATGATGATTTAGCAAGTTATTTAACTTTTATGCCAAATGCAATTGATTATGTTGGTAAAACAATTAAAGTTAAAGGATTTAGTGTTAAGTATGGGAATATAGTTCCTGATGGTTATTTTGCATTAGGTAAGTATGTTATTTCTTGTTGTGCTGCTGATGCTGAGTTCGGTGGATTTATTGTTAAGAATAATGGTTATAATATAATGCATAATAAATGGTATGAAATAGAAGGTGTATTACGTCAGATGCCTTTAAATGAAAATGGTTATATTTTATATATTCAAATAGTTAATATAAAGGAATTAGATGAAAGTAATGAGGACCAATATGTATATCCATGTTATGCATATGATAATGGTATATGTGGTGAAACTAAAAAGTATAATTTAAATTATGATTAAAAAAGAAGTTTTAATACTTCTTTTTTTGTGTATAATAAACAATCAAGGGAGGGATAGTATGCAAATTATTCATAATAGATTTGATGAAAATAAAGGTATTATCCTTCAAAATGGTAAGAGATTGTTCTTTAAATTAAATGATAAAGATGCAGTTGAATTAATCTATAAAAAGATAGCAGATAATATGGGAATTAATTGTGCTCAATATAGTATTTATGAATTTGGTGGTAAAGAATATTATTTAAGTCCTGATATAGGAAGTGAAGGAGAGTTTGCTACTGCTGAAGCATTACATATTAGAGGAGATAGATTGTGTACTATTTATGATTATTTTGAGAAATATTATCCAATGGATAAAGATAGATTATATAATGAGATAGTTAAAATATATATATTAGATATGTTGTTATTAAATTTTGATAGAACAGAATTGAATTGGGGAATTCTTAAAAAGAATGGGAATGTTGATTTATATATATTTGATAATGAATGTGCTTTTTCTATTGGTAGTTGTTATATTTCTTGTAGAAAGAAAAAACTATATGAGAATATAAATATTAATAATGATATATGGGAGCTAGAAGCATTTATTGAAACAGCAGATCAAGAATATAAAGATATGTTAAGAAAGATGTATAAACAATTAACTCCAGAATATATAGAAGGTATTATTGGTGAAGTAGAAAAAGATATAGGGAGAGAAGTTAGAAATAAAGATGTATTATTATATGTTTATAAAATGCATTATGAGGAATTGGGTGCACTAATTAAACAACCTATTTTAGAATTATAAAATTATATTCAATGAATATAATTTTTTTATGTTATAATTTTTTAGAGTGATGATAATGAAAAAGATATGGTTATTATTTCTATTATTGTTGATACCTGTTGTTAAAGCAGAAGAGTTACCTAAGTTATATTTATATGGTGATTTAACTTTTATGAGTAGTAAAGAAGATAAAAGAGAAATAGAAGTTGAATTAGTCAGTGATGAATATAATTTTAGAGAAAAGGGAACTATTAAATTACAGGGTTCATCTAGTTTAGATTATGAAAAGAAAAACTATAATATTAGTTTTGATAGTGAGGTAGAAACTAGTTTAGGTAGTTTTAAAAAATATACTTTGAAAGCTAACTGGATAGATGAGTTACATATTAGAAATTTATTAACTGCTAAAGTAGTTAGAGATATTAATAAAAAATATAATTTATTTAGTGATACAGTTAACTATGGTGTTACTGATGGATTCTATGTAGAAGTTTATAACAATGAAGATTATTTAGGCTTGTATGCAATGAATATTAGTAAGAAATATTTATTTGATACGAAAGACAAAGAAGCATTAGTAATTGCTGTTAAGAATGATGTTGATCAAGTTCACTTCTTAAAAGAAGAAAATAATAAATGGGAAGGTTTTGAAGTAGAAGAAGGAGAACAAGATCAAGATAGTTTAGATAAATTAAATAGAGTTATTAATTTTGTTAATAATAGTAGTGATAGAAAGTTTAAGAAAGAATTTAGTAAATATTTTAATCTTGATTCAGCATTAAATTATTATTGTATTATGAATGCTTTAAGTATGACTGATAATGTAGTTAATAATGTATATTTAGTTAGTTATGATGGTGATTATTGGTATATAGCTTTCTATGATATGGATATATCTTGGGCAGGAACTAATAAACAAAATGCAATCTTTGATTATGATAAAGATTTAAAGAAAGAAATAGATGATTCAAGATTATGGAGTAGATTTGAAAAAGCATTTAGTAAAGAAATAAAAGAAAGATATAAAGAATTAAGAGAAGAATATTTAAGTAAAGATTATTTGATAAATAGTTATTATGAATATTTAAATAAAATACCTAATGATGCTTTGGAAAGAGAAAATAATAAATGGAATAATAAAGTTAAATATGATAGAAGATTTATAGATGAATATATACCTAAAAGATTAGATGTATTAGATAAGAAAATAGATGGTCTTGGTTATAATTATGATAGATTATTGAATCTATTCATCTACATAGTTGTAGTAATAATGCTTGCATGGTCTTTATTTAGTAAAAAAAGGGGATAGGAAAATTTCCCTTTTTTTTATTTTTGTGTATAATAGTGTGACAAGAAGAGGGGATTTTGTCATGGAATACGAAGGTAAGAATAAAATAATTTATATTGGAACAGTAGTTCTATTTGTGATCTTTATATTATTATATGCTGTATATTTTTTAGTAGATCATCCAGAAAATAATAAAAAGAGAACTACATCTGATGCAATACAAGTTACTACTAGTAAGGAACAAGAAGAAATCTCAATTAATGGGGAAATAATAGCTAAAGAAATATCTGGTGAAATATCAATGATGAGTAAACCAAATAAAGGAAAAACTGGAAAATAATTAGTAATTCAGAAGCTAGTGACGAAGAATAGAAAGTTTAATACTTTCTATTTTTTTGGTATAATGTCCTTGAGAAAGTCTAGATAATTCAATGGATAGAATGCTTCCCTCCGAAGGAAGAAATATAGGTTCAACTCCTATTCTAGGCACCAATGAAATATAACAACTATTAATAGTTGTTTTTTTATTGAAACTATAAAAGTTTTATAGAATGTGATATTATTATTTAAGTAAGATACAAGGAAGGAGAGACGATATGAAGAAAAGAAATAAAAAATCTTGGTTAAAAAGTCACTCTTTCTTTTTTGTTTTGATAACAATTGCAATATTGTTATTAGGAATTGGTTATGCAGAAGTAGCTAACCAAGAATTAAAAGTAAATGGAACAGCAAGTATGGAACCAGAAATAGGAATTGTTATTTCTGATATTTCTTATTTGTCTGGTTATAATTCTGATCCAAGTATTCAAGTATTAGAACATCCACGTTTAAGTGTTATGCAAAGTACAATAACATTAAATAGAGATTTTGCATCACATATTACTTATAGAGTTACTTTCTATAATGGAACTGATTATGTTGGTGTTTATGATCAAGCTATATATTCAGAACAATTAGGTTATGATAATCCAGAAATTGTTTTTGATATTACTGGGTTACGTCAAGGAGATAGAATAGAACCTGGTCAAACAAGAGAGTTAACAATTACTTTTAAATATAATAGTTCATTAACATCTATTAGTAATAATGTTCTTAATTCAATGATTAATTTTAAATGGAATATGGTT
>JAEEGL010393454.1_pt1 | contig 11900 bp, 7 predicted proteins | sample 9134231 | NCBI WGS metagenome assembly JAEEGL01 (sample SAMN16246548, study PRJNA631951) | gut metagenome | biome: gut microbiome; feature: rumen; material: fiber-attached | host: Bos | place: Iran: Karaj | collected 2018-10 | reverse complement strand
TATATAATTTGAATAACCATTGTTTTCAATTTCTGTTGCTAATTCTTGGCTTCCTGTCGAAACAATTTTTCCATCAACAAAAACATGTACATAATCAACTTTTAAATTACGTAATATTTTGTTGTTGTGAGTAATAATTAAAACTGCATTCTCATTGTTTTTAAACATTTGAATACCTTTAGAAACAGTTTTAATAGCATCAACATCTAAGCCAGAATCTGTTTCATCTAAAATTGCAAGTTTTGGATTTAAAGTAAGCATTTGAAGAATTTCATTTTTCTTTTTCTCTCCACCACTAAATCCAACATTTAAACTACGCTCCATATATTTAGGATTAATTTTTAGTTCTTGCATATTTTGTTCTAATTCCTTTTTAAATGCGAAAAACTTAACTGGAGCATTATCTTTATTTTGTTTAGCTGTTTTTAAAAAGTTACTAACAGTAATTCCAGGAATTTCTTCTGGTATTTGAAAACTCATAAAAATACCTTTACGAGCAATTTTATCAGTTGATTCATTTGTTATGTCTTCACCGTCAAAAACAATACTTCCTTTAATTTTTTGATATTCAGGATTATTAAAAATCGCATTTGCTGTAGTAGATTTTCCACTACCATTTGGACCCATAATAACATGAATCTCACCCTTTTTTATTGTTAAATTAACACCTTTTAAAATCTCTTTTTCTCCAGCATTAACATATAAATTTTTTATTTGTAATAAATTCTTACCCATTAGTATTTTGCCTTTCTATTCCCATTTTTTTACATGATCTACATGCTTCTAAATTTATATCATAATTACAACTAGGTTTATCACTTACATTTTGCTCTTGTGATACATGTTTAGCTAAATTATTTAATGTATTATCATCTAAAGCTGTATTAATTGATTTGGCCTGTTCTTTTGCTTTAGCATCATCAAGCTTTAATACGTTTTTAAAAAATGTATAAGCAATATCATAAGCTTCTACATTCTTTTTAGCTAAATCTTCACCTTGTTTTGTTAACTTAATACTTCCATAAGATTCATATTCAATTAAATTATTCTCTTTTAAAATATTTAAAGCTTTATTTACACTTGGTTTAGAGCAATTCATATTCTTTGCAATGTTTGTAACTTTAACATCAACACCATTTTTATTTAGTAAATAAATAGTTTTTAAATATTCTTCATTTGCTTTACTAATCAAAATAATATCTCCTTATATATAATGTTAACCTTGGCTAACATTATATTATTTTATCAATTGTTTGTCAAGGCTAACAATTAAAAAAGTGGTACTTTTCGTACCACTTTAGTTCACATATTTTTATTAATTATTATACTTCATCTCTTATTGTTGGAAACTTAGGTTTTTCTTCTTCTGATTCTTCTTCTTGAACTTCTTTAGATTTTTTCTTTTTTGTTTTAACTACTTTTTTTACAGCTTTTTCTTCTTCTTTTGATTCTTCTAAAGCATTTTCTAAATCATCTTCATTTGTATCTTCAACAACTTCATCAGATTTTTCTAATTGCTTTTGAACTTCTTTAACATCTATAACCTTTGTTTCACCTAAATTATCATCTTGTTCTTCATCTAAATCATCAATTTCTTTTAATACATCTGTATCTTCTTCGCTTAAATTAGATTCACCTTTTGATTCTTTCATAATCTTTTTAAGCTCTTTACTTGGAGTTCTCTTTTTCTCTGATTCATTTTCGCCTTCAACTCCAACTAAATCTTCTAAACCTTCAACTTCTTCTAATACTTGAGCTACAGATTTTTGAATATCACGAGTAACTTCATTTACCATTTTTGAATCATTTTCTTTAATTTGTACTCTATCTAATTTTTTACTAATAACAGTTAATTTACGTAATACTGCAATCTTCCAATATCCTTCTTGGATTTGCTTGCCAGTACCTGCTGTACATAATAATGATAATAAAAAGAAAATAATTACTCCAGCTGCTATACAAATATATTTTAAATATTCACCTAATTGTAAAATCTCTGTTAAAAAGTGATTTGCAAGCATTCCTACCAAACAACCAACTAACGAAAAAACAATTATAAAGAATACTCTTCTAAATTTTAACCAAAAAATATAGTTTTTTAATGATTCTTCACTATACATATATGCTCCTCGCAATTCTAAAATCAACACACATATTATATTCTTTAAAAATATTTAAGTCAATACATTTTAATTTTATTTTTACGAATTTTTGATAAGTTATAAAAACAATTTCTATTTAGTATAACCTGGTTTTTCTAATAACTCAAACATATTTCTTTTATATTCTTCAACGCCTGGTTGATTAAATGGATTAACTCCTAACATGCTACCACTCATACTAACTGCTTTTTCAAAGAAATAGATTAATTCCCCTAAGTTTTCTTCGTCTAATCTATCCATTGTAATTTGCATTACTGGAACTTTGCCTGTAACATGAGCTTTAATTGTTCCTTCCATAGCTTTACTATTAACATAGTCTAAAGATTTTCCAGCTAAATAATTTAATCCATCTAAGTTTTGATCATCAGCTTGAATTGTTATATCTGATTCTGGAGTATTAATTTTAATAACAGTTTCGATTAAATCACGTTCACCATCTTGCATATATTGTCCCATAGAATGTAAATCTGTTGTTAAATCAATACTTGCAGGAAATAATCCTTTTCCATCTTTTCCTTCTGATTCACCATATAGTTGTTTCCACCATTCACTAAAGAAATGTAATTTAGGTTCATAATTTGCCATTACTTCTATTTTTTTACCACCAGCATAAAGCATATTACGTACAATTGCATATTTATATGCATCATTGTATTTAATATCACCATCACCATAACGATTTTGAGCTTCTCTAGCACCAGCCATTAATTTATCAATATCAACACCACTTGCTGCAATTGGTAATAATCCAACAGCTGTTAAAACACTAAATCTACCACCTATATTATCAGGTATTACAAATGTTTCATATCTTTCGTTTTCAGCAAGTGTTTTTAAAGCACCACGTTCTTTATCTGTAGTAACATAAATACGTTTACGAGCTTCTTGAATACCATATTTTGTTTCTAGTACATCTCTAAAAACTCTAAATGCAATAGCAGGTTCTGTTGTAGTTCCTGATTTACTAATTACATTAACAGAAATATCTTTTTCTGCAACTAATTCCAATAAATCATTTAAATATGTTGAACTTAAATTATTTCCAGCATATACTATTTTAGGATATTTTCTTCCTTGCATCATATTTTCAAAAGTATGAGATAAAGCTTCAATTACACAACGTGCTCCTAAATAACTTCCACCTATTCCTATTACAACTAAAATATCAGAATCGTTTTGTATTTTTTTAGCTGCTTTTTTTATTCTTTCAAATTCTTCTTTATCATAATTTGTTGGCCATTTGCTCCAACCTAAGAATTCTTTTTCATCATCCTCTTTTGCTTTTAATCCTTCATGTAGTTTTGCGACTTGACTAGAATATTTAACTATTTGCTCGTCTTTAATTCCAGTATTTTCATAATTAAACTTTAACATAAGAACCTCCTTTGTATATTAGAATCTTATTTATAGTATTTTAATTTTATCATAAAAAGTATTAAATACAATCATTTTCACAATTAAAACACACTATTTACATAATCTAATATTGTTAACCCTATTCCGTAACCAGTCATAAATGAAATTAAAACTAGAGTTAAAACTAAAAATCCAAAATTAGATATTGCTTGTATCTTTTTATTATTTATAATTTTACTTTCGTTTTTATTATAAACAACCAATAGTACAATTGATAATATTGTAATAACAGCTCCATAAATAATCCAAGGATCAAAGTATTTTAATTCTATATTATTATTACCATTTTTTAAATCTACACTAATAAAACCATCTAAAGCTTTATCATATTTAATTCTATCTCCATTATTGGTAATAATCCAATTTTTACTATAATTAATTGGAATTAATAATTTTTCGTTTTCATTACCATTAACAAAATATTTATATTTATTATTTTCTTTTTCAAAGTTAACTTTATCCATTTCATTTGAATTAACATATTCTAAAAATTTATCTACATCTATTATCTCTATTTGAGCATCTTCTACACTTGAAGTATATGTAAAAACATTTAGTTTAATTTTTAAATGCTCATCTTTATACATTCCTAAATCAGTCTTTAATTCTCTATTAGTATAAATTGTTTTAGTATTAAGAACATTATTATTATCATCTAATTTACTAATTTCTATACTAACTACTTTTGCTCTATGAAAATAATCATAACAAATAATTTTATTACCGCTTATTTCTATATCAAATTCTAATGGTGTAACAATTACTTTACCACCAATTACATCGTCAACTGGTAAACTCTTTCCCTCTAGTGTTTCAATAAAACTGTATTTGTTATTAGTTAAAGCGCCAAAAACAGTATCATATGTATTTTTTAATGTATCATTATCAGACAATTTAGAAATATCATAATTACTACTATATTTAAAAGCATGATTTACATCATAATTATATTTATATAACTTTTTTCCAACTTCTAAATCAGCAACTTTAGTAAATAATCTACTATCTAAATTTTCTTTTGAAATAACATATCCAACATTAAACAAATAATCTGAAAGTATATTGCCGTTTCTACTATTAATCTTTGTATGATCATCGTCGCAATAGAAATAATCATGTAATTTAGAAGTATTATGATCAAACAAAATCCAACCTGAATTCAAATATAAATCTGTATATAATCCACCGTTCTCATAAAAATCGCCATCATAATCCAAAAATTTAACGTCAGAAGGTAAATTAGAAATTATTTCTTTTACTTGATTACTTATTTTTAATTCATTATAATACTTATTTAAATCTTTAACATTAGTTCCTAACAATCCAATCATTGAAAAACATGATAATAATATCTCAACTAAAGCAATAGTTATTATAGTTACTTTTGCAATCGTTTTATTTACTTTAGCTAATAAAATATAAGCTACGATACGACTTACACAATAACCAAAAGCAAATATAATTGTTAATCCTGTTATACCTTGATATACAAGTCTTATTTCGCAAGATTCAGCAACAAATAAATAATTTAATACAACAGATAATACTAATAAAATTATTGAAACAATTATACTTATAATTTTAATATAATTAGTTTTAAATAAGTTTTCTTTTTCGTAATAATTATTAAAATAATATCCAACTAATATTAACATTAAGTAAAAAGGAATAAATCCTTGTCTAAAAGGAAAACAAAAATATCCCCCACCATGCCAAATTAAATTACATCCTTCTAATACAGCTGGTATTATTCCAGTAAATAAAACAGATATTAAAATAATTTTAATATTATTATCTTTTTTCACATATTTTAAACTTGCTATCAATCCATAACAAGGTAAAGAATATAATATTAAATGTAATAGTTTTATTAAAATAACTCCATCATATGATAAAATAGCACCTGACAAAGAATTCCTATGTGATGATAAATAAATACGTAATGTTGGTAAAAATACCACACTAGAAATAAGTAATCCTAATACTGTGGCAAAACCTAATTTAACAACTGCCTTTTTTCTATTCTCTTTTTTAATATATAAGAAGATAGCTGATGCCATCGCAATAATGACAAAAAATAAAATCATATATGATAATTGAAAAGATGTAATAACTAATAACGCTAATGTTACTACATACATTGTAATACTTTTGCCATCTATTAGATTTTTAAATGCAACTATAAACACTGGGAATAATATCATCACATCTAACCATATAATAGTTGTATAGTTTAATAAAATATAACTAGATAATCCCCATAAAACACTTAAAACAACATTGATTAATTCATTATTCTTGCTAAATAATCTTTTAATACTATAATACATTGTAACAGAAGCTAAAGCTGCTTTTATAGCAAAAACATATGACATAAAAAAGATTAAATCTTCTGAATTTGGGCATAACAAATATATAATACTAAAAATACTAAATATACCCGTAACAGACATTGTTCCAAATATTCCTGTTCCACCATATAAAGTATCTGTAAAAAATAATTTAGAAAAATTAAAGTTTCTAAAAATATCAATAAAGTATTTATAATTAATTACATAACACTGAATAAAATCAGCATAACAAATTGTATTCCCACCAAAAGGATATAAACCTTTAACTTTAAAAATAACGCATAAAACCATTATTATTATAATTGGCGGAATAAAAGTATATTTTGTTACCCATCCATTATTTGATTGCTTTGATTTCATTATTTCCTCATATCTATTTTATATAAATTGATTTATAATTTGTATAATTTACCATACCAGGTTTACCACTTGGTTGTTTACGAACGTTTTTAATTAAACAATAATCAACCATAGCACCTGTATCATCTTTTGCTTTACTATTTTCTTTTGCAAGTTTTGCACAATATTCAATAATATTTGCTGGAATCATTTCCAATAAATTATTTGAAATATTACTTGTGTTCAACTCAGGTTTTTCACTTACTCTTAGTATAATATGACTCCCATGAACATCTTGTGTATGAAACCATATATCATTTCGATTAGCAAATTTTAAAGTTAAATAATCATTTTGAATATTATTCTTTCCAATATATATTTTATAACCTTCAAATTCTACATAATCTATTTCAGGCATTTTACTAACATTATGTTTTTGAACTTTTTGTTTTTTCTTGCTTTGACTAATTTTTTTACCTAATAAATTATTAGATATTTCTTCATAAACTTCATTTATATCTTTAATTGATTTAGCATTTTCTATACTAAAAACAATACTTTGAATATAATCGATTTCTTTCTCTGCTTCTATTTTTTGCTCTTGTACAATAACAGATGCATTTTTTAATTTATTATACTTTTTAAAGTATTTATCAATATTTCTTTTAATATTTATAGTATTATCAAGTGGAATACTTAATAATTTGTTTTCATCATAATAATTCTCTAATTCAATTTTATCTATAACTTGATTTGGATTAATTTTATATAAATTTGCAGTAAGTAGTTCTCCATATAATTTATACTTATCCATTTGATTACATTCTTTAAGTTTTTCGTTTATATTATATAACTTCTTTTGAATCTTTTTTAAAGAACTTAAAGTAATACTTAATAAACTATTTTTACTATTATTAAATACATTTGTTGTTTCTTTATTATAATAATATTCATCTAAAAAGTTATTAATAGCCAAATTATTGTCTGTAGCTTTACTACAAATTGTATAATCATTTTCTATTTTTTCACAACTAACGTTATTATCCTTAATAGCAAGAATAATACTTTTTATTTCATTATATACTTTTTCAATACTATCTTGTGAAAAATCATTTTCTTCCACACTTACTTTTTGTAAAACACTTTTTATAAAAGATTTACTAAAACCAATATATGTTTCTTGTAATATTTTAATATATGAATTGCCCTCTTCTAATAAATGGTTATGAATGTCATTCTCAAAATCTTCTTTATTAATAATTTGCAAACTCTCTTCATCTTGCAAAATACTTTTTTTAGTAATTTGAACAAATTCATATTTTCTATTTGGAAGTGTTTCTCTTAAATCACTTTCAGTATGTCTTATACTATCAATTATAATATCATTTTCATTTGTTAAAATGATATTACTCTGTCTACTCATTACCTCAATATATAATTTTAATGTCACTAATTCACTATATTCATTATAACCACTAAATTTAATTCGAATAGTACGTTCAAAATCATAATTACTGATATCTACTATTCTGCTATTTATTAAATATTTGCGAAGGAACATGCAAAAGCCAAGAGCGTTTTGTGGATTTGGTTTTAAATGAGTAGTTAATGCAACTCTACAATAACTAGGATCAACTGATAAGCATAGAAAATAGTTCTGCCCATTATTATAAATGTTCAAAACTACTTCACTTTTATTTGGCTGTAATACGCGATCAATCTTACCACCTATTAAACTAGTTTTTAATTCTTGTATTACACTCTTAGTTATTAATCCATCATATGCCATTTATGCCTCTTTATTCTTCTTAAATACAAACACTTTACTGAAAAGATAATTAACTATTATAACAAAAATTGTTGCAATTACTTTAACGAGCATATCATTAAAATTCAAAATACTAACTCCAATTCCCATTATCGCCATGTCCATTAATAATACACCAATTCTAGTTGTAATAAACTTAATAAACTCTTTCACTATATTCTTTTCTTTACTTTCAAATACTATCTTTCTACTTGTTATATAAGAAAATATCATTCCTCCAAACCATGAAATAATATTAGCTATTTGAAGTTTTATTGGATTATTGGGATCTAACCCTATTTTAGTACATATAAAATAAATAAGCCAAGATAATAATGTCGTTAATACTCCAAATATTAAGTACATTATTACTTCTTTATATTTCGTAAATAATAAAAATACTAATTTCAAATAAGAACGAAATCTAGTATTAAATCTATGCTTAAAAACGCTTGCTTTTTCTTTACCATGATACTCTATAAACTCATTTATAAATATTTCATCGTCATTAATTATTTTATTAATGTTTTTAAATAAATTGTAAGTCATTGAATTACTAGATATTCTAAAATTAGTTAAATCTTCATTAATATATACTACTTTTCCTTCTTTAGCAACTCTTAAATAATACTCTATATCTGGCGTATAATTTAATTTATCACAAAATAATCCAACTTTATCGCAGATGCTTTTTCTAAACATTACATTACTTGGCTCACCAAATATATTTTTACTACCATTAAAAGATTTATATATTAATTCTTTTCCTTCTATAATAGTATCTCTATTAAAATACCTTCTTGTTATAATCTTCTTTCCTTCATCATTTACTACTGAACTTGCACTATAACAAAAGACTGCATCCTTATTCTCATCCAAAGCTTTTACTTTTTTAGCTAAACAATTCTTATCGATAATATCATCTTGGAAAACAAAAATAATATATTCTCCATTAGCATGTTCGAAGCATCGATTCCAATTTTTTACCATAGAACCACTATTTTTCTCTTTAATCAAAATAAAACTATCATTCTTATAAGAATCAATAATATTGCATGTATTGTCCGTTGATCCATCATCAACAAATATCACTTCATAATCCTTAAAAGTTTGATTTAAAATAGAATCTAAAGTTTCTTTAATATATTTTTCGCCATTATATGTTGGCATACAAATACTAACTTTTACCATATTTTATTAATATAATATCCTTATCCTATAAACATTAAAATTATTCCACCAATATTTACTCCAATTAATAACCCTATTGTAATTATATAATATACTATATATATTATAGTTTGCAATATTTTAATAGTAAAAATATTACTACATTTACTAATAATAATTAAGCAAATAATTCCGATAATAGATAAAACTCCACCTATTAAAATATTACTATCAAAATATTCTAATCTAATATCATTTTCACCTTCAACTAAATCAACACTAATAAATCCATCCAATGCTCTATCATATTTTACTTTCTCTCCATTAATTGAGACGGTCCATTTAGTATCATAACTTAAAGGAATAAATAAACTATCTTGATCAGTTCCATTTACTTTATAATTAATAATATTATTATTCTTTGTACATTCTATAGTTTCTGAATTGTTTACTATTTCATCAAACTTATCTAAATTAAATGAATAAATACAAAAATCATCATTAAAAGATGTTTTAATCATTCTAAAAGTAATTTTAATTTTTTCATTATTAAATATACCTAAACTATTAATTCCATTAGAATAAATCATTGGCTTGCTAATACCATCTTTTTCAACTTGTACTGCGACTATACTATTATTTGTATCATTTAACATCCAATAAAATACAACTTCTTTTCTTCCAATAATATCAACATTAAATTCTACATCTATAAAAGCTAAATTACTATCATCATATACTAAAGAATAATTAATTTTTTCATAAATATTATCTATATTAAAATAATTCTTACTTATTACATTAATGCCATCAAAATAATCAATATTATCTAATTTTTCAATCTTATTATTCTTATTATATTTAAAAGCGTTTTTAATATCATACTTATACTCATATAACTTTAAATATTGATTTAAGTTGCATTTATAATTAAAATATTCAATATTTAAATCATCTCTTGTAATAATATACTTATTATTTCTTATAAAATCAGATAATGCATTATCTGTTTTATTATTAAAAAACTGCCCAGTTAAACCAATATTCGCTAAATTATTATTTGCCTTTTTTATATCTTTATTAATCAATATAAAACTATCATTAAAAGGTATATTCAAATATAATCCTGCATTATGATGAAATGCTTTACCATCATCTTTAAAATAATAGTTATCATTTATTTGAACATTGCTCTCAATTACCTGTTTTAAATCATAATCATCTTTATAATGAAACCAATCAATAGTATCATAATTATCATCGACTATCATAAAACTAATAATAAATACTTCTACTATGGTAAAAACAAATAATAATACCATTTTAAATTTTATTTCCGAATTAGGAATTATTCTTAAAGAAAAATATTTAATAATTATAGATAACAGTATTATTAAAAATAAATACAGTTCTAAAAATGAATATACTATTTCTATTTTATTATCATAAACTAATTTAAAACAGAAGAATTCTATTATAAATCCTATAATCAATAAAACTATTGAAAAAATACATAATATTATTTTGTTGTTTATCTTTATTAAATCTTTTTCCTTATCGCTATAATTAATTAAATAATAATAAGATAAAATTATCATTATAAAAATAGGTATAAATGATTGTCTAAAAGGAAATCCCGAATAACTTCCGCCATGCCATATTCTATTAATGCCATCTATTAATAAAGGTAAAACTCCGGTAAATAACAATCCTAAACTTAATGTTTTAATATTATTATCTTTCTTAAAATAAATTATACTTCTAATAGAATAATACACTATCAAGAAGCAAGATAATAAATAAAATGATTTAGTAAAAATAACTTCCAAAAAATAATCATTTTCAACATCAAGTCTATTAGCATTTAAAACATAATTAATCGTAGGATAAAATACTATACATGAAATCAATAGTCCTATTACTGTTGCAATTCCTAATTTTAATACTACTTGTTTTTTATTCTGTTCATCAATATAATACTTTAATGCAAAAAATGTAAAGAAAACAATTGATAATAAAATCATATAACTAAATTGAATTTGCATCATTAATAATAATGATAATGCAATAGAATATAAAACAATTCCTTTATTATCTAAAAGATTCTTATATCCTACACATAAAAGTGGAAATAGAATAATTATATCTAACCAGGCCATTGAAGTATAATTTAGCAATACATATCCAGATAATGCCCAAATAATACTATATAACACATTATATATTTCTTTATTATCTTTAAATAATCTTTTTAAACTCCAATACATAGTTATTGAAGCTAACATACATTTTATTATAAAAACATATGACATATAATACGTTATTTTTTCTGTATCATTAAATAAAAAATATAATGGACTAATAATAGAAAAACATCCAGCACTTGATAATGATCCAAATATACAAGTTCCACCATAAACATTATTGTTATAAAACAATTTCGTAAAATCAAATGATTTTACAGCATCAATAAAATATTTAAAGAAAATAACATGAACATCAATTAAATCTCTATAACAAATAGTTTTATCACCAAAAGGATAAATCTTTTTAATCATAAATATCATTAGAAATAGCACCAATATTATTATTGGTGCTATAAAAACATATTTAGTTAAAAAAGATGATTTTGTTTTTTTCATTAAAATCTAATTT
>JAEEGL017078116.1_pt1 | contig 11901 bp, 10 predicted proteins | sample 9134231 | NCBI WGS metagenome assembly JAEEGL01 (sample SAMN16246548, study PRJNA631951) | gut metagenome | biome: gut microbiome; feature: rumen; material: fiber-attached | host: Bos | place: Iran: Karaj | collected 2018-10 | reverse complement strand
GGAGATTACAGGCAGTCTAAGTTTTATTACGACTTTTTCAAGCTTTTGTGCGATGAATGTGATGCCGGTGTAAATATCACATCGGTTACTCTCTGGGGACTTACGGATACATCTTCCTGGAGAAAGGATACCGAGCCTCTCATCTTTAACGGAGATCTTTCTCCCAAACCTGCATTTGAGGCGGTGGTCATGGCCGGAAAGGGACTGGAGTTTGACATGAAGGACACCGGTGCTCTGGGAAAGGCTGAGGACATCCTTATTGATTTTGAACCGGTTAATATTGACGGATCGGTTTCCAACAAAACTCCCACCGAATATGGATTTATCGGAAGAGGATCGGGACATCAGGCCGTGATTATGCTAAAGATAAAGGAGAACCATACGGAGGGAGCAAATCCCGGTTTTTCCCTTCAGGTAAGAAGAGAAGCAGAGGATGCAACGCTTCGATATGATATTTCAAGATTTATCGGCCACAGCATCGGAATAAGCTACTATATCAAGTCCGCGGATGAGATCCTGCGCATGGGTGTGGACGGATATGAAGATGCCGGAAGCGTCGAATTCTCCACCACAGAACATGATGACTGGGTGCTTGTGGAGATGGATCTGAAATTGCCCGAGGATCTTGATTCCGCATCATTGTATTTTGAGACCGATGGAAACGGAGAGTTTCTGATAGACGATTTTGCCATCGTATTAAAGGATGATGAAGCTATGGATGACGGTTTTAAAACAGCTGATAACGAAGAAACTGCTCAGGATGCCGTAGGTACTCCAGAAGGACAGGGAACCGGTACGGATGAAGATGCTGATCAGACGCAGGGAATCTTAAAGACCGGACTTATGGTATGTGCCGGAGCGGTACTTGTGGCCGGACTAATTGTGGGACTTGTTATAAGAAAAAGTAAAAAGAAGAAATAAGACTTAAAAAACCTGCCCATGGCAGGTTTTTTAAAATGTCTGAATAAGTGATTTGATCCCGATAAGGATGAGAATCACACCTCCGGTGATAACGGCTCGTTTTTTGTATTTTGTTCCGAAGATTCCTCCGATGTAAACACCGGTGCCTGAGACGATAAGAGTGATTATACCGATCACACATACACCGAAGATCGTATTTACGATCACTGAAGCTGCAAGGACATTTACGGGTATTGCCACAAATGTGACTCCCACAGCCAGGGCGTCAATGCTGGTAGCTATCGCAGCGGCGAACATGGTCTTAAAATCCAGCCCGGGGTCTTCGTCTTCATCTTCTTCGAAGGCTTCCCTTATCATATTTCCGCCCAGGATCACCAATATCAGAAAAGCTACCCAGCCCGAAAATCTCTCGATTATCCCCGCAAACCCGGATCCGAGAAGGAAACCCAGGAGAGGCATGATAGCCTGAAAGCTTCCGAACCATATTCCGCATATGAGGGCTTCTTTGATTTTTACATTTTTACACGAGAGTCCTTTGCAAATGGAAACAGCGAAAGCATCCATGGCAAGGGCTACTGACAATACCAGAAGTTCTATAAGTCCCATTTTACTGTTCCTCGGGATCTTCCGCCGGGATCTCCGCCATCATATCCGCAATGGTATATTTCTCGAAGAACACCTTAAGAGTTCTGTTTAGCTCGATCCACATGGGAAGGGTTCTGCAATCGGTCTGTCTCGGGCATTTATTGTGATCGTCCGTAACACAGGAGACCGGAGTGAAGTTGTCTTCGGTGGCCTTGATCACATCCCAGGCGGTGCATTTACGGGGATCCACGTTAAGCTTGTATCCGCCGCCTTTTCCCCTTACGCCTTTAACTATTTTTTCACGGACCAGGTCCTTTATGATGGCTTCAAGGTATTTTTTGGATATGTCCTGTCTGGAAGCGATGTCTCCGAGGGCAACATATCCGTTTTTCTCATGTTCTGCCAGATCAATGATAACGCTTAAGGCGTATCTTCCTTTAGTGGAAATTAGCATATCACCCTCCGTGAAAGGATTTATGTAGCATAAATCATATAATACAATGTGTTTAGTACCATTTCAAGGATTCCATACCCTAAAAAAATGCTATAATGTGTTGCATATATGATGAACTATTCGGAAGCAAGAAATTACATAGATAATACGGGAGCTGCGGGGATAAAACCCGGCACGGAGGTGGTTAAAGACCTTCTTAAACGCCTGGGGGATCCCGAATCAGACCTGAAAGTCATTCATGTGGCCGGTACAAACGGAAAAGGATCTGTTTGTACCTATCTTGAGTGTGCACTTCTTGCCTGCGGATTTAAAGTGGGAAGATATGCCTCACCTTCCGTACTCAGATATCTGGAGAGGATAAGGCTTTCAGGGGAGGATATTACTGAGGAGGATTATGCCGAAGCGGTCACAGCCGTAGAGGCAGCAGCCCGGGAAATGGAATTCAAACCCACCGGATTCGAAGCAGAAACCGCTGCTGCATTTTGGTATTTCAGGGAGCATAAGGCAGATATAGTCATTGTTGAGTGCGGAATGGGTGGCAGGGAAGATGCCACCAATGTATTTGACAAGCCCCTCGCTGCGGTTTTTACTCCAATAAGCATGGATCATATGGCATTTCTCGGCCCGGATGTGAAGGCTATCGCCCTTAATAAAGCCGGGATCATGAAGAAGGGGGCTCCAGCTGTTATTGCCAAAATGCCTCCCGTGGGAGAGTACCGGCCCGATGAGATACTTATGGAAGAGGCAGTTCGAAACGGTATTGAATATTCATATGCGGAGGAAGATCTTATACCCGGGGGATTTAAGAATCCTCTGCCCGGTATTTATCAGAACGACAATCTGAATACAGCCCTTCTTGTCCTTAAAACAATTAAGAAAAAACTATGTGAATTGTTCCCGAATGTTACAATCACAGATGATATTTTAATGTCAGGAATATCAAAAGCATCATGGCCCGGACGATATGAAAAGATAAGCAAAACGCCTGTTATTATAAGAGACGGAGCCCATAACCCCGGGGCGGCACATGCTCTCAAAGCCGCAATAGAAGCGGATCGGACACTTCCTACAGAGAAGAAACTTCATTTAATAATGGGTGTTTTTAAAGATAAGGATTATAAAGAGATCCTTCGTATCATGCTGCCTACCGCAGTATCTTTTTCGACTATCGATCTGCCGGATATGAACAGGGGACTCCCTAAAGAAGAGCTTGCAAAAGCAGCCCGCGATGTAGCCGATGAACTCGGAATTATTGCCGGCAGTAACGGACAGGATGGTCTCTCTATAGGCATATCTCCCGATCTTAAAACCGCACTTCATGTACCCGGGTGCACTTCCGATGACGTTTTTATAGTCTTCGGATCCCTGTCTCTTATGCAACTTTTTTCCCACTGAAATCGTTTTTATGTTAGAATAACTTTGTATATTTATGTGCATTTACTTGTGGTTTTTGGCCTGCCCAAAGCCGCATGAATACTGTATTTAGGTGAAATATGGTTCTCTTTTTGACTAGCTCTTTTATAGAGTACAGACCAATAGATGATCCGGGACCTGTTCATATCAGAGATGACTATGAATTCATCCCCAACCTTAAGAAATACTGGAGAGGACACTCCGGTATTCTTGTGATCGCGGCAGATCCCGATGACACCAAAACCAACGACATTTACGCTCAGAGGATCGAAGGGGCGTTTAAAATGGCGGGTTTTGATGTCAGGAGCGTAAGCGTTCTTGACGGAAGATCTTCGGAGAACGCCTTTGATCTTATCAAAAATTCCGATGTTATCGTTATCTCGGGCGGTCATGCCCCTACTCAGAACACCTTTTTTGAAAAGATCGGCTTAAAATACATGATCCAGGGTTATCCGGGAATCGTTATCTCCCTTAGCGCCGGAAGTGTTAACTGTGCCGCAGAAGCCTATACTTTTCCTGAAAAGGAAGGAGAGGCCGCTGATCCCGGTTTTATCCGCTTCAGAGAGGGCCTGGGACTTACGGATATATCCATAATTCCCCATTATTCCTATCTTAGAGGCTGTACTGTGGATGGGAAGAATATCATAGACGATATAGTCTATCCCAACTCTTTGGGCAGGAAATTCTATGTAATAGATGACGGGAGTTATTTTCTGATTGACGGTGACGTCACAAAACTGTTCGGAAAGGCAGAATGCTTACAGAATGGCGCTTTCCAGGTTGTTGACAGCTATGTCAGCGAAAATGACTGGAATGCCGTTATGACAGGCGCGTACATCTGCGTTTTTGAGATAGATGCTAGGACAGACAAGACAATCTGCAAATTTACCAGTGATTTTCTTGGTAAATATGACGTCAGTGTTACCCAATCTGAAACCTTCTGCGAGTTCATAAGAGAATTTGCCGCCAAGATAGTAGTAGAAAAAGAGAGGGAATCCGTATTAAACGAGATCACTCCCGAGGGAATAAGAGCCGAGATCGACGAAATGGGCAATTTTTCCCGTACGGTCCACTCCGAAAAGGGCGGAATAAGGCGTGCCATTGATGTAAGGATAAGACGCTTTGAGCATCCTACGGATAATGCCACGGATATCTGCATCATCCAGGATATAACCGAGATGATAGACAGGGACTGGATGACGGATATTCTGTCCAGGACCGGATTTATCGGGGATGTGGAGAAGAAGATAAAGGATCTGAACCTGAATAAGGGCTATTCCATTATCTATACAAATATCAGGGGCTTTAAGACCATCAATGATCTCTTCGGCGAAGAGACGGGAGATCTTGTTATTTTCCAGGTCAGGGACCATATAAGGGATATACTGGAGCCCATGGTACTTGGCCGACTGGACAGCGACCATTTCGTGGCGCTGGTAAGCGACGACCATATCAAGCGAAGCCGTATGAAGAAGCTGGTCCAGATGACCTACAGAGGCGAAAACAAGCAGTACGATTTCAGCGTTTCATGCGGTATCTATCACATCACCGATTCCGGGTTGTCGGTGGGGATCATGATAGACAGGGCCAAGCTTGCGGAGTCCAATCTTACGGATTCCGATACAGCGCTTTTTGCAGAATATACTGACAAGATGCGCTCCGATTACGTGAATCAGATGCTCCTGATATCCGACGTGGGAGAGGCTGTAAGGCAAAAAGAACTTATGTCATTTTATCAGCCCATTGTCGATACCAAGACCGGAAAGATCGTTTCGGCAGAGTCTTTGGTCAGATGGAATCATCACGATCTCGGTATGGTTTCTCCCGGACTGTTCATTCCTGCCCTGGAACAATCGGGGAAGGTGTCGAGCGTTGATCTGTATATGGCCGAGACGGTCTTTGGCATGATCCGTGATTCTGCTAAGGCCGGTGCCCCTGTTGTACCTGTTTCCATTAACCTATCCAGAGTGGATTTCTATGATCCCGGTTTCCTTGACAGGATCAAGGAACTTCTGGATGACACCGATTTCCCCGTGGGAGCTGTTAAACTTGAGATCACCGAGTCCGCATATGCCATCCTTGAGAAGAATGCCCTTGATTTCCTGAATTCCGTTCAGGAGAAGAAGGTTAAGATACTTCTTGATGATTACGGCAGCGGAATGAGTTCACTTTCGACTCTTGAAAGTTATGAATTCGATACCATCAAGCTGGATCTGGGATTCATACACAAGATCGGCCAGAGCGCCAAGGCGGAGACCATAATCAGGTCCACCATCAGTATGGCACATGCTTTCGGTGCGGATGTTATCGCAGAAGGCGTTGAAAACGTACAGCAGCTGTCGTTTTTGAAGGATGCGGATTGCGATATGATCCAGGGCTACTATTTCTACAAGCCCATGCCTGAGAGAGATTTTGCGGGCCTCCTGAGAGATCCGGAGAAGACCGATCCCATGCTTCCCGCCCAAAAAGGAAAGTAAAGCAATGAGAAGAACTTTTCAGATCATGGCTCCCTGCCACTTTGGCATGGAATCCGTGTTAAAAAGAGAGATAACGGACTTAGGCTACGATGTTACCGAAGTAAGCGACGGAAGGGTGACCTTCGAAGGCGATGCCGAGGCTGTGGCCAGGGTCAATATATGTTCCAGGACTGCTGAAAGGCTGCTCATAAAGGCAGCCTCTTTTACCGCGCGTACTTTCGACGAGCTTTTTGAAGGCACCAAGGCTGTAAAATGGGAGGAATTCATCCCCGAAAACGGAAAATTCTGGGTTGCCAAGGCTTCAAGCGTAAAATCCGCACTTTTCAGCCCCTCGGACATCCAGTCCATAGTAAAAAAAGCCATGGTGGATGAACTTAAGGATGTATATCATACGGACTGGTTCAGGGAGGACGGTGAATCTTTCCCATTCAGGGTATTCATCATGAAGGATGAGGTCACCATAGGCCTGGATACCACCGGAGAATCCCTTCACAAGAGAGGATACAGAAAGCTCACCGCAAAGGCTCCCATAGCGGAAAATCTTGCTGCGGGCCTTATAATGCTCACTCCCTGGAAAGGTGACAGGATCCTGGTGGATCCTTTCTGCGGCAGCGGTACCATTCCCATAGAAGCCGCCATGATGGCTGCCAACATAGCTCCCGGCATGAACCGCTTTTTCAATGCCTGTAACTGGGAACACATCGTACCCAAAGAAGTGTGGAATGATGCCTATGAGGAAGCAAGGGACCTTGTAAAGCTTGTGGAGGACACCGATATCCAGGGGTATGACCTGGACGATGAAATGGTAAAGATCGCCCGTAAGAATGCAAAAGATGCGGGTGTCGAGAAGATGATACATTTCCAGACAAGGGATGTGACTGATCTGTCCCACCCCAAAAAGTACGGCTTTATCATCACCAATCCTCCCTACGGAGAGAGACTTATGGATGCGGAGGCTGTCGGAAGCCTGTACAGGACCATCGGTGAGAGGTTCAAAAGCCTTGACAGCTGGAGCATGTATCTCATAACATCCTACGAAAAAGCCGAAAACAGCATAGGAAGAAAAGCCGATAAGAACAGAAAGATATATAATGGCATGATGAAGACCTACTATTACGAGTTCAGAGGTCCGAAACCTCCTGCCAGAGAACATAAATGACGGATAATATACGTAAAATCCCTCTTGTAAAATATGCGGATCCCCAGACGGATACCACGGGAGCTTATCTCCCGGGAAGGGTATTCACTTGTCTGGCCTGGGGATTTATTTTTGTGCTTGCCTTCGGAGCATGCCTGTATCATTCCATGACAAAGCCCATAGTCATAACCAGTGCCAATGTAAGTGATGAGAAGATATTCGATCTTAATGACCGGATCCCCTTATCGCTGGATTCACAGGCTCCCCGCGGCACCGTGGTCTTTACCGTGCCCGATGGGGTACAGGCTTCGGACATCGTCACCGAGAATCTCTATAACGAGCGCAGATTCCTGGTGCATGTGTGTACGGATAACGATTCATATTACGGTTCAGTTTCAGCCGGAGGAATTCCCGTTGATACGGGAAAGGTTTCCGGGGATTCGGGCCTTGTTAAGGATCTTGGGGTTATCTATGACAAGACCGGAGCTCTTCTTGTTTTTGAAATGTCCGGAGTCTACGAATACACCCTTACCATGAACGAAAATACCGTTACCATGGAGGCAGTCAATCCGGGAGATATCTTTGATTACATCGTGGTCATGGATTCGGCAGCCCCCCGGGAGGCAGCAGGTGTGGCGGCGGATGTTGTGGACAGATGTGCGAAGCTTTTGTATGCAGAAGGCATAAGGGTTTATGTAACGGATCCGGAACTTGCGGAAGAAGGCAGAGTGCCTGCATCCGAACTGGTGACGGAAACCGATGCCGATATCTATATCGGAGTAGGCGTATCCCACGACGGAAGTGATCATCACGGCATTAGGACCTGGTACGATCCTCTTTATTACGTTCCCGGATATGGCAGCATCCAGCTGAGCGAGAGCTGTCTTAAGAATACGGCCATAGAAACCTCTAACAGGGCTCTTGGGATCAGTGAGGCCCCTGAGGGAAGCGTTTTATATGATATAAATATGCCTGCGGTCTATATCACCCTGGGAAATGCGGACAATGCCGATGAGGCGGAGCTTTTGCGCGAGGATGCATACAGGGACAGACTTGCCAGGGGATTATACAAGGCAGTTCTGGAAGCTGCCGTACAGATGGGAGCAAGAGAAGAATGAGAATAGTTTTTGCAACGGGCAACATGGGAAAAATGAGGGAGATCCGCGAGATCATGGACGGTTCCGGATATGAGATCGTGTCCATGAAGGAAGCCGGTGTAGATCCCGACATCATTGAAGACGGAGAAAGCTTTGAAGAGAATGCCATGATCAAGGCAAGAGCGGTTCATGAGCTCCTTCCGGATGACATCGTTATGGCTGATGATTCAGGTCTTGAGGTGGATGCATTGAACGGCGAACCCGGCATCTATTCCGCAAGATACCTCGGAGAAGATACTCCTTATTCCGTGAAAAATAACGACATCATAGCCCGCCTTGAGGGTGTTCCCGATGAAGAGAGAACCGCAAGGTTCGTATGTGCCATTGCGGCTGTATGCCCCGACGGAAGTGAAAAATGCGTAAGAGAGACTGTTGAAGGCAGAATCGGATACGAGGAGAAGGGCGAGTTTGGCTTCGGATATGACCCTATTTTCTACGTTCCGGAGCTGGGATGTACCACAGGTGAGATCCCCGAGCTTGAGAAAAACAAGATCTCACACAGGGGCAAGGCCCTTAGAAAAATGAGAACGGAGCTGTTCGGTTGAAAAAAGCAATAGTAGTGAGCGATACTCACGGTAACAATACCAATTTCCACAAAGTCATGAAACTCCATCCCGATGCCATGTGCGTCATCCATTGCGGAGACGTGGAGGGAGGAGAGGAGGATATAAGGTCCTCCGTAAGCTGTCCCGTATATATGGTGGCGGGTAATAACGACTATTTTAGCGACCTTCCCAGGGAGATAGAGGATTATGTCTTCGGCAGAAGGATCTTTGTGACCCACGGACACAATTACAGGGTATCCGTTTCTCCCGAGATGATCAGACAGGAAGGCGTGGACAGGGACTGCGATGTGGTGTTCTATGGACATACCCACAGGCCGGCCGTGGGATATGGGGAAGCCATAACGACGGTAAATCCCGGCTCACTGTCATATCCCAGGCAGGACGGAAGAAAACCCAGTTATATCATCTGGGAGATCGATGACAGAGACAGAGATCATTTTACGGTAGCGTATCTGGATGCGGGATTTTAACAGTAACAAAAAAATAATTCTTACAGTTTTCATATTTTGTTTTTTAACGGTTTCCGCTTTTGTATGTATCCTGATGGGTTCCGGGGCTTTTTCCGATGGAGAGGTGCCTGAAACCGCAGGCTTTGAAGCAATGGACATACCAGAAGCATGCGAACCGGAGGAGGAGATTCCCGAGCCGGAACCTCCTCATTTTATTATGCTTTGCGACAGGATCTATAAGACAGGCACAGATCTTACACTGATGGACCTTGTATATGCCGAGGATGCTGACGGGCAGGATATAACCGACAGCATCGAGATAGTAAGCGACAGCGGCTATGATCCGGATTCCCGCGGAGCTTTTCAGATCACATACCGCGCCACCGATAGTGACGGAATAAGTGTTGAAGAGACCATAACCGTTTCCGTAGGGGACTATGAGAAAAATGATTATGGCTTTGAAATAGACAGTGAGACCATCGGCTTTCTCATAGATCACGATTATTTCAGCTACGAAGTCCTGACTGAGGACAAGGCCGGAGATATTGATGCCCTAACCGGTATTACTTCACCCACTTCCTTTGGCGCGGCATACGGAGAAGGGGCATGTTCCTGTTTTCTTTACAGGGTGACTGTAGACAAACTGTATTTTTTCACCAATAAGCATTGTCCCGTAGACAGCGCCGATACGCTGTGCGTTTACGATTACAACGACAATATGACCGAGATTCCCGATGGGGATATCACATTTTTGAAGTGCCATCCCGAGTTTGATGCGGTGGCTAACGGATGTCTGCAGTACGACCAGCAGATGTTTGCAGTTCCCATATCCTATTTCAACATAGACGAACTCTTGACATTCAGGGAGATTCATATCGATACCGCTGCTTTTGAGGATCTGAAGGCCGGAGATATGTTCCTGATGAATACCCAGTCCTGGAGAAGATGTCAGCAGGATATCGTCCTGGATAATACGGTTATGTTTACCGACTGCTACGAACAGACGGCTTATCATTTTGATGAGGATCCTGAAAAACTGGTTCCCGCTGCTTCTCACATGGTGGTGGGCAACCTGAAAAATGCCGTCGGAAGCTGCAGCGGTTCACCCTGCTTTGACAAATACGGCAATTTCCTCGGGTTTATATGGGGAACAACCTATGCCATTGCTCCGGAGATCACATATCTCGATCAGTTTGTGCCCCTTCCGTACTTCCTTGAATTTGCGGATTCTGTCGATTATTCCGCTTGACTCATTGTTGTTAGAAAACCGTTTTAATAGTATAATGTATTAGACTGTCGGGGTGTGGCTCAGTTTGGCTAGAGTACCTGGTTTGGGACCAGGGGGTCGCAGGTTCGAATCCTGTCACCCCGAGCCTTTATTAAGCCTTGAAACGCAGTATTCATCAGCGTTCCAGGGTTTATTCTTTTTTTGAAACAGGTTGCCATTTGGTTGCCTTTATCCTATTTTTTCCATGAGTTCAGCATCATAGGTTGGATCATCCATGATATAAGCGTAGGTTTGTGCCGTGGTGGAATGCCCCATCAGAGCCTGGACCTTTACTATATTTCCTCCGGAATCTTTATAGGCTTCCGTTGCGAAGGTTCTTCGTATATCATGCATTGATTTGATTTCTTCAAAATTCAGCTTCTTTTCGATTTTCCGGATCTTCTTGTCGAATTGATTGGGCTTGGCATATGTTCCATCATCTGCATGAAAGAGGAAATCGCTGTCATTTGATGAATATCCTTTGATCTGATTGAGCTGTCTGATGGATTCCAACAAAGCTAAGGCTTTAGAATTTAAAGTAAGGAATCTGTTTCCCGCGGGAGTCTTAGTGCTGTCGATTATCCCTTTTCCATGATCAATAACTTCACGCTGGATATGGATAGTGTTTTCTTCTATGTCTCCCCATTTGAGTGCACAAAGTTCTGCAGCTCTGACACCTAAACAAAATGTGAGTGATATACCGAGATAACGTGAATCCTGAAGCCTTTTTCCGTATTCTAAAGCTGTTTTCTGGACCTGTTCCTTTTCAGTTTGTGAAAAATATTTTTTTGTGTCCTTCTTATGGGTGGCCTGTACAAAAATGTTGTCGTTGACCTTAATGCCCCTTGTGGGATTTGCATAAGTGATTCCACGATATGAAGCAAAGACGAAAACCTGAGATACAGTTCCTTTCAATTCTTTCCAATATCTCTTTTTTATTGGCTTTAATGCAATACATTCCAAACAAAAATCCTCTATATCCCTGGGCGTTATCTTAACCAATGGAATATCGCATAAATGAGTCCGGGATATATAATTCTTAAAAGCCTTTTTATAGTTTTCGATGGTTCCTTTTCTCTTTCCCTGTTCCGTGGAACGGATTAGAAAGCTGTCCCATATACTTCTGATTGTCGTGGTTTCACCGCTGATGATCTTATGTAATTCTTCGATCAGCTTTTCTTTTTTGACGCGTCGGATGTCATGCTTGCATCCGTCAACAAAGAAAACAGCTCTGTACCTGCCATCTTTTTCCTGGCGTATATTATATTTGTCTTCAAACTCCTTTCTCTTTTTGATCATCTCGTCCTCCGTTAAGAAAATAGAGAACGTCTTCAAGGAGTCATTATAGCATTCTTCAGTTGTCATAATCACTCCTGTTTAGTGATGAATAAAGTGTTAATTAGTAACAAAGAGGATAAAAATACCTCGAAGACCTTCAGATTACTTCTCGCCGGGTCTTCGAGGCTGATTCGAT
>JAEEGL015651537.1_pt1 | contig 11901 bp, 7 predicted proteins | sample 9134231 | NCBI WGS metagenome assembly JAEEGL01 (sample SAMN16246548, study PRJNA631951) | gut metagenome | biome: gut microbiome; feature: rumen; material: fiber-attached | host: Bos | place: Iran: Karaj | collected 2018-10 | reverse complement strand
GATTATGTGAAAGCGACGAAAAAAGGGATGGGGACCTGGATGGCTGTCTTTGATTCAAGCGGCGAACTGTGCGGCAGCATATCTAAGCGTCCTGAGCTCTTGCCTATATGCGATATTCTTAAAGAAAATGAAGAACAAATCTTTAAGGACGCTGCAGGAATCTTATTAGAGATTGACATAGATGAAGAGATTGTGGATATTGCCATGAGGCTGGCAGAAAAGTACAGCATTCCGGTTTATGCAGTCATTTCCAACATGACTATTGCGAAAGAGCGCATCGATTACATTAAAAGGACAACCTGCTTTTTCTGCAACAGACAGGAAGCCGGGATATTCTTTGATAAAAAGACAGCAGGTTTATCGCCCGGGGAGATGCTGGAACTCCTTAAGCTTGAGCTTAAAAGACTGAAGATAAAGGCCATGGTTGTCACAATGGATTCAGATGGTGCAGTCTATGCAGATGCAGAAGGCTGTGCTGGCCACTGCCCGGCATTGCCCATTACTGTGGTAGATACTACTGGAGCCGGAGATGCCTTTTTTGCAGGAGCCTCTGTGGGGCTGCTCCGCAGGCTGCCCTTTGCAAAAGCATGCAGGCTGGGCTCAGAGGCTGCCGCAAGAGTTTTAAGCACAAAAGAAAATGTTTTAAGATAAAGGGAAAACTGCTTAGTCTATCTGGTGCAGATGGGCAGGGTCGGCCAGCACGTTCTCGTACAGAGCTTTATATTTATCGCCGAACAGCTTCAAGGTGTGGCGCTTGAGAATAAGCTCTCTTCCCTTCTGCCCCATGTCCCAAAGCTGTGGAATCTCAACCTTCTTAAGGATGTCATAAAGCTCATCGGCCATGCCGGGAGTAAAGAGGAAGCCGGTCTCGCCGTCTGTCACGGTCTCCGGGTTTCCGCCGCACCGGGATGCAATAAGCGGTGTGCCGCTGGCCATGGTCTCAAGAGGAATGTAGGAGAAGGCCTCATCCCACCGAACAGGGAGCACAGTCACATCGGATTTGGCATAGAACTGGCTCACTTCCTGCGGGCTCTTGAGAAAACCTACCCAGTTGATACATGGGTCGCCTTCGGTTTTCTTCATCAGGATTGGTTTCAAGGTACCGTTGCCGATTATGTTAAGCCGAACTTTACGCTCCTGTGAAAGACGCCGCACCACGTCGATCAGCATGTCGATTCCCTTTTCCAGAGTAATCTGGCCGACAAAGGTAATCTCCAGTGTGTCGTGGGGAGTATATTCCACCGGCTTGAAGATCTCGGGGTTCACTCCTGCATAGAGCAGCACTATACGTTCTTTAGGAATGCCGCCGATTTCCTCCAGCTGCTTCTTTACAAACTGGCTTATTGCCACATAACAGGTTGCATTCTTGAAGTTCCGTTTGGTTATGTTGAAAAAACCGTTCATAAATCTGTCGACCATGTATTTTTTGGAGCCTACAGACATATGGAAGGTGCAGATAAGGGGAACATCAAGCTCCTGACGGAACCGTTCTATTGAAAAATCCAAGCGGCCTGACGGATGATGGTGGTGGATGATGTCAGGCTGGAACTCCTTAAGCCGTTCCAGAACCTCGTCCGGGTGCTTGGCCCAGGGAATTATACCGCCGATAAGCCAGGAATCGGGCTCATATACAGGGATTGCCTGCTTGGTCCATTTCGCTTCGCTGACCACCAGGGTCTCCTGGTTTATCTGTTCAAAATATCTATATATGTTAAGAGCATAGGAGGCAATGCCCCTTATACCGCTATGAATGTGTGCAACTTTCATGTTGCTATAAGGATAACCCCAAAACTGGTAACTGTCAACTTTTGAACAGTTGCCTAAACGCTCATTTTCTGCTCTTCACACAAAACCTTACAAGCCAAAGAATTCCAAACTTTTTTCAAAATTTTTTTAAAAAGTCAAATCAAAAATCACTTTTTCGCAGTTACTTAGGCATGAAGTTCATAAAAATCTTTTTGCTTACAGTCCTTTTGATCTCTTGCGGCAATGCTCGGAACGGCCGGAATTATCAGGCCTTCAGCATTGCCAAGGATCTTTATCTCCAGGGGGATTCCCAGGGGGCTCTGGAAAAGCTGGAGACCCTTGAGAAACAGAGTCCGGCGTATCTCCAGCCTTTTAATCTGGACGGCAGAATAAGTCTGTTCACTGGTCAGTATGAAAGGGCAGAAGAGCGGCTTACCCATGTCCTGAAGCGCAATCCTTTGGAATTTGACGCCCTCCGATGGATGGCCAATCTCTATCTCCTTACAAAGCGGTATGAAGAGGCGGAGGAGCTGGTCTCCATAGCTCTTGAGAATTATCCGGAGGAGCCAAGGCTGCTGTTGCTTCTTGCTGCCAGCTATAAGGCCCGGGGAAAGGTTAAGGAGGCGGTAGTCACATATCACAGGGCATATCTGTTCGAGGTAGAGCTTGCCTATGCCCATTATGAGATGGCACAGCTTTATTCTCAGTTTGGTCTGGAAAAGGAATACAAGGAGCAGTTGGAACGGGCTTCGGCTCTTTCTGAAAGGAGGATTCATGAATAGATGGATTATATTCTTATATCTTTTTATACCACTCTCTTTGCCTGTTCCAGCTTCTGAACCCTTCACACTCAGCAAAGCGATTGAAAAGGGGCTTGATAACAATCTCAGCCTCGATTTCGAAAAGCAGGAGAACCGCATAGGAACAAAAAATATGCGGATGAAATATAGAAAATTTTTTCCCACTTTGAATCTGGGTTATTCTGCCACAGATACAGTCACATACTATGCGGACGACAGTCATTCCAGACAGCTGAGCGCAACCTTGACCCAGCTTATTTATGACAGGGGAGTGCTCCGTTCTTCTATACATCTTGAGAAGGAACGGCTTGCTCTGGAGGCTCATCAGAATGACCTGGACCGTACAGCCTTTATCTTCTCGGTGATAGACGGTTATAAGAATGTGCTTGAGCTGGCTAAGGAACTGGAGATATCAAGACAGGCAAGAAATGCAGTGTCTAAGCAGGTGGAGATCGGACATCTTGAGAAGAACCTTGGAGAGATAACCCAATTTGATTTTCTTGAGCTTGAGCTGGCATTGGCAGATATGGATATACAGATAACACAGATTTCTCAGAAACTGGATGAGGCAAGATCTGCTTTTGCATCAGTTATGAACATGCATTCCAGCGATGTTCCGGTGCTGATGGGGGAGCTGAACTATCTCTATAGCGGATTTGTGAATGAAAGCAGCGATTATTATGTTTCCCAAGCTATGAAAAACAGTCTGGTTCTGCAGGAGATTGAGTTTGCGGAGCATAAGGCCCAGGCTGATTATTCACTCCTTAAGAAAAAGTATGTTCCAGACATCTCTCTTTCATGCACTGCATCGGTTTCAGGGGAATCCTATCCACTTACTGAAAAAAGCTTCTCTATATTTCTGAACCTGGACTTTGATACTCCAGCGCTTCCTTCCTCTATAAGTGCAGGAATAGGCAAAAATTATGATGAGCAGAGATATAGGAAATTGACAGCAGATGCTGATGTAATGGGAAATTCAGAATCACTCTACTCCAGCCAGAGCGGAAAGGTGGCAATGGAGCGTACCAAGTGGAATTTAGAGAAGTATAAGAGGGAGTGCAGGGAGGAGATTGAGGGACAGCATAAGGCGATTCTTGTGCTCAAGGAGAATCTGGAGACTGCACGGAGGCGGATTGAGCTTGAGCAGAAGAAGGTGGAGATAGAAGAACTCAAGGTTCAGCTTGGGGAGGAGAAGCGGATTGATTATGTAGAAAGCCAGATTGCGCTGGCACAGAACAGGATAAAAGTTTTCCAGACTATATCCCAGCTTTATTCCATGGAGATTGCATTCATGAATCTGTGCGGCATAGGGGAGCCTGCTTTTTCGGGCAGATACCTTATCGAGGGGAGCGGCTTATGAGAAAAATATTCTATTTTTTCTTGCTCACAGTTTTTCTTTCTCTGCTTCTTTTTTCCTGCCGTAAGTCTGAGGAGAAGGTTGAGAAGGCTGTTGAAATAAAGACCGCAGTTGCCGGCATGGAGATGGCTGCTCCTGTGATTTCGGCATTCGGCTCCATTGTCTACAAAGCTAAGGCAGACGTCTATCCTACTTCCATCTCCAATGTTAAGGCTCTGTTTGCCGACAAGGGAATGAATGTCAGCAAGGGAGATGTTCTTGCCCTGCTGGATGATACGAAGCTTCAGGTGCAGCTGCGGCAGTCTGAGTCTGATGTACAGTCCAAGAAAGCCCTGGTTGCCCTGGCAAAAGCACAGTTTGACGAAGGGTGTCAGAATGCGCGTAAAACCATTCTCTCCATAGACCGGATTCAATGCTCCGTGGATCAGAAACAGAAGGAATATGACAATCTTAAGCGCATCTATAACAACAAGCTCAAGCTTCATGTTGTAGGGGGGCTTTCCGACGAAGAGCTCCAGTCGATAAAGATGAACATGGACTCGGCCGGCAGTGCATTGGAACAGGCTCTTCTGGAACTAAGGACAGCACGGGTGGGCTTTTCTGACAGCGATATCAATGGTGCCGGGTATGTCATTCCTTCAGATAAAAAAGCGTATGAAGATCTTCTGATTCAAATCAATACTGCCACATTAAAGGCCCAGCTGGAAGCATCTCGGGCAGAACTGGAGGCGGCTCAGTCCCAGCTGGAGAATATCAAGCTGTACCTGGAAGAGACAAAGATAAAATCTCCCATTGACGGCATTGTGGCAGAGCGTTATGTGGACATAGGAGAGAAGGCAGATACCGAGACCAGGCTATTTACTCTATTCTCAACCGAGTCGGTCTATGTGTCTGTGACTGTAAATGCCCAGCGCTGCAATGAGATTGATGAAGGGTGTGCCGCAGCTGTCCGCCTTGGGACTGCCGTCCATGACGGTGTTGTGGAGCAGGTTGCCCCTTATGCTGATGCAAAGACAGGCGGCAGGACTCTGAAGATTGCAGTGGACAACAAGGATAAAACCCTTATTCCAGGTCTTTTTGCCGAGGTCTCGATTACGGTGGGAGAAAAGCGGCTCCGGCTTTCTATACCAAAAGAGGCAGTGCTCCACAAGCAGGATGATTACAGTGATGCATCACTTTTTCTGGTACGGGATGGCCATGCTTTTATGCAAAAGGTGGCAGTGGATTTTGTCACTGATTCAAAGGTGTTCCTCAAGGAGGGGATCAAGGATGGAGATGTGGTTGCCATAACCCGGCTGGTGCATCTTTCGGACGGTTGTGAAGTGGAGGTGAGATGAGAAACATTTTTTATATTGCTTTCAGCTTGATATGTCTTTCCTGCGGAATTGTGGATTTTTCTTCTTCTGATTCAATCAAGATAAATCCATCAAAATACAATCAGGTTGTAGGAGAAAATGAAGAAATCTATGTCAAATATGGGTTCTCACCAGACCATGTCTCTGCCCAGTCAGCCTTTGAGATTCAGAATGTGGACGGTAAAGTAGGTGGCTCCTTCAAGTGGAAAGAGAATACCATGGTTTTCACTCCTAAGGAGAGTTTTGAACCGGCGCAGAGATATGTGCTCAAGTATGCGGGGGAGGTTTCTGACACATCTGGCAAGATGCATAAATACAATATTTATACTCCCTTCTTCTATATGGTAAAGCAGGCTGGAAAACCTGATATCACCAGAATGAATCCTGTTGACGGAAGCACTGTACAGACCTATGACAAGGTGGTTTTCTCTTTTTCGGCTGCTATGTGGCTTCCATCTTTCTTAGGCGGTTTCTCTATTTCACCCGATATTGATTGCTCCGAGGAATGGAATAGTGAACACACACAGATGACTCTCACTCCAAAAGAAGGGTGGAAGGAACATCAGATATACAGATTTTCTTTTGATAGTTCGATTAAATCGGCGGATGGAATTCCTATTGCAGAGCCGAAGACCTTCTGCCTGTATTGCAGCTCCGGGGCAGCTATGCCATCTGTTATTTCAATAGATACAGCATTGAATGACGGTTTATCGTATCCCCTGCTCCTGTCGGGTCTTGATGGTGTGAAGGATAAAGATGCCATCAGAATATCTTTCTCTGAACCAATGGATCTTGATGCTGCCGAAGATGCATTTTCCATCACTCCGGATATAGCAGGCCACACCTGCTGGGTTGATTCCGGCACATTGGTGTTTGTGCCCGAAACTGAATGGGCGGGCGAGACCTTGTATTCAGTATCGATTGATACATCTGCAAAGAGCAGGAAAGGGCTGTCGATTCCAGACAAGTATGAGACAAGTTTCACTCCGGATGTTATCCCCCTTAATCTTCTTTATGTGGAAGGCAAGGATGCCGATGGATTCCCTCTTTCAGATTTTAATCCCCATCATGAGATTGATATTGACGTCGGTGATGCTCTTTTGCCGGAGAACACTTATACCTTTGGTTTTGTATTCAACCGGGCATTTACAACAGCAGAGGAGAAGGAACAGGTTTATTCCGGTATTAGACTGAAAGGACTCTTCCCGCCATCACTTGCTTCTCCGAAGGTTATGTCTCTTTTCTGGTCCGGGGACAGCAGGATTCAGATTACATATACCGGCTTTGAACCTGAAGGTCGCATTTATTCATTGGATGTGAACAGTCTTGAGAAAATAACATTGAGGACACGCTGATGAAAAAGTTTTTTTTGATAGTACTTGTGTTTGTCTCCTGCAGCTTTGCAGAGGAATATGCAAATATGAAAGCCCCGGAGGTTTCCGGCTGCTCCTATGGCGAGGGCTGTATACAGATCACATTCTCTTCAGAGATGGAAAGGGGAATTACAGAGCAGGCTTTCTCCTGCCTTTGCAATGAAGCGGCAGCCTCTGGAACATTCGTGTGGGAAGAGAAAAAGATGTGTTTTTATCCGGAGGGTGGAATCAAAGATAAGAGCAGATATGAGGTGGAGGTGGGAACCAGGGCAGAGGACAGGTACGGCAATTCTCTCAAGGAAGTTTTCAGCTATGTTTTCTCCACAATGGAAAAAGAAGAAGGTTTCTTTGTTCAAAAAATGAACATCTCTGATGGAGATGTGGTTTCAGACCTTATGCAGCCGATAGAGATAACATTTTCCAGTCCAGTAGATCAGGCAGCGCTTTACCAGGGGTTTGGTATAAGCCCCTGGGTTTCAGGTGCGACTTCCTTGAAAGACAACGGATATACTGCAGTCTTCGCACCTCTTGAAAAGCTGGACTGGAATTCAACATATACGGTGACTCTTAAAAAAAGTACTTCGGATAAGTTTGGAAACACTCTTAAAACAGATTATGTTGTCTCCTTTACCACACCGCAGGAAGCCGAGAGCTCACTTGAAAAAGTGTGCATACAGAATGGAGTAGAGCTTGAGCCTGGTGCTTCAGTGAACAGAGGAATAGAAAAGGATGCATCGCTGGTGCTGACTTATTCGGGAGCGGCAGATTCAAAGACCATGAAAAAACCGGTCGTCATTTCTCCGGTCCAGGACTATACAACGGTATGGAACAATGGACATACTCAATGCACCATAAGCTTTAAAAAGCAGCTTCCATGTAAGACACTTCTTGAAGTGTCAGCGGGGAATGGCAAACGGTATCTTCTTTATGTTGACGGAGAGAATTCCAAGCCACTTGAAGTGCAGGAAATCAAGTTCTATCAGGACTTCACGTCTGGTGCGGGCGAAGTGCTGGAGCATGGCAGTGGAATTGTCTTTGAAACTGGGTCTCAGGCCTGTTTTGAGTTTGTTTTTACGGCTGGAAGCAGTGCAGGAATATTGACTGCAGATGCATATGGTGCAGTAGATGTGGCTGTGTCCAGAGGAAATCTGACTATAGATCTGGAACGGCTTGAGACTGGGCAGAAGGAACCAGGGGTTTTATTCATCAGGCTGTTCTGCTCCATAACTGCAGGAACAGTACAGACTACGGTTGTAATTTCAGTCAACGGAACTCTGAAGGATTCCAATGGCAATACCTTGGATAAAGATTATGTATTAAGGATAAATGCGCTGTGAGAAAATGGGACTTCTGCACACAGCATCCTTTCTCTGTACTGATCTGCTGGTCAGGTATGGCGCTCTTGGGAATATGCAGTCTTTTTAAGCTGGATATAGGTTTCTATCCAGAGGTCTCAATTCCGTATGCGACTGTAACTGCAGAGCTTCCGGGGATGCCGGCGGACGATGTGGAGAAACTGGTTACAATACCCTTGGAAAACAGCATTTCTGCGGTGAAGAATATCAGGCAGATTTCCTCCACGTCAAAAAGAGGAGAGAGCATCATCAGACTGGAGTTCGGCTGGGGTGCAGATATGGCTGTTACAGGGAGTGACATAAGGAACAGGATTGATGCAGTTTATCCATTCCTGCCTGAATCAGTTTCCAGGCCTATGCTTTCATTCAAGACATTTGCAGATTCTCACATCATGACTCTGGCCGTATTCCCTAAGCAGGGGTTTTCACTTTCGCGGGCATCGTCATTGGTGGAGCGGGAGCTGAAAAGCCGTATATTGGCGCTGGATGGAATTGCCCAGGTACAGCTTACCGGATGCACTGAGCCGGAGGTTCAGGTTGATGTGAATTATCCTCTCCTCATGTCAGCTCCTTCACTTAATCTGCAGAAAGTGGCAGATGCAGTCAGGAAATGTTTTTTTCACTACCCTATAGGGAATATAGAAGAAGGTGAACGGCGCTATTCTATTAAGGCTGAGACTGATATACAGAAACCGGAGGAGCTGTGTCATATCCCATTGGATATGGAAGGGGCTATGACCGTTGGTGATGTGGCATCAGTTGCTATCGGGGAAAAGGAGAGAAGTTCTTTTTTCAGTCATAACGGGCAGGAAGGGATAGGGCTGCGGGTTATAAAGACAGGAGGGAGCAGCCTTCTTAAAACCTGCAGGAATCTGCAGAAAATGGTGAAACAGCTTTCCTCTGTGTATGAGAATCTTTTTGACATTGAAATTATTGAAGACACCTCAAAGCCGCTTGAACGGGAGATATGGAATCTGTCAGTTACTATCGGAGCCGGTATTGTCTGTGCCTGCATTGTCATCATATTTCTGATGCAGAACCGTCATATTGCGTTGATTGTCATTCTGGCACTCCCATTCTCTCTGCTCCCTCTGTTTGTCTGTATGCACTGCGCCGGCATATCCTTAAACATAATCACCCTGTCTGCCCTTGCCGTGGGTTCTGGAATGGTTTTTGACAACGCTGTGATAGTGACAGGATATCTTCTCGAGAATAAGCCTTATTACAGCTGTGCACCTGCGGTTGTCGGCTCCACCCTCACCACAATTATCATATTTATCCCTGTCATTCTTCTGCCCGGTCTTATGGGCAAGGTTTTTTCAAGTCTGGCTGTCACTGTCATCATGTACCTTGCCATCTCCTGCGTTGTATCACTGACCTTGACCCCGGCGCTTTTCATTATGCTGAAAGGGCGCATCAAGTATAGTCAGAAGACCTTTGCCTTTGAGAAGCTGTATGAAAAATATCTGAACAGGATGAAAACAGAAAAGTGGGTGATTGCTGCTATTGCCATTGCTGTCCTGCTCCCATTCTTTCTTGTAATCCGTATCCCATTCAAGACTGTTCCGGAGATTGAATCAGATGATGTTGAGATAAAAACTGTATTTCCTTACGGATATCCTTTTTCTGCTTATACAGCTTGGGCTGAGGAGCTGGAAAAACAGATCCGGAGGAGCCGTCTCAGCACAGATATCACAATTTATGGCGGTTATGACAGAGAATCCCAGAAGGATTTAAATACCTTCATATTCAGCTTGAAGGGAACAGAAAAGGAGGGGCTTGTACAGATATTTGATGATTCAAAATGGGATTATCAGGTGCTGGAATCCAAGAACTTTCTTTCTGTTCTGGTTGGCGATGACAGCTTTTATAGTATCTCTTCTCCTGGCAGGTCAGCTCTTGAGAAAGAGTTTTTGTCTGTTGAAGAGAGAGCACTGAAAGATGGTGTTTCGGCAACAGCAGTCCATGGGATGAAGAACTTCCCGGAATATAGAATTTCGGTTTCTGATAATATTTTTTCTGCATCTCTTACACCCTCTGATATTTTCAATGCAATTTCATTAGCAGCAGAAGGCTGTGTGGTGTCTCAGATGGAACTGGATGGAGAGCCTGTGGATATCAGGGTCAGGTATGGAAAAGAGTTTGTGAATTCGCCTGAGAAAATAGCTTCTCTGCAGTTTAAGAATGATAGTAAGACATTGTTTACCCAGCCTTTTATTCGACTCAAGAAGGAGTATGACTATTTTGCCCTCGACAGGCTGGACCGGCAGAAAACTATGCTTTTGACCTTCTCTCCCGATACGGGAAATGGTTATGGCGCCAGCAGGGTTTCAGATGCTTTGACCCAGGTTCACAGCCGGGAAATTCTTATCCTTTTTTCAGGTGCTTTGGTATTCATCTGGTTTGTACTTGCTGTCCAGTTTGAGTCCTGCCGGCTGCCGTTCCTTATTCTCAGCACAGTTCCTATGGGCATATCTGGAAGCCTGTTTGCTTTGTTTATAGCAGGAAAAAGCTTGAATATCAGTTCTGTGCTGGGACTGATGATACTCTCTGGGACAGGGGTGAATTCCGGTATTCTTATTCTCTCTGATGTGGTCCGTGGTTTTCCGATTGCCCAGGCAGCTTTATCTAGGCTAAGGACTGTATGCCTGACGCTTTTATCCACAGTGATGGCACTGCTGCCTGTTGCTCTCTTTGATTCAAATCCGATTCAAAGCTGTGCCTCAATTTCTTTGCTGGGAGGTCTTGTTTTCGGTACGGCAGCTCTGTTTGCCCTTGTACCAGTCCTCATAAAGGAGGATTGCAATGGATAACAATTTTATGAACTTCAGGCTTAAGCTGATTTTTCTGGCCCTTTGCATCCTTATTCTCCTTGCAATAAGAGGGCATATCAAATTGGGGTATGCTCCAGAGCTTGAGAAGAAAAATATTGCGGTTGCCTTTGATTATTATGGGGCGTTTGAGAAAGATGTTGAGGATCTTGTTTCCCGGCTTGAAGAGGCTTATATGGAATTGGATGGAATAAAGAGCATCCACTCGGTATCTGAACCGGGGAAGGGATACATTTTGTGTATTTTCTCAGATAAAACCAGCCTTGATAAAGCATATGTCCAGCTTTCTGATATTACAGCCAATGTCTGGGCAGAATTTCCAGAGGGAGTGAACCGTCCTTCCATAACCCGGAGCTCCAGGGATACATACCCTGTCTATATCTCTTATTTCTCGCTGGATAAAGAAACTGATGCCGATTTTATCAAGGAAGCATACGAGGCGGTGCCTGGGGTGGGGAATGTGGAACTGGGCGGCCGGAAGAAGAAGGAACTGATGGTGGAACTGCATTCCGGCCGGCTGGCTGGCATGGCACTGCCCGGCGATATGCTGGGCAGCAGGCTGCGGAGCAGCAACCTTGCACGCAAGGTTGCCATGCCAGGCGGGCAGACGCTGGTCCTTTCTTCCCGCCTCTCTTCGGCAGCAGATTTCAGCCGGGTGCAGGTGACTCCCGGATTAAGGCTTTCTGATGTGGCAGATATTAAATATCAGGAAACAGAGTCCCAAAGTCTGGGCCATATCGATGGGCAACCTATGCTGCTTTTTTTTATAATGAAATCAGGAGAAGGAAATACAGTCCGGCTCTGCCGGGAGCTGGAAAAAGTGACATCTCAGTTTGGTGGCAGTCAGCTTTACAGTCTTGGAAATAAAATAGAAAAATTGTTCATAGTTTCCTCTTCTATACTTCTTCTCCTGTTTGTTTTTTTATTGTTAAATCTGTGGTTCAAAACGAATAATTTTTATCTTTTATCACAAAACACCTGCCGTTCCATTTTGTCCCTCCTTGCCGCCATTGCTGCTGTCACTACGGCAGGTTTTCAAGTTGACATGTCAGTGATGGCGGCTCTTTTTCTGATTGTCGTTTTT
>JAEEGL015535947.1_pt1 | contig 11901 bp, 11 predicted proteins | sample 9134231 | NCBI WGS metagenome assembly JAEEGL01 (sample SAMN16246548, study PRJNA631951) | gut metagenome | biome: gut microbiome; feature: rumen; material: fiber-attached | host: Bos | place: Iran: Karaj | collected 2018-10 | reverse complement strand
TTCCACGATCAGTTCAGCGGAATCCAGCCTGCGGTCCGTAAAGTGGTAGACGACGGGCAGATCGGTATCGAAACCCTCGATATCGACCCAGGCGTACACATACTGTTCCGTCCCGGCGGAATCGCCCGCAGGCTCCGCTGCCGGTTCGGCTGCCGCGGGATCCTCACCCTCCCCGATGGGAGCTGGCCGGTACGGCGTGCCGCCGCGCTCGTCCACGATCGCCCCGTCGGTGATCCTGGCGACCGTCTCGGGAGACAGGCCCCAGGAATCCAGCTTCGCGAAGGGTACAATGGATTCTCCTGCCTTATACGCCGCTGTAGGCGTCTGCTCGTCCGCGACGGCCTGCGGCGCGGCAAAAAGAAATACCGCCGTCAGGACAGCCAAAGCGGAAAGTGTCCTTCTGTTCATAGCGTCGCACCTCGTTTTCATATTTATTCCGGAAAGACGTTTTTTCACCGACGGTCTTTTACTTGATGGATCCGTCCACCATGCCCTGCACGATGTACTTCTGCGCGAACAGGTACAGGATGATGATCGGCAGCATCGCCAGCAGGGTGGAGACCATGATCAGGTTCCACTGCTTGACGTAGGCGCCGTTGCAGCCCTGGAGGGCCAGCGGGATCGTGCGGATGTCGCCGCTGGAGCCCAGCAGCAGCAGCGGGAGCAGATAGTCGTTCCAGATCCACAGGCCGTTCAGGACCAGGACGGTGACGAACACCGGCTGGATCAAAGGCAGAACGATCCTGAAGAAGGTGCCCGCCCGGCTGCAGCCGTCGATATCCGCCGCCTCTTCCAGTTCCAGCGGGACGCCTTTGATGAACCCGTGGAAGATGAAGATGGACATGGCCTCGCCGAAGCCCAGGTAAGCGAAGATGATGCCCTGGTAGCTGCGCAGCAGGGGGATATGAATGAAGTCGCCCACTGTTTTGAACCAGGTGATCAGGGGGAACATGACGACCTGGAAGGGAATGACCATGGCCGCCACGTACATCAGGAACAGGTACTTGGACCATCTCGTCTTGTTGCGGACCAGAACCCAGGCCGCCATGGAAGAAAAGATGGAGATCACCGCCAGGCTCAGCACGGTGATGATCACGCTGTCCTTGAGAGCGGAAAGGAAGTTAAAGTTGGGGTTGTTCCAGACGTCCGAAATGTTGGTCCACAGCTGGCCCACGTTCTGCGGCAGGCCCACCGGTTCATTGATAATCTCCGCGTTGGTGCGCATGGAGTTGAGCACAACAATGACGAAGGGCATCATGAACAGGATGAACAGCAGCAGCGTTACGATTTCCAGCGCCAGTTTCCGCCCTTTGTGGGGCTTGCTGCCCGCCATACGTTCAATTACTTCTGTTTGCTTTGCCATTATGCCTCAATCTCCTTACTCTTATTATAGGATACCTGGATGATGGAGAAAATGGTCAGCACCACGAAGAAGATCACGGCCTTGGCCTGGCCCTGCGCCATGTTGTTGTATTTGAACGCCGTCTGATAGATGTTCAGCGCCAGCAGTTCGGAGGCCTGCACAGGCTTTTTCATAAACAGCGCGGTCGGGCCGCCGTTGGTCAGGGCCACGTTCACATCGTACATTTTGAAGGAGTTGGTCAGCGTCAGGAACAGGGAGATCGTGAACGCGTTGGCCATCAGCGGGATCTGGATTTTTCTGACCCGGGTCCAGTAGCGTGCGCCGTCCACTTCCGCGGCTTCCATGACCGATTTGGAGATTCCCTGAATGGCCGCCACATAGATCAGCATGATATAGCCGGCATACTGCCAGGTATTGACCGTAACCAGGGTAATCATGACCGTATCCTTGTTGGAAATCAGAGATTTGCTCAACGTGGACAGGCCGAGGCTCTGTCCGATGGACGGCAGGATATTGGAGAAAATAAACTGCCATACCAGGCCCAGAACGATACCGCCGATCAGGTTCGGTACGAAGAAACCTGCCCGGTAAACATTCCGTCCCCGGATCTCGCTGGTTACCAGCAGGGAGATCACAAAAGCAACCACGTTCACAGTGATGATATTCAGCACCGTAAAGAGCAGCGTCACCAGGAAGGAATGCAGGAAGCCCGGCTCCTGGAAGATCGCCCGGTAGTTCGCAAACCCGACGGACTGGGAAACCGCGCCGGTCCCCTGCCAGTCAGTGAAGGAATAATAAATACCAAAGATGAAGGGGATGATGATCACCATCAGAAAGGCGATCAGCGTGGGGAGCAGGAACAGAAATTCTGTCAGCTTCCGCTTTTGTCTGCTGGTCATGGAATCCCTCCCGTTGTTTTTAATGAACGGGCAGCTTTTCTGCTGTCCTGATTGCTGAAAAAGGGGATGGCGCCGGAGGAGCCTCCGGAACCATCCCCGGGGAAAAGATTCGTGATTACTTGGCAATGCCGGCAATCGCGTCCTTCATCATGGTTTCGAAGGTGTCCACATCGATCGCGCCGGAAGCCAGCAGCTCGTAGATCTGGCCGAGGGTGCCCATGCCGAAGCCATCGGGAAGCTTGTACTGCTGCCAGTCATAGGTCTTGCCGGCGGCGTTCCATTCCATAACGGACTTGGACAGCGGGGCGGAAGGAGCCAGCGTCACATTGGTGAACGCGGGCACCATGGCAGCCTTGTTGACCATGTAGTCAGCGCCTTCTTCGGAGGTGGCCAGGAAGTTCAGGTAAGCCAGGGCTTCGTCCTTGTTGCCGTTTTCATTAATCACGTACCAGGACGGAGGATTGACCAGAATGCCGTCGGTCTCCTCATGCAGGAAAGCATGGGGTGCGTAGGCAATTTCGAAGTCAGGATTCAGCGCTACCAGGGACGGATCCATCCAGTTGCCCTGGTGATAGAAGGCTGCCTTGCCGTTGGCGAAAGCGGCCAGCTGGCTGTCCTGGGTGCCGCTCAGCAGCATGTCGGGATCGCTGTACTTGAAGATCAGTTCAACATACTTGCAGTACTGATGGAAGCGCTCGGGATCCACTTTGCCTTCCAGCACCTGGTCGATGTAGGTGGTATCGTTCCGCTCGTTGCCGACAGTCAGATACACGTTGAAGTTATGCAGGCCGGTAACCCAGGTCATACCGGTGGTCGTGCCGGCAACCATGGAGATCACCATGTCGAGGCCCAGCTCAGCCTTCATGCTGTCCAGCTTCGCGAAAGCATCGGACAGGGCGTTGAAGTTGGTCAGGGTTGCGGGATCGATCCCGGCCTTGTCCAGGATGTCCTTGTTGTAGGCCAGGCCGTAGCCTTCAACAGCCACGGGGAAGCCGACAACCTTGTCGCCATCCATGTAGGCGGCCGCAGTGTACTGGGTCCACTCGGCGCCGGCCTGATCGGCGATCTTGTCCTTCCAGAGCTCGTAGCCGCTGGGGCCTTCAATGACCCAGATGTCGGGCTCACGGCCGGAAGCCATTTCGGACTTCAGAACGGTGTTGTAGTCGGAGGATCCGCCACCGGTGATGACTTTCACCGGAACGCCGGTCTTTTCTTCGTACAGTTTCGCGAACGCTTCCATCTGAGTGGTGATCTCCACCTTGTTCTGGCAGATCACGATATCAGCCAGCGCGGAAGCCGCAGTCAACATCATGGCGACTGCCAGCACGAGAGCAATAAGTTTCTTCATGGGGTAACCTCCTTTTATTTTTCGGCCGTAGCCAAACTATTTCAAAACGGATTCCGCCGTTTAGAAATCCAGACAACCCATGCGAAGGGGATTGTTCTCCTCCTGTTTGTGAAAAATGGTGACCGAAAACGTTACCAATTGCAGATTTGATTGTACTCGATGAAACATCGCTTGTCAATAGAATTTGGTCATAATGTTTGATTTCTTTTTGACAGAAGTATATTATCTTTTTACCTTGCCGGAGACATTGAAACCATCTGTTTTCCTGCTTCCGGATCCGCCGGTCAGATTCTGTGGATCACCGTCGGATCCATCTTCTCCAGCGTCGTACAGCCGGTAAATGCCATCGCCTTTTTCAGCTCCGCCGTCGCCTTCAGCAGGTAATCCCGGACACCGTGCTCCGGGTCCTGTTTGATGGCGGTCATCAGCGGCCGGCCGATGCAGACGCCCTTCGCGCCCAGCGCCAGCGCCTTGAACGCGTCCATCCCGGTTTTGATCTCGCAGTCCACGAACAACGGGATTTTACCGGCCGTCATCTCCGCGATTTCCGGCAGCAGCGCCATGGGCGGCATCGCATATTCAATCCTGTTGTTGTGGTGAGACAGGACCAGTCCCTGCGCCCCGGCTTCCACGCAGCGTTCCGCGTCACGGGCGCTCAGCACCCCCTTGATGATCACCGGCAGCCGTGTGCTTTTGCAGATATCCTCCAGCTCCGGGGTTTTCAGCGGCGCCATCACGCTCCCGAATACATTGTCCGGGGAACCGTCATCGCCGAACGCGTGGTCAATATCGACGCCCACAGCCAGCAGGCCGAGCTTTTCGGCGTGCCTGATTTTTCTTGCGATCAGTTCCCGGTCCGCGTAGGGCTTAATAATCTCGATCATCGGCGCCCCGAAGAATGCAAGCCGTTCGATTTCCGCCTCCTCCGCCATCCCGTACCACAGGATCGCGCCGGCTTCCTTTGCTCCCCTGGCCAGCGCGTCCGCCGCGCCGGGATACATGAAATGATCCAGATGGGAGAGCGCAGCCGTCATGATGGGCGTCGCAGCCTTCGTCCCGTACAGTTCGAAATCAAGGACGGGATTCTCCGAATCCATATATCTCGTTTCGATCCGCAGCGAGTCCAGATATTCCCTTGCAATGCGGTTGGAATTGCCGATGTTCTCCATGTGCCGACCCTCCGTTTTCAGATAGATATCCCATTCTCTCCGGCAATGCCGGCCAGGTAGTTATACGCCTTTTCATATTCCTCAAAGGTCGTCATATGTTCCAGCAGCACGGGCGCGTCTGCCGGCAGCCTGTCATCCAGGATCTTCAGGATCTTCGCGAAATCCAGCGACCCTTCCCCGGGAGAGCATTCCTCCAGGAGCGCCGTCAGGTTCATCGGATGCATCCGGGAATCTTTGATATGCGTGCTTTTAATCAGCGGTGCGAGCTCACCGAAACACTCCGCGACAAACTGTTCCGCGGCCAGGTACCGGCGCGGGCAGTTGATCATGTTCACAAAGTCCATATGGGCGGCAAACTGCGGCCTGTCCACATCCCGGATCAGCTGCAGGTATACCTCCGGGCTGTCCGGAATCATCCAGGGCATCGGTTCCAGGCAGTAGAACGCCCGTTTCGGTTCCACCCTGTCGATGATCTCCCGCACGCTGCGGAGGATCCGCTCATAGGTCTCCTCCGTGAAGTTGGACGGATCTGCGGCATCCCATCCGGCGGTGCCCGCAGACCCCGCGATGTTCACGCAGCAGGGGATCCCGAGTTCGTCCGCCAGGGCCAGCTGGCCTTCCGCGAAGGCTTGTGCTTCCGCCGCGGCTGCGGGGTCCGGGTCGAAGACGTTCTTCCACACACCGACCTCGGCGATCACCACGCCGTGCCGTTCGCAGGCCGCCAGGTACGCCTCCGTTTCCTTCCGGGGCGTATGCATGCTGAACGGCGCGGTCACTGCCCTGAAGCGGGACCTGACCAGCAGTTCCTCCCATTCCCCCGGGCCCGAATACGGGCCGGCAACCGTTCCACCCAGCCGCATTTTACGTGTCCTCCCTGTAGATCTCTTTCATCTCCAGCAGCGTACCCAGGTCCTGTGCGGTATCAAAATACTCGTAGGCTTCGTATCCCTTTTCCTGCTTGAACAGGGACCGGTATCCCTCCAGGGCCAGCTTCCGCTCGTCCTCTTCCAGCACCCCGTTCGTCACCAGGCACACGGAGCACACGGACGTCCCGTGGTCCTTCAGCCACTGCGCCCAGGGATCGTGATCCCCCAGCGGCTGAATGATCTCAAACCAGAAATTCTCCGTCAGTACGCTTTTTACCTTCATCGGGGTATCGGTAATCGGTTTCCCCAGGTACCGGGTATAGGGTTTCCGGACCGTCCGGTGCTCCCCGGATTCCTCCATTTTCCGGTCCGTTCCCAGCAGCCGTTCATATGCGCCGGCCGTGCGCTCCAGGTCGTCCGTCACGACAATGATCTTCACAATGGCAGTGGATGACAGTGCCATGGTCTTCAGCTCCTCTCCGTATGGATTTATTTCAGGGCGCCTGCGCTCATGCCCCGCTCAAAGTTCTTCTGCATGCACAGATAAGCAGTGATCTCGGGGATCGCGGTCATGACAGCGGCTGCCAGGATCTTCGTCTGGTCGTTGGTAAACTCTCCCTGGAAGAACTGGGGCAGCAGCGTGACCGTCTGCTTGTCCGGACTCTGCAGGAACAGCAGCGGCAGCAGGTAGGCATTCCAGGAATTGATCAGCGTCAGGACGATCACTGCCGAAGCGATCGGCTTGGTCAGCGGCAGCACAATGCTCCAGAAGCTCTGTACGGTGTTGGCGCCATCGATCCGGGCCGCCTCCATCAACTCATCCGGCACGCCGTTGAGGAAGTTCCGGGTGAGCAGGATGGTGAAAGGCATCTGCAGGGCCGTCTGCGGCAGGATCACCGCGAGAAACGTGTTGTACATCTTCAGATGCTGGAAGGTCACAAACAGGGGCGTCAGCAGGATGACCTCCGGCAGCGTCAGCGCCACCAGGATCAGCCAGAAATAGACCTCCTTACCAAGGAAGCGCATCTTGGAAAAACCGAAGCCCGCTGTCATGCTGAAAATGTAGACCAGCAGGATCACGCCCGCGGAAATGATCGCGGAATTCCGGAAGAAGACCGGGACCACGCCCGTATCCCAGACCGCCTTGTAGTTCTGGAATCCCCTTCCGCCCAGGGAGCCCGCCACCATCTGGATCAACGGCACGATGTACGGAATCGTCATGAGGATCAGAAGGAGCTGCAGCAGGACCTTCCCTCGTTTGGTTCTGATCTCCAGCATGCTCAGCCCTCCTTTGCGTTCGCCTTGTTTGTCAGGAATGCGCCGGCAACAGCCAGCACCAGCAGGATCACTGACAGCGCCGCCGCATAGCCCAGGTGGGACTGGCGGATGCCCTGGCGGTAGATATAGGTGCCCAGGAATTCCGTTGCGTGCATAGGCCCGCCGGTCGTAATCAGGTACGGGATGTCAAAGGTCTTCAGGGCGCCGATCACGCTCAGCATTCCCATGGAGACCGTCGTCCCCCGGCAGCCGGGAAGTACCATGTGCCACAGTGTGCGCAGGTTGCCTGCGCCGTCCAGCCGGGCAGCTTCCAGTACTTCTGCATCAATCTGGCTCATCGCGGCATAGTACAGGATGAAGCTCATTCCCGTAAATTCCCAGATCGTGACCGACATCAGCACAAACAGCGCCGTATCCGGCCTCGACAGCCAGTCCACCGTGATGTTCAGGTGCAGGAAATTAAAGATCGACTGCAGCAGCCCCTGCGGGGAGAACAGCAGGCGGAACACAGGCGCCATCGTCGCCGGTGCCAGGATCGTCGGAATGAAGATCAGGCACTTGAACAGCGTCGGCAGTCTGACGTCGCTGTGCAGGATCACGGCAAAGATGAACCCCAGCGCGTTCTGTACCACAAAAGTGACCACCAGATAGACCAGTGTGTTCTGCAGGCATTTCCAGAACACCTTGTCGCCGAACAGCTTCTCGTAATTCTTCAGTCCCACGGCCTCCCGCACCGGACTCAGGCCGTCCCAGGACGCAGTGGACAGGTCGAAGGTGAAAAACATGGAATAATAGATGATAACGACCAGAAAAAGAAACGCGGGGAGAATCCACACCACTCCCTTGTTCTTCCTGAACCCTGAAAGCGTGATCCCTCTCTGCACCGATCAGCGCCTCCTTTCGGAAAATCTCGGAAAAAAAGCAGGGGTTTCCCCCGGAAACCCCTGCCGGTGATCTCTTACTGTTCAGCCTGTACTTCAGCCAGCTGGGCGGCGCCGTCAGCGGGCGTTACCATGCCGGAAGCCACGCCTGCCAGCACGTCCATCATCGCCTGGTTCAGGTCCGCGCTGATCTCGCCGAAGCGGGGATTGTCCGCGTTGCCCATCGCAGTCTCGAGATAGGTCTTGACCGCTTCGTTCTGGGCTTCGGGATTCACCAGCTGCACAGCGTCCCAGTTCGGGGTTGCGCTCTTGAGGACGGGAACCACGTTCAGGGAGTCAGCGATCAGCTGCTGGCCTTCCTGGGAAGCGCCGAGCCATACTGCGAACTTGATGGCCGCTTCGGTGTTCTTTCCGGAGGCTGCCACGGCGGTCGCGTAGTCGATGTCGCTGAACATATAGCCCACATTGCCGGTGCCGGCCAGATCCGGGAAGTTGATCGGGATCATGGTGAAAGGCGCGTCCGTGGAGGAAGCTGCTTCCATGTTCGCCTTCATGGTATCCGGCAGCGTGTTCATCGTGTACCAGGAGCCCATCATGACCATCGCGGCCTTCTGGGACAGGAACAGGTTGTTGGCTTCGGGATACTGCATCAGGCCCAGGGCGCCGGGCTGCATGATCCCTTCGTCAAACAGGCTCTTCCAGATTTCCAGGCCCTTCACGAAGGTTTCGTCCGTCCATTCCACTTCCCCGCGGCAGGCCTTGGTGAACAGGCCGGGATTGATGTTGTCGCAGATCGCATGGTATGTGTCCATGTTGAAGGCACCCTGTCCGGCACCCTGCACGAAGCCGATGAGGCCGTTGTCTTCAAAGGTCTTCACGGCAGCCTTCCACTCTTCCATGTTGGTGGGGATCGCAACGCCGTACTTGTCGAACAGGTCCTTGTTGATCCACAGGTTGCCGGCATAGACGGTGCCGACGCCCAGGGCCTTCAGCTCGCCGTTCACGGTCATGGTCGTCAGGGAAGTCTCGCTGATCTTGTCCGCGTAATCGTCTCCCACAGCGGCCTTCAGGGCTTCCGTCAGGTCCAGCGCCTGGCTGGCAAAGACTTCGATACCGCCGTTGGCGGAACCGGCCGAGCACTCATAGATGTCCACACCTTCGCCGTAAGCCAGGGCTGGCTTGATCGTCGCGTCATAATCATCGATGGAAACCTGCTTCCAGGTGACCTTGATGTCCGGATAGGTCTTGTTGAATTCCTCAATAAAGGACTCGTTCACGGGAGACCCGGGGGTCCAGCCCCACCAGACCAGTTCGGCTTCATCCGCAAAGGCGGACGTCACGGTTGCGAGCATCAGGATGCTCAGGAGAATCGCCAGCAATTTCTTCATTTTCTTTCCCTCCGTTTTTCTTTTGTGTGAAACTGTCTTGAAGCCGGAAGACTATTTTTCATAGCTCTCCAGCAGTTCAACAATGCATTTCAGATCCGGCGCTTCGAGATAGTTGTACTCCCCGCTGCCGTCCCCGTAGGTGCCGTGCTGTACCAGTTTCAGGCCCGCCGCTTCGGCGTTGGCCACCTGCTTCGCAGAATCCCGAACCTGGAAGGCGATGTGATGCATGCCCTCGCCGTGCTCATTCAGAAAGTTCCTCCAGGTGGAAGGCGCTTCGTTGGGTTGAATCAGTTCCAGCTGCAGCCCCGGTCCCACGTCGAAGAACGCCAGCAAAGAATTGGCTTCCGGTGCGGGCTTTCCTTCAAAAGTGGTCTGCATCACGGCGTAGTCGCCGCACAACTGCGTCTCGGGAACCTCCACACCGAGAAACGCCGCCCACTTCTTCTTCGTTTCCTCGATATCATTCACGATAAAACCAACCTGGGCAAACAAATGTGTTCCGACTGTTCCGGCCATGGGTATCTCCTCCTTTACATATCGCCCAGCGCAGCGCCCGGCTTTAGTGGCGCGGGTCTCTCGCAGGTGCTCTCCATTCTGTAAACCGAACCGGTCTCCGCCGCCTTCATCAGGCCTGTAATGGCTTCAATCACATGCACGATCATCCCCCGCGTCCGGTTCGTACCGCCGGTTTCGATTGCATGCGCCAGATCCGCCACGCCGATCCCCCGGGAGTAATCCTTCGGCCGGAGAAACAGTTCCGGCAGCTCATAAAAAACTTCCTTCCGTTTCCGCGCCTCCTCCGTATCCCGGTACACCGGATCGATGTACTGCTCCTTGCGGTAAACCCTCGGAGCCCCGCCGCCGAAATTGGGATCCGGATATGCCAGCGTACCGCCGTCCCCGCAGATCTCGAACATCGGCAGGTCCGACCGGTAGATGTCAAAGCTGACATTCAGGCTGACGACCACCCCGCTCCGCATCCTCATCACCGCGGAATAATGAGTATCCACCTCCGCCGGGATCTCTTCCCCCGCATGCTCCCCTGTATAGACCCGCCGGGTTGCCGCGGGCTTCGCGCTGAAGGCCGCGATGCTTTCAATGGGTCCAAGGAGTGAGATCAGCGCGGACAGGTAATACGGAGCCATATCGTACAGCGGGCCGCTTCCCTTGGCGTAGAAAGGCCGCGGATTCGGATGCCAGGTCTCCACGCCGAAGGTCGTCATGTTGGCAGTCACGAAGAACGGTTTCCCGATCAGTCCCGCATCCAGGTAATACCGGACGCTCTGCAGGCCGGATGCCAGGAAGGTATCCGGCGCGCTGCCGGCCTGAAGTCCCTTCCGGTCCGCCAGGTCCAGCAGTTGCTGCGCTTCCTCCGGAGTCTGTGCGAACGGTTTCTCGCAAAACAGGTGCTTCCCGGCCTCCAGGATCTTCCGGTTCAGTTCCGTATGCGCCTGCGGCGGGGTCAGGTTGATCACAAGATCGATTTCCGGATCATCAAGCAACTCTTCCGTAACGCATGCCTTCAGGATGCCGAACTCTCCGGCCAGCTTTTTCGCCGGTCCGATCTCACAGTCCGCGCAGGCCGCAAGCCGCAGCTGCGGAAAAAAGCGGCTGATATCCCCGGCATACGTCCGGCTGATCACTCCGCATCCCAGGATTCCGACATTCAGGCTGTGCATGGCTGCCTCCCGATCTTCGGTTCGTTCCGTTATTAATCCATCTTCGGTATGGATTTTATCAGCTTTCATCCCCCTGCTTTTTCCATATTGTCCGAACAGCCTGTGCAGATATTGCGAAATTTGTGTTCTTTTCCTCCCGAATCCGACATCTGTTTTTCTTTTATTAAATATGATATAATTCGACCGGCATGAAAAAAGATTATTCTCTTCCGATCGGAGCGAACGCAATGTCAGGCATCAACCGCTACTATGAGGATCTTGTTTTTGACAGCGGCACCAAGATCAACGTCTCCCGCCAGGTAAACAACGAGTATTTCAACACCATGCACTGGCATCCTTATGTGGAACTGCTGGTCAGCCGGTGCGACGGGAACAAGGCAGAGATCAATTTCACATCCTTGCAGCTGAACAAAAAAGATATCGCTCTCATCTGGTCCGGCGACCTGCACGCCGTCCAGACCGTCCGGGAGGACTCCTGCCTGATCATCCAGTTTCCCATTGCCCTGCTGGCAGTCATGGGCGAACTGAACGGAATCCTTCCGCGCCTCTCCCGCCTGCATTGTGTCCGGTACAATCCGAATGACCCGGAAAGCCTGGAGATCATCCGCTGCGCCGAAGCGGTCGACCGGCACCACTTTGGAAGCGACCCCTTCCGGGAGGTACAGGTCTATGCGGACCTGCTGAACCTCTTCGCGCTGATCGGCCGGCAGTGCATCCACACGGAGAATGATACTCCCGAAGCGGAAGGCGGCACGGACAGCGTCAATCTGAAACTGATGACAGAAGCCTGCCTCTATATCTCCGAGAACTGCATGAAACCGCTGTCGCTGAATGACGTAGCCCTCCAGGTCGGAGTCAGCCGGTCCCACTTTGCTCATCTGTTCAAGAATTACACCAACATGACCTTCGTGGACTTCCTGACCGTGGAACGGGTGAAACTGGCCGAGACTTTCTTCCTGAACCCGCGCCTGCGCATCACTGACATCGCCTTTGAGTCCGGATTCTCCAGCATCTCTTCCTTCAACCGTTC
>JAEEGL015167937.1_pt1 | contig 11901 bp, 10 predicted proteins | sample 9134231 | NCBI WGS metagenome assembly JAEEGL01 (sample SAMN16246548, study PRJNA631951) | gut metagenome | biome: gut microbiome; feature: rumen; material: fiber-attached | host: Bos | place: Iran: Karaj | collected 2018-10 | reverse complement strand
TGATTTATTAATAGATGGTTTTTCTATTTCTATTTTATTAGATTTTACTTCTAATAAGTATTCATTTGTTTTTTCAACACTACCTATTACATTTGATAATAGATTAGAGAAAAACACTTCTTTATAATGTGCTTTTAGATAAGCCATCTTGTAAGCAATTATTGAATAAGCTACTGAGTGTGATCTATTAAAACCATAGCCTGCGAAGTTTAATACTAAGTCAAATATCTCTTTGGCCTGCTTTTCATCATGACCTAGTTCAACACTTTGTTTAATGAACTTTTCTTCTTCATGTTTAATTAGTTCAACTTTTTTCTTTGACATAGCTCTTCTTAAGATATCAGCTTCTCCTAAAGAGTAACCTGCATAGATTCTCGCTAATTGCATTATTTGTTCTTGATAGATAAATATTCCATAAGTATTTTCTAATATTGGTTTTAGAGATTCATCTGGATAAGTAATCTTTTCTTTACCATGTTTTCTAGCTATATATGAATCTATATTAATAGCTGGTCCTGGTCTAAAAAGAGCTATTGCTGCGAAGATATCTTCAAAAGTATTTGGCTTTAGTTTTCTTAAAAAGTTTCTCATACCAGCTGATTCAAACTGGAATATTCCACAAGTATTAGCTTCTTCAAATATCTTTAGTGCTTCTTTATCATCTAATGGTATTTTTGAAAAATCTATAGTTTCATTATATGTAGTTTTAATATCTTCGATAATATTAGAAATAATAGTTAGATTTTTTAATCCTAAAAAGTCCATTTTTAGTAAACCTAAATCTTCCAAATATTCCATAGTAAAACTAGATAGATACATTCCATCTCCTACTGTTAGTGGAATTACTTCATCAAGGTCTATTTTACTCATTATAATACCTGCTGCATGTGAGGAAGTATGACGAGGATATCCTTCTATATATGAAGCTATTTTATACATAGTTTTTAATGATTCATCGGAATCTATTTCTCTTCTAAAGAGAGCATTATTTTTATAAAAATCAGTTATTTTATCTTTTGTAAAAGTTGGGATATAGTGACATAGGCTATCTACTTTATGTAGAGGTATATTTAATACTCTTGATACATCTCTAATGACTTGTTTAGCTCCTAAAGTACCAAAGGTTACTATACCTGATACTTTTTTATTACCGTACTTTTCTCTTACATAGTTTATTACAACATCCCTTTTATTATCTGGAAAGTCTGTATCTATATCAGGCATTGTTTTTCTTTCTGGATTTAAGAATCTTTCAAATAATAAATCATATTGTAATGGATCAATATCAGTTATTCCTAAAGAATAAGCTACTAATGATCCAGCAGCTGAACCTCTACCTGGACCAACTAAAATATTATTCTTTTTAGCATATTTAATAAAATCATAAACTACTAAGAAATAATTAGGAAAACCCATCTCACTTATTATTTTTAATTCGTAAGATAATCTTTCTTTATAGTTATCTGGTATAGTACCATTTAATCTTTTAGATAAACCTTTTTTACTTAATTCAAATAAGTATTTTTCAGGATCAGTACAATCAAATAATGGTAATAATAATTCATATTTAGGAAACTCTATATTACAAGAATCAGCTATTTTAATAGTATTAATTAATCCTTTATTATCAGTTAATTCATTAATATTAGTTATATTTAATTCTTTATTAGATGTTTCATATGTAGTATCATCAGTTATAGTTTTAGAATCTCTTATTCTATAAAGAAATGGTAAATAATACTCATCTTCTTTATTTAGATATAAACTTTCTCTAAAGAAAACTATATTATCTGTTATAACTGAAGATTCTAATTCTTCTTTTTTAGTAGAGTATCCTAAATATAAGTCTTTAAATGATTTAGATAATTCTTTATAACTATTTATATATTCATAAGGAAGTATTCTTATTAATTCTTTATTATATTTTTTTAAGTCTTCTATAGATACTTTTTTTTCATTTTGAATAGTAGATAATTTTAATAAACTTTTATATCCTTCATAGTTTTTAGCTAAACATACTATTTTAAAATCTTCCAATATTAGAGTTAATCCTATTATTGGTTTAATATTATTAGAATTACACTTCTTTATAAATTCCATTGTTCCATACATATTAGTATCAGTAATAGCTATAGAATTTATATTGTTTTTTTTTGCATAGGAAAGCAAATCATCTATTTTTAATAGAGATGATAATAATGTATAATTAGTCAAATTATATAGTGGTATATACATATATGCCCTCCTAATAATTATATTATCATATTATTTTTCCTTTGTATTTAGTTTATAGAACTATTCTATTTTTCTTCTATCATAGAAATCTATGGTTCCTTCTGGAAGGGTTAATATTCTTGAAATACCTAAGTAATCAACAAACTCAGGATTATGAGATACTACTATCATTGTACCTTTATAAGTTTTAAAGAACTCTCCTATTACTTTTTGTGTATCTGGATCTAGATGGTTAGTAGGCTCATCTAATAGAAGTAAATTAGCTTTTTCTAAAGATATTTTAGCTAAAGATACACGAGCTTTTTCTCCTGGAGATAATACTTTTACTTTTTTAAAGACATCATCTCCTTTAAATAGAAATCTCCCTAGAATAGATCTTAATTGTTTATCAGAATAATCATTATTAGATAAGTTTTCTAAAATAGTTTTATTTTCATCTAACAATTCTAATTCTTGAGCATAATATGCAATATCAGTTTTTTCATTAATAAATATTTCTCCTTGATCAGGAGTTAATCTACCCATGATTAATTTTAAAAGAGTTGATTTACCTATACCATTTTCTCCTACAATTAAGAATTTTTCTCCTCTTACTATGTCAAAATTTAATTTTCTTAATAAATATCTATTATTTTTATCATATCTAAACCATAAATCTTTTACATGAAGAGGTATTTTTGTTGATTCTTTTTTTATTTCCATAGATAGTTTTACTTTTTTTGTTTCTTCTGGTAATTCTATTTTATTCTCTAATAGTTTTTCTAACTTCTTTTCTCTATCTTGAGCCATTTTTTTACGTTTACCTGAAGAGTGACTATATTTTTCAACAACAGTTCTTAATTTTTTCTCTTCTTTTTCTTGTTTTTTTAATTCATGTTTCAAAGACTCTAAATGTTCATCTTTTAATTTAGTAAACTTATCATAATTACCATCATATAAATATAGTTTTTTACTTATTTTATCTACAAATATAGTTTTAGTTATTATCTTATTTAAAAATTCTACATCATGAGATATTATTAATACTGTTCCTTTATAATGTTTTAAATAATTAGTAATATAATCTTTAGATTTAGGATCTAAGTGATTAGTAGGTTCATCTAATAATAATATTTCTGGATTAGAATATAGGACTCTTGCGAATAATAATTTTGATTTTTCTCCTCCTGATAATTCGGATACTTTCTTATCTAATAAATCTTCTATATCTAGACCATTACATATTTTTAAAAGTATTCCTTCAGCTTTATCCGCTTCCCAATATGAAAGATTATTATTAACTTTATCTATCTCTTTAAAAACTTTAGTTTGATCAATAGTTAAATCAGATAAAGAGTTATATAAATCTTCTATTTTTTTATTTAATTTAGATATTGGTCTTGCATCAAGTAGAAAGTCTAAGACTAATTCATCTTCTTCTATTAATTCTTCATCTATAACTTGAGGTAGCCAATCTATTCTTTTATTATTAGTGATTGTTATCTTACCGGAATCTGGAGTAATTTGTTTCATTAATAATTTAAAAAAGGTAGTTTTACCTGAACCATTTACTCCAACGATACCAATTTTCTCATTATTTGGAATATTTATACTTACATCTTCAAAGATTGATTGAATTCCAAAATACAACGATAAATTATTAATAATCATCAAATCACTCCTTTCATTAATATTATACAATAAAAATAATTCACTGACTGTGAATTATTTTTTTAATATTTTTGGTTTACTTAATGAATACCTATATTCACCAATAGTCATATCTCCTTCATTAGGAAATACTTCATGTGGTCTAATAGGATTAATTCGATAATCTAAAATAACTTCTGTTTTATCTAGTAATATTAATTTATTAATAGTGTTTTCCAATTCTCTATTTGTTCCAGGACGATATGTTTGTAATATATTATATTCTCTTATTAAAGAATCAAGACTTTTTCTCTCTCCATAATAGTAATAATTACTATAGTTTGTTTTTTCATCATCTTCTGTTTTATCAAAAAATCTTATAGATACTAGTTCTAAATCTGCTTCTATATCTAAAGGATTTCTTTCTTTAACTTGTTCTGTTTTAATTGTTCCATCAAAATATGTCTTTTCTACATAATGATTATTATTTTCCATAAATACCTCTCTTTGATTAGTTATTATAATATACATTTAATCAAATTAAAAGCCTTAATTTGTTTGACTTTAAAGATTTTTTATGATAAAGTTATTAAGCGAGACGTGAAGGAGGTTTGAACATGGCTGTAAATGTATCAAAAAGAAATGGTAATGTTAAAAATATTAGAAGTCACGCTTTAAATTCTACTAAAAAAAGACAAAAAGTTAATCTTCAAACAGTTACTTTAGAAAATGGAAAGAAAGTTAGACTATCAGTTAAAGAAATTAGAACATTAAATAAAGAAAAAAAAGCTGCATAATTATGCAGTTTTTTTATTGACAAACATATCCGAATGATTCAAGTGTTTGCTTAACACTAGCTTTTTCTTGATCTTTTTGTAAATCTACTTTTGTAATTGTATTTGTCATTAGTTGTGCAGGTAATTTATTAATATCTAATGTTGAAAAATCAATTATTACTTTAGTGCTTAATACTTGTGGATGATCAGTAGCTAATGGTTTAGTCATTTGAATTGAATAACCAGTAACTGGAGTCTTTGTAAGTAAAGCAGCTAAAGTTTCTAAAGTTTTTTGTTCAACTTGTAGTTTTCCTACACTTGAATTATCTTCTTCAATAGTAGTAACTGTATAGTCTTTATTATAACCTGTTAGTTTTTCTTCAGCATTGTAGTTTAATACATATATAGTTGATCTTAAAACCCCACTTTGTCCTGAATCATCAGACAATATACAAGTAGAATTTCCATTTGTTGGTGTTATCTCTTTTGTTGTTGCAGGAATTGTAGTTGGTGTTGGATTAATATCATCACCAAGAGTAAACTTTTGCATTACTCCACCTACTACTAAGATTACTCCAATTATTCCTAAAAACAATGCTAATTTCTTTAGTGAAACAGATTTCTTTTCTTCTTGAGCAACAGCATTTACATCATTATAATTTAATACTTGAGCTTGAACCATTTCTTGTGGGTTTAACATTTGTGGTTGCATCATTGATGCATCTATCATTTGTGGTTCTACCATTTGAGGTTGTACCATTTGTGGGTCAACCGTTTGAGGATTTTGATTCATATTAGGATCCATTTCTATCACCTACCCTATATATACATTATAGAGAAAAAATGTGTTTTTATCAAGTAAAAAACAACTAAATTATCACAATTAGTTGTTTTTTTCTTTCTTTTTAGAATCGAATTTTTTTCTTTCTTCAGTATTTAGTATTCTCTTACGTAATCTTATGTTATTTGGAGTAACTTCTACTAATTCATCTGAGTTAATATAATCAAGGGCATATTCTAAAGAAATAGGTCTTGGTCTTTTTAAGACAACTGTATGATCAGATCCAGCTGCTCTAGTGTTAGTTAATTGTTTTCCTTTAACTACATTTACAGCTAAATCATCTTCTCTATTACATTCCCCTACTATCATACCTTCATATACTTCAGTTCCTGGTTCAATAAACATTACTCCTCTATCTTCTAAGTTACCGATAGAATAAGCTGTTGCATTACCATTTTCAACTGAAACTAAAACTCCTAGTTTTCTTTCTCCAATATTTACTGTTTCCATTGGCATATATTCTTTAAAGGTATGATTCATAATTCCATAACCTTTAGTTAAAGTCATAAAATCTGTTGAAAAGCCAATTAATCCACGTGATGGAATTGTATAATTTAACCTTACTTGATCTTCAAAATTATTCATACTATCCATCTTAGCTCCACGAACAGCTAATTGTTCTATAACTGCTCCCATAGCATCTTGTGGAATTTCTATTTGCAAATCTTCATATGGTTCACATTTTACACCATCAATTTCTTTAATAATAACTTGTGGTTTAGATACTTCAATTTCAAATCCTTCTCTTCTCATATTTTCAATTAAAATACCTAAATGTAATTCTCCACGTCCTGATACCATAAATGATTCATTTGATATTTGTTCTACTTTTAAACTTACATCTCTTTGAGTTTCACGATCTAGTCTTTCTCCTATTTTTCTTGATGTTACTATTTTTCCATCTTTTCCAACTAATGGAGATGAATTAGATCCAAAAGTCATTTGTAAAGTAGGTTCATCAATATGAAGTTTAGGTAAAGGTAGTATATTATTAGGATTACAAATAGTTTCACCTACTGATATATCAGCAAGTCCAGCAATCGCAATGATATCTCCTGCTTCTGCTTCTTCTATTTCTATTCTATTATATCCATAAAAACCAAATAGTTTTTGAATTCTAAATTGTTTTGTTGTTCCATCTAGTCTAGCACAAGTAACCATTTCTCCTGTTTTAATCTTACCATTAGTAATTCTACCTATACCAATTCTTCCTACAAACTCATTATAATCAAGTAATGCTGGTTGAAATTGTAATGGTTTTGTACTATCTCCAGTTGGAGCTGGTATTTCTTCAAGTATTGTATCTAATATTTTAGTTAAACCATCTTCTTGGGTATCAACATCAGAATCATATGAACTAGTACGATTTAAGGCAGATGTATAAATTGTTTTGAAATCTAACAATTCATCTTCAGCACCTAATTCAATAAATAAATCTAATATTTCATCTAATACTTCTGTTGGTCTTGCTGATTCTTTATCTATCTTATTTATTACAACGATTGGTTTTACTTTAGCTTCAAATGCTTTTTTAAGAACAAATCTTGTTTGTGGCATTGCTCCTTCATAAGCATCTACTACTAAAATAACTCCATCAACCATGTTCATAATTCTTTCTACTTCTCCTCCAAAATCAGCATGTCCTGGAGTATCTAAAATATTAATTCTAGTTCCTTTATAATCGATAGCTGTAGTTTTAGCTAAAATAGTAATTCCTCTTTCTCTTTCAATATCATTTGAGTCCATTGATAAATTAGAAGTATCTTCATTATCTCTAAACATACCTGAACTTTTTAATATACCATCTACTATTTTTGTTTTTCCATGATCTACATGTGCAATTATCGCAACATTTCTCTTTTCCATATAGTACACCTCTTTTTGAACCAATCAATTATAGCACAAAAAAAAAGAAAATAAAAGTCTAATTATTTTCTACATAATCTATGAATTCATATAATGTGTCAAATTCTTTCTTATTTAGAGAATCTAGTTTCTTATTATGTTTAGTCATAACTCCTCCACTGAATTCTTTTAACATCTCATAATCATTAACATCATCACCTATTACATAAATATCTTCTTTATAAAAATCTTCATGATACATAAGATATTCTAATGCAACTTGTTTAGATGCTTCTGAATCAGTAATATTAATGAATGATCTTGATAAATAAGCATAGACATCTACATTATCTTTTATTTCTTTTAATACTTCTTTAGATTCATCTCTATTTACAATTTTAGAGTTTATTTTAATACAATCATTTCTATTAGTAGTTTGATTATAACCATCATCTAAATAATAATCCATCTTATGTTTATCAAATATTTCTATTACTTTGTCAATCTTTTCTTTAGGTAATAAATAATCTTTAATTGAATAATCAAAAGTATTAAATATTTTAGCCCCATCTTGACATATTAAATATGAATAATGAATATTATATTTGTCTAATAAAAGTTTTATATCTGTATAGATTCTACCTGTAATAACTATAAAGATATTACCTTTATTAATGAAATTATCGATTGCTTTAATATTTTTTTCAAAGATTTCATGATCCTTTACAAACAAAGTTTCATCAAAATCACTAGCGATTATACGCATAATATCACCCAATTCCCAGCAGTATTATACAATAAAACTTACATTTTGTAAAACACAAAAAAAGAGATATAGTCAATCAAGTCAAGACTTTGCGCTAGTCTTCAAATGATTCATAATATCCCCAAACATGTTTAACGAAGCAACGATGAGTCTAAGCCAATCGCATCAATGTTAACAACAAATAAACAATCGACTCACATACACCAATTACGGTAAAATTAGCTTTCTTCTACCATAAGCTTCTTAAGATAGAATCCTATCCAAATAATTACGTCATATTTCAAATAGTAATGCATAAGCCTCACCAAACGCCCTAAACGATAATTGAAATAAGACTTTAGTACAGCAATGAACATAAATCATATATTTGCAATATAGGTTCATAGAAACTAATTACTCCAACACGTAAATCAAGCTATTTGTATTATCGAAGCAATAATGAACCTTAAGTACCAAAGTCAATATGTTTATCTATTAACAAGTAATAGAATAAACATATTCATATTGATACAGTTCATAGTCACTTACGTGAAATACGAACTTAATTTTTGTATCAGAGTAGTAATACTAATTTCAGTCAACGCTAAGTTGCAATAATGATTACAATAATGTATCACTACTGTATCTTAGTTATAACATACCCATTTTTGTTTGTAAATAGTTTTTGCAAATTATTTCTAAAATATTTACACTTGACGTAAAGGTGTAAATTAATTATAAATAATAATTGTAATATTATCGCTTGACATTTCCTTTATTTAGTGTATAATTATGGTTGTCTACTTGATTTAGTCAACTTGGTTTGGAAGGCCAAGATTGATTAATTATTTGCGGATGTAGTTTAATGGTAGAACCTCAGCCTTCCAAGCTGACTACGGGAGTTCGATTCTCCTCATCCGCTCCATTTGAATTTAACTAGTCTTTGACTAGTTTTTTTGTGTAATAAATCTATATTTACATATTTATTATCTTGAATTATAATAAAAAACCAGGAGGTTTCTTATGTATTTGTATAAAAAGAATGATAAATCTATTACTGTATATGATTTTGTTCCAAATAAACTTGAATTAATTGAATTTAAAAAAAGATATTTAAACGATATAAAAAGTGTTATTGTTCATGTTAATGATGATGAAGTGTTTAAAAAACCAATAGTTGGTTTTAATGAACTAGATTGTAAAGATGATAAGGGAAATATTAATTATATTGAAGAAACAAAGAATGATGAAATAATTTCTAGTTATATTAATGGAGAATTTGATGAAATGTATCCTACTCGTGTTTATGGAAATTATCCATTTAGAAAACCTGCTTTTAGAAAATCTACTTTTAGTAATGATTTATATAATGAAGATAGTACTTTACTATTTGGTGGGTATCATTATCATCATGAATATGTATCTGATGAGGGAATATTATTGACTGGATTCTTAGGGTGTGTACATCCACTATTTACTAATGATATAAATGATTTTCTTAAAGAGTCTCTTTTGTATGATATAGATGAAGAGATTATTAATTTATTTAAAATATTTAATTGTAAAAAAGAACGTGTAATATCTTTAGATAATTTATTATTTTTAAGCGATAATGATCTTATAAGTTTTAATTATAATTTTCAAGATGCTATTGAAAAAAGTGAAGAAGTACTAAATAGTTATAATAAAGTTAAAAAAATAATAAAAAAAAGTAACTATAAATTATAGTTGCTTTTTATTTGACTTATTTTGGTTATTAATAACTGCATATGTATCTTCAAATGATACTTTTGATATACATGATATTTTATCTAAATCAGTGACTTTTATAAAGCCACCCTCTTTAACAATCATTTCATCTTCTTCCGTTTCAAAAGTAATATCGTCATCAGCTTTAATAAATTGTTCAATTTGACTTTTTGAATATAATCCAGGTCCATCTGGTGATGGTTCATACATGCTTTTAAATATTGAATCTTGTACAATATATTGATTAGGATGTCCAAAGGTATTAAGTATCGGTCTATTATCTCTACCTGTTTTAGTTAAAATCCAGCCTGGTTCATGTGTTTCGGGATCTAATTCTATAATATCTACTCTTTCAACATATTCATTTCCTTCAGAATTTACTTCGAATGTAATCAACTCTTGTCCAATTGTTCCTTGAACTGCGATAGTATTACCAATCTTCTTTGCTTCGATAATATCTGAAACTGGTAATTTTGTTTCAACGTAGTGCTTCATTTCGTCTTTTGTAAAATTTAACATTTTTACACCTCTTTGATTTATTTTATCATACTTTTTTATTTTTTTTGTCCATTTTTTTATCTTTTTTCATTATTATACTAGTGTTTATCTAAGGATTGTCTTGCTTTTTTTAATGTTTTGTGGTATAATATGTACTCGTAAATGGGAGTAGTCCTTAAATGTAGTGATACGTCATTTCGTTACGTATGTATCCGTATTACTAGAGTATAAACTCGGACAAGACTTTTACTATAAAGGTCTTGTTTTTGTTTATACTTTTTTTTATTATCCAAGGCCTTTATAATAATATTTATTTAGGAGGGATGATAAATGAAAAAAGTAACAGTATTTTTAGGGGGAACATGTGCTGATTCTACTTGGAGAGAGGAATTAGAAACTAAATTAGATCATAATATTATTTCTACTTTCAATCCAGTAGTTCCTGATTGGACTCCAGAATGTCAAATTGAAGAGGATATGCATAGAGAGAATGATGATATTTGTCTTTATACTATTACACCTGAAGGAGTTGGTTTCTATAGCTTTGTAGAAGTTGTTGATGATAGTAATAAGAGACCTGATAAAACAGTCTTATGTGTATTATCTGAAGCAAATGACAAAAAGTTTGAAGGACATACTTTAAAATGTGTTTTAAAAACTATGAAGTTAGTTGCGAAAAATGGAGTTGTTGTTGTAGATAACTTAGATGATTTAGCTAATCATTTAAATCAATATGCTAAAAAGAAAACAAATAATGTTAATCAAAAAACTATTTAATAATAAAAAAGTACCAGTTTTTGGTACTTTTTTTATTATCTTATTTTGTTTTTTTATTTACACAAAAATCAAATAGTGACTTTTCATTTAGTCTTAAAAATGATTTCAATCTTTTGTCAGTTACTAAATCAGTAAATTTATAATCTTCAAGATTGATATATTCATCTTCTTTAATCATTCCAAAACTATTCATACCTTCTAGCCATGTAGTTGCTGCTATTTCGTTGCATTTGTTTGGATATTTATAAGAAGAATCTGTCTTATACTTATTATTTAAAGCTTTAAATTCTTCTTTATTTGGCACTTTTAACCAACTACTTTTACGATCTACAAAGCATTTCTTTACATCTTGGTCAACAGTTATTCCCCAAAACATTAAAGTTTTAAGAGTAGTTTCTTCTAAATTCATTAATTCTATTGGATAATCTTTTAAATCTAATAAGACTAATGCAGCTATAGAATCTTTAGCATGTTTTTTATTACCTTCTGATAATTCACGTTTATAGCTTTTTAATAGTGATTTTAATTCACGTATTTCTTTCTTTTCCATTTTTAATTTTCCCCCTTGGACGAGCCATATTATAACATAATATAATTAAAATATCAAATATTTATAATATAATTAGTTTTGTGTTATACTCTTTTTAGGTGATTTTATGGATAAATATAACAGATTATTAGAAATATTTGATGAGATAGTAAAAATACCTAGAGATTCATCAAAAGAAGATAAGATAGCTAAATATGTATGTGATTTTGCTGAAAACTTAGGTCTTGAATATAGAATTGATGATTATTATAATGTC
>JAEEGL014358483.1_pt1 | contig 11901 bp, 10 predicted proteins | sample 9134231 | NCBI WGS metagenome assembly JAEEGL01 (sample SAMN16246548, study PRJNA631951) | gut metagenome | biome: gut microbiome; feature: rumen; material: fiber-attached | host: Bos | place: Iran: Karaj | collected 2018-10 | reverse complement strand
CTTACCAAAGAGGAACTCTACACCCCCGGCGAGCAGACCATGGAGATCCTGAATTCTCTGGAAGATGACATTGTCATCTACGGTCTGTACAATACCGGTACCGAAACCAACGACCTGAACGCAAAGGTCATCCTGCTCGTCAATGAGTACTGCGATCTTTCCAAGCACCTGAGCTTCAAGACCATCGACCCGCTGAAGGATCCGACCTTCGCCAACAAATTCCTGATGGACGATTCGGAGAGCTTCGCGAACGGTACCCTGATCGTTGAGAATCAGGCAACCGGCAAGTTTAAGACCCTGCCGCTCAACAACCTCTACGAAGTCACGACCGACTATCAGTACCTGACCCGTACGGTCACCGGTTTCTCCGCTGAAGAAGCGCTGTCCACCGCGATCCAGTACGTCAGCATGACCCAGACACCGGTGCTCTACCAGCTGCAGGGCCACAGCGAGACCCTCCTGTCGGACGGATTCCTCGATTACCTCAGCTACTCGAACTACGATACCAAGGAACTGAACCTTGTTACCGAGAACATCAATGAGCTCGAAGCGAACGTCGCGACGGTCGTCCTTGTCAACAACCCGAGACAGGACCTGAGCGAAGGCGAGTATCAGACGCTCCTGAACTATATGGAGAACGGCGGACGCATGCTGTATCTGGCTTCCTACGATTCTCCGGAGCTGCCGAACTTCAGCCGCCTGCTGTCCCGCTACGGCCTTGGCGTTCAGCCCGGACTGATGGTCGAGACCGATGAAAACTACTACTATCAGTATCCGCAGATGATCTTGCCGATCCTTTCGACCGACAGCGAGATCACGAGCTACATGCTGAACGACTCCAACAACTATGCGCTGATGGTGCTCCCGGCCTCCATTACGGTCAGCGACCAGATCTCGAGCCGCATCAAGATCGACTCCCTTGTTACGACTTCAGCCGGCGCGATCATCAAGCAGGGAACCAACGAAGCCGTCGTCTACGAAGAGGGCGATATCACGGGTCCGTTCAATCTTGTCGTTGCGGCAGAAGAAGCCAAGACCGTCAACAACCAGAACGTCACCTCGAAGCTCGTGGTTGTCGGTAACAGCGAGTATATCAACACCTACGCAACGACCGGTAACTATAAGCTCACGACGATCATCTGCGACTATCTGCAGGATACCGGCGATCAGCTTTACATCTCCACGAAGAGCCTGGAAGAGGGCATGATCGAAACCTCGAACATGGACTTCGTTGTCTGGGGCCTGGTCTTCATCGTGCTCGTTCCGGCCATCATCATTATCGCCGGCATTGTCACCTACTCAAGGAGGAAACACCGCTAATGAAAAAAAGAATCATCATCATGGCGGTGTGCCTGCTGGTGCTGATCGGCGCGGTGATCGGCGTTTCGATCCACAACAAGCAGAAGGCAGCAGCGGAGGGGGAGGAATCCTCTGAAAGCTTCATTTACTCGACACTGATCGATGTAGATGTCAACAACATCGCCTCGATTTTCGTTACGTACGACGGAGACAGCTACACATTGATCCCGGGGGAGACGACAGTTACGGGAATCAGCTGGAGCATGAAGGAACATCCGGACTGGGCACTGTCCTATTCGTCGATGTCCATTGTCAACCTTGGTACCAAGTTCAACACCTACAAACTCATTGAAGAGAACGTTACCGATCCCGACAGACTGGCCGAGTTCGGGCTGAAAGACCCGCTTGTCCGCCTGATTACGACGATGAAGGACGGTTCGCTCTATGAGGTTCATGTCGGCACTCGCTCGAGCGATCATTCCTACGCGTTCTGCCAGGTAGTCGGCGACAACAACGTCTACGCCTGCGATGGCAACAACTATACCTATCTGACGGCCAAAGCCAAGGGTATGCGTCAGGTCACGATCCAGAGCAGCATGGACAGCGAGGGATTCCCCTGCGAACTGTTCATTCAGGGCAAGGGCGGTCTGCCGATCGACATCTACTACGATGATCAGTACGCAGCCGACATGACGGAAGCCGGTGTCGCGCTGGCATCGGGATTCCGCTTCCGCGAGCCGTATCACAACGATGTACTTGCGGTTCGGACCGACCTGCAGAAAGGCTATTTCGCAACGCTTGCGATGCCTGAAGTCATCGAGGTGATCGATGCGGACTGCCAGAACCTTGACCAGTACGGTCTGGGCGATGAGCCGGAATACCACGAGATCATCACGACCCGTAAGGGTACCGCAGACAACTACGTCTACAACACCACGGATTATGTGTTCGGTTTCCGCTACGGCGAAAACAATGAGTACGTCTACTTCCGTGAGGGCAACAGCAACATCGTGTTCGGTGTCGATGCATCCTGCCTCTCGGCCCGTTCCAGCACACCGTTCGATTTTGTCAACAAGCTGATGTTTATCCGTTCCATTAAGATGGTGGATCACGGTACACTGACGATCGACGGCGAGACCTACACATTCCGTGCACTGAGACAGGAGCTCGATGAGTCCGCCGGCATCACGGAGGACAACCGTCTTGAGGTCTACTACTTCAACGAACAGCTTGTCGAATCGGATCCGTTCCTGAATCTGTACCGCATGATGATCTCGGTATCACCGGCCTACGAGATGCTCGAAGAGCCCGCCTACGATAAGAATGACGTAGTCACGTTCACTCTGTACATGACGGACGGAACGGAAAACACGGTCGCGTACTACCGCATGTCCGAGTTCTACTACGTAGCACAGATCGATGAAGACCACTGGTTCGCGGTTTCCACTAACTGCTTCGATGACATCCGCACCTCGCTCGAAGCTTTGAAGGCTGCGATGGAGTAACAACATTTATCAGCGAAGGGCTGAGATAGGTAATAGGGGCTGGAGAAAAGAACTGTTTTCTCCAGCCCTTTTTCTTTAGGACAAACGAAGGGCAGCAGAGCTGACAAGGAAATCGAAATCGTCAAGAAGTCTGTGAAAAAAGAGGGAATATGCTATAATACGGATATCCGGTTTGGAGGAGTAAAACAGTTCACACAATGGCTAAGCATAAATTCATTTGGATTCCGGCTTTTTATTCGAGCAGCAAAAAACCGTCGATGCGTCCGCTCGTGCTGCTTACAATCGCAGCTGTTTTGGCGATGGTTGGTTGCTTTATCGGCGGAATGGAGAAGTACTCCGCCGTGGCGAGCCTCGTCATGGCGATCTATGCGCTCTGTGCAAGTATATGCCTTTTTATCGCGTTTCGCAGGCAGATCAAGTATGATCCCTATACGCACAACACGATCTTTTTTATCGGTTTCGGATTGTTTGGCGTGTCGGTTGCGCTCACATATCTGTTACTCTTCATCGATATCGTGAGCCAGCCGGATGTCTATAGGGGACTGATGGTCATCAATACGATCCTAGGCTCCGCTAAAACGTTTATGTTCTTTTCCTTCCCATTTCTCTTCGTATTCTCGATCGCCCTCTGCGTTTCGAACATTTCGCTGATCCGGCACGAAAGGAAGCGGATCGTCAATCTGTTGGGGATCGTGCTGTCCTTCCTGCTCGTTGGGGGATGTGTTTTCCTGTATGCGGTTGATTATATGGCCAGTGGGAGCTGGTTTGAAGTCATGATGCATGACATGCTGACCAACCTGCTTGCGGCAATCTATCTGTACTTTGAGTGCATGCTCATCGGCGCGATCATCTGCGGCGCCATTGCCGCAAAACGCGAGCCGGCGATGGACCTTGATTATGTGATCATCCTCGGCTGCGGGATCCGCCGTGACGGAACTCCGACACCGCTGCTAAGAGGCCGCATCGACCGGGCGATCAGTTTTGCAAAGGCGCAGCAGAAAGCGACCGGAAAAGAGCTGATCTTTGTCACGTCCGGCGGGCAGGGCTCGGACGAGATCATCTCGGAAAGTACTTCGATGAAGCGGTATTTGATGGAACAGGGCATTCCCGAGGAGCGGATCCTGGAAGAAGACAAATCAACGAATACACTGGAAAATATGCAGTTTTCGAAAGAAAAGATCCTCGCGCAGAATCCGAACGCGAAGATCGGGTTTTCGACCAACAATTATCATGTGTTCCGCAGCGGCTATTTTGCAAGCGCCGCAGGGATGAAGGCGGAAGGCATGGGGGCGAAGACGAAGTGGTATTTCTGGCCGAATGCGGCGGTGAGGGAGTTTATCGGTCTGCTGACAAAGCAAAAGGGAAGACAGATCCTGATCCTCGGGAGCATGATCGCGTTTTACCTGATCTTGACCGTTGTCGCTTATGTTGAGTAAAGGCAACGTAGATTTCTCTGGTATATAAAAACAGATGGGAGAACCAATGATGGCTCGAATATTGATCGTTGAAGATGATGCCTCGATTTCGGGACTGATGTTTCGAACGCTGAAGTCGGAAGGCTATGAGTGTGTGCTTGCCGGTGACGGAGCGGAAGGGGCGGACTGGATCGAGAAGGGCGGGTTTGACCTCGTGCTGCTCGATCTGATGCTGCCGAAGATCGATGGGTACACCTTGCTTGAATATGCCCGGTCCGTTGAGATCCCTGCGATCATCGTTTCCGCGATGGGACAGGTCGAGGACCGGATCCGTGGACTTAGGATGGGTGCGGATGATTACCTTTGCAAGCCGTTCCAGATCGGCGAGCTCCTGGCTCGCGTCGAATCCGTGCTGCGCCGGACGATGAAGGAAAGCAATGTCTTAATGCTCGGCGACGTGACGATCGATGAGGCGGCGCGGACAGTACGCAAGGGCGGGATGGAGATAGTTTTGACGGTCAAGGAATTTGACCTCTTGAAAACCCTGATGCACAACAAAAACGTGGCGCTGAGCCGGGCTTACCTGTATGAGACGGTGTGGCAGGAGCCGTATCTTGGCGAGACACGAACGCTCGATAACCATATTCAGCATTTGAGAAAGAAACTGGACTGGGAAGACCGCATTCAGACGGTCTTTCGCATTGGCTACCGCTTGAACTTCGGGGAAGGATCCGGGAAAGCATGAAGCTGTTTATTAAGTTGTTCTTCTCCACGATGCTGATCCTGACCGTGATCCTTTCAGTCGCGGAATATGTCACGGTGGCGGGCAGCATGGAGAATGAATATGAGTCGCAGCGGGAAGAGGCGTTCCGGCAGCATCAGCTGATCCTGTACGGAATCCGTGCCGGGATTCTCTCCGCCGCGCAGGGAAGCGAGGCGTCCGGAGACTTCGTGGTGGCGGTCGCGAAGGAAACGGCTTCGGACATGCGGGTGAATGTGATGCTCGCGGATGAGTCGGGGAAGGTCCTGTACTCGAACCTCGGCGATGTTTCGTGGAGCGAGGATAAAACGTTTTCCAAAGAGACGATCGTCTATGAGACGGTCCGCAGCGGGGACAGTACGTACCTGCTGACTGGCAGCCTCTTTACCCAGAACGGTCAGACCATGCAGTTGACCGTGCGCCGGGACATGAGCGAAGTGTTCCGCCATGCGCAGGCGCTGCGCCGCAAGAGCCAGGTGTTGTTTCTGATCGAGATCGGCGTGGGTGCGGTACTGATCCTGGTGCTGACCTACGTGTTGACCGAGCCGCTGCAGGACCTGGAGAAAGCGACAAGGGCGTTCGCGGCCGGTGATTACAGCCAGAGACCAAAGCCGAAATACAAGGACGAGATCGGCTCGCTGACGGTGGCCTTTAACCAGATGGCCGACCAGGTCGAGGACAATATCGAAGCGCTCGAGAGAGCTGCCAAAACTCAGAAAGACTTTGTCGCGAATTTCTCGCATGAGCTGAAGACCCCGATGACAAGCATTATCGGCTACGCGGACACCCTCTATCAGAAGGACCTGCCGCCGGAAGAAGTCAAGGAAACAGCCGGGATCATCCTCTCGGAAGGCATGCGGCTCGAGGCCTTGTCGTTCAAACTGCTCGATCTGATTGCACTCGACAACCAGACCCTGATCCGCGAAGAGACCGAGATGAAGGACTTCCTGACGGATGTGTTCCAGACCGCGCAGCCGCTCGCGGAAAAGCGCGGGGTGAAGCTGGAGATCGAGGCGGAGCGAGCGTACTGCCGGATCGAGATGGATCTGATGAAGACCATGGTGCTGAACCTGCTGGACAACGCGTTCAAATCGGGAACCGACATAGTCAGGCTTACCGGAAAGGTATCTGAGCAGGCAGAGGAGCGTTATGTGATCCGAGTTGAAGATCATGGGCGCGGGATCCCGGAGGAACAGCTTTCACGCATCACCGAGGCGTTCTACATGGTCGATAAGGCCAGATCCAGGAAGGAACACGGCGCGGGTCTGGGACTGGCGCTTTGCCAGAAAATCGCAGAGCTGCACGGAACCTCGCTGCAGTACGAGAGTAAAGAGGGCAAGGGCACAACGGTGTCGTTTGCGCTGGCAAAGGAGGCGGACGAATGAAAAAGAAATCCCATGCCTCCAACAGGAGTTTTGACTCCCTCAGCAGCGCGGCCAAGCTGGGCCTCTTGATCGGTGGGATCACCTTAATCCTGCTTGGAGGGATATTGCTCCCCGATGGGCTGATCCGCCTGAAAGAGCGACAGCTGCGAAGTCAAAAAGGCGAGATCGGGATGGAAGCGGTCTCTCCATATGGAGAGGATTATCTTCGGGTCCGCCGCGAGGTAGAAAAAGCCATCGATAATCTCAGTCGTTACGTGAACGGTGAAGAGATCGGCGTGGAAGAGGTGTATCTGGAAGAAGCCGAAGCCGCGCCTTACCTTGAGGCGGCACGAAGTGTCTGGGAAACAGAAGGAATCGAAACGAAGGACCTGTCATCGTATCCGGTACTTCATCTTCAGGAGACTGACGGCGACGGCAGCTTTGTGATCGGAATCGAAGGCGAGATCGGTGCGATCATTCTTTCAGAGAGCGGCATCCCGGTCATGGGAGTCAGTTATGCGCCTTTCCTTCAGGATGAGACGTACCCTGAGGCGGAGTTTGAGGCTATCTGGAGCAAATTCCTCCCAATGATGGGGGACCGACTGATGACCGAGATGATCGAGCTTTCGCCGGAAGCGATTGACTATAGTCCGGAATACGAAGCGCTATATTCCGAAATGATTTGGAACCGCGGGGTCATCAGCATCCGCCAGGCACTGACGCTCGACGGATCCTTCCGGCTGACCATGATCCTTGGTGCGGAAGAGGGCTTTCTACCTCAAGGTTCAGATGCGGAAGAAGTTTGGACCGAGTACTACACGATCAGTTTTTTGCTGACGAAAGAGTAAAATTGACAACTTCGTGACAACTTTCAGAAAAGAACAAGAAACGCCTCCCTTATGATGGAATCAAACATCACGAGGGAGGCGTTTCTGCCATGTTACATCAAACAGAGAGAATTCAGGCACAGGACGAGAAAAAAAGAAAGACCCGTGCTGCAATCATCATCGGTATTGTCGGAGGCACGATCGCGGCGCTGATGCTCGCTGAGATCGCAAAAAGCCTGATCATGGGCGGTGCGAGGATCGTGTCCGCGGCGCAGGAGCGTACGCAAGGCAGGTCTGCGGAGGAGCTGATCCGCGGGTGGATCTCAGGAGGCCGCAAAACGGGAGCGGACTTCGATATTGAGACCTACACGAGCAATGTTGACATGGATGGCGATGGGATCGATGACCAGACCGACATCCTGCAAAACGCGAAGAAATGGGTGTCCTACAAGCCGCAGTATGTCAATGCCTACTACGACACCGGCTATCCGAACTGGTCCGACCATGAGGGCGTCTGCACGGATGTCGTCGGATACGCGCTGCTGAATTCGGGTTATGATCTGAAGGCCTTGGTCGAGGCCGATGTGAAGGCTCATCCGGAACGTTACTGGGACGCCGAAGACCCGAACATCGATTTCCGCCGCGTGAGCAACCTCTTGATCTATTTTCAGTACAACTCGATCAACCTGACAACGGACCTGAGCGAGACAAGCGAGTGGCAGGGCGGAGACATTGTCATCTTTGCGGAAGGCCATATCGGGATCGTTTCAGACCGCCGCAACGAGGACGGGAATCCCTATCTCATCCATCACGGCAGTGTGTGGCAGACCGAATATGAAGAGGATAAGCTGCACGATCGGGATGACATTGTCGGACATTTTCGGATCTCGTAATATAAGAAGTGCCGCCCGGAGCCGTGAAGCTGCCGAGCGGCACATATTGTTTAACCACGCACGCGTCCGATGATCCAGAAAACAAAGAATACAAGGACGTCGATCGCGACGATCGTAGAGCCGACGGGCGTGTCAAAGAGCATCGAGAAGAGGATGCCGAAGAGCGCGCCGAAAACGGAGATGAGCGCCGAAGCGATCGTCACGCTGCGGAAGCTCTTGAATACGCGCATCGCGGAGAGCGCGGGGAAGATCACAAGGGCGGAGATCAGGAGCGAACCGACAAGGTTCATCGCCAGGACGATGATAATGGCGATAATGACCGCGATCAGCAGGTTGTAAAGCTGTGCCTTGGTGCCGACCGCCTGCGCGAAGCTCTCGTCGAAGGTGACCGCGAAGATCTTGTTGTAGAACAAAACGAAAGCGGCCAAAACGATAACCGAAAGCGCCAGACAGATCCAGACATCCGACTGCTTCAGCGTCAGGATCGAGAAGGAACCGAAGAGCGTGGAGCAGACATCGCCGGAAATGTTGGAGGAGCTCGGGAACACGTTCATCAGAAGGTAGCCGAACGCCAGCGCCCCGACCGAGAGCATCGCGATCATCGCATCGCCCTTGATGATGGCCTTGCGGCCGCTCTTGAGAAGCAGGATCGCACTCAGGATCGTGATCGGCAGCACAATGAGCATGTTGTTGGACAGCTTCAGCACCGAGGCGATCGCTATCGCGCCGAACGCGACGTGAGAGAGGCCGTCACCGATGAAGGAAAAACGCTTCAACACAAGTGTTACGCCTAAAAGCGAGGCGCAGAGCGCGATAAGAACACCGACAATGAGCGCGTAGCGAGCGAAGGGATAACGCAGATAGAGCCCGATGGTTTCAAAAATGTTCATTTCAAGGCCTCCATCTGAATAAACTGCTGTCCGATCGCGCTCTGGCGGTATTCCTCGGTCGTGCCGAAGAAATAATTCTCGGAAATGTGAAGAATATGATCCGCGTAGGCAAGGGCGGAGGTGAGATCGTGGGAGACCATGATGACCGACAGCCCTGCTTTGTTGAGATCCGCAATGAGCTCATACAGGTCGGTCGTGGCTTTCGGGTCAAGGCCGGTCACCGGTTCATCGAGGAGCAGGATATTCTCAGTCGCGCAGAGGGCGCGCGCCAGAAGCACACGCTGCTGCTGACCGCCGGAAAGTTCGCGGTAGCAGCGCTTCGAGAGCGAAGCAATGCCCATGCGCTCGATTGCGTCTTTGGCACGCTGCTTGTCTTCCTTGTGGTAGAAGGGGTGGAACTGGGAAAACAGAGACGACAGGGCGGTTTTCTTTTTCGCTTCGTGCTCATGAGAATGGTCATGATCATGGTCATGTTCATGCTCATGCGTGTGGCCTGCGGCGCAGTGGGCCTGACAGCCGGAGAGCACGATCTCGAAGACCGAAGCGGGGAAGTCTCGCTGGATATCGGTCTGCTGCGGGAGATAGCCGATCGTGCCAGCGCTCATGCCGCAGCCGGTCTCGATCGTTCCATCGAGCGGCGGAGTGAGGCCGAGAAGGGTCTTGATCAGGGTCGATTTTCCGGAGCCGTTCTCGCCGACAACGGCAAGGTAATCGCCGGGACGGACCTCAAAGCTGAGATCCTTCAGCAGCGGCATGCGGTCGTAGCCGAGCGTTACGTTCGTTACGCGGAGCAGGAAATCTTTGGAATCGGTTTTGATAAAGGTCGTGGCAGCCATCGTTAATTCGAAGCCTCCTCTTGCTGGAGCGCACAGTCTTCGCACAGCCCGTAGAACACGGTGCGGTAGGGGTCAAGCTGGAAGTGGTGATGGGCTGAAAGATGCTTTTGCAGCATTTCGAGCTCGTCGCATTCCAGATGGATCAGTCTCCCGCAGCAGGTGCATTTGCAGTGGAAGCAGGAGGTGTGGTGCGCTTCAGGATCGACGTACTCAAAGCAGGCACAGCTGCCCTCGTCGATGATATATTTGTTGACAAGATGCTCTTCGATGAGCTTGTCAAGCTGGCGGTAGACGGTCGCGGTGCCGATCGGCTTGCCGCAGGATTTAAAGTAAGCGCAGATATCCGCCGCCGTCACATGTTCTCCGGCGCGGCCTTGCAGATAGCTGAGAAGCTCCTGACGCTGATGGGTATTGTAAACAGATTTCATGGGTCGTCCTTCTTCTGTTCTAAATCTAAGTTGTAATGTTGTAAAATGAGAAACGTTTTCAAATTATACCATAAAGCGGCCCGAAGTCAATGTAGGAAGAGCTTAATCTGAGAATAATTTTCAATTTACATGTCCGCGTCTCGGAAATATTTCACAAAAAAAGTCCATGGAGGAGCGAGAATTTCTCGTAGGCGGACATGTATGTTTTCGTTGCGGACATTGCCGTTCTGTGGTACAATCAGCGAAATTGTCACTCTCACGGGTTTTTGTGAAATACGAGTGAATGAAATGAGGTAACAGAGTGAGTCAAAAGACCAGTAAATCGGAGTACTACATTGTAGACAAGCGGGCGCTGCCGGAGGTGTACGCACAGGTCGTGGAGGCCAAAAAGCTCTTGGCTACGGGCAAGGCGGAGACGGTCCAGGAAGCGGTCGACATGACCGGGATCAGCCGCAGCTCGTTCTACAAATACAAGGACATGATCGAGCCCTTCACCGATATGACCCACCGCAAGACCGTGACGATCTACGCGCGCCTCGAGGATATCCCGGGCGTCCTGCCGCAGTTCCTTTCGGTCATTGAAAAGGCCGGTGTCAACATTCTGACGATCCATCAGTCGATCCCGATCAACTCCCTGGCCGATGTCACCTTGAGCCTTGAAATGTTTGATGAATCCTGGGACATTGACCGAATCGTCAGCGGCATGGAGTCGGTCAGCGGAGTCGAGAAGGTGCGGATCCTGGGTCGCGAATAAGCTGACCCGCGCTAGGAGTTTTGGCTTTGCCAAAACTCGGACGGCGGTTGTTCTTTTGGAGGTTTTTATGGATATTGCGATTATGGGCTATGGTACGGTTGGTTCGGGGACGGTGAATGTCCTGACGAAAAACCGTGTGGATATTACGGAGGATTGCGGGGAGGTCATCCGCATCAAGGCGATCCTGGATCTGAGGGATTTCCCCGGAGACCCTTACGAAGACCGAATCGTGCATGATTTCGAGCAGATTCTGAATGACCCGACGATTCAGATCGTAGCAGAGACGATGGGCGGACTTCACCCGGCGTTCGAGTATGTTTCGCAGCTTCTCGCAGCCGGCAAGAGCGTTGTGACCTCGAACAAGGACATGGTCGCGGCCTACGGGGAAGAGCTGCTTCAGATCGCGGCGGAGCATGAGTGCGACTTCTTCTATGAGGCGAGTGTCGGCGGTGGCATCCCGGTCATCCGCATGATCAACGAGTGCATGATCCAGGAGCGCGTCGAGGAGATCACGGCGATTCTGAACGGTACGACCAACTACATCCTGACCGAGATGGAAGAGGAAGGCGTTTCATTCGAGGAGGCACTCGAGGACGCGCAGGAGCTCGGCTACGCGGAGAAGAATCCGGAAAACGACGTGGAGGGCATGGATCCCGCGCGCAAGCTGGCGATCCTTTCCACGCACGCGTACTGCATCGATGTCAATTGGGAACAGATCGAACGCCGCGGCATTACGAACATTACCGTCGAAGACATCAAGATCGCAAAGGCGATCGACCATCATATCAAGCTCATCGCGCGCAGCCGTTACAAGCACAAGCGTCTCTTCGCGGACGTCGAGCCGATGCTGCTGCCGGAGGATCATATCCTCTCACGCGTTGAGGACGCCTACAACGGGATCATGATCAAGGGCAACATGCTCGATGATAT
>JAEEGL014288574.1_pt1 | contig 11901 bp, 13 predicted proteins | sample 9134231 | NCBI WGS metagenome assembly JAEEGL01 (sample SAMN16246548, study PRJNA631951) | gut metagenome | biome: gut microbiome; feature: rumen; material: fiber-attached | host: Bos | place: Iran: Karaj | collected 2018-10 | reverse complement strand
TTCTTTTTACTCGAACGGCCGCTTGATTCCCATCAGGACCTCGTGCGGCGGACCGAGCAACTTGTATCCTTCTGTCACTGCGCCAGGCCAAGACTCTATGACGTAGCCGTTACCGAGATAGATCGCGACGTGATTGACCAGCTTCGACATTTCCTGTTTTTTGTAGAATACAAGATCGCCGCGTTTGATGTCCTGCAGCTCGACGTACGGCATCTCAACGTCAGTCCAGATCGTGCGCGAATCATATTCCGTATAGAGATGGTGCTTCGGCGAAGCCGGATACGGATCGTAACCCGCGGCGTAGAGCGCCTGCATGACCAGGCCGCTGCAGTCGACGCCCGTCGTCCCGGGAGCAACGGATTGGAACCCGACGTAAGGATCGCCCAAATATTCACGGGCGGCGGCAATCATGGCCTCGATGCGTTCCTCGCTCGTATTATACCGGTTGGCAAGCATCGGATGCACATAGAGCCCGTCCTGTGGCTCCTTTGTCTCCATCGGAGGCGCCTGCTCGCGGATCTCATCGAGACGGCCGGTGCTGTCGAAATGATAGGCACGTCCGCTGTAAATGACCCAGTCATCCGTAACGAAGACCCCCTCATACACATAGCGCATGCCGTCAGCATCCATCCGAAATGCAATCGGGAACTCCGGCATGACCTGCGCACCTTTCAGCAGAGTCTCCGCCTGCGTCCTGCCAATCGCCATTTCCGGACAAAAGGCACCGCCTATGGCTGGTACGAGCCCAAAGTCCTCCGCCCAGCGAAACGCACGGCGGTAGTAAGCATCGTCCGACACATCCGAATAACTGCTGGGACCATAGCAAACGGGACTGCCCCATGCTTTCCAGAGCAGGTAGACAAAATAACTCTTCGTGCAGGCGGCATCAGCATAAAGCCGCTCCGCCGCCGGCAAGACCTCCTTTTCGCGACCCCAGAGCACGGCCTTAAAACAAGGAGCCTCCACAGGAACATCGCTGTAGACAGGCTCGCTTCCAAGCGGTTCCGGGCTTCCGAGGGTCTGCCAGATAAGCGTGACGGCTTCTGCGCGGCTGATCCCGGCGAAAACCCCATCTGCAGCAGACACTGAAAGCGCGGCGCCAAATAAAAGCGCCGCGCAAAGTACCATTATTATAAAGAACCTGACCGTCTTTCCCATGTTGTCCATCTTATCATTTAAATGTACTGACGATTTCCGTTATATCGTATCACCAATCTCCATTGTCAATTGAATCGTCGTGGGCAAGGACATGCTCCCGCTTAAGTGAGCGGGCATCGCAGTCCCTATCATGCGAAGCGCCAAGATCCAGAAAATCCCCGCGCATACGGATGCGTCGCTCTTCACGGAGCTGTCTGGCGAGCCAGTCGTTTTTCCGGTCTTCCATAAGCACTGAGTCCATGTTGCGGATGGAAGAGGCTTTTTCCGTACTGCCGGTAGCAGCTTTGGCGACCTCTCGCGCCTGTCTGGACGGTTTGGTCTTAGCACTGCTGCGCGACGCGGACGATAGTTCGTCCGAATATTTGCCGGATGCTGCAGGCTTACCTGCGGGAGGGACCTTCAGCGGCGGTATAGGCGCCTGCTGCGGTGGTCTGGTCTGGCTCGCTCCCATCTGTCTGCGCGCTTCCTTCCCCGCCTTCATGGCATAGTTGATAACGACGATGACGATGATGAGCGGCAGTAATGCTGCCACTTCTCCAAATAAACTTACCATGGTTTACCTGTCTTCACTTCCGCTCTTGGCAGCGGCTCCGACAGCGGCAAGCGTCCCAGCCAGATCCGCGATGTTGGACGGCACGATGAGCTTGGTCGCCTGACCATCAGCCATCTTTTCGGCGGTCTCGAAGGATTTGAGCTTGAGATAACCCTCGCCCGGCGCAGCCTCGTTGATGAGACGGATAGCTTCAGCCTTCGCCTTCTGTACTGCGAGCAGTGCCTCAGCTTCACCTTCAGCCTCCCTGATACGCTGCTGCTTGACAGCCTCAGCACGCAGGATGGCGGCTTCCTTTTCACCTTCCGCCATGGTGATAGCGGATTGCTTCTTACCTTCAGCTGTGAGGATGGCTTCTCTCTTTTCACGTTCCGCTTTCATCTGCTTTTCCATCGCATCCTGGATGCTGCGCGGCGGTTCGATATTCTTGACCTCGACGCGGGACACCTTGATGCCCCACTTGTCCGTGGCATCGTCCAGAATGCTAGTGATGCGGCCGTTGATTTCATCACGCGAGGTAAGCGTCTCATCCAGCGTCATGGAACCGATGATATTACGAAGCGTGGTGGCAGACAGGTTCTCGATAGCAGCGATAGGCCTCTCAACGCCGTAGCAGAAAAGCTTCGGATCGAAAATGTAGAAGAAGACGACGGAGTCTACCATCATGGTGACGTTATCCTTGGTTATAACGGGCTGCGGCTCAAAGTCCGCGACCTGCTCCTTGAGGGAAACCTTCTTGGCCACACGGTAGATGATTGGGACCTTGAAGTGCAACCCGGCATTCCAGGTCTCTCTGTACTTACCAAGAGCCTCAACGATCCAGGCGCTCGCCTGCGGCACAATGCAGATGCAGCGTACTGCAGCGATAACAAGGAACAGGATAATGAGGACTGTAAAAACGATACTCGGAATCATGTGTATGCCTCCAATACCTTAAACTTTTGAGATGTGGATAAAGATATTGTATCACATTCCCGGTAGATAGTAAAAACCATTATGCCGCATTCCAGCAGGCGAGCAGGCGCCCACGATCCTCTGAGCACCTGCGGCTTATGACAGCTCGCCCTCCAGGATTTCCTCGCTGCCCCGCGACAGTTCTTCATGAACTGCGTTTAACGTTCATTCACCTTCTCCTCAGCGCTCACCGGCCGCGGACATGTCATGCCACGGCGCTCCAGCCAGTTCCAGAAACGCTGAACCTCGTCTGCAAACATACTGTTGTTATAGGCATGTCCTTCTTTTTCGACATCCTCGAGCCGTGCGAATGCCATATCTGCAATCGTCATCGGAATCCCGAAAAAGGCCTCTGCGATACTTCCCGCCATGGCAGCAATCGTGTCGGAGTCACCGCCGATTGAGATGGCCTTAATGATGACGTCCTCAAAACTATCGCCCTCCAGGAAGGCCTCAATCGCCTGCGGGCAGGATCCGCGGCAGCTGACGTGGAAACTGTAGCTGTCTCTGATCTCATCCAGCGTGAAGTCAAGCTTGTAGAAGTTCCTGTTGATATAGTCGCGGATCTCATCTTTGGAATGCGCGGTCCGGGCGAGGAAGATAGCCGCCGCGACCGCCTGCGCTCCTAGAATGGCCTCCGGGTGATTATGGGTGACTTCTGCACTGAGCTTCGCATACCGAAGCGTCTCCTCCAGCGTGTCGAACATCCAGCCGACCGGAGCGACACGCATGGCCGAGCCGTTCCCCCAGCTGTCATACGGCTCGCGGCTTCCTGTCGCGAGCCACTTCTTGAATCTCCTTCCGTAACCGGCGTGTGGCCAGACCGACCCATAATAGTGCAATGAATCGATGAGGACCTCCCGGAAGTCCTTCGGATCATATCCATACGCATCCATCAAAGCTCTTGCCACAGCGACTGTCATGATCGAATCATCCGTAGGATGGCTCCCATAACCGAACATGATGATGTCGCCGACGTTCTTGTTGTTATGCCACTCATACTTGCATCCGCACATATCTCCTATTATTGCTCCAAACATATTCTTACCTCCTTCTTATCATCAGCCTGTATAAACCGCGCGTTCGCCGCGAAACGCGCTGATCTTTCCGCCCACGAAACTACCGCGGATTCGCCCTTCTTCACCATCCGAGTACATCTGCGAACCTGTCGCAGAGCGTCCTGATCATATCTGATGCCAGCAACGTCTCATACCAGGAAGCGGGGATCTCGTCCTGTCCGTAATACAGGCCGGCAAAGCCCCCTGCGACCTCCGCCACCGTGTCTGCGTCATGACCCAGATTGATTGCCCGAATGATACAGTCCTTATAACTGTCTGTGCCGAGAAAACACCATACCGCAGCCTCGATCGTGTGAAGCACATAACCGCTGCTCTTGATCTCCGCCCTTGGCGCTTTTGCAAAGTCCCCGTCAAAGATGCGGCTGAAATATGGCAGCTCTGCGGCCAGCTCCGGAATCGCTTCATATACCTTGCGTGCCCTCGCAAAGCCCTTCAGCAAAGCCTCCGATTTGACGTCTTCTGAAGGAGCCGCCCCGCAGTTTCTCTTTACATCCAGCAGTTCCTCGCACGCCGCCAAGTAAAGGCCGCTCGCGACAAGGCATCGTGGATGTGCATGAGTAAGCGCCGTAAGCATATGGATCACTTTACGCGATTTTTCATGTTCGATCACGCCTGGCCCGTTCTTCGCAAGGCACCAGAACAGTGCCGGCATGATCCTCATGAGCCCGCCGTTACCACAAGCACTTTCTGAATTCATGCCACAGTTGAGTGCGCCATGCCCGTAACGGTATTTATCTATAGCGCTGCCGCATGTGACCCCGATGTCGAATACCTCACCGGTCGCGGTGTAATCCGCTGCCAGATACCAGCTGGTGAAGTTCTGCATGATCCTGTCATAATCCGGCGCCTCTCCACTTTCTGAGAGCGCATCGAGCGTCGCCAGCGTCATGCTGGTGTCGTCAGACCAGGTCCCCGCCGGCTGATGATGTGAGCCCCAGCCGATCATCTCCGTCACAGGCACATAGCATTCATCCCTCTCAGGACTGGTGAATTCGAGCGGTACGCCTGCCGCGTCTCCGATTGCCTGTCCGAAAAAAGCATCATAAATCTTTTGTCTCATATCCATAGTATCGACCTCCTTTTCGATTGCCCGGAAAAAACGTCCTATATATATTATATGGGCAGAAGCACGTTTTGGGTTTCCTTCCGGGAAACACGGCCCCCTGCTAGAACATCTCAACCCCATGAAAAAAGGGCCGCAGATTCATCACGACCCCATTGTATGATATTTTTTACCGAGCATTGTTTCGCGCCAGTTGGCACCGCTCTTTCCTTCTTTATTCTTCAAGGATACTGGGAAGACCTAAATTCTCCAGCTTAAGATCCAGGTCAATCACGTCGTAACGCTGATTGTTCTTGATGAACCACGCCATCACGATGTCGGAAGGATCGTTGCTGAAGGCATATCCCGCACTGGCAAGCAGCTCTACAGCTTCGTTGAAACTGAGCTGCATGGCCATCGCCAGTTTGATGATCGTCGTTTTGGATGGAGTTTTGGTTCCACCGTTCTTGATTTTGCTGAAGCTTGCACGGGTGAGATATGCTTTGTTGTAGAGCTCGGAATCCTGTCGGTAGCCCCGCTCTTCCATCAGCCGCTTCAACATGGTCCGGAAGTCCTCCCCCGGTTTTGCAAGAAGCGTCTTGAGCTTAGGGCTTTTCTGCAGATCGACCTTTTCTGGGGGGACGTACATCTTCTCGATGTAATCGTCAAGGTCTCCGAACAGTTCTTCGGATTCGCGCTTGATCTCCGAGTCGTGCAGAACCAGCCAGACTTCCATCTCATGAAAGATGTCGAAGAAGTCCCGGATGCTCCTGACCGCCGACTCCAGCGCGATTCGTGCCGGACAACCCATGCTCCCGGCGCAGAGCAGCGGAAACGCAACGGATTTGCACCCAAGCTTCTCGGCTTGCTCCAAAGAGCTCCGATAACAGCTCCGTATGACCGCAGCCTCGCCGTATACCCCGCCCTTCCACACCGGAACGACCGTATGGATGACATATTGACAGTGCAGAAGATAGGCATTGGTATAGACCGCTTCCCCGGGATAGCAGGTGCCGGCAAGCGCCTCGCATTCCTCCTCGAACTTCTGCCCGCCAATCTTATGGATCAACTGGTCGACTCCGGAATAGCCGATCAGTTCCATGTTCGTTGAATTGACAACCGCGTCAACGTCAATCGACAAAATATCGCCTTTGATGATATGAAGACCCATGACACACCTATTTTCTCTTAATTACAGTGAATATAGAGGAAAGCTTTTTACATAGCGCCATTACCTGGAAACGGCGCTTTCACGGAAATGGACGCAAGCCAGCCGCCTTGTAAAACTAATCGTCTTCTTCAGTGTCCGCATCGTCCTTTTCCCCCTCAAACCAAGATCCGTTATTCATGACTTGGTCGAAGAGAAACAATTCTTCCAGGGGATCGAAGCCGCACATAGTATCGTCTCCCTGCGACGCACTACTGTGCCGCATACTGATCCATCACTGCCTTGAGCGAGGATTTGATGGACGAATAGTCCTGCCGGGGGTCGGCTTCATATAGTTTGGTAATACCGTCAAATACCGTCGGAACGTAATAATAATCGTAACGGTCTGCAATCTCCGGGTGGACACTCTCTTCCACCCAGTCGAACGAGATGGCGCGGTACTTCGGATTCTCGTCGCAGAGTTCTTTGATGGCCTTGTCCGCACTGATACAGTAAGGACAGGTCTTAAGATAAAAAAGTGTCAGTGTTTTCATGCATTCTCCTTCCCGTATGCGATAAAGGCTGGCTATCGATCTTTCCTCTACATAGCCGCCTCCACCGCCGCCACGATCTGCGCAGCGTCGAGCGGGGCAGTGCGGCCCTGCCAGCTGCGATGTCTGTGGTTGATTCCGTTGAGCAGCTTGATTGCGACCGCATGTCGGCTCCAATCACGCAGGTTGGCGTTGTAATCGTCTATCAGGATGTCACTAGGCCGGATGCCACCGGGCACCGAAGCGGCTTTGCTCTGGCCGCAGAAGAGAAACTGGCTGTGAACCCGGCTGCGGCATTCGCTGCTTAGCTGACGGCTGAGCCACTGTTTCTTTTCTTCCAGTGCCGTCCTATTCTCCTCGATAACCGCAGAAAGGGTATAGACCTCAAAGCGCGGATCGAGCGCCAGGCGCTCCAGTGCCTGTACGGCCTCTGTTTGCGGGGCCAGCTCACTGAAATAACCCGGCCTAAGCAGCTCCTCATAAGGAACGTCCTTGTATTCGGCGAGCACGCCGTCCATGTCGAAAAAAACCCTCGTCATAAGATCATCCTCCCTCCGAGACTATTATTCCAGAGGGAGGATGCAAAAATCTGTACAGACGAGTCGATCCTGAACGCTAGTGGCTTAGAACGGCGAGCTGGTAGACCAGACGCACATGGCGCCGCCGTAGCCCAGAATCTCCGGACGGGTCTGTTTGCCGTCGCAGACGTCGAGCAGGTACTCGATGCAGCGGTCGCCGAGTTCGGTCGGGCTGATACCCTCCGTGATGATGGCTCCGGCGTTGATGTCCATGTCACCCTCGTCACCGCCTACGTTATAGTAGGTGGTGCTGTTGGAACAGATCTTGATTACAGGCGCAGTGGGATAGCCAAGCGGATTACCGCGTCCGGTGCTGAACATGAAAAGCTGTGCGCCGCAGGCGAAGTGACCGGTGACGTTATCGGTATCGTAACCCGGACCATCCATGATGACAAGGCCGTGTCTGTCGCCTATCCTCTCGGAGTAGTCGATGACGTCCATAACGGTGGAAGTGCCGCCCTTATAGACACAGCCGAGTGCTTTCTCCTGAATGGTGGTAAGGCCGCCCTCCATGTTGCCTCGTGCCAGTGTACGGCTGGTATTTTCACCGAGCAGCATCCTGGTACGCTCCTCCCATTCGTAGATGAGGTCGTAGATCTTCTTGGCGACCTCCGGGGTGGCCGCTCTGCGTGCCAGTATATCCTCGGTGCCGAAGAGCTCAGGGATCTCTGAAAGGATTGAAACTCCGCCGTTGGCGACGATCCAGTCGGAAACATAGCCGATAGCCGGATTGGCCGTTACCCCCGACAGTGCATCGGAGCCGCCACACTCGGTCGCGAAGACGATCTTGCTGATAGGCGCTTCCTCACGGACACACTTCTGGGAATCCTCTACGAATTTCTGCGCCATCTTGACGCAGTTCTCGATGACCTTGGCACCGCCACCGTCCTGCTGGACGATCTGCGCATAGCAGGGCTTACCACCGCTCTCCTTCTCAATGCGAGCTGCAATAGCCTTTGCGTCGTCGGTCTCGCAACCTACACCGACAAGGATAGATCCATAGATGTTAGGGTTGCAGCAGACGCCCACAAGGGTCTCTCTCCAGCGGACGAATTCGCCCGGCGTGGAGCAGCCGTCAGTATGGATCATGGGGATGACGCCGGGAACGCGGTTGGCAATCGTCATGACGATGCCGTTGGCGCAGCTGGTGTTGGCTACGGCGATGACATAGTTACGAATACCTACCTGTCCGTCCGGACGATAATATCCTTTGAATGTTGTTCTGTGTTCCATATAATGACCTCTTTCGTTGTCTGGGATGATAGCTGTAAGGAAAAGGTTACTTCATTAATTTCTCAGAGTCGCAGTTATGATCGTGGACATGCGTACCGGCAGGAATATCCTTTGTAGCATAGCCCATGATCTCGCCGTATTTGATGACATACTCGCCATCCTTGATATCGCAGACCGCCATCTTATGCGGCATTTTGATATCGTTAAGAGCCTTGACAATAAGCCCTTCGCCGAAGTCGACCTCATCCCCGGCTACCACATCCTGAATGACAACACCCACATTGTCCTTGGGATTGATCCTGATTCCTTTTTTCATAAGCATGATCCTTTCTGTCCAGTATAAACGAGCCGAAAACCCCGTTTCACAACCTATGGAGCGTGTTCATCATTGAAACGGGAGTTATTTCGGTAAGGGGTTAGATTTGCGCTGTTTATTCCAGTGCGTATATAAAATATACAACGTGGTTTCTGCAGGGTCAACAGTTTAACGACCTGTGTTCAAAGATGAAACAGGCGCCGTCCTGAAAAGGGCGGCGCCGTAAGGCTTTTGTGTCAATATGCCGGACAACCGGCCCCGTGGCAGGGCATCAAGGCATCTCCGGATCGTACGGTTTTTTTCCAGCTTCGCTGAAATGTCTGCTTTTATCGGCCTCAGCCATTTCCGTCAATCTGCGGTTATAGCGCACTGCCAAGATCATTTTAACGACGGCTATGACTGAGCATAGCAGAAATGCCAAAACCGCAAGCGGCACACTGAAGATTGCGGAATAGCCACTGGGATGTCCGTGGATATCCGGATTTTCGGCGAGCGTCTGCGCTGCCTGGTTCCCCTCCATGACAAAGCCTGCCGCAGGTATTGCCACTAGCAGCGCAAGTCCCAGCACGATCAGCAACAGCCATCTAACGGGATGCTTTCTTTTCATGGATCTTTAAGTCCTTATCTGTCTTGGATATTGCGCGGGAACTCCCTGGGGTTGAACCACGGGAAGTTGGCCGGCATATCGGTAGCGGGATTGGTCTTCCAGTCAGGGTCTCTCTTCTCAAGGAAGGCTTGGGCGCCCTCTTCGGCGTCTGGTGAGCTGGCTACGAAGTGATAGCAGACGGACTCAAGCTTATGGGCGGTCATGATGTCACGGGCATCCTGCACCTGATACATCATCTGGCGGCACATTGCAATGGACATGGGTGAGCAATTGACGTAGATTTCCTTGGCTACCTCGACAGCTCTGGCATAGACCTGATCGGCGGGTACCACCTCAGTGACCAGACCGATGCGCAACGCTTCCTGAGCGTTGATGATGCGGCCGGTGATGGCAAGCTCGACAGCCTTGGACATACCGACAATCTTGGGAAGGAACCAAGAGGAGCAGGCGTCGCAGACAAAGCCGCGCTTGGCGAAAACAAAACCCATCTTGGCATTCTCGGAACAGATTCGGATATCCATCGGCAGCGTCATGGAAATACCGACGCCGACCGCAGATCCATTAATGGCCGCGATGACCGGTTTCTTCATCTGATATAGACGCAGGGCGTTCATACCACCGGTGTCACGGGCCTCGTAGATGCTGTAATCCGTGAGGTAGGAGAAGGGATTGTCGCTGTAGTTGAGGTCGAAGCCGGCACAAAAGACAGGCTTCTTCGTGCCCTCGCCACCGGTAAAGATGACTACGCGAACTTCGGGATCATTGTCGGCCTCATCGAGCGCGGCATTGATTTCGTCGCACATGAGCGGCGTATAGGAGTTCATGGCCTCCGGGCGGTGCAGCTTGATTGTCGCGATATGGTCGGAGACCTCGTACAGGATCTGTTCGTATGCCATGTCTTTATCCTTTCTTCGTTAATGATGTGTATCTACACTTTCTTGTAATGCTATCATAAATGCCCATCGTTTGCAATCTCTCCAGCGCCTTGCTGATTTAAGGATTGCAATGGTGCCTAAGCTCGGGTAAAATAAAGCGAAGCCATTCATGATAATTTTTTAACAAATCAAGTATAGAACACTTCTACCGCGTTTGCAAGCGGTTGAGTTCAAAAACTGCAGAGGTTCCCTATGAATGATTGGAGAGAAGAATACAAAAGCAAACTGACCACAGCAGAATACGTCGCAGCGCAGGTTAAGAGCGGTGAGCATGTTTACATCGGACAGACCTCGAGCATCGCCTATGCGCTGGCAGAGGCACTCATGGATCGAGAGGAAGAACTGGAAGACGTGACCATCCTGTCCGCAAACGTTGTAAAACCGCTGAAGGCCCACCTTCCTGGGCACAGCAGAGCGTTCAAGACCAGTACGTATTACCGCGGCATCTCCGAGCGCATGGTGGATGACCCTGCCAGCTTCACCTACTATTCCTGCGACATTCTCGATCAGGAGAACTGGGTCAAATACATCGCCAAGCCAGATTGGTGCTTTTTTGAGGTGTCTCCTCCCGACAGCGAGGGTTACATGTCCTACGGAACGGGCGGCACCACGCATCACGACACGGTACGCCGCTACGGCCGGCATATCGCACTGCAGGTCAACCGGAACGAGCCGTATGTGTACGGTCAGGAGAACAAGATCCACGTCTCACAGGCCGAATATATCGTCGAAGCGGATACGCCGCTTAACACAGTAGCAGAGCCGGAGGCGAATGAAGCCGCCCGTGCAATCTCCTCTTACATCCTAGATCAGGTACCGGATGGAGCCGCTCTGCAGATCGGCATCGGTGCCGTTTCGGGGGCAGTAGGACTTGGGCTGATGGAAAAGAACGACCTCGGCATTCATTCCGAAATGTTTACAGATTCGATGATGAAGCTCATCAAAAACGGCAACGTCACCAATATGAAGAAGAACTTCCTCCGCGGCAAGAGCGCTGTGGTCTTCTGCCTCGGCACCCGTGAACTCTACGATTTCTGTGACCACAACGAGAGCCTGTATTTCGCACCGTATAACTATATCAACGATCTTCAGCACATCGCGGCAAACGACAACGCGGTTTCGATCAATTCCGCCCTCTCGGTAGACCTGCTCGGACAGGTCTCGGCAGAATCCATCGGATTCAGACAGTACAGCGGCACGGGCGGTCAGGTCAACTTTGTCAAGGGTGCGCAGATGTCGAAGGGCGGCAAGTCCTTCATCGCGATCAATTCCAGCTTCACAGACAAAAGCGGCAAGCTGCGCAGTAAGATCTGCCTCAGCTTCCCGCCGGGAACAGCCGTCACGACGCCGCGCAATGAGGTGCAGTATATCGTGACTGAATATGGCTGTGTGAATATGAAGATGCTCTCGCGCGCAGACCGTGCCCTCGCACTCATCGGACTGGCGCATCCGGACTTCCGTGATGAGCTGAAGGACCAGGCCAGAGAAGTAGGATTGATCCCATAGAGCAGTGCGGCTGTGGCTGACTATTCGGCCGCAGTCGTTAATCATGCGCTACACGGAGTTAACGAGCGCTATTCGTTTTCGGATGCTTTCTGCTGCCTTTTTTCTTTGATCGTTTCGACTGCATCGAGGCCTTTGTTGCGTACCCAGATGAGGATACCGATCGCGACCATCAGGGCGTTGCGACCGTCAAAGAACCAGACGTAGAGCGGCGTATAAAGGCCCATCCTGTGTTTGACGACCTTGCT
>JAEEGL014019432.1_pt1 | contig 11901 bp, 8 predicted proteins | sample 9134231 | NCBI WGS metagenome assembly JAEEGL01 (sample SAMN16246548, study PRJNA631951) | gut metagenome | biome: gut microbiome; feature: rumen; material: fiber-attached | host: Bos | place: Iran: Karaj | collected 2018-10 | reverse complement strand
CGTGCCAAACCTGCATAATGTTCCACATTAAAGAAAGGGGGGTCGCGAAGCCTCAATTCTTTAATGGTGTAAGAAGAAATGTTATCTTCTTATATATGAGGTTTTTAGGCTTTGTGAACGGAGTTTTTTGTTTTTGTAGTTACAACCAAAATGAAAAAAAGCGCTTATGAGGGGCTGAAAACTTTACCTATGGGAAAAAGTGTTCGTTTTGCCTATTTGATAGGTAAAAGTGGCGTTCAGCCCCCAAAACAGAAAAAATGTCGCAATTCGTAATATATGAAAAAAAGAACACATAACACGAATAAAAGAACAAAAATATTTTGTAATGTGAGTAAGTCATTGTATTTTTGTACCAGTTAAAAACGGACTGCATAGGCAGTCCAAATAATTAATTAAATATAAAAAATTATGTTGAATTTTATTTTAAGCGCCGATAAGCGCGCTGAGCTTATCAATGACATGAAAGAGTGGTGGGAATCTCACCGCGTTTATACAAAAGATGGTGAGATTGAGGACCATGTTGCAGAAATTGATGATGACCCCAATTCTCCTTTTGACCTTTACCTTTGGGAAACAGATGGTTATGGAGAAGAATTCTACGTTAGGATTTTACCTGCCGAAGTTTACGAAGGATACGGAAAAGCGTACGATGAAGCATGGGAGGAGGAGTGCAAACTTATTATGAACGCAAGTTATGACGATAACATCATCCCAGTGCACGCACTTTGGAGAGAAGTGGACGGAGAGATATGGTGGGCCTATCGCAGAAAAGATAGTCATGGTTGGGGTAGATTGATAGACCCATACGGCCTCAAAAAAAGTTGGGGCATAGGGCTCGACAAGGAGAAATTTTACGACGTATATTGTTTTAAATAATGAGTAGATTTGATTATTTCAGGAACGGGGTAAAGGAACCCCAAGGGGCTGAGCTGTGTACGCCCGCATTGTTCAACGAGATGCTGGACAACGCTAAGACAGAGCAGATTAGAGAGGGATTGGCCGTTCTGAAGAACAGGCTTAACGAGGGTAAGATTCTGCTTACCGAATATGAGAACAGGGCAAAAGCACTGAAGATGCAACTACCCTGCATCACCCCAAATGCATCTTTTTCGGATGGTTACCGACACAAGGAGTCTGCAATCCCCAGTGACAAATTGTTTGTGGATGTTGACCATATACCCTTTCCCATAAGGCCTTGGTATGAAGGGGTGGTAGCTGGACGTGAAGCCGAGTTGGATGTCGTTTTCTCGGCCCTCAGCATACGGGAAGAGGGGTTGCACTTCATTAAGAGGCGTAATCCCAAATTAAGCCGAGAGGCGGATGCCATGAGTTTTTGTGCTGTATTGGGCATTGCAGATTATCTGGACAAGGGCACTTTCAACATTGACCGTTGTATGTATGCCTCTACGAGGAGCCAGGTGCTATATTTCGATGAAAACGAACTCTTTAGCGAGGAAGATTACCAGGAAGAAGAGTTGGAGGACAAGCGGATATCCGTGTCCTCGTCCTCCACTGTATCTGAGAATAACAGCAACAGCGGTTTCTATGGTGAAATAGTGAAGCGTTGGTGGGAAAAGAATGGTGGAGAACCAATGTCGAATGTCCCCAATGAGAGGCATAACCGATTGGTGTCTCTGGCAGCACAATTGCGTAATGTAATTCCCGATTACGGATTGGACGAGGGCGAGTATGAACAAATCATTGACTGGGCAGCATCGTTGCCAGAGGGTGAGATCTCGAATGAGATGAAGGACATCATCCGTGAAATCAAGTCGGAACAAGTGGTTGACAACCAAAGCAATAAGCCGGTCTATGAGTCATTGCTTACGGAATTAATCGACCACATGCCTGTGGGATTCCGTGAGTCGCTCTATGGACAGCCCCGATATCTCTGGCTTCCAATTATTTCCGCTCTGGGGCCTGTTTTTGGCACTTTTGCCGATCAGGTTAGCTTTCTCTACGATAATGGCAGACCCCAGTATTTGATGCTGATGACGTTGATTATTGGTCATCCGGGCAGTGGTAAGGGAGCTGTTTGGGAAGTTGCAAACCGATTCATCGAAATCTTGTTTGACGAGGGAAGCCAGGCTCGCGAGGCGGATCTGGAATGGAGAAATAGTGATGATTCTGTCAGACCTGTCCAACCCCGTCAGTTGATAGGGTCTAACTGCACGGGGGCAGCGATGATAAACCTGCATAATTGTAGCCAGGGTCATACATTGCTTCAGGCCGATGAAGAACTGGATGCAGCTAAGAAATATCAAGAGTGGTGCCAGAATGATGACATTTACAGAAAATCCTTCGATAGAGGCATGGCAAGTGTGGAACGCAGTACAAAGGAAGCTGTAAGTGGTATGGTCAGGGCTCAGGTCAATTGGTTGTTTTGTTGCACTCCCAATCAGCCTGCAAGGTTATTCGACTTTGGAAATAGCGAGAACGGATTGTTCCAAAGAGTGCTTCCGGCCGTGCTTCCAGATAGAAGAATGGAACCATGGGAAAAGAAAAAGAGATTTACCCCAGAGGAATGCCAAATGATAAGTCAAGGTACACAAGAGGCCATCAGAAGACTGCGGGCTTGCCAAGGTTACTTCTTGTTTGACAAACTAATTGATGCCTGTGAAAATTGGCCTGAAAAGAAAAGGCAGGAACTCATAAAGGGTAATGATACGATTATGGGCTTGATTGCCCGCCCAACACAGATACTCATGCGCTATGCCATGCTCTGGTGGATACTTTCAGGAGAAGAAGAACCCAGCGAAGATGCCATAAAGTTTGGTATTATGATGGCAGAGTATATGATTGCAGGTCAGGTTGCGCTGCTACAAGCAAACATAGCAAAGCAGGCTAAAACCCCATTGCCTCAACTCAACTCCAATCCGCATAACCTCTATGACCAACTTCCACAGGAGTTCGGCATGGATGAACTAAATGCCCTGTCTCCAGGAACGAAGACAGAAAGCGTGAGTCGGAGACTAAGAAGATGGGTGCAGGAACGTTGGATAAAACCCTTGGGGAACCAACGATGGTGTAAAGTCATTGCTTAATACAATACCGAAATAGGACGGACACGAATGTCCGTCCTATCTTCTTTTTCACCTTTTTTGCATTATCTTACTTCAGCCAGCGGTCGAGCCAGTTGAAGTAGGTGCGCTGCCAGAGGATGCCGTTCTGGGGATGGAGCACCCAGTGGTTCTCATCGGGGAAGATGAGCAGCTGGGCCTCGATGCCACGCATACGTGCTGCGTTGAAGGCAGACATACCTTGCGTGTAGTTGATGCGGTAGTCCTTCTCGCCGTGGATGCAGAGAATGGGGGTGTCCCACTTATCCACGAAGCGGTGGGGAGAGTTGTCGTAGGTCTTGGCAGCACGAGCGGTGCGGTCTTTGTTCCAATAAGCATCGTCGTACTCCCAGTTGCTGAACCAGTTCTCCTCGGTCTCGGTGTACATCGCCTCGAGGTTGAAGGCTCCGTCATGGGCAATGAAGCACTTGAAGCGGCCTTCGTGGTGGCCAGCAAGGTAATAGACGCTGAAACCACCAAAGGAGGCTCCTACTGCACCCAGACGGTCCTTATCCACATAGGGAAGGTTCTGACAAGCATCGTCGATGGCAGCAAGGTAGTCCTGCATGCACTGACCTGTCCAGTCACCCGAGATTTCTTCTTGCCAAGCCAAGCCGAAGCCGGGAAGACCATGACGGTTGGGGGCGATGACTACGTAGCCTTGTGCTGCCATAATCATGAAGTTCCAACGATACGACCAGAACTGAGAGACGGGGCTCTGTGGGCCTCCCTCGCAAAAGAGCAGCGTGGGGTATATCTTCGTGGGATCGAAGTGTGGGGGCTTCACAATCCAGTAGTGCATGTCCTCGCCTGTGGTTGTCTTTATCCATCGGGCTTCACTCGAGCCAGCTGCAATTTGATTGAGGATGTGGTCGTTCTCGTGGGTGATCTGGGTAAGGCCCTCTATGGTATCTTCGTCTTTTCTTACTGAGGCAAGATAGAGGTCGGCAGGATGCATGTAGTTGTGGCGCTCAAGTAACAATGCTTCCTGACCAGGCACAGGTTGAATGGCTCCAAAGTCGGCCTGGAAGTTAGTGAGTTGCTTCACATTACCCTCAAGGTCAGTGCGGTAGAGGTTCTCCGTAGCGTGCCAAACGCCGAGGAAGTACAAAGTCTTACTATCACTGGCCCAGCAGAAGTCATCCACATTGCTGTCGAAGGATTCTGTGACGTATTGCTTCGTGCCCTGCTTCAGGTCATAGATGCACAGGCGCAGACGGTCAGCCTCATATCCATCACGCTCCATCGAGGTCCATGCAAGATACTTGCCGTCGGGTGAGAACTTAGGATTCTGGTCATAGCCGACGTTGTTCTTCAGGTTCTCAGGGGCATTGACGGCCTGTGTGGCCAGTGTCTTGGTGGGGTCAACCTCGGGTGCCTCATAGTCGGAGGGCTTGCAGAGGTTTGTGGTCTCTCCGTTCTCCGTATTAAAGAGGAATATGTCGGAGTCGGTGGAGATGCTCATCTGGAGTCCCGTCTTCGTGCGGCAGGTGTAGGCTATTTGCTTGCTGTCTGTACTCCAAGCCAATTGTTCTATGCCGCCGAAGGGTTCCATAGGGCATTCGTAGGGCTGGCCTTCGAGAATGTCACGCTCTTCTCCCGTTTCCAGATTGAGGAGGAAGGGATGGGGAATGCTTTCCACATAGTGGTCCCAATGGCGATACATGAGGTCGGTGACCAATCGTCCTGTGGCCTTGGGCAAGTCGCTGGGGTTCTCCTTGATAATCTCGTGGAAAGGTACCTGTTTGATGAGGATTATCTGCTTCTGGTCGGGTGAGAAGAGGAAGCCCTCCACGTTGCCATCAGTCTTAGTCAACTGCTTACGTCCCTTACCGTTGGCCGACATAGTCCAGACTTCACCCTTGGAGGCGAATGCCAGCTTGTCGTCGGAGAGCCATACGGGGTCAGAACCTTTGCCCAACATGGTGGCGGTGGAATCACTCAGTGCCTGAGTATAGATGACGGTGTTGCTCCGGTCCTCTTCTACGCTGTAGTAACTAACTTGGTAAGCGACTTGCTTGCCATCGGGACTGACGGAATATGAACCAATCCTACCCATTGCCCACAGGGCTTCAGGGGTCATGACATCGGTTTCAAGTTTGATGTCGCTACGTAGGATAAGGTTCTCGTCTTGTTTGGTACAGGATGCCATAATGGTCACTGCTAAAAGGATAAGTGCTTTTTTCATGGTTGTTTATTTTTTCTTTACAGGGTCACAGGTAAGTCCACACCCGAGTTTCTGGAATATCTTGCGGTCAACCTCGCTGAGCAGCACAGTGGAATGAACCTGACAATCACGCAGTTTGGGCAGTTGTTCCAATGCCTTGCGACAGTTTTCATCGTGAGATGAGAGCACAGACAGTGCCACCAAAACCTCGTCGGTATGCAATCGGGGGTTCTTGCCTCCCAAGTATTCTGTCTTGGTCTTCTGAATGGGTTCTATGAGACTCTGCGGGATAAGTTTTATATTGTGGTCTATCTCAGCCAAGTGCTTTGTGGCGTTAAGCAAGAGTGCAGCACTGCAACCAAGCAGGGGAGAGGATTTGGCCGTAATGATGGTGCCATCCTCCAACTCAATAGCAGCTGCCGTGTGACCTGTTTCCAGTTTGCGCTCATAGGCTGCGGTGGTAACCCGACGATAAGCCGTAGTTATCTTGGCCTGATTGAACAGCAAGCGTATCTTGCTCACTTCCTTCTCATTGTCGGCCCCCTCTGCCAGTTTGTTCGTGGCAGCATAGTAGCGACGAATGATTTCTTGCTTCGAGGCCTCGCTGCAGACGTCATCATCTGAAATGCAGAACCCCACCATGTTTACACCCATATCTGTGGGGGACTTGTATGGATTCTCGCCGTAGATACCCTCAAACAGGGCATTCAGCACGGGGAATATCTCAATGTCGCGGTTGTAGTTTACTGCAGTCTTGCCATATGCTTCGAGGTGGAAGGGGTCAATCATGTTCACATCGTTGAGGTCAGCTGTGGCAGCCTCATAGGCAATGTTTACGGGGTGCTTGAGGGGCAGACTCCATACAGGGAAGGTCTCGAACTTGGCATATCCGGCACGAATGCCTCGCTTGTTTTCATTGTAAAGTTGACTGAGGCAGGTAGCCATTTTGCCGCTTCCAGGACCAGGAGCCGTGACGATGACCAAAGGACGCGTGGTCTCCACGAAATCGTTCTTGCCAAAGCCTTCATCGCTGGCAATGAGGTCAACATTATGGGGATAGCCATCAATTAGATAGTGGACGTAGGACTTGATGCCCATGCGTTCCAGACGGTGGCGAAACTGGTCGGCTGTGTGCTGACCGTTGTAGTGGGTGATGACCACACTGCCCACCTTGAACTGGCGTTGCATGAATTCCTCACGCAGTCTCAGCACATCTTCGTCATAGGTGATGCCCAAGTCAGCTCGTATCTTGTTCTTCTCTATGTCCTCGGCACTAATGACAATGACGATTTCCAGTTGGTCGCGCAGTTGACCAAACATACGCAACTTGGAATCTGGCTTAAATCCAGGCAACACGCGTGACGCATGATGGTCATCAAAGAGCTTGCCGCCCAGCTCCAGATATAGTTTGCCATCAAACTGAGCAATGCGTTCCTTGATGTGCTCGCTCTGTATCTTGAGATATTTCTCGTTGTCAAATCCAATCTTCATCTTTTTACCATTTTCTATTTAATCATTTACCATTTATCCTCCACCTAAGTAGGAGATAGGGAGGGGGACTATCTTCTATTCTTCCTCTGCTGTTCCTCTGCGGCCTTCTGCAATGCTTCCAAGCGAGCAGCAAGCCCCGTTGTCTTCTTGGGGTCATTGGCATGCTTTGCCTTGTAGGCATCCAGTTGTTCACGCAGTTTCTTATCGTCGGTGAACTTGCGCAAGCCCCACATAATGAGGATGGTGGTAAGTCCGCTGAGGAAGTAATAATAGGAAAGTCCGGAGGAATAGTCGTTGAACATGAAGAAGAAGAATACGGGCATGAGATACATCATCCAGCGCATCATCTTCATCTGTGCCTGCTGTTCCTGACTCATCATTGCGTTTGCTTGCTGCTGTCGCATACTTATCATCGTGTTGATGATATTCGTAGCGGAGAACAAAAGGCAGAATATGCTGACGTGGTTGCCAATGAGCCAGAGGTCTTTACCCCAACGGATGAGGTCGTCATAAGCACTAAGGTCATTAGCCCAAAGGAAACTTTGTCCGCGAAGCTCGATGGCATTTGGGATGAAGTTAAACAAAGCAATCCAGATAGGCATCTGTATGAGCATGGGCAGACAGCCACCCATGGGCGAGACGCCATACTGCGAGTAGAGTTGCATCATCTCCTGCTGCTTCTTCATGGCATCTTCCTGTTTGGGGTACTTGGCACTAATCTTGTCCATCTCTGGTTTCAACACACGCATACGGGCTGAAGCCAAGTAACTCTTTTTCGTGGCGGGATAAACCAAAGCCTTCACGATGAGTGTGAGTAGGAGCAAGACAATGCCCATGTTCAGGCCAAAGCCCGTAAGCCAGTCAAAGAGGTAAAGGATGAAGAAACGGTTGATCCACTTCACGATGGGCCAGCCAAAGTAAACCAGGTTCTGCAACTCCAGGTCTTTGTCGCTCAGCGAAAGCTTATTTGTGGCTTTAAGTGTGTGGAAGTCGTTGGGACCGAGATAGAACTGCATCTGCGTAGGCTGCTTGCCCGAGGGGTCAAAGGTGGTTTGCATCGTGGCCTTGTACTGCTTCATGTAGCCGCTGTTCTTCTCTTGCGGAGTAGAGGTGAGCGTTACGTTGCGGAAGTCTTGATGAGCGATGATGATGCTGGAGAAGAATTGGTCCTTGAAGTCTATCCAGTCGAGTGTCTGCTCAGGCTCCTTTGTCACATCCTTCATCTCATTGAGCTTCTTGGTGCCCTTATCCTTTATTTTATATGTAAGGGCTGCATAGCGGTTTTCAAAGGTGCCGCCCTTCTCCTGCTGTTGCACCAAGTTGTCCCACGAAAGGTCTATATTGTTCATGGATGGGGCAAACAGGTTCTGCAGTCCCTCACTCTCAATGATGAAGTCCAACATATAGGAGTCGGGTTGCAGACGATACTTGAGGTTCAGCGTACCGCTACCAATGTTTGCTGTCAAAGTTAGGGTGCTGTCGCTTTGCTCAGTAGGTTGGAAGTAGATTTCATCACTTATGATGTTCTCGTTTTTGCCTGCCAAAGCATAGTGAAAGTGGCTGTCTTCCTTGGACAACAATACTACGTTTTGCTTCTGCTGATTGTTGTATTCCTTCAATGTGGCACTTTCCACCACACCGCCCAAAGTGCTGATGCCTACGGAAAGATACTTGTTCTGCAGCTGGATTGTCTCGGCTGTGCCTTGCTTGGCCGCAAACAGGGCAGAGGTGCTATCTACTACCTCAGGTTCCTCGGCCGCCTTTTCTGCCTCCAGTGCTTTCTTGTCAAGTTCTGCCTGGGCTTTGGCCCTTTCCACTTGTGCAATACTATCTTGGCGCGCCATCTCTGCGAGTTGTGCTTCGCTGGGACGGCTCCACCAGGTAAATCCTATTAATACTAATGCTATTAAAACAAATCCTGTTACTGTGTTTTTGTCCATTTCTTTATGCTTGTTTTTATATTTCGTGCAAAGATACGAAAAAATTGAGAATGAAGAATGAAGAATTAAGAATTATTCGTATCTTTGCGGCAAATTTAAGGAAAAGAACTATGAATAAACTTTCAATCTTACTTGCTTGTGCAATGTTCACCCCTTGCTTCGCTCAAGAACATATAATTGGCGAAGAATCAGGGGTTAATAAAGATAAATTGTCTGCCTATAATCAGGCCCTCGACAACCTGGTTAAGACTCGTGACCAAGAAGCACAGTCGGCAGCCTATACGGCAGAGAACGTGAAGCTCAATCCCTATTTCTTCCGCTTGATGACTCCCGACACTTACTACGGAAACCCCATGCATCAGGTGATGGGCATCAGTTCGGACGAGGGAGAATCTGCTGTTGCAGAGCGCATTCTGGCGCAGACTTACGTCAACAATCCTCGGTTGATAAGCCGCACGGAAGAGGTAATGAAAGAGGAACCCGCACTTTTGGAGGAAATTAAGGCCCCTGTGGAAGTGGTGGAAACCAAGTTGGCAGAGCAAGCTGTGGCTGTGGATTTGGACACAGACGTACCTGACACCGTTGTTATCATTCCGAAGAAGCCCAACTTCTGGAAGTTTACAGGCAATACATCCCTGCAATTCACGCAGAGCTACTTCTCTGACAATTGGTATCAAGGTGGTGAAAACAACTATGCCGGCATCGGTATGCTCACCCTTGAAGCAAACTATAATAACCAGCAAAAAATACAGTGGGACAACAAGTTGGAAGCACAGCTTGGTTTCCAGACAACTAACAGCGACCAGTATCACAAGTTCCGTGTAACGAGCAACCTGCTGCGCCTGACCTCGAAACTGGGTTACAAGGCTGCCAAAAACTGGTTCTACACTGGGCAGTTGATGACCTATACGCAGCTTTCACCCTTCTATGAAAAGAACCAAAACATCTGGAAGGCTCGCTTCGGAACTCCTTGGTATCTGACCCTCTCCGTCGGTATGGATTACAAGTATAAAAGCAAGAACAACAAGGTGGAGCTGTCTGTCTACCTCTCACCAATTGCTTATTATATGACCTACATCGACCGTAGAGGCATCGCAGACAATCCTATACATTACTCAAATATGTATGGTGTGATGCCTGAGAACAAAGGTATCTATCGTTCGCACTCCTTCCACAAGTTCGGTCCCAACCTTACTGTGAACTCGAAGATACAAATCGTGAAGAATGTGATGTGGACCTCGCGCCTCTATTGGTTCTCTAACTTCCACAGCACGCTTATTGAGTGGGAGAACACCTTCGACTTTACTATCAACAAGTACCTGAGCGCCAAGTTCTACGCCTATCCGCGCTTTGACGACAGCAGTATTGCTTACCGCCGCAATCGCACCACAAATCGTGGCCGCTACCTGATGTTCAAGGAGTGGCTGTCGCTGGGTATCAGTTATAGTTTCTAAGGGAACTAAAGACTCTGATTGATTTCCTCTATGTAGCTGAGCAAGGCATCGCGCCCTTCTCCCGTCTCAGCACTTGTCACAAAATAGGGGGGCAGTTCTTCCCACTGCTCCTCTAACTTTTTTATGAAGGTCTGCACGTTGGTCATCGTCTTTGAGTGGCTTTGCTTGTCGGCCTTCGTAAATACAATGCTGAAGGGAATGCCGTTTTCTCCCAGCCATTCAATGAATTCCAGGTCGATGCGCTGAGGTTCATGACGGCTGTCGATAAGCACAAACAGGTTCACCATCTGCTCGCGCTGCAGCACATAGCCTCGTATCATCTCCACCAGCTTGTCCTGTTCCTTCTTGCTCCTTTTGGCGTATCCGTAGCCGGGAAGGTCGATGAGATACCACTCGTCATTTATCTTGAAGTGGTTGATGAGCATAGTCTTTCCAGGCATAGACGACGTCTTTGCCAATCCCTTGCGATTGGTGAGCATGTTGATAAGGCTCGATTTCCCCACATTACTCCTTCCAATGAATGCATACTCGGGTTCTGTGGTTTGTGGACATTGCCTAACGTTGGGGCTGCTGATGGTGAATGTTGCTTCCTTTATGACCATAATGCTGAATTTAAACAGAATTGATTGTGCAAAATGTCGAATATATTATGCTTTTGAGCACAAAGATAGGAATTTTTTTTTGACAAATCACTTTATTTTCTTCCGAATTTCATTATCTTTGTATCGCAAAGCAATTGAAAATTTTTACCAAGAAGACCTTAATGCCATGAGAAGGAAACGTTCAGACATTACTGTTGTCCGCGAGTTGAATCTTGATGAAATCAGTAATCATTACCACCTGTTTGACTATACAGATGGTGCCGATTTCGCTATTACCTTTAGGGTAGATGAGTTTGCCAACCAAATGTTGGCTCGTTCGCTTATGAATGTCATCGTAGTTTGCAGCCAAGGGTGGCTGCGTTTTGACATCGATGGAAAACAACATACCTTGAATGCGGGCCAAGCGCTGATTCTGCCGTCACACCTAATTATAGGTACCTACGAGGCAAGTAATGATATGGATGGCTTTGCGTTGTGTCTCTCTGACAGACTTCTTTTTGTGATACTGAACAAAAAACTTGACCTGTGGATTCGTTCAATATTCATTAATAATATAATGTTGTTGGATTTGACAGAGGTGGAACAGGAACGAGTAAGACTATATCGTTCACTTTGTCATATCATCTTGGATGATAAAAAGATTAACGACCGTTTATATTTGCTCAAGCATTTGGTCGCCCTTTTCATGCAGGACGTATGCAGCAAACTTAAGACTTTGGACAAGGAACCCTTAGGCACAATGCAGTACTCCAAGCAGTTGTTCTATCGCTTCATGTCCATACTGCTGAAGTCGAAGATAAAACGTCACCCTGTTCAGTACTACGCAAAGGAACTTTCCGTCACTCCCAAATACTTGTCAGTGGTATGCACAAAATATAGTGGCATCACCACGCTGGCTTGGATTGAGCGATTGGTTATGGGAGATGTACGCTACTACCTGCGTTGCACCGATATGTCGGCCAAGGACATAGCCCAGGTTCTGGGCTTCCCAAACAACTCGTTCTTTGGTCGCTATGTCGTGCGCAATACTGGAATGTCGCCCTCACAATACCGAAAGTCGTTGAGATGAAACTGAGGTTCGTTTCGGAAGAATACTATTTCACCTCACTGAAGAATACTATTTCACCTCACTGAAGAATACTATTGTTACACCCTAAAGAATACTATTTCAACGCACGAAAGAATACT
>JAEEGL012504266.1_pt1 | contig 11901 bp, 9 predicted proteins | sample 9134231 | NCBI WGS metagenome assembly JAEEGL01 (sample SAMN16246548, study PRJNA631951) | gut metagenome | biome: gut microbiome; feature: rumen; material: fiber-attached | host: Bos | place: Iran: Karaj | collected 2018-10 | reverse complement strand
GCTGCGGGGCGGCTTCGCCCTGGTGCCCCTGCTGATCGGCCTCTTCGCCGTGAGCCAGGTGCTTTCCAACGCCGCCAAGCGCAACAGCACCACCCCCGAGCAGGCCAAGCTGTCCGTGGTCAAGCAGACCCGCATGAAGGGCTTTGGCATCACCTGGAAGGAATTCTTCCATTGCTTCAAGACCGCCGGCCCTGCCGCCGCCATCGGCCTGGTGATCGGCATCCTGCCCGGCATTGGCGGCAACATCGCAAACCTGCTGGCCTACACCTTCGCCAAGAAGACCTCCAAGCATCCCGAGGAATTCGGCAAGGGCTCCATCGAGGGCATCTGCGCCCCCGAGACCGCCAACAACGCCTCCGTGGGCGGCGCGCTGATCATCCTGCTCACCCTGGGCATCCCCGGCGACAACGCCACCTCCATGATCATGGCCGGCTTCCAGATCCACGGCATCGCTCCCGGCCCCCTGCTGTTCTCCTCCGGCAACGTGCTGGTGTATGCCATCTTTGCCGCTTTCATCCTGGCCAACGTGATCATGCTGATCGAAGCCTACTTCGGCCTGCCCATCTTCTCCAAGATCCTGTCCATCCGCACCGAAGTGCTGCTGCCCGTGGTCATCGCCTTCTGCTTTGTGGGCTCCTATTCCTCCAATAACCGCATCTTCGATATCGCGGTCATGGTGGCCTTCGGCATCCTGGGCTTCATCCTCAAGCGCAACAAGTTCCCCCTGGCGCCCCTGGTGGTGGGCTTCATTCTGGCCCCCATGCTGGAAGAAAACCTGCGCCGTTCCCTGATGCGCAGCCAGGGCAGCCTGCTGCCCATGGTGCAGTCTCCCATCGCCGTGGTCTTCCTGGTGCTCACCGCCGCCGTGCTGGCTTATACCGTCTATAGCGAGGTGAAAAAGAGCAAGCAGGGTGCGGTGGCGGCCGCCGACGAATCCGATGACTGAGGAGAATGCCATGACTGAACAGGAAATTCTGGATTTTCTGTCCCACGCCGAGACCGGCGCGCTGACCGACGCCATGAAGCTGTTGCACATGGACGGCTGGATGGAGGATATTTTGCCCGTTCCGGAGAATATCCGCATCTGCGGTCGGGCTTTCACCGTGCAGTATGAGCGACAGCCCGCTCCTGATTTTCCCGCCATCAACGTGTTTGAAATGATGGAGCAGGCCCAGCCCGGCGACGTGCTGGTGGGCGTCGTGCCCAGCCCCTACGCCATCGTGGGCGAGAACATTATGAACGCCACCCAGGTCAACGGTCTTTCCGGCATGGTGCTGGATGGCAAATGCCGGGACAGCGGCGTGATCCGCCGGGATCGGCTGCCCCTGTTCTGCAAGGGCCCGGCCATTCGCCTGGAAACCGAGTGCAAGATCGCCTCGGTACAGGTGCCGGTGCTCTGCGGCGGCATCCTGGTGCGGCCCGGCGATTACATCGTGGGCGACTGCGACGGCGTCATCGTCATCCGGCCCGAGGATGCCCAGCGGCTGATCTACCAGGCCGAGCGCATCGCAGAAATCGAGCTGGAGCTGGAAAAGACCATTAAAAGCGGCCAGGGCATGCACGCCGTGGCCATGGTATCCAAACAGAAAAAGAGTCTTCGTCCCTGAAAAATAATAAAAGGAGGCACGCCCTATGTCCACCCTCAGAGAAAAAATGCGCGCCGGCGAAAACGTGATCGGCACCATGATCAACGTCCTGTCCCACCCCGATGTTCCCCGCATCCTGCAATCCTGCGGGTTCGATTTCTTCATCATCGACTGCGAGCACGGCAGCTTTGATTACAGCCAGCTGGCCCCCATGGTGGCCGTAGCCAAGGCCATCGGCATCGGCGTGCTGGTGCGTATCCCCGGGGCCCTGCGGGAATCCATCCTGCGGCTCATGGAAATGGGCGTGGACGGCCTGATGCTGCCCAGCACCGATACCCCCGAGCTGGCCCGCAAGCTGGTGGAATACGCCAAGTACGCCCCCATGGGCAAGCGCGGCATGTCCATGATGCGCGCCCATAACCGCTATATTCCCGTGCCCGACGCCGTAGCCTACATGAAACAGGCCAACGAGGACACCATCCTGGTCGCCCAGATCGAATCCGCCCAGGGCGTGAACAACATCGACGAGATCCTGTCCATCGACGGCATCGATGTGGCCTTCATGGGTCCCAACGACCTGTGCTGCGACCTGGGCGTGACCGGCAACCAGAAAGCGCCCGAATACCTGGAATGCGTGGACAAGGTCATCGCCGCCGCCAAGCGCCACGGCAAGTACTGCGGCAATCACTGCATGACCACCGCCGCCTACGAGCAGTGGCACGGCAAGGGCATGAACTTTAACCTGTACAGCAACGAAGTAAACATGATCATGGGCGAAGCCAAGCGCGCCCTGTCCATCCTGCGGGAACAGAAATAAAGGAGAGACAAACATGGATACCAGCTTTATCCGCGGCATCATTCCCCCTATTCTGACCCCCATCGACGAAAACGAGCGCATCGACGAGCCCACCATGCGCCGTCACGTGGATTTCGTCATCAACGGCGGCGTCCACGGCATCCTGGCCTTTGGCAGCAACGGCGAGTTCTACATGATGGAAGAGGATGAGACCCAGCAGGCCCTGGAGATCATGGTATCCCAGGCCGCGGGCCGGGTGCCGGTCTATTGCGGCATCGGCGCCATCCGCACCCAGAAATGCGTGCGCATTGCCAAGATGGCTCAGCAGGTGGGCGCGCAGGGCATTTCCGTGCTCCAGCCCATGTTCTTAAAGCCCACCGAGGAGGAGCTTTTCCGGCACTTCCGCACCATCGCGGACGCCGTGCCCGCATTGCCCATGCTGCTCTATAACAACCCCGGCCGTACCGGTTACACCATGAGCTACGCTCTGGTGGAGCGCCTGGCTGACGCCTGCCCCAACATCGTGGGCATGAAGGATTCCAGCGGCGATATGACCCGCACGGCGGAGTTCATCCGCCGCAACCGGGGCCGCAATTTCAAGGTCTTCGGCGGCAAGGACACGCTGGTATTCGGCACCCTGGTGCACGGTGGCGCGGGCGGCGTGTGCTCCACTGCCAACATGTATCCCGAATTGGTGTGCTCCATCTATAATAAATTTGTGGAAGGCGACCTGGCGGGTTCCCTGGAAGCCCAGTATCGTCTGAATCCCGTGCGCCTGTCCATGGATCTGGCCAGCTTCCCGGTATCCACCAAGGATATGGCCAACATGATGGGCCTGAATGTAGGCTTGCCCTACCGTCCCAGTCTGCCCTCCGATGAAAAGGTCATTGCCGCCATGCGCAAGGAAATGGTGGCGGCCCGCCTGCTGGAGGAGTAAGAGCATGAAAGAATCCATCCATCAATATTTCCGTACCGGCACCCTGAACTGGATGAGCTATCCGCCAGCCCGGTATGACATCCTGGAATCCATCAAAAAGATCGTTTGCGATCCCTTCTTTACAGCAGTGGAAATCTCCCACATCGAGGATGCGGAGGTTCGCAGGCAGGTGGCCGAGGTGCTGCGTCAGAGCCATCTGAGCGTAGGCTTCGGCGCCCATCCTCAGCTGCTGGGCGGCCATCTGAATCCCAACGCGCTGAATGAGGAAGACCGGAAGCTGGCGGAACAATCGCTGTTCGCCGCTGTGGACGAGGCCGTGGAGCTCGGCGCGGAGGGCATTGCCTTCCTGTCCGGTCATTGGGAAGAAGCCCGCAAGGAAGAAAACTATGCGCAGCTGCTCAAAACCACCGGTTCTGTGTGCCGCTACGCGGCGGAAAAGGGGCTGATGGTGGAGCTGGAGGTCTTTGATTACGATGTGGACAAAAAGTCGCTGATCGGGCCGGCTCCGCTGGCTGCCCGCTTTGCCGCCGACGTCCGCCGGGATCACGCAAATTTCGGCCTGCTGGTGGATCTGTCCCATATCCCCATCTGCCATGAGACCAGCGCCTACACCGTGCACACCCTGGCCCCCTACATCACGCACCTGCATTACGGCAACGCCGTGCTGACCGAGGGGGCGGATGCCTACGGCGATATGCATCCCTGCTTTGGCTATGAAAACGGCGTCAATGATATTCCGGAACTGACAGACTATCTGCAGGTGCTCAAGAGCGAAGGTCTCTTCCGGCCTGAAAAACCCCTGATCCTGTCCTCGGAGGTGGCTCCCCGGCCCCATCAGGATGCGGATATCATCCTGGCCAATACCAAACGCGCCCTGGCCCGCGCCTGGGCGATGACGGAGGAATAAACCATGAAAATCGTGATTCTGGACGGATATACCGAAAACCCCGGCGATCTGAGCTGGGAGGGCTTTGAGCGCCTGGGCACCCTGACGGTGTACGACCGCACCGAGCCCGGCGAGATCGTGTCCCGCATCGGCGACGCCGAGGCCGTGATCATCAATAAGTGCCCCATCACCGCCGAAACCATGGACGCCTGCCCCGAGCTGCGCTACGTGGGCGTGCTGGCCACCGGCTATAACGTGGTGGACGTGGCCGCCGCCAAGGAGCGCCATATCGCCGTGACCAACATCCCCACCTACGGCACCACCGCCGTGGCCCAGATGGTGTTTGCCCATCTGCTGGCCATCTGCCAGCACGTGGAGGCTCACAGCCAGGCCGTGCACCAGGGCGAATGGAACACCAACCCCGATTGGTGTTTCTGGAACTATCCCCTGGTGGAGCTGGCGGGCAAAACCATGGGCATCGTGGGCTTTGGCCGCATTGGCCAGACCGTGGCGGGCATCGCCCGGGCCCTGGGCATGAACGTGCTGGCCTTTGACCATCACGAAACCGAGACCGGCCGAGCGCTGGCCCAGTATGTGTCCCTGGAGGAGCTGCTGCGCCGCTCCGACGTCATCAGCATGCATTGCCCGCTGTTCCCCGAGACGGAGCGCATGATCAACCGGGACACCATCGCCCAGATGAAGGACGGCGTGTACTTCATCAACACCTCCCGCGGACAACTGGTGGACGAGCAGGCCCTGGCGGACGCCCTGAACAGCGGCAAGGTGGCCCACGCCGGTCTGGATGTGGTCTATACCGAGCCCATCCGCACGGACAATCCCCTGCTGAAGGCCAAAAACTGCTTCATCACGCCGCATATCGCCTGGGCTCCCAAGGAGAGCCGCAAGCGTCTGATGGACATTGCCGTGGATAACCTGGCGCAGTTTGCCGCCGGTACGCCGATGAACGTAGTGAATAAATAATAAGGAGAACAACGCTATGAAAATTGCATTTATTGGTCTGGGAATCATGGGCAAGCCCATGGCGAAGAATCTGCTGAAGGCTGGTCACCAGCTGTTCGTGTACGACCGCAACGAGGCCACCGTGGAAGAGCTCAAGGCCGCCGGCGCCACCGCCTGCGCCAATTCCGCCGAAACCGTCAAGGACGTGGACGCCGTCATCACCATGCTGCCCAACAGCCCCCATGTCAAGTCCGTCATGCTGGAGGACGACAAGCTGGCTGAAAAGATGCCGTCAAGCGCTACCTTCATCGATTGCTCCTCCATCAACCCCGTGGCCAGCCGCGAAATCGCCGTTGAGCTTGCCAAGTACGGTATCGACATGCTGGATGCCCCTGTGTCCGGCGGCCAGCCCAAGGCCATCGACGGCACCCTGAGCTTCATGGTCGGCGGCAAGGAAGAGGTCTTCAACAAGTTCAAGCCCGTTCTGGAAGCCATGGGTTCCTCTGTCGTCCTGTGCGGCGATGTGGGCGCGGGCAACGTGACCAAGCTGTGCAACCAGACCATCGTGGCTGTGAACATCGCGGCCCTGGCCGAGGCCATGCAGATGGGCCAGATGTGCGGCGTGGAGCCCCAGAAGATCTTTGAGGCTATCAAGGGCGGCCTGGCCGGCAGCACCGTGATGAACGCCAAGGCGCCCATGATGATGGATCAGAACTTCCAGCCCGGCTTCCGCATCGACCTGCACATCAAGGATCTGAACAACGTGGTGGACGCCGCCAAGGCCGTGGACGCTCCCATCCCGCTGACCCAGTCTGTGCTCGAAATGATGAAGATCCTGCATCACGACGGCGACGGCAGCTGCGACCACAGCGCCCTGCTCAAGTACTATCAGAAGCTCACCGGCGAAGTGCTGCATCACTAAGAAAAGATTATACAAGGCGAAGTCTTAATCGGGCTTCGCCTTGTCTGAAAATAGGAGAAATATCATGAAATTCATCTTTGCTCCTGATTCCTTCAAGGGCTCCCTGTCCGCCCTGGAGAGCTGCGACATCCTGGAGCGCGTCACCATGAAGATCTTCCCGGGCACGGAGTGCGTATCCGTTCCCGTGGCGGATGGCGGCGAGGGCACCGTGGACGCGCTGCTGCGGGCCATGGGCGGCCAGCGCATGGTGGCCCATGTCACCGGTCCCATGTACGAGCCGGAAACCGCCGTGTGGGGCCTGCTCAGTGATGGTACCGCCGTCATGGAAATGGCCCAGGCCAGCGGCCTGCCCTATGTGCCCGTGGATCAGAAGGATCCCCGCAAGGCCACCAGCCTGGGCACGGGCGAAATGATCGCCGCGGCGGTGAAGGGCGGCGTGCGCAACATCCTCATCGGCATCGGCGGCAGCGCCACCAACGACGGCGGCATGGGCATGCTGGCGGCCCTGGGGGCGAAGTTCACTGATAAAGAAGGAAAAGAAGTCAAGCCCGTCGGCGGCGAAATGATCCGCGTGGACAAGGCCGATTTCAGCGGCCTCATGCCCGAACTGAAGAAAACCACCATCACCGTCATCTGCGACGTGACCAACCCTCTGCTGGGGGAAAACGGGGCCACCTTCATCTATGGCCCCCAAAAGGGCGCGGTTCCCGAAATCCGGGACGAGCTGGAGGCCGGCATGGCCCACTATGCCCGGGTGGTCTCCGAGGCCTGCGGCAAGGATATTGCCAATTTCCCCGGCGCGGGCGCTGCGGGCGGCCTGGGGGCTGCCCTGGGCGGCGTGCTGGGAGCCCAGCTCAAGAGCGGCATCGACGCCGTGCTGGACGCGGTGAACTTCGATCAAAAGCTGGAGGGCGTTGATCTGGCCATCACCGGCGAAGGCCGCATCGACGGCCAAAGCGTGCGCTTTGGCAAGGTGCCCGTGGGCGTCGCCAAGCGCTGCGCGGCCCATGGCATCCCCACCGTCGCCATTGTGGGCGGCATCCAGGATGGCGCCGAGGGCCTCTTTGATCTGTGCGAAAGCACCATCCAAACCACGGTGCCCGGCCCCATGAGCCTGGAAAAAGCCATGGCCGACGCCCCGGCCCTGTATGAATATGCTGCGGAACGCCTGCTGCGGGCCATCCGCATTGGGATGAACTTGAAAGGAGTGTGACGCACTTGGCGCTGCGAATCGAAAAAGAGGCGGCCCGCTGCCTGCAATGCAAAAAGCCGCTCTGTCAAACCGGATGTCCGGCGCATACGCCCATTCCCCAAGCCATTGCCCTGTTCAGGGAAAACAGGCTGATGGAGGCAGGCAAGCTGCTGTTTGAAAACAATCCCATGTCTGTGGTTTGCGCCACGGTGTGCGACCACATGGCGCAATGCGCCGGGCATTGCGTACTGAACCGTAAAGATCAGCCCGTCCACTTCTATGAGATCGAAAAGTATGTATCCGACGCCTATCTGGATCGCATGATCCTGGAGAAAAAGCCCTATATCGGCAAAAACGCCGCCATAATCGGCAGCGGCCCAGCGGGCATGACGGCAGCGATCCTGCTGGCCAAAGCGGGTTATGGCGTAACGATCTTTGAGGAAAAGGACCGCATCGGCGGTATGCTGCAATATGGCATTCCCGATTTTCGTCTGCCTAAAACCATCCTGGATCGATATAAGGCGCGGCTGCTGGAGCTGGGAATCAAGATCCGTCCTCACGTGGTCATGGGCGGTGATCTGATGATCGACAATCTGTTCCGTGACGGATACAAAGCGGTATTCATCGGCACCGGCGTCTGGCGGCCCTCCACTCTGGGCATCGAGGGCGAAACCCTGCCCAACGTGCACTTTGGCATCAGCTATCTGGCGCGGCCTGTCAGCTATGCCATTGGTCAAACCGTGGCTGTCATCGGCATGGGCAATGTGGCCATGGACGTGGCGCGCACGGCCTTCCGCCATGGCGCGCAGCGGGTGATGCTGTTCCAGCGGGGAGCCAAATCCGCTGCCAGCGACCACGAGATGGAATACGCCCGGCTGGACGGCGCGGAGTTCTACACCGGCAAATCCATTCAGCGCATCACGCCCCAAGGCCCGGTATTCAAAAATTCCATTCTGAACGACCAAGGCCGTCCCGTGGGCGTGGAGGGCGAGGAAGAGCTGATTCCCGCGGACACTACCATCATCGCCATCAACCAGCGGCCCAAGGACAAGCTGGTGAACACCACGCACGGCCTGGAAGCAAACGAGCGCGGGCTGTTGCTTGTGGATGAACACAACATGACCACCCGCCCCGGCGTGTTTGCCGCGGGCGACGTGGTGCACGGCAGCCTCACCGTGGTGCATGCCGTGGAGGACGCCAAGAACGCCGCGGCAGGCATGATGGCCTATATGGAAGCCAACTGCTGAAAGCAAGAAAAAAAGACCGTTTCAAGCGGTCTTTTTTTCGTAGTGCGCCCGACGGCGCACGTTTTCTATAGGGTGAAAGACCCGAATCCGCCCGGTAGCGGGAAGGATACAGCCGAAGGCAAGGGTGTCCATCGCGAGGTGGAATCTGAAGGAAGCCGGATGTCAGGGGGAAACGATTAACCCTGGCGGGCAAACCTCTGGCCTGACGAACAGAAACCACATATAAGGTTTCGCATGAGGGTAAGACTGCTATGCAAGCCGAAGCCCAATAGCTACACGGAATCATGCGGGATAAATGTGGCAGGCTGATGGAGGGAAAGAAACGTGTGGTACCCGGGGAGGTCTGCATGGGACGCTCTGAAAAGAGTAAACGCGGCCATACAAGGAAAACCGCGCTGAACATGCAGAAGTCAGCTGAAGCCATAGTACTGTGAAAGCAGGAAGGGCCGAATCAACACATCCGGAGTAGCCGGAGAAAGGAGGCCAGCGTGGAGAAAGCAGAATACACCGGGAACGGTGGCTGCCCGCAAAGGGATAGCACGGAATGCAAAGAGTATGCGGGAGCGCAGAGCGCTGACCGACCGGAGGCAGGAGAAACGGAAGGCAGGAAGCCGGAACTTCTTGAAAGGATACTGGACAGGGACAACCTGAACAGAGCCTACAAGCAGGTGAAGGCAAACAAAGGGGCACCTGGAGTAGACGGCATGACCGTTGAGGAGGCGCTCCCATGGCTCAAAGCACACGGAAAAGAATTGACCGACAGTATCCTGAACGGAAAGTACAAGCCCGATCCGGTCAGAAGGAAAGAGATCCCGAAACCGGACGGAGGCGTACGGAAACTGGGGATACCGAGTGTCAAGGACCGGGTGATACAGCAGGCAATCGCGCAAATGCTGATGCCGATCTATGAACCCATCTTTGCGGAAGGCAGCTATGGCTACCGGCCGGGAAGAAGCGCGCAGGACGCGATATTCAAAATTCGTGGATATTATGATGAGGGGTATGAATGGGCGGTTCTTCTGGACTTGTCCAAATACTTCGATACGCTGAACCACGAACTGCTGCTGAACCTGCTCCGGAGAGAAACAGACGACGAGCGGGTCATTCAGCTGATTAAGCGATTCCTGAAAAGCGGGGTCATGGATAACGGAGTCGTGACGGCAACAGAAGAAGGAAGCCCGCAGGGCGGTCCACTGTCACCGTTACTGGCAAACGTATACCTGAATGAATTCGACCACGAATACGAGAAAAGGGGAGTACCGGTCATCCGGTACGCTGACGACATCGTACTGCTCTGCAAGAGTGAGAGAGCGGCAGGAAGACTGCTGGAAAGCAGTATCCGGTACCTGGAAGGGAAGCTGAAGCTGAAGGTCAACCGGGAAAAGAGCCACATTGCCAAGGTCAACGCGAACAAGAAATTCAAGTTTCTGGGATTCGCGTTTGGCAAGGGCAAAGACGGCATCTTTATCCGGGTACACCAGAAATTGCTGACGAAAGCCAAGGACAAGCTCCGGGAACTCACAAAGCGTAACAGAGGAATCAACGTCAGACAGGTAATGGCGGAAGTCAAACGCTATATGCAAGGCTGGCTGAACTACTACGGAATAGCAGAAATGAAGAAAACGCTGAAAGAGTGGGATGGCTGGTTACGCAGACGATTGCGGGCATACATCTGGAAACAGTGGAAGAAGCCAATTACGAAGTACCGTAATCTGCTTAAATTGGGCATTCCGAAGAAATACGCGGAATGGACAGCCAGAAGCAGAAGAAAGTACTGGTTTGTGGCGGGTTCCACTTCCGTTATGAGAGCCATTTCAAATGAAAGACTCGTACGCGCCGGATACTTTGATTTATCCGAAGCATACGAGTCCAGTAAAACTGCCTGCGTTGAACGCGCCGTATACCGAACGGTACGTACGGTGCGGTGAGAGGACGGGGGTTAATCACCCCCTCCTACTCGATTATGCATATGGTTGAGTCTTTTCATATCACCATGGTCAGTATATTCAGTCCAAACGTATTCTGATAGCTCATCCGTTTGGTCATCCCTGTTGCGATCCTCAGGCCGAGGTTATGTGCCTTGTCATCCGGGTCAAACAGCTTGGCTGCTTCAGTCGGATTGAACTTTCTGCAGTCGTCCTTAATGCTCAGCATTATATCCCCTTTCACGCAGGAAACACGAATATCGATACAATGCCTTTTCCCGTCTGCAAAGCCATGCTTGACGATGTTCCCGGCCAGTTCCTCCACGCACAGCGCCGCACAGTTTTTCTGTTTTCCCCCGATGCCATGTGCATTGCAGAAGTCCCATACCTTCTCTGAAATGTTAATGACTTCCTCCATGCCATGAACGGAAATATCGATACGGTCTTCATCCGGGACACCGAAGCCTTCCTGGAAGCACATCATCTCCCTGAGCGAGCACCATGACTTCTTGTTCTGTACTGCTGCATAGATGTACAGGATCAATATACTGAACGCACAGGCAAGGATCTGTGAGATCCACATACCGTTCATGCCGAGGAGCGGGATCAGCAGCAGTGCGAACATACATGTTGCGACGATACCGTCAATAACTGAAACAGTACGGACGATCTTTTCGCGCTGCATACAGTGATAATAATTCGAAAAGCCGACCGTGATGGTGCTGATCGGTGAAGACAGCGGGAAAAGCAGGAATCCCATCATGGTCATCGAGTAGACCGGAGCAGAAGGATGCTGGAAAAAGATCCTGGTAAGCGGCACACAGCAGGCTGACAGCACCAGTGAGACCAGAACTACAAGCCCAACACCGCGTTTGAGGAATGTTTTCATCAGAACCGTCAGGCCATCCCTGTCCTCTTCCCCCGCGTATACGCTGCCCAGCACCATGACCGCAGATGTAACACCTGCAGGTACTGCCCAGTAAACAGAACCGAACGAATTGATTGCGGAAAACGCGGAAAGACCGGCTTCACCGATATGCTGTACGATTAAATGGTTGAGGACTATCCCGCGAAGGAAAATGCAGGCCTGTGACATGGCTCCCGGGAGACCGTTGAGCAGTACTTCGGGCAGATCGGAGATACGGATGCTTTTCAGGCTGAACCTGAGTGTGGATTTACCGGAGAAATAATACAGTGCCTGGATCAGGCAAAAGGAAAGATAGCTGATGGAAGTGGAAAGGCCGAGCCCGAACAGTCCCATGCTGAAAACGGCAATAAACAGCCAGTTGAAAAAGATATTGAGGACAAACATGGATACTACCGCGATATAACTGCGTTTTTCCTGGCGCTCCAGCTGCAGGAAGGCCGTAAACTGAGTACCGATACAGAAGAAGGGCAGTCCTATGGCAAACCCACGGATATAGCTGACAAGGTCTCCGGCAAGCTCCTG
>JAEEGL011651526.1_pt1 | contig 11901 bp, 6 predicted proteins | sample 9134231 | NCBI WGS metagenome assembly JAEEGL01 (sample SAMN16246548, study PRJNA631951) | gut metagenome | biome: gut microbiome; feature: rumen; material: fiber-attached | host: Bos | place: Iran: Karaj | collected 2018-10 | reverse complement strand
GGCCGAGCTCCAGCAGCAGTATAAGGAGATGGTTGAAGAGGGAGAGGTCAAGACCATCAAGAAGTTTGCCCACCAGTTGGCTTACAATGTGATTCCCCAGAGCGACGTGTTCCAGCCTAATGGCTACACGAAGGAGGAGATGAAGATGTACAACGAGACACAGAAGATTATGCATACCGATGCCAAGTGCTCGGCTATGTGTGTACGTGTCAGCTCGTTGCGCTCTCACTCAGAGAGTGTATGGATTGAGACTGAGCGTCCTATCAGCGTAGAAGAGGCTCAGCAGGCTATTGCTGCTGCTCCTGGCTGCACGCTGGTCGACGATCCCAGCACGCTGACTTATCCTATGCCTCTGGATACTGCTGGCAAGGACGATGTCTTTGTAGGTCGTGTTCGAAAGGATCTCTCTGACGAGAATGGTCTGACCTTCTGGCTCTCTGGCGACCAGATTCGTAAGGGCGCTGCCCTGAACGCTGTTCAGATTGGCGAGTACCTGATTAAGGTTGGAGATGTGAAATAAGTATTATTTGACGTAATACTTCTTTCCGTTTCGTATATAGAGGCCTTTCGCTGGCTGTTCGTTCAGTCGACGTCCTTGCAGGTCATAATACGAATCATCGGAAATCTTTTCACTAGCGACTTCGTGAATTCCTGCGGGGTCGCTATTTGTTTTTACTAGTTTGCCACTGGCCCAAATCTCGAAATAGCCAATAGCTCCATTAAATGGGATGTTTCGACTTACAACACCATATATCTGTTGCGTCTTGGGTAAAGTGAATGTTGTGGCAGAGGCATCAACCCAATCGCTCCATAGCGTCATCCCCTCCAATTTTTGTGTTTCAACGTTCTCTGAGAGTAGGTAGATATAACGATGAGTGTCGTCAATGTCAGCGCCTCCAATGATATATTTGGAAGCTACTTCTTGGTATTCTTCAGAAGAAGCAGGGGCTGTGGCATCCAATATCCATCCCAAGCGCAATTTCTCACCATCTCGCTCTATAGCGACCTTCCAATCCATAGGATACGACTTGCTGCCCCGTGTATAGAAATTGTCAGCGTGACAGGTGAGATAACTGTTGTCCGTAGAAAGGGTGGCAGTAAAGGGGATGTTTTCCTCTCCGCCATCAAAGGGACTTGTTTTGAAGGTCCAATTACCAGCGAGCTCTTGGGCGATGGTGGGGCTGACATGGAATGTCAGCATACAAGTGAAGATGAGGGAAAATATTATTTTCATGTTCTTTTGTTTAGAATGTACATCCGATAGCTATACCATAGGTGGTGTGGCGCTTGCCTCCATATTCGCTGAACAGTTCGTTGGCCTTGCGATGGTCAACAGAGGCACTGCAGTGAGTCTTCAGACGAGTACCAGGGAAGATAAAGGCATATTTGACACCCAACCCGATGTTATATTGGGCGGCAGTCAGGTACTGGTATTCCTGCCAGAGGAAGGCATTCATTGTGGCAGGAGCAGTCTGTTTGCTGCTGGGGGTAACGAAAGTGCCATCCTCGAAGGGTTCACCACTGCCTTTCTGGAAACCACCATTCACGTTAACTGTCCAAACACCTTTCTGACACACGAAGTTACGCATGCAACGGAGCTCCATCGCATTGTAGCTTAGCTGTTGTTGACGGTAGTAGGGGAAGAGGTAGGCCTGTTGCTGGCGTTGCATCCAGTGGTAATTGGCATTTACGGTCCATGTAGGCAGCTCACCATTGATGCCCCAATACAGGGTATAGCCTATGTTGAGGTCTCTCCATCGCTTGTCGCCCGTCTCTGTAGGGTCATAATAATCAAAATAGGTGGCCCCGTTCTGATTGGTGAGCGCTCTGAAGGTCTCTGCTTTGTTGTTCAGCTTCTCCTGAGCGAAGGAGAAGTCGAGGCGGTGCATCGACGTACTGGACAGACTATGGGAGAGGGAGAGAGAGGCCTTGGTGATGTCGCGTGTATGGTTGGTATAGGTAATCGTGTAGGGCGACTTTCGTCCGTAGTAACCCGTACCATGACTGAAGGTGATGCTACCAAAGACAGAAAGCCCCGACATCGGCAGCACCTCTATCTGTGCGGAGCCGCCATGAGCATCCTCAAACAGAGGCATCTCACGCGTTTTATCCGTATACCCCTCGTTGCCAAACTGTTCTACGGCACCCATGAACGAGCCATAGTCGATCAGCGTCTTATACACCTTCTCGCTCTTTCCATAGGTGGCAAATTCCAGGCTCTCCGTGTTGCGATGGTAGTTATAGTCGGCTCCCACGTTCAGCCAAGCGGTGATGGGAGCATAGACGCCTGCCGTCACGCTCAGGTCCATCAGCTTGTTCTTATGGCGCAAGTCTTTATACTTCGCGTAGTTGGCAGAAGTGTAGTCGATGCGGGCTCCCAATGAGATGCCCTGATAGACGTCAACGCCAAAGCCACCCGTCAGCTTATAGGTGTCGCGATGCTTCTTGCCTGCATTGGTCAGCGAGTCTTCTGTCAGATTGAAGGGCTTGCGAGTGGGGTCTATGAAGGCCGATCCTGTCATGTTCCGACCAGACCAGTTGTTGTATTGGATAGCGCCAAAGAATACGGTACGCGCATTCAGACGGTAGATGGACTCGATATGGACATCAGCCTCCAGCGTGTTCGACGACTGGTAGTAGTCGACAAAGCTGCCATTGCCTTTTGTCAGCGATGCTTCTGCCTCTACGATGTTCTGCGAGGCAAAGCGCGTCAGGGCTGCATTGTTACGCCCCGTCAGCCATGCGTCCTGTTGCTTTACAAACTGGTAGTCACGCAGTAGCAGCGAGTCCTGCGCAGTGGCACTCAGTGCCATCAAACTTGCCACGATAGTGTATGTTAGTCTTTTAGTGAGCATCTTTGTCTTTCGTGAAAATCGTTACTTGAATTGTTGGTATCCTGATAGATGATGTGTGCTCCGTTCTTCAGCGAAGCTTCCGCGTCAATGCCGCTGGGGTCGGTGCTGTTGTCAACACCTAGCTGGTAGTTATAGACCAGCTTGCCAGCATTCTCCTCCAGCGCCTCAGTGGCTTGCTGGTCTACATTGCGATAGAGCGTATGTCCATGTCTGTTGGTCAGCCACACATAGCCTGCATCGATATCGGCAGTCAGTCGCTTCAGGCTGCCCTCCTGATAGTCAGACGAGAAGACCTCCATCGCGTCGACTATCCATTCGTTGGGTACCTTGGCACAGGTGTTGGTTGTACTGACTTCGTTACCACTGTACCAATAGTTTTCTTTGTTGGTGCAGTATTCAAGGGGAGTAGTGCCCTCAGGAATCTGGAACACCACGAAGGCTGGCGACGACATGCTGAAAGGCCATCCGTTGCCCAATGCCATTCTGACAGCCTTCAGGTAATGGCTGCTGGGGATGACTGCTGATGGGGTGGGATAGTAGTTCGTATTGGAATAGCCACTCTCAGGGTCGTACATGCAGTAGTAGTCGGCATTGGCATAGTTGACTGACGCGCTGACCGTCTGCGTGTTGTCAATGGCGCCACAGACGTTGACTACCACCTGCGAGTAAGGCTCGATGGTCAGCGTGTTGGGAAAATACCACACACCATTCCAACAGGGGATAAAGCCCTCCTCCTCGTAGGCTAGCTTACCGTCTGCTGTATAGTTCCTGTTGGTGGCATGAGCGTTGGCTGGTGCGCAGAATCCTATGCAGAGGTTGCTCAGCGAGGCCTGCTCTGACGAGTTATTATAGAGAATGAAACTCTTGTCGTACTGGAAGAAGGTGACGCCATCGTCCTTCATGCATCCACCATTGTAGAGCTCTTTGATGACCACTTGGCTGGTTCTGGCCCTTTTCATCTCCATGCTGACAGGGATTGACACATCCTTACGAACGGTTATCTGGCCCAATGTACCATTATAGATGTAATAGACGTTATGCCCCACGAGTTCTTTTTTTGTAGCAGTGGCTTCATAGATGCCAGGTGTGACGCTGAAGGTTGCGGCGCCCTCGGCGTTCGTCTGCTCGATAAAGATGCTGTTGGTCTGGGTGTTGCGTAGCTGTACCTCAAATCCTGCCTTGCTGTCTGAAATGCCTGACAGGCTGACGACCACTTGGCATAGTGTGATATCGCCTGATGTGGTCTCTACATGGTCGCTACAGGCCATGAGCAGGCAGATGGTACATAGGAGTGATAATATCTTTTTCATAACTTCAGTCTTAATGAGAGTCCGTAATAGTAGCTGGGAATATAGCTGCTCGAGAAGAGCGACGTATCCAGGTCGGTCTGCGACGAGTGTACCGTCTTCATGTTGTTCAGGAAGTTGTTGGCATAGAACGACAAGCTGACGTGGTCGCCTATCTCCTTGGTGATGCTTAGGTTAGCCGAGTAGTAGCTGCTGATGCGGTTGGGGTTCATTACGTAGGGATAGTTGGTGCGTACCACCAGTTTGGTCAGGTCGTTATACAGCGTGGGGTCGTTCTCCTTGGCCCATAGGAACTTCTCTGCAAAGGGGATGCGCTCGTCGGGATTGTCCCATGTAGAATAGTATTCCGGATAGATGGCCACATACTGGTTCTCGCTGCTTCCGTCATAGGGCTTGCCCGTGTAGCTGTTCTTGTCAGCCAGCACGATGCCGCGCGTGCCGTCCTCAAACTCGCTCAGCGCACGACGATAGTTGTACAGCGAGCACTCCAGTCGCAGCGCTACGATCAGTCGTATTTTGGGAATGTGTGTGGTGATGGTGGTGTTCAGGTTCAGCTGCTTTGACAGCGCTCCGTTGGAAACGGATGCATTGGCTATGGTGCCTGCCGAGGTGACATTGCTGCCTCGGTAATAGCCCACATATTGGTACAGCTCGCCATTCGACATAGTGGCGTTCGACGTGGGCATGTCAGCAAACAGCACATCGTCGATACCCTTGTAATAGTAGTAGTTACCATCCAGACGGATGCTGGTGCGCAGGGCCTTGATCTGCTTGAAGTCTACAATCCACTCCAGTCCCCAACGGTCCAGGGGCGATGCATTCACGTATTTGGCGTTGGTCAGGTAGGTCTTACGCGTGTTGTAGGCCAGATCGACAGGCTGTTGGGCCCCAGTGGCGTCGCTCACGGTGACGACACCCGTCTGCTGATTGATGCTGTACGTGCGGTTAGCCAGGTCGATGCCCACTGCTTCGAGCGATGAGGGCGGGGTGTACTTATAGCTGAACGGACTAAACAGCGTGGTAGCCATATAGGGGTTGTATGTACGATGGTGGAAGGCCGATAGTGAGATGCGTGTTCCTTTCAGGTTCAGCTCGAAACCAATGTCCGTCTGGTGGGTCGACTGCCATTTCAGGTCTGGGTTATATACAGCCTTTGACGGATAGGTGTGGTAGGCATAGAGCGAGGTGTTGTCGCTGGTGCTGGGCGAGCTGAATGCCAACAGGTCGCTATAGGCAGGCGACGGATAGAGCACCTGGAATGAAGGCAGCTTGACGCTCTTTCCCCATCCTGCATGGACGATGAAGTCGGTGACGAGTTGCTTCTTGCGGTTCTGCCAGAAGATGTAGCGTCCGTTGAAACGAGGTGACAGGCTGCTCACCGTTCCATAGTCGGAACCACTGATCATCGTGATGTCGTTGCGCAGTCCGGCAGTCAGCTCTAGCGTCGACAGCTTGCTGGTGGGGATGCTCACTTTCTCCTCAGCATACAGTGCCAGGTTGTTCATCGCAGGCAGCTCGTCGTAGCGGTATTCGCGCCAGGTCGGGGCATAGCGCATATCCTCATAGTAAGTGCCTCGACCGTTGTTCTTGCTGCCCGTCAGCTCAGCACCAGCCATCAGTCGGCTCATTACCTTGCCGAAACGATGCGTCCAGTCGGCCTTCAGTCGCACGGCATAGCTCAGGGGCTTGGAGTCCTGGTATTGCATGACGTGCCAGTAGCCTGTAGGTCCTAAAATGATGTTCGCATTGGGATCCTGGTCGTATGGTGTGGCTATGAAGTAGCCTTCCTCCAGCGTGTGGATATAGGGCTGTGTGGAGGCGCTGCTGGCGTGAGCATAGCTCTGGTAGCGCTTGTCGGCATACGACAGCGAACCACGCAGCGACAGGTTGGTAATCCAGCTCTTGTTCAACAGCCAGTTCAGGTCGAAGTTGGCACGCAGCGCATTGTCGCGCGACTTGGTATAGTCGTCCAGCTCGTTGTCTGGGTCGGCTTCTGCGTTGTATCCTCCGATGTTACCCGTCAGCCCCACGTTCAGCGTCAGGGGTGTCGTGTTCTGCATGAAGATGTTCATGTAGTTCAGCGACAGGATGTTACGCTGGTAGGCAGTATAGGGCGATGCGATGTTGCTGTTGGAACGGGCACGCTCGAACGAGGCGTTCAGCACACCGTTCCTGCCACCCAGGTCGAAGCCTTTGTTGACGGCTATCTGGTAGGTGTGCTGGTTGATCTTGCCTTCGATGATGAAGGGCGACTTACCCTTGCGGGTATTCACCTTGACGACGCCATTCGACAGGTCGCCGTATTCTACCGATGGGATACCCGTCACCACCTCTACCGACTCGATGTTCGACGTGCTGAGCGTGCGTGTTGAGGCTCCAGTTGTCTCGCCCATCTCGCCATTATTGTTCATGCGGATGCCGTCTACCTCGATGGCTGTACCAAACGAGGCGTTACCCTTCTCCTGTGAGCCACTGCGCAGAGCCATGCGGTTGTCGTTCATCAGCGAGGGGTTGATGGTCTTGCCACCAGGCATCAGCGTGGTGATATCACCAATATTGAGTAGCTGCTGGTTGTCCAGTGTCGTGCGGTCGATGGTGTACGATGTGGTCGACTCGTCCGTCTTACGCTTTGCCGTCACCGTCACCTCGTCCAGTTTCAGACTCTCCTGCTTCATGGTGAAGCGCAGGCGAGGCATGTCCCTGACAATGTTCATCACGATGTCGCGCTTGGCATAGCCCAGACACTGGATGGTCAGCGTGGCCTTGCCTATAGGCACGTTTTTGATGCTGAAAGCACCCTTGGCGTCAGTGATGGCCCAGAATCCGTTCTCCTTCATCAGGATGGAGGCAAACTCCACAGGCTGTCCGCTCTGCTCGTCGGTAATGCGTCCAGCCATCGTCACCGTCTGGGCTGTCAGGCCTAGTGGCAACAATAGCAGTAGCGCGAATAGTATCAATAGTTGTTTCTTCATATACCAAATTAATAATAGCGGCCGCAAAGTTACTAATTATTCTTTGAAATACCAATACCTACATGTAGGTATACATGAAAAAAAGTTGTTTTTCTCTTTTCTTTTCTCCCTTTTTCTTCGTACCTTTGCGCACAAACTTAACAAATAAACGCGTATTTTTGTATGAAGATGAAGCAAAGAATATTATTAGGTGTCTTATTCCTAACCGTAGCGACTAGTATGTTGGCACAGGCTCCTACAGCCCTGTGGGGTAAGTCGGTGCAGACTGCAAAAACCACAGGTGGCAGCGATATTCAAATGGCGCCTGATGGTGGCCTGTATGTGATAGGTAACGCTTCTACGCGTACAGAGGAAGAATTTGTGACGTTAGGCTCCGATAATATTGCGCCAGGTTCGCTTTATCGCGGAACCAATGAGAATTCAAGCGTCCAGATGATTTTCCTCACCAAGCTCAGTGCCGACGGACAGCCCCAATGGACCGTCTATTCGAAGGATGCTGATGCCATGAGCAATTCGATGTTCCTGCAACCCACGAGCGATGGTGTTGTTGTCTTTTTAGCCTTGCGCCATGTGGAGAAGGGCTGCACTCACTCTCCCTATTTCGTGGATGCTGCAGGCCATAAGGTCAGCCTTGACTGGGCACAGGATACTGACGATGCCAAGCGCTATTACCTGGGTGTGGTGTTGAAGTTGAACGCTGATGGCGTTATACAGTGGGTACGCCAACTACAGGCTGAACATGCCTTGACCACTACGGGACTCATTCCCTATGCGCTGGCTAAAGATGCCGCTGGCTGTCTCTATCTGGCTGGTCAGCAACGTGTGGAATTGTCGTTAAAAAAGAGCGACCAGACGGACGCCAAAATCGCTCCTCATAACATCCCTGACGGGGGGAATGGCAGCGATTCGGCAGGCGATCTGTTCATCATCAAACTTGATGCTGACGGCTACTATCTGAATCACTTGCAGACGGAGGGTAGTGCAAAGTTTGTAACGTTGATGGACATGAAGTATGCCAACGGAAAGCTGTATGCAGTGGGCTATGTCGTGCCCTCGGCAGACAATCATAGCATCTCGCTGGGAGGTCGGACGATGGCGCTCTCTGCCAACAACAATACCATGCCGTTCTCTGTCTGTCTGAATACCGATCTGACGGCTGATTGGGCTCAAGCCTATGAGTCGAGTACCACAGGGTTTACCATGCAGCAACCTACCATACATATCAATAAAAATCATATTTGGTGGGCTGGCATGGGTGCAACATCTTTGACGACCAAGACAGGCAAGAGCCTTGTCATTGGCGAGAATATGAACCGCGTGAGCACGTTGCTTAAGATTGACGCAGCGAATGGCGACTTGTTAGACGGTTATCTGAAGCCCCTTTTCCAGACGGGCTATTTTGCGCTGATGGAGGATACTGAAGGATATATCTATGCTGGTGGCTATGCTGGTGTGCTTAGCAATAAAAACAATCCCAATAAGCGTGATAAGGCGGGTTCCATGCATCTGGATAAGTTCAGTCCTACCGACCTTACAGCCCCCGTCAGCTCATGGGATGACATGATCAAGTTTGTTGGCGGACCAACGGGTATTGCCTTTACCGAGACAGGCCGTTTCTACACCTTAACCCGTTCGCAATCCATTGATAATCCACTGATGGATAGTAGCGTCAATACGGGCCAGACCACTACAAACTTTAGCATCAACATCTGCGCCTTTCAGCTACCTGTCACTCCTGTAACCGCCATCCGTTCTATCGAGAACATCTACCGTACCGATGGTTACTATTACAACCTCAACGGCCAGCGTGTGGAACATCCCACCAAGGGTATTTACATCGTAGATGGCAAGAAGGTTTTCAAATAAATGGATGAGAAACAGCAAGAACTAAAGCGCGTCTGACAATTCTGACAATTCTGACAGTCAAAATTCCGCACCCATACTACATCACGGAAATGTTAAATTAATGCCATATTTATATATAATATTTATATTATATATAAATATGAGGTAATAAACAGATTTCTCTTGTTCAACCCTCCCGATTTCTGACACTGTCATTTGTCAGAATTGTCAGAAATTGGATATCAGGCTCGGCCTGATGGGTCGCCAGGCTCGGCCTGATGGCCGTTCAGGTCGGAGTAGAGTGGTTGTTCCCTGCCTGGGAATAATTTGTTCCCTGCCTGGGAAAAATATGCAGCCTGCCAGGGCGCAAAAAAAGGAGTCCAGCAGAGTAGGACCTGCGTGGACTCCTTTGTTTGTGGCGATTAATCGATTATTTGTTTACTCCTCAGTAGGAATATAGAACCAAGTATCAGGAACGCTCTGACGCTCGGTCATCCAGGCCTGAGTGGGCTCAACAGCGATGATCATAGGAGCTTCGCCAGCCTTGGGGAATACGACGTTGTTGTAAACGGTAGTATTCTCTGCCTGCTTCACCTTGACGCCGATGTTGTGCAGGTTCTTGTCCCATCCGCTAACTTCGTATTTCTCTTCGATGTCTGCACCCAGCACACCTACATGCTCAGCAAGCTCGGTGTTGCCAATGGTCAGTATGAAGGGCAGTGTGCCGCCCAGGTGACGGATAACGGCCTCCTGACGCTTGCCAGAGTCGGTCCATCCGGTGAGTATACCGTTGGTGAATACAGCGTGAGAGCTCTGGATTTCAGATACGTCTACGACGATGTCGTTGAAGTCGAAGTCGTTGGTAGAACCGAGGTCCTCAATCATATAGCGAACCGTGCTCTTACGCTCGATGGTTGTTTCCTCGGTGATCTCTATGATGCCGGGAACTTCGGGCTTGCCGTAAATCATGAATACGATGTCGTTCATGTCGTTGTCTGATTTCACACCCTTCGAGGGGTTGTCGTTAACGTCCTCACAGCCAATGATCATGACTTGGTTGTCCTCGGCAATGTTGGCTGGGCGGGGACAGTCGTTCAGCGACAGCATCATGCCGTTGAGTGATGACAACTGGCTATTCAGGGTGTAGTTGTATTTTGCGGTGTTCACCTTTGTAATGGTGAGATAGAAATACATCTCAACACCCACGGGCACATTGTTGAACGTATAGGTCTGGCCTTTCACAGCATAGGCATTTTCCGTGTTTCTCTTCGACTCGTCGGTGGCGTGAAGAGACTCTACGCTCTGCCAATCGCTGTTTGCCTTCTGCTTCACCCAAAGGTCCTTGCCTTTTTCCATAATCTTGAAGTCTACACCGTCGATGACAGCGTGGAGCTCCCATACCGATGTGGCCAGTCCCTGGTAGATAGGTACAATAGTGAAACTGTTGGCTGGAGTCGTCATGTAGAAGGGCTTGCCCAGACTGCGGTTGTCTACACCGCCCTTCAGCTTGTTTTTCATCCAGGTCAGCGTGTTGTTGTCGACCTCGTAAACGTCACCTTTGGCCACCTGGTACTCGGCTGCACGTGCAGCGCGTCTTCCACCCTGGCCTGATGTAGGCAGGCTAAATGCTTCGTTCTTGTTGCTGAAGTCCCAACTTTGGTTAAGACTTACGTTGCTGTACTTCTCCACGAAATTTGCTGCATACTGCGCTTTCGTGTCTTTCTCTTTGGCCTGCTCGTCATACAGGTCTTTGTTCTGACATGCTGCCAATGACAGGGCAGCCAGCATGACTAGTGCTACTTTCTTCATTTTTCTCTTTTGGTTTAAATGGTTATTAACTTTTGTTTTTGTACAATCTATTTTGACTGCAAAATTATATATAGATAAGGTAAAATTGTTCTGTTTGGTGTAGAAAATACCCTTTTTATCCTAAAAACTTGATATAAATCATTTCGTTGTGCGCGCAAACAACAGAAAAGGAGTCCGGCAGGGTGGGACCTGCGTGGACTCCTTGTTTCGATTCGTCAACAACCGATTACTTCAGCGACCAGCCCTTGCGGAGGTGGAAGTCGGCAGTAGAGTTGTTGGTGTCCTGATAGATAATCTTAGCACCGTTCTTGGCAGAGGCAGCAGCGTCGATACCACTGGGATCGGTAGTGCCCTCTACGCCGTCAGCATAGTTGTAAACCAGCTTGGAGATGTTGTCGCCATAGTTGATAGTAGCCTTCTCGTCGATGTTACGATAAGCAGAGTACTGCTTGTTGCTGTTGTAAAGGCCATAGCCGGCATCGATATCGGCAGTAAGACGCTTAACGCTCAGGTCGAGCATGGTAGAGCGATAGGTCTCAACACCATCGATAACCCAGCTCTTCTTGATTTTTACGCAATAGTTGGCTGCGGTCTCTTTACCACCATCGTAGTAAACGTTGGTCTTGTCAGCGCAGTAGGTTTTGGGGTCAACACCCTCGGGGAACTGGAACAGTACGAAGTTGGGGCTCATGATGCTGACAGCCCAAGCGTTACCCAATCCGAAAATGGCACCCTTCCAGTAGTTGGCGGTAGGAATGCCCTCGAAAGGAGCAGGGTAGGCATTAGGGTTATTATACTGGCTCTCAGGCTCGTACATGGCGTAGTAAGAAGGGTCAGCCAGATTGATAGCATCAGGGGCAAGGGCTGTGTGGTCGATAGCACCATTGATGGCTACAACGGCATCAGAGAAAGGAGCTATGGTGATGCTGGGGATATACCAGATAGCATACGTCATAGGCAGCCAGTCAGTCTTCTCATACACCAGTTTACCGTCCTCGCCATAGTTGCCGTTGTTGGCATGGGCGTTGCCCGGAGGAACGGTACCGATGGCCAGATTGGTCGCTGTGATGGGCTTGCTGCTGTTGTTGTAGAGCACGATGGCCTTGCACCAGC
>JAEEGL015381992.1_pt1 | contig 11902 bp, 12 predicted proteins | sample 9134231 | NCBI WGS metagenome assembly JAEEGL01 (sample SAMN16246548, study PRJNA631951) | gut metagenome | biome: gut microbiome; feature: rumen; material: fiber-attached | host: Bos | place: Iran: Karaj | collected 2018-10 | reverse complement strand
CGCCGCTTTTATGTGCAAAATACACATAATCACGGACTTTTTAAGACGGTCGAAAGCCGTTTTTATTCCGTCACAGAGTTTTGACGAATTCCTTTATGTATTTTTTGAAATCCTCGCCTATCTCGGGGTGGCGGGCAGCCGTCTCGACAGCGGCCTGCATGACGCCCAATTTATTGCCCATGTCGTAGCGCGTTCCCGAGAAAACCACGCCCGTCATGCCGACGGTGCGCGCCAGCACCTTCATAGCGTCGGTAAGCTGTATCTCGCCGCCCGCGCCGGGGGCGGTTTTGTCGAGGATGTCGAATATCTCATAGGGGAGGACGACGCGGCCCAGAATAGAAAGGTCGGTAAACTCCTCGCCCTTACGGGGCTTTTCTATCATATCGGTAACAGAGTAAATACCGTCGCTTATCTCCTCGGCCTTCATGGAGCAGTAGCGGGAGAGCTGTTCGACGGGGACGTGCTTGAGTCCGGTGCCTCCCTTTCCGTATTTCTCGTAGGCGTCCAGGAGCTCCTTGGTCGCGGGGACGTCGCCCATTATGACGTCGTCGCCGTAGAGGACGGCGACGGGCTCGCCCGCCGCGAATTCTCTCGCGTAGCTGACGGCGTGGCCGAGACCCTTGACCTCCTGCTGACGGACGAAGGTTATCTTCGCGAGATTGCATGGCTTAAGGGCGTCCTCGAGCTGTTTCTTTTTATTGCCCGCCACGAGCCTCTGCTCGAGCTCGAAATAGCGGTCAAAATGGTCTTCAATGGCGCTCTTGCCGCGCGATATTATAATGAGTATCTCTTCTATACCGCTCGCGGCGGCTTCCTCGACGATATACTGTATCGCCGGCTTGTCGACTATGGGCAAAAGCTCCTTCGGTATTGCTTTGGTGGCGGGGAGCATTCTCGTTCCGAAGCCCGCCGCGGGGATAACGGCTTTCCTTACTTTCATCTGTTTGTATCCTTTCTTTTATAGTTGAAGATTTTTTCGAACAGACCGTATTTTGCGAAGATTATCATAAGCGGGACGCCGATAAGAACGACCGTCAGCGCCTCCGAGGCGCCGACCTCGAGCACACCGGGGAAGTAAACGACGTCGGCTTCGGGCGTGAAAAACGGCGCGCCCGCGTAAAGACAGAAGACGAGCGGGATTATAAAGGCGTTCGAGGCGATGGGCGGCGTCACGGCGAAAACGTATTCATACCATTTCGGCATCGGTCTGAGGCCGTTTTTGACTTCTTTACGGAACGCTTTGCCGGCGAGCGAGGTCAGAAGACCCGCTAAAAGCGTCGCGAAGGTGCCGAAAACCATATCGTATACGCCGTATCCCGAAAAGAGGTTTGCGAGAAAACAGCCGACGGTGAGGGCCGCAGTCCCAAGGGGGAAGAAGAAGGGAATTACCGTAAGCGCTTCGGCGGGACGGAACTGCACGGGGCCGAAGGCTATAGGCAGACAGACGAGCGTCAGCGCGACGTAGGCCGCCGCGATAATGCCGGAGAGCGCCAATTTGCGAACGTTTTTCATTATTGAGATTTCCTTTTCGTAGTTTTTATTAACGTCGGGATTTTGCGAACCGACATATATAATATACCATATAAAACGGTTTCGGTCAATCTTAAAATAACCCCGAAACGGAAAAATCCCCCGAAATAATAAAGGCGCTCTTGAAAAAAGGAACGACATAGTTTATAATGATATATGTCGAATAATATCGCGCTTATGGGGGAATGTTTCTTTTATGGATATTTTTGACGTATTTATGCTGCTCGGAGGACTCGCATTTTTCCTCTTCGGCATGAACGTTATGTCGGGAAGCCTTGAAAAGCTTGCCGGCGGACGTCTCGAGCACACTCTTCGCAAGCTGACCTCCAATCCTTTGAAAAGCATACTGTTAGGCGCCGGGATAACCATCGCGATCCAGTCGTCCTCGGCCATGACGGTAATGCTCGTCGGCTTCGTCAACTCGGGCATCCTCGAGCTTTCGCAGACGGTAAGCGTCATGATGGGTTCCAACATCGGCACGACGCTCACGGCGTGGCTCTTAAGCCTCACGGGCATAACGTCCGATAACTTTTTCTTAAAGCTTTTACAGCCCGAATCCTTCTCGCCTCTCGTCGCCGTCATAGGCGTCGTGCTTATAATGATAAGCAAGAAAAAGACCCGCCGCAAGGATATCGGCACAGTGCTCGTCGGCTTCGCCATTTTGATGTACGGTATGACCTTTATGTCGAGCTCGGTGGCGGGACTTAAAGAAAGCGAGGCCTTCCAGGGCTTGCTCGTCGCCTTCGCCAACCCCCTGATAGCGCTTCTCATAGGCACCGTCTTTACGGGCATAATCCAGAGCTCGGCCGCCACGGTCGGTATTATCCTCGCCCTCTCTTTGACGGGTTCGATCTCCTACACAATGGCTATCCCCCTCATCCTCGGCGCCAACATAGGCACCTGCGCGACGGCGCTCCTTTCGTGCATCGGCGTCAATAAGGACGGCAAGCGCGTCGCGGTGATACATATCACCATAAAAATCATAGGCGCCGCCGTCTGTATGGCGATCCTTTACGGCCTCGACGCCATCTTCCGTTTCCCCTTCATGCAGGCCGACTCCATGATAGACCCCGTCGGCGTCGCCGTCGTCCACACCGCCTTCAACGTCATTTCGACGCTTATGCTTTTACCCTTTACGAAACAGCTCGTCGGACTGTCGCGCGTGATCGTCCGCGACAAAAAGACGCAGGAGAGCTACGAAATACTCGACGAACGTCTGATGCGCTCCCCCTCGATAGCGATAGCCGAGTGCCGCAACGTCACCCGCAAAATGGCCGACCTCGCCTATCACAATCTGCTTACCTCGATAGGACTTATATATGAATACGACCCGCGCGTTTCCGACGAGGTGACCGACACCGAGGAAAAGATAGACACCTACGAAGACAAGCTCGGCACCTTCCTCGTGAAGCTTTCCCGCCGCGAGCTTTCCGACGCGGAAAGCAATACCCTCTCGGAGCTTCTGCACACCATAAGCGACTTCGAGAGAATAGGCGACCACGCCGTCAACATCCAGCGCGTCGCCCTTGAAATGTATGAAAAGAAAGTGTCCTTCTCGGCGCCCGCCAAGGCCGACGTCGAGGTAGTCGTCGCCGCCGTCGAGGAGATTTTGAGTATCACGATGAAATCGTTCGATAACGACGACTCGGTGCTCGCGACCAAGGTCGAGCCGCTCGAGCAGGTCATCGACGGACTTATCTCCGACTCCAAGGACCGCCACATCGTCCGCCTCACCAACGGCAACTGCACCATAGAGCTCGGATTCATCCTCTCCGACCTTCTCACCAACTTCTCGAGGGTCTCCGATCACTGCTCCAACATAGCCGTCGCCATAATCCAGACGAGAGACTCCTCCTTCGACACCCACGGCTATCTAAACGAGATAAAATCGGGCAAAGAGCCCGAATTCGTCGAAGAATTCGCCGCCTTCAAGGAGAAATACCGCTTACCCGAGGTGAAGTAAAATGTCCGACGATTACGAAAAGGAAAAGCAGATATACGAAGAAAACTACGCCAAACAGACCCGCCTCACCAAAAAGATACTCTTTTACGTCTTCGGCGGCCTCGGACTGCTTTACGTCTTGATCTCTCTGGGACTGATGCTCTTCGGAGTCAAGGGAGACGACGGCGAAAACATCGGTCTTATTTTCTTTTGCGTCGGCGGATTTCTGGTGCTACTTGCCTTTATCCTGAAAGCCGTCATCCCCGACAAGGGCAATTACGAACGCTATAAGAAAAACGTGGAAAAATACGGCTCCTACAACGTCTACGATATGAGGATCTCGATAGAGATGCTCCGCAGCAAAAACGAGGAGCTCGAGAAAAGAATAGAAGAACTCGAAAAAAAGCAAAAATAAAAAAGTCCGCGAAAGCGGACTTTTTATTTGGCTTGAGATTATCTTTTAACGAGTTTACCGCGGTAAATACGGCAGTCGTGAGCGGGCACCAAGGCGGTGAAATAGTCTGCGCGGACGCCTTTGCTTTCGCCGGTGAAAACGTCGTAAAACTCGAATCCGTAGCCCGACGCCTCGGTGAGACCGACGTCGAAGCATTCAAGCTCCTGGAACGACTGCTCGTCGGTAAAATTGAAGAAGGCGACGGCGTATTCGCCGTTTGCGAGGTGCTTGAAGAAGACGGGTTTTTCGCCGTCCGTAACCATTATGGGAGGACGCCCCTCCGGGTCCTGATCTATGGCGATAAGCTCTTTGTTTTTGAGAAGCGCGAGAGTGCCTTCGTCAACGGCGGTGAGGTCGCAGCCTATCATGAGAGGCACCTGGAAGAAGCACCAGAGGGCGAAATGGGTCCGGTATTCGGTATCGGTGCATCCGCCTCTCGCGACGTTGCCCTTGTCGCGCATGCCGCATATGAGCATATCCATATCGTTGAAGCAGCCGGGACCCGAATAGGCGAGCTTTTCGACCTGACTCATGGCGATATCCTTGAACGACGTGAAGCAGTCGTAAATGTCGCCCGTCGAGCGGTACATGTGAGCGCCCACCGAGCGCATCCATTTTTCGGACTCGTCGCAGCCCCAGTTGCAGGCGGAGAAGAGGATCTCTCTGCCGGTGGCTTTCAAGGCCATGCTCATTCTGTTGTAAAGGCTTTTGCCGTTTGCGAGCTTCGGCTTGTAGCCGTAATCGTATTTGAGAAAATCGACGCCCCATTCGGCAAAGGTCTCGGCGTCTATAAACTCGTGGTCGAAGGAGCCCGGAAATCTCGCGCAGGTGCGCGTTCCGACGTCGGAATACATGCCGAATTTAAGACCCTTCGAGTGAATATAATCCGCGAGCGCCTTCATGCCCGACGGAAACTTTTCGGGATTGGGCACGATTCTGCCGTCTTTTCCTCTTTCGGGAAGCGACCAGCAGTCGTCTATGACGACGTATTCGTATCCCGCGTCTTTAAGTCCCTTTTCGACGATCGCGTCGGCGGCGGCGCGGACCGTCTGCTCGTTTATATCTTCGCCGAAGGTATTCCAGGAATTCCAGCCCATGGGAGGTCTTTGTGAAAGCATAGTTTTTTCTCCTTACGTTGTTTTTGTGCGTTACGGTTTTTATTACTTTAATTATATAGTTTTAAAGTCGCTTTGTCAATCGGATAAAAAGGTATATTCTTTGCACAAAATGTCTTTTTAAGATAAAAATATAGACAAACGGCAAAATAATTTGGTATAATAAAATATCAAAGTATGTTTTTTTTAAGGAGCGGCCATGCTTTTCAAAAACTGTCTTATAAACGGCGTTAAAGCCGACATAGCCGTTAAAAACGGCGTTATAACCGACGGCGAATACGACGGCGGAGTTAAAGACTGCGGCGGTCTTGCCGCTTTTTACGGACTTTTCGATATGCACTGCCACCTCCGCGACCCCGGCTTTACCGAAAAAGAGACGGTCGAATCGGGTTTGCTTTCCGCCGCCAAGGGCGGCTTCACCGCGGTCATGCCGATGCCCAACACCGACCCCGTTTGCGATAATCCCGAAACGGTGAAATATATTCTCGATAAAGCGGAAAAATGCGGCGTGAAGGTCTACCCCATAGCCGCCGCGACCGCGGGGCAGAAAGGCGAAACGGTCACAGACCTCGCCGCGCTTACGGCTTCGGGCGCAGTCGCATTTTCGGACGACGGCCGCCCCGTAGTTAATGACGCCGTCGCGTTGAAGGTCATGTCCGAAGCCTGCCGCCTCGGAAGCTTTTATATCTCGCACTGCGAGACGCCCTCGTTGAATAAAGACGGCGTCGTCACCCCCGCCTCCGAGGAGGCCATGATCGAGCGCGAATGTCTGCTCGCCTTTTCGACGGCTTCCCGCGTCCATATCGCCCACGTCAGCACGGCGGGCGGCGCCGAGATAATCCGCAGATACAAAAGCCTCGGGGCCCGCGTGACCGCCGAGACCTGCCCGCACTATTTCTGCTTCACCGCCGCCGACGCGGGAGAGAATACTAACTTCAAGATGAACCCGCCCCTCAGAGGGGAAAGCGACCGCCTCGCGATAATCGGCGCCCTTCAGGACGGCACGATAGACGTAATATCGACAGACCACGCGCCCCATACTGACGCCGAGAAAGCAAAGCCTTATAAAGACGCCCCCAACGGCATAATAGGCTTCGAAACGGCCTTCGCCGCCGCGTATACGGCGCTCGTTTCAAGCGGCGCCGTGACGCTTTCGAAACTTACGGAAATTCTTGCCGCGCCCTATAAAATCACGGGCAAAAAGGGCGGCAAAATCGCCGCCGGGATGCCCGCCGATCTCGTTTTCATCGACCTTGACGAAAAGTTCGTTTACGGCAGGGAAGAGATAAGATCGAAATCCCATAATTCGCCCTTTATCGGAAAGACACTTACGGGCAGGGTCAAGTTCACCGTCTCGGACGGAAAAACGGTTTATTAGGAGATTTGAAATGGACAGACTTATAAAACTCATCGAACAAAAGAAAAACCCCTCGGTAATAGGCCTCGACCCCGTTATCGACTACCTCCCGACCTTCCTTAAGGAAAAACACGGGAGCCTTGCCGACGCGGTGCTCGAATTCAATCTCAATCTCATCGACGCCGTATCCGACGTCGTCGCCGCAGTAAAGCCGCAGCTTGCCTATTACGAGCTTTTAGGTTCCCGCGGCTACGCCGTCTACGAAAAGACGGCGGCCTACGCCAAAGAAAAAGGGCTTTACGTCATAGCCGACGCCAAACGCGGCGACATAGGCTCGACCGCCGCCGCCTACGCCGAGAGCTATATCGGCGAAAACGGCTCGGCCGACGCCGTCACGGCAAACGGCTACCTCGGCTCCGACGGCGTGAGACCTTTTATCGAAGCCGCCGTGAAAAACGATAAAGACCTTTTCGTCCTCGTCAAGACCTCGAACCCCTCGTCGGGCGAGCTTCAGGACCTGCCGCTCCAAAGCGGCGAAGCCGTCTTTGAAAAGATGGCTTTGCTGATAGAAAAATGGGCCGAGGGGACTAAGGGCGAATACGGATACTTGCGCGCGGGCGCCGTCGTCGGCGCGACCTACCCGGCGCAGCTTGCCGATTTCCGCAAGGCCCACGAAAGCGTTTTCCTCCTCGTTCCCGGCTACGGCTTTCAGGGGGGCGGCGCCGAAGGCGTAAAGGGCGGCTTCGATGAAAACGGCCGAGGCGCCGTCGTCAATTCCTCCCGCGCCGTAATGCTCGCCTACCGTAAAGAGGGCGACGAAAGAAAATACGCCGAAGCCGCGAGAAACGAAGCTATTCGCATGAGGGACGAGATAACGTCCGTCCTCAAACCGTAAAGGAGTGGTACTATGGAAAGATTTTCGCTTCCCGTCCCCGTCACCGAGATAAGAGAAATTCGCGACAAACTTTTCCTCCTTTCCTTCGAGTGCGAGCAGATCGCCGAAAAGACAAAATGCGGTCAGTTCGTCCATATCAAATGCTCCGACGCTCTCTTTTTAAGACGCCCGATAAGCGTTTTTTCCGTCGAAGGGAACGTCGTCTCGATAGTTTTCGAGGTGCGGGGCAAGGGCACCGAGGCGCTTTCAAAGAAAAAGGTCGGCGACCTTATAGACGTCCTCGGCCCGCTTGGCTGCGGCTACTCGGTCGAAAAGTTCAAAGGTAAAAAAGTGTGGCTTATAGGCGGCGGTATCGGCATTTTCCCGCTTTACATGGCGGCGGCCGCCTACGGCCTCGATTCCGCGGCGATATTGGGCTACAAGACCGCCTCGCTCGTCGCGTTTGATAAGGAATTCGCCTTCACCGGCGCTCATGTCGACGTCGTCACCGACGACGGAAGCTACGGCGAAAAAGGCTTCGTGACAGATATGTTTAAAAAACGTCTCGAGACCGAAAAGCCCGACGCCGTCTTCGCCTGCGGCCCGATGCCGATGCTTAAAGGCGTCTACGCCATTTGCAAGGAAAACGATATCTACTGCGAAGTCTCGCTCGAGGAACGGATGGCCTGCGGACTCGGCGCCTGCCTTTGCTGCGTCACCCCCGTAAAAACGGGCGACGATACCGTTGAAAACCTGACGGTCTGCCGCAACGGCCCCGTCTTCAAGGGCTCGGAGGTGTTTTAAGATGGATATGTCTGTAAATATCGCGGGCGTCACCCTCAAAAACCCCGTCATAGTCTCGTCGGGATGCTTCGCCTTCGGAAGAGAGTTTAACGAGTTTTACCCCATTTCCGAACTCGGCGCCGTCGCCACAAAGGGACTTACCCTCGAAAAGAGGGAAGGAAACCCGACGCCGCGCGTCGCCGAGACCCCTTCGGGGATGTTAAACGCCGTCGGACTTCAAAACCCGGGTATTGAAGATTATCTCAAATACGAACTCCCCTTTATGGAGCAGGCGGGCGCGACGGTCATAGCCAATATCGCGGGCAAGTCCGCGGACGAATTCGCCCTCCTTGCCGAAAAACTCGACGGCACCTCCGTCGCCATGATAGAGCTGAACGTCTCCTGCCCCAACGTCGCGGCGGGCGGCATGAATTTCGGCGTAAACCCCGCCGCCGTCCGCGAGATAACCGCCGCGGTAAAGAAAAAGACAAGTAAGCCCGTAATAGTAAAGCTCACCCCCAACGTCACGTCGATATCCGAAATAGCCGTGGCCGCCGAAGAGGGCGGCGCCGACTGCGTTTCGCTCATAAACACCCTGCTCGGTATGCGTATTGACATACGCACCCGCCGTCCCATACTCAAGAATAACACGGGCGGCCTCTCCGGCCCCGCCGTTTGGCCCGTCGCCCTCCGCATGGTAAGAGACGTCCGAAAGGCCGTAAAACTCCCGATAATCGGCATGGGCGGCGTCACGAATTGCGAGACCGCCGTCGAAATGCTCATCGCGGGCGCCGATGCCGTCTCGATAGGGAGCGCCAATCTTGTCGACCCCTACGCCGCCTACGCCGTAGTCCACGAGCTCGCGGAATACTGCGAGAAAAACGGCGTGACGCCGCGGGAACTTTCGGGGAGCCTTCTGGAGTATTGATATGATCGTCACCTTCACGCTTAACCCCTGTATAGATAAAACGTATTACGTCGACGGCCTTAAAGTCGGCGGCTTCACGAGGGCGTCCGAAGCCCGAAGCGACCTTTCGGGCAAGGGAGTAAACCTCTCTTTAGACCTCGCCGTCCTCGGCCGGAAAAGCGCCGCCGCGGGCTTTATGGGGCGTGACGACGTCCCCGCCTATAAAAAGCTTTTGGAAAGCTTCGGCGTCGGCTTTTCCTTCGTCGCCACCGCGGGCGCGGTGAGGACAAACTGTAAGATAATAGACAAAACCACGGGCCTTCAGACAGACGTCAACGAGTCGGGCGCGCCCGTCACAGAAAAAGACAAGCGAAAGCTTCTGGAGCTCGCCTCGGGACTTTCGTGCGAGGACACCGCCGTCATTTCGGGAAGCTTTCCGAAAAACTTTGGGCGGGAGGACGCCGAAAAGCTTATTTCGCTCCTTCGCTCCCACGGCGTCAGGCTCGCCGTCGACACCGAAAAAGAGGGCTTATGCTTGGCCGAAAAATACGGCGCCTTTGCGATAAAACCCAATTTCGACGAGTTTTGCGGCTTTTTGGGCTACACCCCGAAAAGCGTGAGCGAGACCGCCTCGGCCGCCGTCTCCAAGGCCGAAAACATCGCGAACGTCATCGTCTCCCTCGGGGAAGAGGGCGCGGTATTCGCCTCGAAGGGAAGGGCCTGGCTCGGACGTGTGAAGGACGTCAGATGCCTTTCTACCACCGGCGCTGGCGACGCGCTTTTCGCGGGATTTCTATACGGCGCTTTGGCGGGCAAAAGCTATAAAGAGAGCCTTCTTTACGCCCTCGCGACCGCTTCCGCCAAGGTCGGCACGGTCGGCACCAAGCCGCCCGAAAGGGAAGAGATAGAGAAATATCTGAAACAAACCGAATGCGTAAGAATAATATAGAGGAGTAATGTTATGGACACGCCTTTACTTTTCGTCAAACTCGGCACGCTCGCCGAGGAGTTTTCCTTCGAGACGGTCTACGCCCCCGAGGGATGGGAGGAGACAAAGATAATCACATCCGAGGTAAACCGCCCCGGACTTGAGCTTTCGGGCTTCTTCGACCATTTCGACAACCTCCGTCTGCAGCTTATAGGCAACGTCGAATACGATTATCTCAATAAACTCCCGGCTGCCGAGCGCTACACCGCCTGCAAAAACCTCTTTCTCACTAAGATCCCCGCCCTTATCGTGACGAGGGAGCTCGAGCCGCACCCCGAGATCGTCGCCGCCGCCAAGGACGTCGGCGTGCCGCTTTTCAAAGTCAAGGAGTCGGCCTCCGAGCTAATGGCGAACATGATAGCCGACCTGAACGTCAAGCGCGCCGAACGTATCACCCGCCACGGCGTTCTGGTCGAGGTCTACGGCGAAGGCATACTGCTTTTGGGCGAGAGCGGCGTAGGCAAGAGCGAGACCGCAATGGAGCTCCTGAAGCGCGGCCACCGCCTCATAGCCGACGACGCCGTCGAGATAAAGAAGGTCTCCAACAAGACCCTCGTCGGCACCTCGCCCGAAATGATAAGGCACCTCATAGAGCTTCGCGGCATCGGCATAGTCGACGTCAGAAGGCTCTTCGGTATGGGCGCCGTCAAGGAGAGCGAGAAGATAGACCTCGTCATAAACCTTGAAAAATGGGACGAAAACACCCATTACGACCGCTTCGGCCTCGACGAGCAGTATACCGATATCCTCGGCCTCAAGATATCGAGCCTCAAGATACCGATCCGTCCCGGCCGTAACCTCGCCATAATAATCGAGGTCGCCGCCATGAACAATCGTCTCAAAAGGATGGGTTACAACTCCGCCAAGGAGCTTAACAAGCGCTTGATGGCCGAATACGAGGCCAATCTCTGATATACGGGAGAGAAATAAATGCCGATCACCACGTCCCTCACCCTAAGGGGAATACCCTATACCGAAAACGAGGACACCTCCGCCCACGTCTCCATGAAGGCGGGCGGAAAGGCCGCCGTTTTCATAACGCCGCGTAATCTGACCGAGCTTATCCACGCCTATTCCGCCTCCAGAATGTGCGGAAAGATACCGATAGTCCTCGGCAACGGCACCAACACCGTCTTTTCCGACGGCGGCGTCGTCCGCCCCGTCGTCTCAACGCTCGGACTTGCGAACATTTCCGTCGACGGCGAGTATATCGCCGCCGACTGCGGCGCCAAGCTTTCGGCCGTCGCCATGGCCGCCGCGAACGCGGGTCTTACGGGACTTGAATTTGCCCACGGCATCCCCGGCACCGTCGGCGGCGCCGTCTTTATGAACGCGGGCGCCTACGGCGGCGAGATCAAAGACGTTCTGGAGTCGGTCACCTACTTCGACGGCGAGATAGTGACGAAGCCTGCGGGCGAACTTTATTTCGGCTACCGCGAGACTACCTTTTCCAAGGGCGGTCAGCTTATACTTTCGGCCGTCTTCAAGCTGAAGAAGGGAAACGAGGCCGAAATAAAGGCTAAAATGAAGGAACTTGCGGCCGCAAGACGCGAAAAACAGCCGCTTGAACTCCCGTCGGCGGGCTCGGTCTTCAAAAGACCCGTCGGAAGCTTCGCGGGCAAGCTTATAGAGGACGCGGGTCTCAAAGGCCTCACCGTCGGCGGCATGCAGGTATCTGTAAAGCACGCGGGCTTTATAGTCAATATCGGCGGAGGCACCGAGACCGATTTCGAAAACCTCGTTAAAGAGGTTCAAAAGAGAGTAAAAGAAAACTCGGGCGTGGAGCTTACGCCCGAGGTAAGGATAATAAAAGACTGACGAAGGTGAAAAAATATGAAACTTGTTATAATCACGGGCATGTCGGGCGCGGGCAAGAGCCGCGCGGTCGAGGTCATGGAGGATATGGACTTCTACTGCGTCGACAATATGCCTCTCGACTTTCTTCTCAAGTT
>JAEEGL015365562.1_pt1 | contig 11902 bp, 9 predicted proteins | sample 9134231 | NCBI WGS metagenome assembly JAEEGL01 (sample SAMN16246548, study PRJNA631951) | gut metagenome | biome: gut microbiome; feature: rumen; material: fiber-attached | host: Bos | place: Iran: Karaj | collected 2018-10 | reverse complement strand
CAGTATTTGAGTCAACAATTAACGTATACGAGCTTCTTGGTGCAGAAGTTTATCTGTACTTCGATCTTGCAGGCTTCCCTGTAACAGCACGAGTTGATTCTCGTACAACAGCTCGTCCTGGCGATAAGGTTAAGTTCGCATTCGATGTTGAGAAGATTCACGTATTTGACAAAGAGACAGAGAAGGTTATCACCAACTAATAAGATTTCTCAAGGGGAGATGCATTGCATCTCCCTTTTTTTTAGCTTATTATGTATTCATAAATAACCCAAAACATGATGGAGGCGGATTAGATGATAACAGCGCAGATTATACAAAATAGCATTGATGAGCTTTCAGCCATTACAAGAGTGCAACTCAGTGTCATGGATTTAAAGGGAAGAACTGTTGCTACGACGGCAGATGTTCCTTTTTTTGACACAGAGTTTATAGCGGGTTTTGCTGAGTCGCCTGTTGAATCTCAGGTTATAAGTGGTGTACATCTTTTGAAAATATTAGATGAGGGTGAACTAGTATACATCCTTCTTGCTTCAGGGCAGGGAGAGGATGCATATATGGTAGGAAAAATTTGTGTAAGCCAGCTTCAGAATCTTATAGTGGCTTATAAGGAAAAATATGACAGGAATAACTTTTTCCAGAACCTTCTTCTTGATAACCTGCTCCTTATTGATATTTACAATCGTGCAAAAAAACTTCGTATAGATGTAAATGTTCCCAGAGTAATAATCCTTGTTGAGACGAGGGCTGAGAGGGACAGCGGCGCTGCTGAGCTCCTTGGAAGCATGTATACCTCACAGACCGGTGATTACGTCACAGCTGTTGATGAGTCAAGTGTGATACTGATCAAGTCGCTTAAAGCCGGTGAGACATATGAGGATATTGCGGGAATTGCCACAACAATTGTGGACATGATGAATACAGAGGCCATGCTTGATGTCCGTGTTTCGTTCGGAACAATTGTCGGAGAGATCAAGGACCTCAGTAAATCCTACAAAGAAGCTAAGATGGCTCTGGATGTAGGAAAAATTTTCTATGCTGAAAAACACGTGATCGCCTATAATACACTGGGCATCGGAAGACTCATTTATCAGCTTCCCATAAGCCTTTGCAGAATTTTCATAGATGAGATATTTGGTGACCGCGAAGTACCGGAAAATCTGGATGAAGAGACTTTGAATACAATTAATAAATTCTTTGAAAATAACCTTAATGTATCCGAGACTTCAAGGCAGCTTTTTGTTCACAGAAATACTCTTGTGTACAGAATAGAGAAGCTGGAAAAGGCGACAGGCCTTGACATCAGAACCTTTGATGAGGCGCTGACCTTTAAGATTGCGCTCATGGTTCTGAATTACATGAAATATGTGGATTCAAATCAGTTTTAATATATTATGAGAAATTACCCGGAATTAAAAACAAAGACAGACGAAGAGAAGATTAATGAAAAGTACATGAAGGCCGCTCTGAAACAGGCGCGGAAGGCCATAGAGCTGGGAGAGGTTCCAATTGGCTGTGTCATTGTGTACGAAGGAAAAATTATCGGCAGGGGATATAACCGCAGAAATACAGATAAATCCGTGCTTTGTCATGCAGAGATCACAGCGATAAAAAAGGCCTGTAAGAAAATCGGAGACTGGAGACTTGAGGACTGCACACTCTATGTGACACTCGAGCCCTGTCAGATGTGTGCGGGTGCGATAGTTCAGTCGAGGATACCACGAGTTGTTATGGGGGCATCAAGCCCCAAGGCGGGATGCGGCGGAACAGTACTGAATATCCTGGAGAATCCGGAGTTTAACCATCAGGTTGATGTGACAAGGGGAGTACTCGAGAACGACTGCAGCGATATTTTGAAGGAATTTTTTAATGATCTTCGAAAGAGAAATAAAGCGGAAAAGGTAGCAAGAAAGCTTGCTGAAGCGGAAAAAGAAGCGAACGAAAATAGTAATCTATGATGAATCAGAAGGTAGATTATTTTGGAAATAGATAGACAGGGAAAAATATATTTAGAAAATTGTAGGATATGCCCTAGAAAATGCGGTGTGGATAGAGCCCGGGGAGAGCTTGGATACTGCAGGCAGCCTGCGCATCTGACAGCTGCGAGGGCATATCTCCACGCCTGGGAGGAACCATGTATTTCAGGAATGAATGGCTCCGGAACAGTGTTTTTTTCAGGCTGTAATATGCACTGCGTTTTTTGCCAGAACTCAGAGATCGCCTTGGGTGATGTTTCAAGAGAGATATCCTCGGAGCGGTTATCTGAGATTTTTTTTGAACTTCAGGAAAAGGGCGCTTCAAATATCAATCTAGTGACTCCGACGCACTTTGTTCCCCTTATTGTGCCGGCTTTGGAGAGAGCAAAAGGGCAGGGACTTTTCATTCCTGTGGTCTATAACACAAGCGCCTATGAAAATATTGATACCTTAAGGATGATGGACGGACTGGTGGACATATATCTGCCTGATTGCAAATATTATTCCGAGGAGCTTTCACTTCGTTATAGTAATGCACCGGGGTATTTTGACATTGCGATAAGTGCGATTGATGAGATGCTAAGGCAGGTCGGTGAGCCAAGGTTTATGAGGCCAAAGCAGGTTGACAAGCCACAGTTTATGAGGCCAGAGCAGGTTGACAAGCCTAAGCTTATAACAACGGAACAGATAAATGATACCGTGGTTTGTGATAATACACAGGGGAAATTGTTGGATGCGAAGGAATATAATCGCATTATCGAGGATATCCCTGGAGACGCTGATGATTATGCAGGCCCGCTTATGGCAAAGGGGGTTATTATCAGGCATCTAATGCTTCCGGGACAGCTTCAGGATTCTAAGAAAATTGTTTCTGAACTTATAAAAAGGTATGGGGACAGAGTTTTCCTGAGCATTATGAACCAGTTTACTCCCCTTGGAGATTTGTCTCTTTATCCTGAATTATTGAAAGGGGTTAACCCGGATGATTATGAGGCTCTGATAGATTATGCGATTGATTTGGGTATCGAGAACGGATTTTTCCAGGGTGAGGGAACGGATACTGAGAGCTTTATTCCTGCGTTTGATTTTGAGGGGCTATAGATTCCGGTTGACAATCTGCCCACTTCTGCGTATTATAAACAAATGACGGTCTTGTGACGGGTGCACGCTCGTGCGGGATCGGGTCTTATGCAATGAGAGCCTGCGAACCGTGTCAGGTCGGGAACGAAGCAGCACTAAGCGGAATCTCTCATGTGTTGTAAGGTAGCCTGGTTTCGCCTTGCGTGTGTCCATCACAGGACCGTTTAATTTTTCAGATCAAAGTTTTAGTAATTCTACTTCGGGCACCAATACATATTTCTGAATTCTGTCGGTGTACAGCCCTTGATTATCTTGAACATTCTGATAAAGGAAGAGAGTGACGGGAACCCGCAGTTTAATGCAACATCCGTAACAGAATTGCGAGGATCCGTAAGATAAGTCTCTGCCTTGGCAATACGTTTCTGGTTTACATATTTATAAAATGAAACGTTGGTAAACTGCTTAAATCTCCTTGAAAAATAGAACTTGCTAAAACCGCTTCTGTCGGCAATGTCATCAAGACTCAAATCCTCGGAGCAATGTTCCTGTAGATAATCGCATATCTCAATGAATTTCTCAAAATACTCATCGCCTCTTGAATAATCGGATGAGTCGGAAGCAGTTCTTGTGCTTACGTAATTTTTTCCGATGCATGATAAGAACTCCAACAGCTTACAGAAGATATCAACTTCTGAAAAGGAGTTGTTCTTTTTATAAATCTCGTTAATCTCAAGCAGGAGTGCCTGGGCATGATCATGAACCTCAGGATAATCCTCAGGTGTGACCACGATGTAAGGGGACATGATGTTTATAAGGCTCTCTATCTCATTCATGAATCTGAGCTCAGTAGTATCAGGCTGGAAAATAATGCGCTCTCCAACCTCGGGAGCTTTAATCGAATGAATGCAGCCGGGACATATAATAATAATGTCACCTTCGCGAAGAACAACATCCTCGCCGGCGCAGTTGAGATAATACAGATTGTCTATGGGCATGATTATCTCGATAGCAGCATGCCAGTGGGGAGGATAGTCCTCGTATTCATCATTGTAGTAAAGTTTTAATGAGGTGCTCTGTTTAAAATTAACTGTTTCTACAAGTCCGTTTAAAGTTTCTATCATAGGCTTATCCTCGGCAACAATTTCAGTAAAAACTAACATCAAGTTTCTTCTCAAAAATTGCGTTAGCAATTTTTGGTAACTATATGGATTATTTTATTATAAAAAGGTGCTCAAATGACTATCAAAAATTGCTCTTAAACATTAAATTATTGCGCATAAAAATAGACAAGTTGTTAAAAATCCACAATTTATGGGGGTTAAAGTTGTATATGATTGTAAAGTTGTATTCTTTTTTCTAAATATAGTAAGCAATTTTTAATAACGTATTAACAACTATTGAAAAGAAAACCATATGGCGTCTGTGATATCTTTATTTCACTGAGTAATATTGGAAGGAGTCGAGATGAGTAAAGAAAGAGAGCCTTTAGTAACACATATTTTCACAGCTGATCCTTCAGCCCATGTGTTTGATGGAAAAATATACGTATATCCGTCACATGACAAGCCTCACGATGGAGAGGACAACGATAACGGTGATGAGTACCAGATGGAGGATTATCACATCCTTTCAATGGATAAGCTCGGAGGAGAGGTTACAGACCACGGAGTTGCACTCAGCATGCACGATGTGCCTTGGGTTAGAGACCAGATGTGGGCTCCGGATGCAGTATATAAGAACGACAAATATTATCTTGTTTTTCCTGCAAGAGACAAGGAAGGAAATTTCAGACTTGGTATTGCGGAGAGTGACAAGCCCGAGGGACCTTTTAAGCCCGAGGATAATTGTATAGAGGGAAGTTTCAGTATAGATCCATGTTCCTTTAAGGATGACGATGGCAAGGTTTATGTATACTTTGGCGGCCTTTGGGGAGGTCAGCTTGAAAAGTACAGAACCGGTACATTTGATCCTAACGGAACAGAACCTGAGAAGGATGAGCCTGCAGTATGCCCTAAGGTTGCGCTTATGAGTGAGGATATGAAATCCTTCACGGAAGAACCGAGAGATGTGCAGATTCTTGATGAGAACGGCAATCCGATTCTTGCAGGAGATGAGGACCGCAGATACTTCGAGGATCCCTGGACCTACAAGTACAATGGAAAGTACTATTTCTCATATTCTACAGGAACAACACATTATCTGTGCTACGCAGAGGGTGACAATCCGTATGGCCCTTTCACCTACAAGGGACGCATTATGGAGCCTGTTATCGGCTGGACAACCCACCATTCAATCCTTGAGATCGAGGGCGAGTGGTACCTCTTCTACCATGACTGCGAACTGTCTAATGGTATAAACCACAGAAGATGTGTTAAATATACTAAGCTTAATATTGCAGAGGATGGAACCATTGAAACTATTCATCCGTATGACCATAAAAAGGAAACCATGTGAGCGCAGCTCACATGGTCTTTTATTTTAAAGCCTTTTTGGTGGAATTCACTTTTTGAGACAACTATTTAAAGCCTTCCCCTTGGGGGGAAGGTGGCGCGAAGCGCCGGATGAGGGGAACCGGTATATGTTTCCTGGAAGTTTACGACATATGTGTATATAAAAAATACTTATATAAAATATACATGTATACAATATATTTATATATAATATATGAGTATGAAAAACACTTATTAAAAATGCATGTTATAGATGTTTATCACTATTTACATTTATATCAAATATTATTTTATTACTCCCAGATGCCTTGCAATATCTTCGCAAACAGCTTCAAAATGCCTATTAATTTCGTTATTAGGATATCTTAAAACCACAATTCCCATTTGTTTTAAATAATTATCACGCTCTGTATCTGAAGCTTTTCCGTCTTGTTCAAAGTGCTGAGATCCATCCAATTCAATAGCTATTTTTGACTTCGAACAGTAAAAATCAAGTATATAAGGACCTACGATTTTTTGTCTGTTAATGGTTACAGGAAGAGTTTTTAAAAAGTCATACCAGATATGACGTTCTTCCTTTGTCATATTTTTGCGGAGCTTTTGTGAATTGTTTTTTAGATTTGGATTATATGAGTTTGGCATATGGTACTCCTGTAAATAAAAGGAAATATGTGAGAAGGTCCTCTTATCCGCTTTCGAGTAGGATGTTGGTTATTTCTCTGTTTTGGTCAATGCTTAAATAGCATCACTAAGGAAAAGGCATTAGATGAAAGCAATAGGCAGAGTTCCCCTCATCCGCCCCTTCGGGGCACCTTCCCCCCAAGGGGAAGGCTTTAGGATTCCGTTCCCTAAGGGGAAGGCTTTAGGATTTACGCCCCCATAAAGGGGAAGACTTTTGGGTTTCATCCCCCAGAGGGGGATGAAATAAAGGCCATGTGAGCGCAGCTCACATGGCTTCTTTTTTAATTCTCTACATTTGTCATATCGAGGCCACTCATCTGGTCGAGGAGCTTCATCTTTGTATCATACAGGCGTTTGGACAGATCCACATGCACCTCATGAGGATTGAAGAGACGTCTTGTCTCATCCCAGAGGGTATCCTGCTCCTTCAGGCAGTAATCCCTGATCTCCATAGTCTTGGGTGAAGTGTAGACGCACTCACCGTTTTTAAAGATAGGAACCATAATCTCACGAAGAGTAAAGGAACCTGCGGGAAGTAAAGTCTTTTTCCAGGGCTCAAGCGGATCGAAGAGAAGAAGCTGCTTATCTTCCGTGAAGGTCTCATTCTCGAGACAGATAAGATCAGCCTTGATCTTGCCGCTGGCCTTCTCGTAGACACGATAAATCTTCTTGTTGCCGGGGTTGGTAACCTTCTCAGAGTTCTCAGACAGCTTGATCTTGGGAATGAAGTTACCGTCCTCACCTTTAATGGCTGCAAGCTTGTAAACACCGCCGAAGGACGGATTGTCCTTAGCTGTGATAAGGTGGGTTCCAACACCCCAGGAAGTGATTGCGGCACCCTGAGTCTTTAAGGATGAAATAAGATATTCATCAAGGTCATTGGATGCGGAAATTACAGCATCCGGGAAACCGGCTTCATCAAGCATTTTTCTTGCCTTCTTGGAGAGATAAGCAAGGTCACCGCTGTCAAGGCGGATTCCGTAGAAGGAAAGATCAATACCCTCCTCCTTCATCTCCTTAAATACGCGGATAGCGTTGGGAACACCGGAATTCAAGGTGTCATAAGTATCTACAAGAAGAATGCAGGCTGAAGGATAAAGCTTTGCATAAGTCTTGAAAGCTGTATATTCATCAGGGAAACTCATGATCCAGCTGTGGGCATGTGTTCCCTTTACAGGGATATCAAAAAGCTGACCGCAAAGCACATTGCTGGTGCCGACGCAACCGCCGATAACAGCAGCTCTTGCGCCATAGGTACCTGCATCAGGACCCTGAGCGCGCCTCAGGCCAAATTCCATGATACCGTCGCCCTGAGCTGCATAGCAGATACGCGCAGCCTTTGTGGCGATAAGCGACTGGTGATTGATTATATTAAGAATAGCTGTCTCAACAAGCTGAGCCTCCATGATGGGAGCGATAACCTTTACAAGGGGCTCGCGGGGGAAAATAAGAGTTCCTTCGGGAATAGAATAAATATCTCCGCTGAACTTGAAATCCCTGAGATAGTCAAGGAAATCCTCATCAAAAATGCCAACGCTTCTAAGATAATTTATATCCTCTTCATCGAAGTGCAGCTCCTTGATGTATTGGATAAGCTGCTCCAGGCCTGCCATTATGGAATAGCCGCCGCCGAAGGGGTTAGTTCTGAAAAAAGCATCAAATATAACTGTTTCGTTCTGAGACTTGTTTTTGAAGTAACCCTGCATCATTGTCAGCTCGTACAGGTCGGTTAATAGTGTCAGATTCTGTCTGTCCATAATAATACCCTCTTTTTTTATTGTTTATAAGGTAAACCTCACGTACCATAATACCATAAAATTGCCAAAACAGATGAATTAAAGACGCGTAAGAAGTGCGCACCATCATTGTGTTTTGTAAAATCTTATTATAAAATGAAGACTGTGGATTTTTATTGAATTATATATATGAGCGGATGGTAAATTATGGGAGATTATGACAAGATTTACAACGCGAGCAATAAAATATTAAAAGAGGTTGAGAAAGCTGTCGAGACGGGCAACTACAACAACCTTAGCAGCTCGCTGAAAAATTCAATAGAGGACGCGGTTAAGGCAGCAAAAGCCAATCCTTCCCAGAATTTTAGAGGAAAAGCTTCTACTGTTAAAACTGTTAATTACGCAAGTGCGGGACGAAGAACACCATTCTTCACAAGAACCGTCGGCTACAACCAGGGAATGGGAAAAGTTGTATTCGGAATAGTCGGAGCATCCTTCTGGGGAGTGGCTGCTTTAGGAGCACTTATAGACGCAAGCATCTGGCCGGGAGTTCTTTTCCTTGCAATAACGGCAGTGTGCGGCCTCCTGATTAAGGCGGGATCAGATGAAAAGAAGCTGGCAAGAATTTTTAATAAATATGGAAAAATTCTTGGAAATGCAGAATACTTTGCGGTAAGCGACCTGGCAATAGCGGCTGGGGAGCGCTCTGACACAGTTCTTTCCAATATTAAGAAGATGATGAAAAAGGATTTCCTGCCCACTGCAAGACTTGATCAGAACGAGACAACAGTTATGCTTTCGGAGCGTGCCTTTGCACAGTATCTTCAGGCAGAGAAGTCAAGACAGGACAGAGAGTTTGCTGAGAATCAGGAAAAACTAAAAGCTGCTGCAGCTGCAAATGCAGGCGGAGTACAGACTGACAGTGCTTTAAATACTACTGACTCCCGTGCGAGAGCGGTAATAAACGAAGGAAACGCGTATATCAGACAGATACAGCAGTTAAATGACGCAATTCCCGGTGATGAGATGTCTGCTAAGATATACAAGCTTGAAGGCATCATGAAGAAGATATTCACTCAGGTTGAAAAGGATCCCGGATGTGCGGATGACCTTAAGAAATTTATGGAGTATTATCTGCCCACCACCACAAAGCTTTTACAGGCTTACGCGGATCTTGATAAACAGCCCGAGGTTGGTGTTAACATCACTCAGACCAAGAAGGAAATCGAGGACGCCATCGATGTTATAAACGATGCGTTTGAAAACCTTCTGGATAGTCTGTTCCAGGATATGGCGTGGGATATATCATCTGATATTTCAGTAATGAAAACAATGATGGCTCAGGACGGCCTCACAGAGGATGCCTTTGATAAGATTCAGGCAGGTGAGCAGCCTGTTCCGCAGTTTTCAGCACAGCCCCAGCCTCAGATGGCTACTCAGCCACTTGAGTTTGGAGGAACAGCTTTTCAGGCTGCACCCGGAGCGCAGGCAGCAGCTCAGCCTCAGTCACAGGCAGCAAGTGATGGAAAAGTGGAGCTTAAGTTTTAGCAATTATTTACAGTCGTAAATGTATGTTTTTTGGAACATTTTGAAAAGAAAAAATTAGTTGGAGGAAGTAAAATGGGAGACGAGTTTAAAGAGTTTGAGAATGCGGCACCGACATTATCTTTCGATGCACCTGTAGCGGAGGCTGAAGCACCCGCGGCAGCAGCTGCGGCACCTGCACCGACAGTGGAGCAGGCAGCTAAGGAAGCACAGCTTTCACCGGAAGAGATGAAGCAGATCGATGCTTTTGTAGATCAGATCGACTTAACTAACTCACAGGGGATCATGAACTACGGCGCAGGCACACAGAAGAAGATGGCAGATTTTTCAGAAAAAGCCATTGATAATGTACGCACTAAGGACATGGGACAGGTCGGAGATATGATCACCGGACTTGTTACAGAGCTTAAGAACTTCGACGTTGAGGAAGACGAGAAGGGAATTAAGGCTCTTTTCAAGAAGAGTGCCAACAAGGTTACCGCATTAAAGGCGAGATACACAAGCGTTGAGAAGAACGTTGAGACAATCAGTAATGAGCTTGAGAGACATCAGATGCAGCTCATGAAGGATGTGGCAACTCTCGACAATATGTACAAGCTGAATCTCAACTATTATAAAGAGCTTTCAATGTACATCATTGCAGGTAAGAAGAAGCTCGAGCAGGTTAGAGCAACCGAGCTTGTTGAAGCTCAGAGGAAGGCAGAGCAGTCTGGACTTCCTGAGGATGCTCAGGCAGCTAAAGATTTGGCATCTCTCTGCGACAGATTTGAGAAGAAAATCTATGACCTTGAGCTTACACGTACAATTGCCATGCAGACAGGACCTCAGATCCGTATGGTTCAGAGTGCAGACACAGCAATGGCTGAGAAGATTCAGTCAACAATCGTTAACACAATTCCTCTTTGGAAAAACCAGATGGTAATCGCCATCGGTATTGAGCATTCAGCACAGGCAGCTAAGGCAGAGAGAGAAGTTAACGACATGACAAATGCGCTTCTTAAGAAGAATGCAGATATGCTTAAGGTTGCATCAATTGAAGCAGCCAGGGAATCCGAGCGAGGCATCGTAGACATGGAGACATTGAAGCACACTAATGAGACACTGATCTCAACACTCGATGAGGTTATGAAGATACAGACTGAAGGCAAGGAAAAGAGAAGGAATGCAGAGGCAGAGCTTTCCCAGATTGAAGTACAGCTCCGCGAAAAGCTCCTCCAGGCTGCTAAGAATTGATCTTATTAGATTAAGAAAGAAAAAATATAAAGCCTTCCCCCTCTGGGGGAAGGTGGCACGAAGTGCCGGATGAGGGTTTAGGAAGGACAAAAAAATGGAACAGAACATGAAGGAAGCCGTACTCAAGGGCTTCGAAGAACAGTATGGAAAAAATGACAGCGTTAAGGCATACTTTGCTCCCGGCCGAGTTAATCTTATCGGTGAGCACACAGACTACAACGGAGGCCATGTATTCCCCTGCGCACTGACAATCGGAACTTATGGCGCCGCAGCAAAGAGAAGCGACAGAAAAATGCGTTTCTTCTCAATGAATTTTGACAATGCAAAGGTAATCGAGGCTTCTCTTGATGATCTTGACGCATCAAGAAACGCAGGCTGGACAGCATATCCTGTTGGTGTTGTATGGGCTTTTGAGAAGAAAGGCTTTAAGCTTGATACCGGATTTGACATGATTATTTATGGAAATATTCCTAACGGTTCAGGCCTTTCATCTTCAGCATCACTTGAAGTACTTACAGGTTTTATCTTAAGAGACCTTTACGGTTTTGATGTTACAAATCAGGATCTTGCACTTATCGGTCAGTACTCTGAAAACAACTTCAACGGCTGTAACTGTGGAATCATGGATCAGTTTGCCGTTGCTATGGGTAAGGAAGGAAATGCAATTTTCCTTGATACTGCAGATTTATCATTCGAGTATGCGCCTATCAGCTTAAAGGGTGCCAAAATTATCATCAGCAACACCAATAAGAAGCATAAGCTCACAGATTCAGCATATAACGATAGAAGAAGTGCCTGCGAGAAGGCTCTTGAGGAGCTTCAGACAGTTGTTGACATCAAGACTCTTGGTGACCTTACAGAAGAGGAATTCGAGGCTCACAAGGATGCAATCAAGGATGACGACAGACGAGTTAAGGCTAAGCACGCTGTATACGAGAACCAGCGCACAATCGAGGCTGTTGCTGCACTTAAGGAAGGAAACCTTGAGAAATTCGGCGAACTCATGAAGCAGTCACATATCTCACTTCGTGACGATTATGATGTTACAGGAGTAGAGCCTGATACACTTGCTGAGGAGGCGTGGAAGATTCCGGGAGTTATCGGTTCAAGAATGACCGGTGGCGGATTCGGCGGATGTACCGTTTCTATTGTAAAGGATGAGGCTGTTGAGGAATTCAAGGAGAAGGTTGGAAAGGCTTATCGT
>JAEEGL014862828.1_pt1 | contig 11902 bp, 11 predicted proteins | sample 9134231 | NCBI WGS metagenome assembly JAEEGL01 (sample SAMN16246548, study PRJNA631951) | gut metagenome | biome: gut microbiome; feature: rumen; material: fiber-attached | host: Bos | place: Iran: Karaj | collected 2018-10 | reverse complement strand
TTTATATAAAACAAACGATAATGGCAATCACCTTTATCTCCTTTTATATTAAACCACTTACAGATTTCGGGATTTTTGAACATATCCTCATATATCGCAATACGATTCCTAAATGGAATTGTCTTTTTGTCTCGATACATGTTGGGTATGCATTTATATATATAGTAAAGAGACTCATTGGCTAATATTAATTGAGCACGACTTGAATTCAAACCTATCTCTCCAAACATTTCATTTATAGCTTTTACTATTTTTTTGGTTTTCTCATATAAATCATAATAAAATTTATGTGATAGAGAAGCTTCATAGTTTTTCCATCTCATATAATTATATATAGATGAAGAAAAACATGATACTGTTTTTACATATTTAAAATATTGTGCATTGAATAATATATCTTCGCCAGGTTCAGAATGTTCTACAAATCTAATTTTATAATCTTCAATTATATTTCTTAAATAAATCTTGTTCCAAGCAATATTAAAACATGCCTTATCATACATGTCAAGAACAGCATCAATTACATTCTTGGCTTTGTATTCTGGTAGTTCTGTCAACACATCATAAAAAGTATTATTTGATTCTTCAATTTTTGTTATGTAAGAAAAGACTCCGACATCTTCACTTTGATTTATCATAAAGGAAAATATAGTTGATAAATAGTTTTCATTGACATAATCATCAGAATCAATAAATGCTATATACTTTGAATTTGAATGCTCCAAACCAATATTTCTTGCAGAGGCTAATCCACCATTAGCTTTATGGAAACACTTTATGAAATCATATTTTTTATCATATTCATCACATATTTGACCGCTTTTGTCTTTAGAACCATCATCTACAAGTAATATTTTTATTTCCTTTGCATGACTATTTACCTGCGATATTATGCTATCCAAACATTTTGACAATTTATCTTCTACATTATAAACAGGAATAATAATATCCAATAATTCTGAATTATAAATCATAATTTATTATTAACTATTTTGTTGAATAAATATAAACATTTATTCTTAATATTTTTTACTGGATAGTCAAATACAACTGCAAATCCCAGACACAATATAATTCCCCATATAGTGACCAGAATCGGTTGTTTTGGCCAAAATAGAATCGACTGAGTAATCATTTTGCTGACATTAAAGAATATACCATGGATAAACCACATCAACATGGAATACTTGCCAATTGTTTGTAGAGGCAATAATGCATTTTTCCATTTAACCAACTCTAATAGCTTAAGCAATCCAAAGATGAACATAGGAATTGAAGCAACACGAATAATCTTTCGCATCATATTGAAAATGAGATTTTGTGGTCCGCAATAAAGCCAGCTAGGTTCAAAAAAAACAATCAGAACCACAACCAACCAGACAATGGCAACAAGAAGGAATTGTCCATTCACATATTTTGTCATTCGAAAATCAAATTTGCTAAATAATGAATATCTACCAGACAATAGCCCCCCTAGAATAATTGGGAAATATACCTGAAACTTCTCAAATGGGGGGAAATACTTCCCCAGAACCATATACGCGCCAATTGGAGTGAAGAATCCAAGCAAAAGCCAAAGAATTAAATTGTCTTTAGCAATCTGGACAATTAACGGCAGATAGAGCATCGCCAGAAGATAAAACAGAACATACCAGCAAAAACAAAGGAATCTGTGCCTAATTGCAAGTATTTCAAAGACAAAATCACGAAAGGACAAATCAAACGTATTGGTGATCAATGCCACACTAGCGGCAAAGACGAGTACTACCCAATAGCCAATATACAGTCCTAATATCTTCTGGATTGAATACCCAAAAGTCTGACGCTTCGTGAACGCATAGAAATAACCAGTTAGGAAGGCAAAACCGGCCACACAAATCTGAAAATGGCCTTGGTACTTCTCAAATCCTTCCAAAGATGGATATGAGATACCTTCAATATAATACTGTGGAAACTGAAAGAAGTGGTGGATGAACATCAAAATCAAACAGAATCCCTTAAGACATTCAGTCATTTCACGACTGAATTCAGGTTTATGAGATTCCGGTAAAATCAAATATGATTTTATGTTCATAATTTGACTTTCACCACACCATGCCCGGGATGACGTTTTTCCACTGGCGGCAATTCCATGGGAGTCTCATAGTGTTTGTGAAGATACCACATATGGCATTGTGGTATCTGAACGTCAAAATCTTCGAATTTTGCCGTGATAAACTGCGTGAACATCCGCATGGGCAACGGAGGTTTGGAAGATACTGATTCACTCAACGGATAGACATAGCCTGTCTTATGTCCTTCAAAACACCGCATGACTTTCTCGGCAAGTGTTGCTAGTTTTTGCTGTGACAACAGAAACAATGGCGCATATAGAATATGTCGCAGCGAGAAGTGCTCAACACCCAGTTTGATTCCACGTACGACATTGATGGCTCCCACCAGATGGCAATGCAACCACTTCCAACGAGGATAGATGGTATCTTCAATAAATATATCTAAAAAAACACCGTGTTGAATATCTAAGTGTTGTGTTGCTTCTTCAAGAAATACCGTGCTTGTGTCATAGCATTTTCCAAAAAGGAATGGATACTCTGGTCGTGAGTGTTGATTTTCGAAGACATATGGCGGCTGAAGTTCCGTTGGCGCCACTTGGCAGAACTTTTCATACTCTTCTCGTAACATGATGACATCCATGTCATCGTCCCATGGGATGAAGCCATGGTGAAGAACTGCTCCGAGCAGTGTTCCCCCTTCAAGTGTATAGGAAATGCCATGTTTCTTGCAGACACGGTCAAATTCCTTGAAAATACCGAATATCTTCTTTTGGACTTCCTTTACGTCATGCCCCAAGACCTTATATTCTGACATAAGTCCAATCCTTTACTTAAATAGTTTCATTATTTTTCGCAAGAATGCAAAAAGCAGATTTTGAAGTCGGCATTTGACAATCTTCAGATCGATTACTTCAAAATTCGCACTTATATTATATGTATGACATCCACTGAAATGTTCTTTTGATTTGATATTTATTTCATTGAAAGATATGTTTTTTATAGATGTCTCTATATATTCATCAGGATTAAGTTTTTCAATTCTGAAGAAGCATAGCCCTTTGCCATATCCGCCACAGCAATCTTGACCACATCGATAAATTTCACAATTTACATCTAATATGTCTCCTGCCATACGAGCACCATTGGGGTTGCTTTTGCAAATAGGACTTGATGAATGCAATTTCCAGCCTTCTTTTGTTTCAACATACAAGTCTAATTTCCCAAATGTATATGGTATCTCCACGGGTTGAGTAAATAAATATTTTAATCCTTTTTTTTGCATTAGAATGGAATCACAGACTTTTTCTCCGTCCAACAAACGTTCTACCATTTTCCATTTCCAGGGAAACTCCACAGCTTTTAGAATAGGGACACATCTATCATATGAAGCTTCTGGCAGCATAAAGATTCCATTTTGATCTTCATATATATAGGGAAAAGACATATGAAATGGCTTTTCAATGATCATTTGCATAGGAGACCATTTATCATTATTGAATTCTCTGAATCCTATACCTCCTTTATTTTTCAGTCGATCAAACATCTCAAAGAAAAGATAAACCTTGCCATTCTTTTCAAAGAGAAATGGATCGGCAGCCCAATACCTCCATGAATTTCTTAAAATCCGAAATGGATGCTTTAATCCATCTTTTTGAAAAAGAAGAGATTTTTCTCTCTTTCGAATGCTAACAATCCATTCTTCGGAATATAAAATATCCTTTATAAACGAATAGATTCCATGAATAGAATTCATTTATCTATAATAGACAGTAATTAAAAACTTTTTTGGAATTACACTTAAATAAAATCTAACTTCCAAAGAGGAATCGAAACTTCATCAGGAACATTATAAACAGCTATACGTCCAGCCATATTTCGATTCTTGTTATACCATGTATAATATCTGCTAGCATATGTTAATATGAAAGGGTGACAAACATTAAATTCATTTGCTCTTTCTTCTGAAATCTCTCCCAAAATGTAATAACGTTTTATAGAGCCACTTGGATAAACAAGAAATGCATGGCCATCTCTCCAACATACAGATAGCCTCTTTGATGTTGTTGGAAGAATCCACCAAGACAAATACGTATCATCTATAGGGTAATGATTTTCAGAAAAATAATCTCTTTTTGAATAAAACCTCACATGCGGTTGTGAATGCAAATGCCATCCAAGTTTTAAATATTGTGGAAATGAATTATCATTGGGAAAATTGTAAATATACGCCACGGATGGAACTTGATTTAAAACAGCTTTTGTCAATTGAGCAAATAAACCACGTCTTCTATGCTCCGGCATTGTACAAGTATCTGCTGGCTGGAAAGCCATTTGTTTTCCCAAGTCATTACGCCAGAATGATCGTACTGCAGCTGCTTTATTATCTTCAGAATATGCAAATGCTAAATATGAATCACCATAGGGGTTGTCAAGATATTTTCTTTTGAACCACTCCCGATTCAATTCAGGACGCTTGAAAACTGCTTGATGAACTGCTAAAAAATCTTCAATATTGTTTCGTGATAATTCAGTTGACTTAATAATTTTGATTGTATAATTATCTGCCATTGGATTTATAATTCTGTTTGTTATTTTATCGAACTCATCAAAATTTATATTTTGCTAAATTTTCTGTAATACTTATGCTTTTTTAGCTATAAGTTTTCTTGCAACCATCCATAAATATAAATATTCCTCATTTTTATGGAAGAACAAATAGAATAAACTCCCAAAGATAATTGTTGAGATAAATCCATTAAACACAAAAATCATCAGATTATTGTGTAATGGAATATAAGCTAATCCCCAACGTAAAAATTCTGCCAAAAGAAGACAAAAAAACAGTCGCAAAAAGAAATTACATAAAAATGTAACTGATGAAAGATGAAAAGCGTATTTATAAACAATATATGAATCAAACCATAATGCTGCACAGAAATTGGCTGCGACTCCACCTAGAATTATACCACAAATGCCATATTTTACAGGAAAAGTTTTGGCAAAAAGAAATGCAAAAAAAATAGTAAAAAATATCGTGGCAAATGGACGATATCTTCCACAGTAGAACAATCCGTATGCAGCGCGATGCGTTCCAATAGTCTCCTGAAGTCCCATTACAAGGAAGTTCAGCATAATGGCCCATTCCGTTGCATGGTTCAATACATAATGCTCTCCAATCCAGATTTTCACAAATGGCGTGAAACAAACATAAAGACAGATAGCGACATAACCATAACAGGCAAAATTAAGAAAACTGATACAACGAAATATCAAATATTTATGATCTATCTGATCTCCTTCAGCGACGTTTAGGCTACCAAGACTGGCAGTAAAGGAAGAAAATATCTTTTCCAGCACTGTGGAAAAAGATGAGGTTATAATCAGATAATTTGAATATAGTCCAACTGCAACAATGTTAATACAGCTAGATACAATAATACTGGTTGCAGAAGCAATGACTCTACCACTGAATTTATATCCAGCAACTGCTCTAATATTGCGCCATGTATTGTGAACTTCTTCTTTAGAAAGTCGTCCTTTAGGTGCTATTAATATATAGGGATACCACTTCCCAATCAACACACCCTGCGTAATTGTAGATGATATTCCTAATATAATAGGAATAATTAAATATATATAAATATTTTTGAATAAAAGCAGAAATGAAACTTGAAATATCATTGTCACAATTTTGAAAACATAACTAATTATACGACTCTTATATTCTGTTTGATTTGCTCCAAGTATAGATATCCTATATGCAAACGTCATATATGAAAACACCGTATCAACTAGAAATAATATAAATATTATTCGATAATGAATTAAACCAAGTGACTCTCTGTCTTTAATCAAATATTCCAAAAAAGGTGTTATGCTAAGACCACAGATCAAAATAATAAGTCCGATAACAGTGTAAGCTTTACGATAAAGTTGAAGATACTGCCTCGTCTTCTCTCGATCTTTCAATTCCTCTGTCTTATATAATTCTATGACAATTGCTGTGCCAATTCCAAGTTCAGTAAGATTTAGCATTCCCAACAAATCCACAAATAGACCATTCAGTCCAAGATACACCTCTCCCAAAGTCTTGATGAATACAGTCCTTATAATAAAACTAAGCAAGAAAGACAAAAATTGCCCAAATATTCCTGTTAGTATATTAAATAAACTCTTTTGTACACGTCCAGAAGACATTTTTCCATTTTACCATCAACACCTAAAAATATAAATCAGCCTTATTCTGCCAACTTCAGCAAATACTTCCCATAATCAGTCATCTTCAATTCTTCTCCCAATCTTCTTAATTGTTCTGTATCAATGAACCCACGTCGCCAAGCAATCTCTTCAATACAAGAGATATAGAAGCCTTCCATCTGCTGAATTGTCTCCACAAAATGAGATGCACGAAGCATCCCCTCTGGTGTACCTGTATCCAGCCAAGCCATACCACGAAGCATCACCTGAACTTTCAGTTTGCCACGATGAAGATACTCATTATTAACCGATGTGATCTCAATTTCACCACGGTCAGATGGCTTCACATTCTTTGCAATATCCACCACATCATTATCATAGAAATACAGACCAGGCACGGCATAGTTCGACTTCGGATGTTCAGGTTTCTCCTCAATAGAAATGACCCGCTTGTTAGCATCAAACTCAACGACACCAAATGCTCTTGGATTTTGTACAGGATAGCCAAATATCGTTGCACCATCAAGATTAGCCATGACCTGTTTCAATGAACTTGTCATGTCTTTCCCATAGAAGACATTGTCTCCTAAAATGAGACAAACGGAATCCGTTCCAATGAAATCTGCCCCAAGGATGAAGGCATCTGCCAATCCACGAGGTGTTTCTTGTACTTTATAGGACAATGATATGCCAATACGTGAGCCATTGCCAAGCAAGCGTTCGTATAACGGTGTATCTTCAGGTGTGGAAATTACAAGAATATCTCTTATTCCCGCCAGCAGCAAGATAGAGAGCGGATAGTAGATGAGCGGCTTGTCGTAAATAGGCAGCAGCTGTTTTGAGACGGCAATGGTGGTTGGATATAATCTTGTTCCTTTACCACCCGCAAGAATGATTCCTTTCATTTTACTATTCTCAATTATTTATCAAAAAATTGTGCTATTGTTTCACAAATATGCCAAACCTGATCCAATGACAACTCGTAATAACACGGCAACCGCAATAACCTATCGGAATACTCCTCAGTCAATGGCAATGATGGTGCCTTCCCTCCACTTAGTTCAATACCTTTCGGTGAATTGTGCAATGGCACGTAATGAAATACAGGATGTATCTCACGCTTTTTCAGATAGTTAATGAGTCTTGTCCGTTCATCCAAATTATTTAACAGGATGTAATACATATGGGCATTATGACCACAGTCAGGAGGAATGATTGGACGGCGCAGTTTGCCCATCTCCTCCAGTCCTGCAAGTCCAGCATGGTAGGCATCCCAAATGGATAGCCTTTTCTCTGTTATCTTTTCTGACTCCTCCAATTGTGCATAGAGGAATGCCGCAATCATTTCGCTCGGCAGGTAACTAGAGCCAATATCCACCCATGTGTATTTATCAACCATCCCTCTAAAGAACTGGCTGCGGTTCGTTCCTTTTTCACGGATGATCTCCGCTCGTTCAAAGAAACGTTCGTCTTTGACGACTAACGCCCCGCCTTCACCGCAGATGAAATTCTTCGTTTCATGGAATGAATAGCATCCCAAGTGGCCGATTGTCCCAAGGTACTTCCCTTTATATGTTGCACAGACACCTTGCGCCGCGTCCTCCACCACCAGCAGATTGTGTCTCTGTGCAATATCCATGATGGCATCCATGTCGCAACCAACACCCGCATAGTGAACTGGCACAATGACTTTCGTCTTTGACGTGATAGCTGCTTCTATCAACTTCTCGTCCATATTCATCGTGTCTGGGCGAATATCAACAAATCGTGGAACACCACCACGAAGAACAAACGCATTGATAGTGGAGACGAATGTGTAGCTTGGCACGATGAACTCGTCACCTGGTTGGATATCACAGAGAATTGCGGCCATTTCCAGAGCTGCCGTGCAACTGTGCGTCAAGAGTACCTTCTTGGCTTTAAAATGATCTTCTAGCCAAGCATTGCACTTCTTCGTGAATGGACCATCTCCTGAAAGATGGCCATTCTGTACTGCTTGTGCTATATAGTACAACTCTTTACCTACGATGAACGGCTTGTTGAAAGGAATTTTCTCACTCATTTTAATTCATATAATTACAGGTTATGATGATTAGACAGATACTATGCATTTACAAGTTATTATTTTTTAAGACACATTTAATATCTGAACATGTGTATGCTGGTATTCTTCCACAAACTTCATGTGTATATTTATTTTTTATTTCTTTTGTTCTATTTAAATTTATATTATGCTTTTCCAACCAAAGTTTATCTTTAGTATTAAACAAATAGATATCAGATGTTTCAATTGAAGCATCAACATACCATATTACTAAAAACATATCATTTTCCAATATCAAATGAGCTCCTAATGGATAATGATAGTAAAAACTAAAATATCGTATTTCATTAAAAGGATGAGTAAAAGCCCATAATTTTGATATATCTTCAAAGATGTAATCTTTCTTTTGTAATTTATTTAATTTCTTTATTTCTATAATGATTTTATTACCAACATCATGACTGAATAGTAACAAATCTGGATAATTTATTTTTTTCAATCTTCCATGAGGAAGGAAAATGCTCTTCTCACTTACTCCTATTACTTCATCATATGCCTTGTTAAATTCACTATGTACATCACCATATCTACCATTACTGTTTTCAGTAGCCTTCGCTAATTGTAAACCAATGCGAAATGTCAATGCCCTTTCACACAAATCATCCTTAACAAGCTGCCCATCCTGCTCATAGAATTTCTTCACTGCAGTGACAAGTAAATCTTTCAGTTCGTCTCTTGTGGTTTCTTTTTCTTCCATACAAGCTCGTATCTTATCTAAAATATGATAAAAAACTACCAATTACCACTGTCACATACACTCATCCAGTCTTCGACAAACAATTTCTGACACTTTTTTAATTTTCAGCAACTCGAAAATCTTGCATCTCAGCCAATCAATAAGCGATGCCACTACATAAATTCCAATGCCTATTGCCAACACCCTCATGATAAAACAAAATATTGAATAATCTGCGATGGGTATTTTTTCATCGACCTTTATCCAACGCAGCCAAATGCAACGATGGCAGTGTATTAGATACACGCCAAGAGTCAATGGAGAGAAGAACAGGATGATTTTCTTGAATCTATCGGTAATTTTCATCCGTGAAAACAAAAACAGTAAGATAATCGCATAAAGCACTGTAAGCGGACTATAGTACTCACGAGGCAGTTTCCACAAAAGTGCTCCAATCCTTGACGTGAATATGTTTGGATGTATGGCATACAACCATGCATGGCCTATGAACACCATCCATATCAAGACCAACATAAGAGGAAGAAAGCATTTCGGCAATGACAACTTTCCGTCATCAGATGCACGCCTGAAAACCGCACCGAACACATAACAGACAAGAAGCCAGATGGGTGAATATCCGTATTTTATCACAAACAGATTACCATTCATCAGTGGAAGGATACTGAAGAAAACAAAAAGTACCGCAGCTGCAACGACAAGTGTTTTCAGCGGCAGCCCCTTCAACGCCGGATTAATAAATGGCAAAAACGGGAACATACCAAAGTATGCAGTCATATACCAATAGCATCCGCCTGTCACGGGATGAAGATTCTGCATCCACAAGGCTTTTGGGACCTTGAGTCCAAGCAAAGCAAATGCAACACATATCCCCACTGTGTAAAACATCATCTGAAGCCAGACGCAAAGAAGACGTGCATATCTTGCCTTGGAATAGACCATCACATAACCGCTGATCATCGCATAGCATTCCACGCAGACCAGCGTGACATCCCACAGGAAATGATACGCCATGATATTTCCTGTTGGCGGCCCCCCCCCCCCGACATCGGTAAACGTATGGCATACAAGATGCAACAGCACAATCATCAGCATCGCCACGATTCGCAAAAGCTCTATGCCAACATTGCGTTCTTTATTCTTGATTTCAGTCTTCATGTTCAAAATATCACATAGATGACGATGCCAGTGAAAATCAGCAGGTTGCCGCAGACACACCGCCAGTTCAGTCTGTCATGGAGCAACAATATGGAGAGAAGCATCGTGAAGAGATAGGCCGTTGCATTCAAGACTGAACCGAAGCGGTATTCCAGACCACCCGCGAAGGCATAAATATTCAAGAAGACTGTAAGAAAAAACAAGGCGTATGCCGTCATCACATGCCAGTTCAGATACTCCCTTACAATACCGCCATGTTTCAGCAGCGTGCTTTTCTTCAGAAGTATTTGAGAAAAAGCAGCTACCAGCGCTGCCAAAACCTTTATAAAAGCTGAATACCAGATCATTCTCCTTTGACTCCCGAAGTGTTGACCAGTATGATTCCAACAATTATGACAAACAAACCAAGAAGGCTGCCCTTGGCCACATGCTCCCGGAAAAGAACAATGGCCGCCAGCTGCCCCCATAGGATGGAGGAGCTTTTGTTCGCATAAACCACGGCTATCTTGGCCCCCTTGATCAGCCGCTGCCAAATGAAGGCATACAAAACAAGCCCTAAGAACATCAGAAACACTATTCCGACGAATCGCAATTCAAGCAGCATATGGAGGGCATACCCCAAAAGAGTCATGCCTTCCTCCCGTCGTGGAAGTTGACCAGCCGCGCATTTCGTGAGAATGGAGACCGAACAGTACAGCAGAACCGCCGGCTGTATCCTCAACGTGGTTTTAATGCAATCCCAAATCTGCCTGCCAGACATATTTCAATTGAAAAGCCACGGGAAAAGGGCGGCGGCACGGTTGAAGACATCCTGAAAATTGAAATCCGTATAGATTTTCAGCTTCTCACCAAAGGAGGTCTTCCCAGCCATCTGGAAGTCATGGCGCATCTTCCTGCTCTGCCTTGCTATTTTCACAGCCTGGCGATAGTACATTCTATGATAATGAAGGAAGCCGCCTTTCAAAACAGCTGAGCAATCGTCCAATTCCTGTTCAAGAGGCCGCGCTTCCTCGTCAGAAAGCATTTCAACACGTTCATTTTCAATCCTGTACCACTTGGGCGTGCAGGAAACCACCTTGCCGTCATCCACTTTCACACGCAAAAAGAAGGATTCAAGAACTCGTTTGTCGCCTTTATCAGAAAGCACGCTCGCCACATCAGGATGGAAAATGAAATTGCCAAGCCCGTACCAGATTTCCTTCCCATGATAGAGTTCATGCGCCTGAAAAACATGTGCATGGGCTCCCAGCACCATGTCCGCCCCGTAATCAATGCATTTTCGGGCAATCCTAACCTCGCGAGGGGACGGAAGGCGCTGATACAGATAGCCCCAGTGGAAAAACGTGACGACGAACCAGCCGTCCTGTTTCAATTTTTGTATAATCTCCTTCAGCACGCCAAGCCTCTCCTCTGACGTGCCCTGCATCCCCGAAGCGGCGTTGGCATATCGCGTCGCTCCGATGAAAGCCATCCTGACCCCGTCAAAATCCATGCAAAGAGGCTGGATCGCCTCCATCTGGTCTTTTCCGATTCCAAAATACCGAATGCCGCATTTGTCCAACCATTCTCTTGTATCATCACTTCCCTTGTCGAAAAAATATTGAATGTGGTTGTTTGCAAGTGACACACATTTAACTGGCCTGAGATACCCAACCGCCTCATCCGGCACACAATGGAGGATATGGGCCTGATGAT
>JAEEGL013696361.1_pt1 | contig 11902 bp, 7 predicted proteins | sample 9134231 | NCBI WGS metagenome assembly JAEEGL01 (sample SAMN16246548, study PRJNA631951) | gut metagenome | biome: gut microbiome; feature: rumen; material: fiber-attached | host: Bos | place: Iran: Karaj | collected 2018-10 | reverse complement strand
ACGTCTCGCGCAGCTACCTGCAGGAAGACGCCAACGTGAAGAAGATCTCCACCTATATTACAAAGAAGGTGGCCGACCGGCTGGAAGAGATTTCGAAGAATAAGAAAGAGGAATTCGAGCAGAAGTGGGACAACCTTAAACTGTTCATCGAGTACGGCATGCTCACCGACGAGAAGTTCTGCGAACGCGCGCTCAAGTTTGCGCTGTTCAAGGATACCGAAGGTGCCTTCTACAAGTATGACGATTACACGGAGAAGGTCAAGGAAGCCCAGACCAACAAGGACAAGAAGGTGGTCTACCTCTATTGCACCGACCCGGTGGCGCAGTACCCGCAGGTGGAAGCCGCCAAGGCGAAAGGCTACAGCGTCCTGGTCTTCGACTGCCCGCTCGATGCGCACTTCGTCAACCTGCTGGAAACCAAGCTGAAGGACGCTACGTTCAAGCGCGTCGACGCAGAGGCGATCGACCGCCTCATCGAGAAGGAAGAACGGACCAAGTTCGAGATTTCCGAAGAGGATGCGAAGTATGTGACCAGCGTGTTCGAGGAGATGCTCCCGAAGGAAAACAAGTACGACGTGAAGGTCGAGAACCTGGGCGAGGCGGCAGCCCCGATCCTGATCACGCAGAGCGAATTCATGCGCCGTTACCGCGACATGGCGGCCCTGGGCGGCGGCATGAACTTCTACGGAGAACTTCCTGACAGCTACAATATTACGGTCAACGCAGAGAACCCGGTCATCCAGAAGATCATGGGAGAAGGCGGCGCCAAGTCCCTGAAGGCCGACAATACCCTGCTCAAGCAGGTGACCGACCTGGCCCTGCTGGCGAACGGCATGCTGAAAGGCAAGGCCCTCGCCGACTTCATCAAACGCAGCGAAGAACTCCTATAAACTATTTTTGGAGGGGCCGTATCTGCGTCTTCCGGGCAATGAGGGCGTTGTAACGGTCCAGGACCTCCCCCACCACATCTTCCCAACTGCGGACGATGGTGGAAGCAGCACGGACGCCGGCTTTCCGCACAGCATCACGGTCATTGTACAGTGCGCGGAGCCGGCGTTCGAAGCCTTCCAGCTCATTGGGAACCAGGAAGCCGTTCTCGCCGTCCCGGATGATGGTAGCGGCCGTGGAGCCCTCCACCATTACAGCCGGCGTATGCAGCGCAGCCGCCTCGCGGACCACCAGCGGGGCGTTGTCGTATAAAGACGGGAACAGGAATAGATCGGCCGCGGCGTAATACCGCGTCACCACCTCCCGTTCGGTCAGCATGCCCGTAAAAGTCACTTTCTCCGACAGGCCTTTCTTTGCCACCAGGTCCTTCATTTCCCCGGCCGCATAGCCCGTACCCACGAAAAAGGCACGGAACGGCAAGTCGTTGATCCGCTCCAGCCCATCAATGACGAGCCGGACGTTCTTCTGCCAGATGTGCTGTCCGACGAACAGGAAAACGAATTCATCGGGCTTGATTCCCAGCGCATTGCGGGCTTCTACAAAATACGAATCCGGATAGTCGGCCACCAGGTCGCTGCCGTTGTCCACCACTTCCACATGGCCCTTGTAGCCGTATTCCCGGATTACCTCCTCCACGGAAGCCTGCGGGATCCACACTTCATCGGCCTTGTCGAAGAACTCCATGATGATCTTGATCGCCTGGTCCACCAGCATGTCGGACGGTACGACTTTCAGGAAATCGTCCTTGAATTTGGAATGGAAGGTCGCCACCAGCGGAATCTTCTGCGTCTTGGCCACATGGGCGGCCATCAGGCCCGCAGAGAACGGGGAATGGGCGTGCACGATCTTGAAGCGGCGATGTGCCAGCCTGGCGCGCAGGACCGGATCGATCTGGGCGATGCCCGTCACATACGGATGCCGGAAAGGTACTGGGAAAGACATGTAGTCCAGCACCTCATAGGCATACTGCTTATAGTCGGTGCCTAATTTTTTCGGCGTCACGACGGACACGCCACCGACCTTCTGCTGAAGCCAATGTGCGTAATTCTGTACACATACCGCCACACCGTCCATGACCGGCGGGAAACTTTCATTGAAAAGACCTATATTGCATTCCATCTTTGACGTATTTTTGCAAAGATACGGAATTCTTCCGGTTTTAGGCCATGTCGGAAATATTCCGTATATTTGAAGGATGAAACTGATCTCCTGGAACGTCAACGGACTGCGCGCGGCGCTGGGCAAGGGCTGCGACGCCGTCTTCGCCGAAGGCGACTATGACTGCATCTGCCTGCAGGAAACCAAGCTGCAGGAAGGACTCCTGCCCCTCGACCTGCCCGGATACACGGGATACTTGCACTACGCCCTGAAAAAAGGCTACTCCGGCACCGCCATCTACACGCGGCGCGAGCCCCTCTCTGCCCGCACGGGCATCGGGGTGCCGCAATTCGACGACGAGGGCCGTGCCGTCACATTGGAATTCCCTGATTTCTGGCTGGTTACGATCTATGTGCCGAATTCTCAGCGAGGGCTCGTGCGCCTTCCCTTCCGCCTGGAATGGGAAGCGGCTATCCGGGGGTACCTGGGCAAACTGCAGGAGACCAAGCCCGTCGTAGTCTGTGGCGACCTGAACGTGGCCGCCGAGGAGATCGACATCCACGACCCGAAGCGTAACCGGATGAACGCCGGCTTCTCCGATGAGGAGCGGGCCGCGTTCCGCGAGCTGAAGGCAGTGGGGCTGGCCGATGTCTGGCGCGAAGCCAATCCCGAAACGCGGAAGTATTCCTGGTGGGCCTACTGGGGCAACGCCCGCGAGAAGAACCTGGGCTGGCGCATCGATTATTTCCTCGTATCGCGTCCCCTGGCCGACAAAGTGACCGGTGCCGATATCCTCGACCAGGTTACCGGATCGGACCATTGCCCCGTCACCCTTGAACTCAATCTAGAATGAATACGACAACGCTGATCATCCTCATTGCGGCCGTCGTTGCCGTCGTGCTGGCCATCGTGCTGACGCGCGCCCTTACGCGCTCGAAACTGCTGGCCGACCGCCAGCAGCTTGAAACGCTGCTCGACGTCAACGGTCGCATAGACCGCGCCGTTGAATCGGCCGAAAAGGCCAAGGACGAGGTGATGGAGGCCCGCGACAAGGCCCACGACGACGCGATGAAAGCCCTCCGGGAGCAGTTCGCCGAATCGATGGGACAGATGAAGGACCAGGTGAAGGCTGCTACGGATGAACTGCTGAAGGCCCGCCAGAAAGAATTCAAGGAAGCCAGCAGCGAGGCCATCGGCAACCTGCTCTCTCCCGTGAAGGAGAAGATGGAAGAGCTCCGCAAGGAGATGTCGACCAACAGCGATGTCCACAAGACCGCAGAGAGCGCCATCAAGAGCAACGTGGAACACTTGATGAGTTACACCGGCAAGGTGGCCAAAAGCGCCGACCAGCTGGCAGCCGCTTTCAAGTACGGCAACAAGCTCCAGGGCACCTGGGGCGAAACCATCCTCGAGGAAATCCTCTCATCGCAGGGCCTGACCAAGGGCGTGCACTTTGACGTACAGCCCACCATCACGGACGCTGACGGCCACACGGTCAAGAATGAGGATGGCTCCATCATGCGCCCCGACGTGATCATCCACCTGGACCGCCGCCGCGAAGTGATCGTAGACGCGAAGACCTCCCTGGCCGACTACGTAAATTACGTCAACGCCGAGAACGAGGAAGACCGCGCCCGCTACCTGAAAGCGCATATCGAAAGCATCCGGAAGCACGTGAAGGAACTGGCCCGGAAGGACTACTCGTCCTATGTGCAGCCGCCGAAGATGTCGGCCGGCTACGTCATCATGTTCGTGCCCAACATGGGCGCCCTCTGGACGGCCCTGAATGGAGAGCCCGACCTCTGGCGCTGGGCAGCCGACCAGAACGTGTACATAGCGGACGAACAGTCGCTTTACGGCGCCATCCGCATTGTCCAGCTCACCTGGACGCAGGTCCAACAGGCTGAGAACCACGAAAAAGTGTACGCGCTCGCCGGCGAGATGATGGACCGCGTCGACAAGTTCCTCTCCTCCTATGAATCCGTCGGAAAGGCGCTCGAAAGCGCTCAGAAAGCCTACGGGGAGGCTGGCCGGAAGCTGGCCCCGGGCGGACAGAGCATCACCACTACGGCCATCAAGCTGGCGAAGATGGGCGCCCGCAAGGGAAAGCACATCGAGCGCGCGCTGCTGGACCTGGATGAAATCGGCGCCCTGGAAGAGGGCGACCGCGAACAAAACGAAACAAACGATTGACAGATATGGCAAACACTCCCACTCCCCACATTGGTGCACAATATGGAGAAATCGCCGAGACCGTCCTGATGGCCGGCGATCCGCTGCGTGCGAAATTCATGGCCGAGAACTTCCTCGAGGATATCGTCCAGTTCAACAATGTCCGCGGCATGCTCGGATTCACAGGCACCTACAAAGGCAAGCACGTGAGCGTGATGGGACACGGAATGGGCATCCCGTCCATCGGCATCTATTCCTACGAGTTGTTCCACTTCTACGGCGTCAAGACCATCATCCGCATCGGTTCGGCCGGATCTTATCATCCCGACCTGCACATCGGCGACCTTGTCATCGCCCAGGGGTCCTGCACCGACTCGAACTACGGCGCACAGTTCGAGCTGCCCGGCACCTATGCACCGATCGGCGACTTTGACCTGCTGCGTGCGGCCGCCAACGCCTGCGATGAACGCCACATCCACTACAAGGTGGGCAACGTTCTTTCGTCGGATGTCTTTTACAGCGAGAATCCCCACGTGGACAAATGGGTGAATATGGGCGTATTGGCCGTTGAAATGGAAGCCACGTCCCTTTACATGAACGCAGCGCGCTCGGGCAACCGCGCGCTGGTCATCTGCACCATCTCCGACCACGTCCTCACGGGCGAAGAACTCCCCGCCGAAGCCCGGCGGACGTCTTTCACCCAGATGATGGAAGTGGCACTTTCGATTATCTGACCGTAAAGGTATACCGGCCGGAAGGCAATTCGTAACGCCCGGGCGCATCCAGCGGCCGGGCGTATTCTGCACCCAGACCCGGCTCGACGAAGACGCCTTCGGAGCAAGGGAGTTGCAGCTGCGCCGTCGTATTGGCTGGCACCACGAACATATATTCCACACCGTCCGTATTGTCCAGCCAGCGCCAGCCGCTTTCGATGCGGCCATAAACGGAATCATACCAGCCTTTCGCGTATGCGAATGATCCGCCCGGACGCGGCGTCAGGATGAAGGTATGATAGCCCGGATCCTCTTCCACGGGCTGGATGCCAAGCATATACGAGAACATCCATTCCTCAATGGCGCCGAACGAATAGTGGTTGAACGAGTTCATGTCCACCATCCCGAAGCCGCGCTTGATCGTGTAGGAGTTCCAGCGTTCCCAGATGGTCGTTGCGCCCTGCAGCACGGGATACAGCCAGGACGGGTAATTGCGTTGCTCGAAGAGCCTGTATGCCACGTCGTCGCAGTCGTGATTAGACAGAACCAGATTCAGGTACGGCGTGCCGATGAAGCCCGTGGTCAGCGTATAGTCGTGCGCGGCCACATTCTCCACCAGATGTTCCACGGCCAGGTCTTCGTGCTGCTCGTCAAACAGTTCCGCCTGCAGCGGGACGACATAGGAAGTCTGGGTATTGGCCGTGAAGGACGCGTCTGCGCCGCCCGCAATCCACTCGTGGTAAGGCGGAACGTTTTTCGATTCCTTCGTCACACCGTCCGGTCCCACGAACTCGCGGTTGAAGGCGACCTTGATGCGGTCGTACAGTTCGCGATACTTTTTCTCGTCGGCATACTTGCCCAGCGCAGCCGCCATCTTGCTCATCAACAGCGCGTCGTAGCCATAATAAGCCGTGTTGGTAAGCGGAGAGTTCGTATGCTCCACCGCTACCCAGTCACCATAGCCGGAGCCGGGCTGTATGTCATTCACCGCACGATGCTGGAGGTACTCGAGATAAGCCTGCATCGAGGCGTAATGCTCACGAACGAAGCGGATGTCACCATACTGGAGATACAACTGCCAAGGGATGATAATACCGGTTTCCATCCAACCCAGCGCTCCCCCGCCCTTGTCCGAACCGTACGGCGGACGGCCAACTTTCGGGATGAAGTCGCAATAACTGCCGTCATCGCCCTGGATGTCCCGCACGGAATGGAACCAGCGCGTAAAGAAGGGATCGACATTCATATTGTAGGTGGCCGTGCGGGCGAACACCTGCGCGTCACCCGTCCAGCCCATCCGCTCGTCGCGTTGGGGGCAGTCGGTCGGGATGGAAAGGAAATTGCCACGCTGACCCCATACGATGTTCTCGTAGAGGCGGTTGACCTCGGCATCGGAGGTCTCGAATCCGCTCAACTGATCGCCGACCGACTCGAGCACAAGTCCTTCAACAGCCTCGAGCGGCAACGCCTTGTCGAGTCCGTGGATTTCAATGTAGCGGAAACCGTGGAAGGTGAAATGCGGCTGGAACGTCTCGGTGCGTCCGCCCCGGCAACTATAGTGGTCCGTAGACAGGGCGCCGCGATAATTCTCGTTATAGGCCAGGCCCTTGCGGGCCTCATACACGTCGGCCGTGAGTGGCGGAAGCGGGTCCTCCGGCACTTCTTCCGGATAAATCATCTCGCCGTAGCGGAACGTGATTTTCTGCCCCTCTTCCCCTCTGAGCCGGATGCGCGGCACACCTACCATATTCTGTCCCATATCGTACACGAACACACCCGGCTGGGGTTCCGACACGGAAACGGCCTTCAGCACGATATGGTTCTGAACCGGCGAGCCGATGAAATACTGGATGTCAACGCTTTCTGACGGAGGATCCTTCAGCACAGCCGCCTGCCAGTCCTTGTCGTCGAAGCCGGCGGTACTCCATCCCGGCACCTCGCGGCGGGCATCGTAGTCCTCGCCGTTCTGGAAACTGTCGCTCGTGATCGGACCACCATTGAACGCTTTCCAGCTATCGTCTGAAACAATAATATCCTGCGAACCGTCCTTGTAGGTCAGCACGATCTTCGCCAGCAGCGAAAGTTCCGTCCCGAACTGGTCCTGCCAGGCCGTGGCATAGCCCGTGAAATCGCTATACCAGCCGGCGCCCAGCATCGCTCCGATGGCGTTCGCGCCTTTCCTGAGCAGTGGCGTGATGTCGTAGGTATTGTAAAGGATGCGGAAGCGGTAATCCGTCGACCCGGGATTGAACCAGTCGCCACCCAGGCGTTTGCCGTTGACTTCGTATTCGTAAATGCCTCGTGCCGTAGTGTACAGTCGCGCCGTGGCCAGCGGTTTCTTGATTTCGAAGGTCTTGCGCAGCATCGGCGCGCCGCTCTCCTCGGCAGGAGAATCAACCTCAATCGTATCGTCATTGACCAAAACCGTTTTATCACTCTTATACAGCGTAGTATGCCATACATCCTCCGTCACGGTAAGATTCGAGAATGTAATTGCAACGGCACCGCTTTCCGGCGCCTGGGCATAACGCAGGCTGTTGAAGCGGCAATAGGGTTTCCAAACATCGAGCGGATACGGCTGGATGACCACAGGTTCCTTGTTAACCGGCACATTGTCGGCAATCAGCCAAATCCGATAGCCTTTCGCAAAATCGAGGCCGACCACCTTAATTCCCATATGCGAGGGGAATGCCTTGAGTGGCGCTTCATAATCGACTGCCTCGCCGCCACCTTCTGCAACGTGGGACAGCGCAAGGCGGGAAGAGCTGATTTTCAACGCAACATAGGGTTCTTCCGGTTCCTTTATTTGGTATCCCCTCCATTTTTCATCGGGCGACATACCGAAGACGAAAAGGGCATCCGGATTCTCGCCGCCTTCCCAGGCCAGGTCGAAATCGATCCGGTAGTGGGTGCGGTACTTCGAGAAATGCGGCTGACCGCTGGAAATCCATTGCGCGTCCGACCATCCGCTGTCCATCAGGCCCGTCTCAAACCAGGAAGTAACTGAAACAGAGTCTTGTTCGGCGTTCCAGACGGTCACCGTCCAGTCGTAGCGGGTGGCGGGACGCAGCGCCTCGCCAGCATAGACCACGCCGACCGAAACATCGGAGGGAACCGGGTCGGACGACCAGACTGTCCGGCCGGTCGCCTCTTCCTTGACGACAATGCGGTACGCGACCTGTCGCTGGTCGTAGCGTTCGCTCAACATCTGCCAGCTGAAGCGGGGCTCGGCCACGTCGATGCCGAGCGGCGTCTCCATATACTCCACCTGGAGCCCGCCCAGAATGAACGGGACTGAAAACTCGTGGGTACAGGCCAGCAACGAGAATGCCAGCAACGTTAGGACAGCCAGCTTTCTCATACGCGTTGCACCTGCTCCAGAACGCGCAGGAAATTGCCCCCGGCGATGTGCCGGATTTCATATTCGGAGTAGCCGCGCTTGCGAAGCTCGATAATGATTCTCTGCATCCGGGAGATATCCTCCAGCCCGTCGGGACATGCTTCAATGCCGTCGAAGTCGCTTCCGAGGCCCACATGCTTGATGCCCACCAGTTTGACGACATGGTCAATATGGTCCACGATCTTCTTGTACGAAGGACGCGGAACGGCTTGCAGCGCTTCGATGGCCGCACGCATCTTCTCCTGACGGACCGGGTCGGAAGGATCCACGAGCCATTCGTCCTGCGCTTCTTCCTGTGCGTCAATCAGCGCACCGGCTTTTTCGGCATAGCTGCGGTCGAGGAACGAAGGATAGAAGTTGATCTGAATCACGCCGCCCTTCTCTGCCAGCGCCTTGATCATCTCGTCGGTCATGTTGCGCGGATGGTCGTTCAGCGCACGGCAGCAGGAGTGCGTCGCCACGACCGGGGCCTTCGAGTATTTAAGCACGTCCCAGAACGAAGCATCGGAGATGTGCGACACGTCAATGAGCATTCCCAGTCGGTTCATCTCGGCGATGACCTCGCGGCCGAACGGGCTCACGCCGTTCCAGCGCGGCTCCGGAGAGGTGCACGAGTCGCAGATCTCGTTGCTGCGCGCGTGCGTCAAGGTCATATAGGTGATGCCCAGGCGGTGGAACATCCGCAGGAGCGACAGGTCCTTCTGGATCGGCGCTCCGTTCTCCATGCCCATAAAGATGGAGATCAGGCCGTTCTTGGCATTGCGGCGGGCCTGGGCAGGCGTCGTGGTGAGAGCCACCTTGTCGGAATTCTGCTCCACGGCGTCAAATACTTTGGATACCAGCTCGAAAGCTCTCCGCGTCGACTGGTCGGGCGTCAGGGCGTTCGACGTGTAGATGGCGAAGAACGAACCGTTCACGCCACCTTTTTTCATACGGGGAAAATCCACCTGGGTAACGGGGAAACGGCCGGGGGTGCAACCTTGTTCAACCCGCCGGCCGAAATCGGCTCCTTTGGCGAGCATCAGCGGGGCGTCGCAATGGGAATCAAGCAGGAATATCATGGGAAATATTGAATTATTGGGTTATTTCATTCTTTGGCGGACGACTTCGAACATCATCAGCGCAGCGGCCACCGACACGTTGAGCGAGCCGGTTTCACCGACCATCGGGATGCGGGCACCCACGGTGCAGAGGCTCAGCACCGGTTCGGAAATGCCCGTTCCCTCCGACCCCATTACGATGGCCGTGGATTTCTTGAAATTGACGTCGTACATCTCGTCTTCAGCCTTTTCGCTGGCGGCCACGATTTGGAATTCGCTGTCGCGGAAATAATAAAGGGCCGTCCGGAGGTTGGCCACACGGGCGGTCGGGATGCGCAGCAACGCACCAGCCGAGGTCTTTACGGCGTCGGCGTTGATGGCCGCGCTGCCGCGGGCCGGCACTACGATGCCGTCGACGCCGGCGCATTCCGCGCTCCGCGCGATGGCGCCAAGATTGCGCACGTCACTGATGCCGTCGAGCACAAGAAACACGGGGTTCGCCTTGCGCGAGAGGGCGCTTTCCACCATCTCTTCGAACGGAACGTATTCAATCTGCGCGAGGTACGCGATCACGCCCTGGTGCGCGCCCTTGACCAGGCGGTTCATCTTCTCGACGGGCACGAACTGGTACGGGATATCCCGCTCCTGGACCGCTTCCAACAGCGTCCGGAACTGTTCCCCTTCCAGGCCTTTCTTGAAAAGAATCCGTTCGAATTTCCGCCCCTGCGCCACCGCATCCGTCACCGGATGCATCCCATACAGATAGTATTGATTCGTGTTGTTTTCCATAACTTTATACACTATCTACAAATATACAAAATTCCCCGCAATCTTGCGCTATCTCCGGAAATAACGTATCTTCGTAAACACGAAACCCAAAACGCACGACAATGACAGACTTTGCGGCGATAGATTTCGAAACAGCCAATGAACAGCCCAGCAGCGTTTGCAGCGTGGGTATTGTTGTTGTGAGCGGTGGTAAGGTAGTGGATTCATTCTATTCCTTGATTCACCCTGAGCCGGAGTATTACCAGTGGTTCTGTCAGCGGGTACACGGACTTGGCCCGTGGGATACGGACGAAGCGCCTGTATTTCCTCATGTATGGGAAAAGAGGCCTACAGGCTGGCCCACTCGTCCATTTTGGCGTCGAGGGAGCGCTTGAGCTCGAGGTATTGGCGGGTGAGCTCCATGATATCGTCGGAGGGTGTCGGCGCAGCCAGGACTTTCTCGATTTCAGCCATTTGTGCTTCCAGCTCCGCGATCTGCTTCTCCAGCAGATTCTGACGGTTCTTCGCCTTCTTCTCTTCGCGAGACTGCGCCTTTTGTACTTGATAATCAGGTTTCTTCTGCGGTTCGGAATGAGCGCGTTGGCCTGGTGCAGAAGTCACGGTTCTCTCTGGCCCTGCGACAGAGAGGTTCTGACTTCGCGTAAGCCCTTCATTCCGAACAGCTGAAGAAGCTTCAATCTCCCGGAACGACTCGGCCTTCTTGTGCCGGAGGAAATCGTCCACGCCGCCCAGATGCTCCTTCACCTTGCCGTCGATAAACTCGTACACCTTGTCAACCAGCCCGTTCAGGAAATCACGGTCGTGCGACACCACGATCACCGTCCCGTCGTACGCCTGGAGGGCCTGCTTCAGGATATCCTTCGAACGAAGATCCATGTGATTCGGCGGCGCAGCGAGCGCCAATAGATTGTGCGCTTTCAGCATCAGCTTCGCCATCGCCAGGCGCGACCGCTCGCCGCCGCTCAGCACCGCCACCCGCTTGTCGATATCCTCGCCCTTGAACAGGAACGCCGCCAGGATATCGCGCAACTTCGTACGGATATCCCCCACCGCAATGCGGTCCAGCGTATCGTAGACTGTAGCCTTTTTGTCTAGGATATCTTCCTGATTCTGCGCGTAATAGCCAATGTCGACATTATATCCCACCTTCGCCTCGCCGGCGAACGGCTCCAACTCGCCCATCAGCACGCGCATCATCGTCGTCTTGCCCTCGCCGTTGCGTCCCACGAACGCCACCTTCTCGCCGCGTTTCACAATCAGATTCGCTCCGTTGAGAACGGTCTTCTGCGGATAACCAATGACGGCATCCTTCACCTCAAACGCCACATCGCCGCTGCGGGGAGCCGGCGGGAACTTCACGTGGATGGCCGAGAGGTCCTCATCGTCAATCTCGATGCGCTCAATGCGCTCCAGCTGCTTCACGCGCGACTGCACCTGATTGCTCTTCGTCGGCTTGTAGCGGAACTTCTCGATAAACTCCTCCGTCTTCTCGATCATCCGCTGCTGGTTCGCATACGCCGCCTTCTGCTGCGCGATGCGCTCCTTGCGAAGCTCAACATATTGGGAATAAGGCACTTTGTAGTCGTACAAATGCCCCAGCATCACCTCCACGGTGCGCGTAGTGCAATTGTCCAGGAATCGCCGGTCGTGTGAAATGAGAACCAGAGAACCCGTATACGTACCCTTCAGATAATCTTCCAGCCACTGGATCGACTCGATGTCCAGGTGGTTCGTCGGCTCGT
>JAEEGL013510132.1_pt1 | contig 11902 bp, 6 predicted proteins | sample 9134231 | NCBI WGS metagenome assembly JAEEGL01 (sample SAMN16246548, study PRJNA631951) | gut metagenome | biome: gut microbiome; feature: rumen; material: fiber-attached | host: Bos | place: Iran: Karaj | collected 2018-10 | reverse complement strand
TGCGTGGCCGAGAAAGGCCCGAAGGCAAAGATGTCTTTGTTCTTGGCTTCAGCAATAGCCGCCACCACCTGATCATCATGGCCTGAATGGGGATTGAGACCCATGACGGCAATCTTCGGCGCGTTAAGGCCAAAATCCGTCGACAAGGCTTGGGCAAAGACGGTCAGCTTCGACACGAGATAACGAGCATCGAGAAGACCCAAGGCATCGTTGAGCGGCATATCATCCGTGGCCAGTCCAATACGCATCAAGTCATTGACCATCACACGCAATGGATTCGTAGCCTTATGGAACGACAACAGATAGTCAAGGTTGCTCTTGGCCACTACAGGACCATCGGGTGCCACGACCAAGGCGTCGATAAAGCCGTCGTTGAGGTCGGCGGTGGCGCGTTTCATCGAGAGCACCGACATCTCGGCCGAGACCTCGGTAGGCGTGCCTGGATCAATCTTCACCTCGTTTTCCACGATGTTGATAATGTTGAACTTCTTGTCCCATGCCTGGCGTGCGTCACGCGTCAGCGAATAGTTGGGACTCTCAAGGCCAAAGTTCTTCTTGTAATAGGAAAACGCCTTGGATTGCCCATACAAGACAGGGATGAGCGCGTCCAACATACGAGCGTCGGCAAAGGTCTTCAAGATGATTTCATAGCCGATGCCATTGAGGTCGCCAGGGCAAAGCCCGATGCGGGGAAACAGTTGGGTAGGTTTGTCTTGCATAGGCGTCACTTTTATATGAAACTGAATTTCAACACGAAATCAGCCTTCAAAATTAGTCATTAAAATCAAGAAAGCAAAAAAAACTTGAATTTTTATGAAAAAAGTGACTTTTCCAGCCCCGACATAATGCTTTGTGTGGCACCTACTTGTGCATTGAGGTAGTCAATGCAGACTCCAGAGGCTTGGTTGAGGAAGGTCTCGTCATCTATCAGCCGACGAAAAACGGACTGCAACTCTTCTGCATTCCGTATGGGGAAAGCACCTTCGAGCGCCACCAAGTCGACCGCCTCGCGGAAACTCTTGTACTTGGGACCGAACACCACAGGACAGCCAAAAGTGACTGGCTCCTGGATGTTATGAATGTTGACCCCGAAACCACCGCCGATGTAGACGAAGCGTGCATACTGATAAAGTTGGGAAAGGATTCCAATCGTATTGATCACCAAAACATTGGAACACTTGCCAAGAGACACACTCGGCTGCGTTTCGTTAGGACATTGGCAGAGCGCCGACCATTCGGAATACAACAGCGCATTGGGGAATTGTGCCCTGATTTGTGCGATATGCGTCTCCGAAATGTCGTGCGGAGCGATAATGAGGCAATAGTCGTCGGGCATCTGGGGCATGAAGTCGAGGAGCAGGCGCTCGTCGGGGGGCCATGTGCTGCCCGCGATGATGCATTTGCGTCCCTTGATGAATTGTTCAACCTCCGGGAAGGGCTTGGCCTGACGGGCAATGGCGGCCACGCGGTCGAAGCGGGTGTCGCCACACACGGTGACGTTAGACAAACCGTTGGTCGTGAGCAACTTTGCCGTGGTATCGTCTTGTACAAAGAAATGGGTCACATGATGGAGTTGGCGGAAAAACCAGGTACCATACCAACGGAAAAAATAGGAATCGGAACTGAGGATGAGCGAGATGTAGAACAACGGTATGCCCGCATCTTTCAGCGCTTGCATGTAATTGAACCAAAACTCGTACTTGATGAAAACGGCGGCCACGAAATGGTGGCGTCGCACCCATTGGGCGGCATGACGGGGCGTGTCGGAAGGTAGGTAGAGCACCTCGTCGGCCAAGGGATAGTTCTTGCGCACCTCATAGCCCGAAGGCGAGAAAAACGTGAGGGAGACCTTCAATTCGGGATGACGTTCCTTCAGCGCCTCGATGACGGGACGTCCTTGCTCAAACTCGCCAAGGGAGGCGGCGTGAAACCACACCCATGAAGAATCAGGTTCCTGAGCTTGTCGAAGGACCGGTTCATTGAAGGTCGGCCCTTCGACAGGCTCAGGGACCTCAGTTTTTTCAGGTTCCTGAGGGCTCTGGGACCCTTGTTTTCTACGTCCTTCGACCCACTTCATCGCCTTGGCATGGCCAAAGAGGGCGGCAAGGCGAACGCCGAGGGAATAGAGAAGGATTCCTATGGTATAGAGGACTCGCATGTTTTCCTTACCCTGACCAAAGACCATGACCCTGACCTGCCACAATTAGGTTGGTCAGGGTCAGGGTCAATGGTCTGGGTCTATTTAATCGTAATAGTAGTCATCAGGCTTACGCTCATAGGTGGGGATGCTCCACGTGACGCGTATGCCGTAGTAAAAGTCATTGTAGCGCTTGTGAGGATCGGTGTGACCCACGGGCTCAAGCTGACCCGTCTCGGGGTTGGTAAACACGCGGAAGTCATAGTCGCGCAGATCGCGGGTACGGGCATAGGTCACCTCAAGGGCAACGGAGAGGTTGAACAAACGGGTGTCGCTGAGATAGAGATAGCCTGTCTCGAAATGCACTGCCGGACCGCCGCGCAAGCGGTCGTAGCCGTATTGATAGTCGCCTTCCACCTGATAGGGCGGGTTGAGCAAGGTCTGCTGGAAATCGACACGGAGGCGGTTTTGGAGGTAGCCAAGGCCGCCTTGCACGAAGATGCCACAGTTGGGGTTGGGACCCAAGGAGAACATCTTGCCCATTTCAGCCTGGACATGGAAACCACGTTGGTTGACATCGAGCAATGCGACGCTACCCGCGCCACCGATGATTTCACCATGGACTGTGGTGATGCCCTCGCCAAAAAGCTCGATACGGTCACCTTTCACCTTGTCGCCCATGATGAAATTGGCGTTGGCCGCAAAGAGCCAGTTCGTTTCGGTCTTGTAAGCAAATCCGCCGCCTATGCTATGGTTAACGCCATACAATTTCCTTGTGTCGAAGGCAGGCATCTGGAAGGCATAGTTAACCTGGAACATGGCCACAGGGATAGACTCTTTCATGATGTCTTTAGGCGTCTGCGCGGCCACCTGCAGCGCTACACCCAACAGAAGCAATAAGGATATAAAGAGTTTTCGCATTGTCATCAGTTTTTATAATGAACGGAATACAAGTCATTTTAGTATAGAGACTGCAAAGATACGAAAAAAGGTCGCCTCGTTAACGAAGCGACCTTGAATTATAAACGGAACGCGTTTTTACATCTTCACGACCCTGCGGATGAAGATGCTTTCTCCCTTCATGACGCGGAGCGTGTAGACGCCGCTCTCCAAGCCGTCAAGTTGATAGGTGTCGCCTTCCACCTTGACGCGTTGCACCAACTTACCCTCGGCAGAATAAACCTCTACCATAGTCATGCCTTCGCATTGGATAGTCACCTTGTCGGTGGTTGGGTTGGGGAAGATGGCGACCTTACTGTCATCCTCGCCAACACCTGCGAAATAGTTAGCGCAAGCTTCCTCAGAGAGGTCGGAGACGCCTTTCTCAAAGACTGACTGCACCGCATAGCAATGTTGGGCATTGAGGGCCATTTCGGTGTCGGAGTAAGCCAACTCGGTGAGATTTTCTTCAATCATTTCACCGTCACGATAGAGGTTGTAGGCGACGGCACCGTCAACGGCATTCCAAGCCGTGGCTATAAGGCCTTCGCGAACATCGGCAATCTGAATGGTGGGAGCAACATTAGTGACCACAAACCTAAATTCTGACATTATGGACAGACATTCTCCATCGATATAGTAAGGCTCAACCAAAATAAAGTGTTCTCCATCTTCTTCTAACATGATATTATAAGTAATACTTTCCACATTGAAAGGAGTATCGGTGAAGTCGCCTCTGATGATGTATGAATCGGCATCACCGTTCCAGCTCACTGTAACCAAGTTGCCAACGAAAGAATAGTCGAAGCCATCGACGAGGGCACAGACCTCCTTCGTCAGGCAAGCCGGCTCCGAATCGCAGCCATAGACAGAATGGGCCGTCACGCAAATGGTATTCTCGCCAACAACAGGATGGAATGAAAATTCCGTATCACTGGGAGCAACCTGGACGGTACTGTCATTGTAGGTCACCAGATAATACTCAACATTCGGCACGGCATTCCAAGCGAAACCAATCCCATCGTAATTAATGGAAACAAACCTCAAATCAGCGACAGGTTCGATGTAGCAGGCCTCAACATTCGAGCCAAGCACATAGCAACTCTCGGCGACTGCCTTCACTGTGATGGAGACCACACCAGGTTCCGCCTCAAAGGTATAGGCAGGTTCGTCGACAGTAGCGACCAAAGCGCCATCAATGTAGACCTCATACTGGTCCACGCCCTCAATGGCGTCCCAAGTCACATTGGCTTGGTCTCCTTCTATCTTGCAATCCAGATTCTGAACCGCACCCACCACGCAAACTGCGATATGGACATCTTTCTCACAACTTTCGAAGACCGCGTTCACAGCCACGTCATGCTGGCCTTCGGTAATGGTGAAGGCATAGGTCAGTTCGTTGGTTGTCGTCACAAGTTCATCATCCATATAGACTTGGTACTCTATCAATCCCGACGGGTCTTCAGGTGCCTCCCATGTGAGGGTGAGCAGCAAGTCGTCGTTCAAGGCATAGTCCAAGTTTTGCACCACGCCGCAGAGCGACACCTCCACTTCAGCGCAGACATACTCACTCTGGCAGTCGTTGTAGACGGCATAGACGCAGTAGTTATGGAAGCCTTCCTCGACCTCTGGGTCGGTATAGGTCAGTGCTTCGACCACATCCAGAAGGACCGTCTCGCGGTAGACTTCGTAACCCGTAGGCGTACCCGTCGCAGGAGCCTCCCACGAGAGGACGACATCAAGACCATCAATTTCGTATGTCAGATTCTGAATCGGGTCGCAGAATTCAGGCGCGCTGCCACCACCACAATTGATGGTGAAGGTCTGGGTGCCATTGAATCCACCTGCATTTTGGTAGATGACTGTGCCGTCCTCGTATGTAATCTCGAAACTGCACTCTGAAGTCCATTGGCCGTTATGCCAAGTCAGCGAGATGGTGGAGCCCGAAGCCACTTCACGGATGTAGGTGGCCGTGCTGCCACTATTGACGGTCATCTGCTCGGTGGGCGTGCCGTCAGAATAGACCACAGTGAGATAGTTGCCCTGCCAGCCGTCACCATAAGAGTCGACCAACGAGAAGATGATGTTACAGGCATTCCTGTAGTTGAAGGTCAATACGGTATGGCGACCAAAAGCATCCACAAGGTCAAGAGTGAAAGGAATCACGAAGTCCTCGGGGGCTGCGGCATCGAGGGTGACATTATAGTCAGCGTAGGCCATCATGTTGGCACCGATGGTGCTGTAAGGCTTTTCTGTCTCGTTGAGCGTGACGAACTCATAATCCGTCGACAAGGTTCCCACCACCATCTGCGCCAACTCATTACCCACATTATCGACCAAGATGCGAAGGTCGGCAGTCTCGCCAGGATTGATGAGGCCGTTGGCGTTATCGTCATTTAAGACGACGGTGGCACCATATTGCAGCAGATAGTCATAGACATCCACATTGAAATTGAAGTGGGCAGTCACCTCTCCTTCGACAGAAATCTCGATGCTAAAACGAATCCTTTCGTTGGCAAGCAATTGGTCATCAATAGAGAACGCAAAGGCATCGGCAACGGTGAGCGTCTCATTGGCGGCAAAGCTGGGGAAATCGACGGTATTGTCGGTGATGGTGACATGTTCGTTTTCGGTGCTCAAGACCACACTCACATTGCTCACGGGTTGGTCGGTGATATTGTCCAAGGTCAAATCCATCGTGACCGACTCGCCCGGGTTGAGCTTGTGGTTGTTATTGCCTTGCAGGTCGTTGATGGCATAAGTGTTATACTTGATAGCACCCAGTTGGATGGCTTCCACAGCGGCAAGCACATCGATACGGCCAAAGCCAAAAGTGTTGCTCTTGCCTTCGGCCAAACGGACGGCGGTCTCCTCAAGGATGCGGCACACATCGGCAGGCATCAGAGTGGGGTCTTTGCTCAACATGAGGGTCATGCAACCAGCCGCACACGGTGTGGCCATTGAGGTACCACTCATCTGGGTGTAGCCATTGTTTGTAGCATAGTTTAATGACTTGATGTCGACACCAGGGGCGCACACATCGGGACGAATAAGGCCGATACCCGGGTCATAGGGGTAGTCGCCAAACTCGGTGTTGGTCCAAGTGACGGGACCGCGCGAAGTGAAGTTAGCAGCGGCATCGTTGTAGTTGACAGCACCGATACACACCGAGCAGGTCAGGTCGCCAGGGTTCTCGCCCTGCACCTCATCCATATAGGGAGGCGGGCAGCTGCCGGGGACGCGAACATTGTTGGGGATAGGTGCTTGCCACATCTGGTTGCCCTCATTGCCAGCGGCGATGGCGGCCACAACACCCGCATCCAAGGCTGCGGCACACATATGGCGCAACAGCGTACGCTCGGTGATCGTAGAATTGGCGATACCGAGTGACATGCTGAATAAATCACAGCCGTGTTCCACTGCCCATTGGATGCCTGCGGCGATTGGCGTCGCACCGCCACCGCCTTGGGAGTTCAAGCACTTGACGCACATCAGCGTGGCATTGGGAGCCATACCTGTCTGCGAGCCTGCCGAGCCATCGCCACACACTGTGCCTGCACAATGCGAGCCATGGCCCATATCGTCCATGGGGTCATTATCGTTATTATAGACATCATAACCATGATGCGGGAATTCTGTTCCACCATCCCAGAGGTGGTCGGCCACATCCAAGTGGTTGTAATTGACGCCAGTGTCGATGACGGCCACCACCACGCCTTCACCTGTATAACCCAAGGCCCACACATCGTCGGCATTCACTTGGGTGACATTAGGCGTGATTTCGCGCGTGGCAGAGGCAGGAGCGGCCACTTCCCCATCGGGGATCCAATTGCGCTCTATATCATAACCAATGATCTGGATGTCATTGCGTCGCGCAAGGTCATTGATGGCGGCTTTATTTGCCGAGAGGCCCATGGCATTGGCCATCCAGAGGATACGCGGCGAGGTGACCATGCCCACACGTTCCATCTCGGCGAGCGTATGGCGCAGGTCGTACTGGGTGGCATTGGCGAACTCCTTCAGTTCGTTCACCACAAACTCACGCCGTTCCGCACGCGTCGTGAACCAGTCGGCGCGACGGTTCAGTTGGGCGCGGTCGTATTGTGCTTTCATGATGACGATGATATTGATCTTCTCATCGTCGCTACGGCGTGTCATCTCCTCACCAAGAAACGGGTCGATGACACTTTGGGCGAAGCCACTCATGCACAGCATCGCCGTCAATAAAAGGAATAATAGTTTTCTCATAGTGGATAGTATTACGATATTAAAGATGCAAATGTAAGAATGTTTTCGATTTGTCGTATCTTTGCAGCCCGATTTTTAGCCCATGTTGGAAAACAAATACACAGAATCCGTCCTCCCCAATGGCATCAGACTGATACATAAGGAGAAGCCAGGCGAGATAGCCCATTTGGTGCTCATGGTGGAGACCGGCACTCGCGATGAATTGGCCCACGAGAATGGCCTTGCCCATTTCGTGGAGCACACCATCTTTAAAGGCACGCAAAACCGCAAGGCTTATCATATCTTGAGCTGCCTCGACAATGTGGGCGGTGACCTCAACGCCTTCACCACCAAGGAGGAGACATGCATCCAAGCTACCTTCCTCAAACAGCACTACAAGCGCAGCCTCGACCTCTTCGCCGACATCGCCTTCCACTCCACTTTCCCAGAAAACGAGCTGGCCAAGGAGAAAGAAGTCATCTTGGACGAAATCAACTCCTATTTGGACTCGCCCTCCGATGAGATTTATGACTTGTTTGAAGAGATGGTCTTCAACGGGCATCCGTTGGCACGCAACATCTTGGGTACCACCGAATTGGTGAAAGGCTTCCATCGCGAGGACATCCTCGCCTTCATGGCGCACAACTACAGCACCGACCAAATGATTTTAGCCAGTATCGGCGACATCAGCTTCAAGGAGTTCGAGAAGATGGCCATGGCCTATTTTGGAAGCCAGCCAGCGCACCTTATTAATAAAAAGAGGGTGAACTTCACGGGTTACAAGCCAGAAAACAGATGCGACAAACGCAACAACCACTTGAGTCACTGCATCATTGGCGGTCTGGCGCCCGAATTCAGCAGTCCCATGAGGATGCCCATCGTGATGCTCAACAACATATTAGGTGGTCCAGCCATGAGTTCACGCCTCGGCTTGAACATCCGTGAGAAATATGGTTTTGCCTACAGCATCGAGTCGCAATATACCGCTTATAGCGATGTCGGCCTCATCAATGTCTATATGGGTGTCGACCCCGATTCTTTGGAGCGCGCCATCGAGTTGGTCCACAAGGAGTTGGACAAACTATGCCAACAGAGGTTGGGTACTTTACAGTTGCATCACGCCAAACAGCAACTCATCGGTCAAGTCGCCTTGAGTTACGAGAGCGGCATGAATGAACTTTTGAGTGCCACCCGTTCCCTACTCATGGGCGAGCCCATCGAATACATGGACGACATCATCCGCAATGTGGAGGCGGTGTCGGCTGATGACATCCTCGAGATCGCCAATCAAGTGTTTGACAAGAGGCAATTGAGCCAGATTGTTTTTGAGGGAGATACCCCGTAGGGGTTGCCTTTTCATAACCGACAAGCCCTACGCATTAAAAGCTACCCCGTAGGGGTTTTCTTTTCATAACCGGCAAACATCAACACAATAAAAACTACCCTGTAGGGGTTTTCTTTTCATAACTAACGAAATATAAACGAATCAACTATCCTCTAGGGAGTTCTCATAAAGATGGCAAACACATACAATCAGATATATATCCATTTGGTGTTCGCTGTAAAATATCGCGATGCCGTCATCGACAAATCCTGGCGACAAGAGCTATACCAATACATGATTGGCCTGATTGAAAACAGAAAGCACAAAGTTTATGCGATAGGAGGAATGAGCGATCACATCCACATTTTGGTGAGCCTTTCCCCAAAACAAGCCATATCAGAACTGGTGTTGGAAATCAAAAGAGCATCATCATTGTGGATAAAAGAGAAGCAATTTGTTAGATGCCAATTTGCGTGGCAAGAAGGTTTCGGGGCTTTTTCGTACGGCAAATCACAAGTGGATCATGTTGTCAAATACATACAAAATCAAGAAGTCCATCACGCAAAGCGCTCATTCAAGGATGAATACATTTCGTTCTTGAAATTATTTGGTATCGAATATGATGAAAAGTATGTGTTTCGCGAAATGGAATAACACATAAGAAAGAAAACCCCTACGGGGTATAGCAATAAAAAAAAAGGCGTTTCAATTAAAAGATAGCCCCTACGGGGCATGCCCAAATAACCGACAAACACACAAATAAAAAAAGAATTACCCTTAGGGATTATCTTTTCATAACTGACAAGCACCTACGCATTAAAAATCACCCCGTAGGGGTTATCTTTTCATAACCGACAAGCACCAACACATTAAAAGCTACCCCGTAGGGGTTGCCTTTTCATAACCGACAAACGCCAACGCATTAAAAGTACCCCATAGGGGTTTACTTTTAAACGGAATTATTTAGTTTAAAACAACCATTTTATCAATTATATTGATTAGAACAAAAATAATGCATTTTTTATCATCTTGCAACACAAAGGTTTATGTCAAGTGACGAAAAATAATTGAAAAAAAAGCTTGACAAAACATCTTGAGGTTGTATATTTGCAGTACGAAACGGAAAATATACAACTTAAAACGGAATTTTTTCATTTAAAATAAGAATTCGGGGATTAGGCCGAAAAATGACAACATGAAACACATTTTACCGCATTATTTACCTTTAAAGCAAAAAACGACATGAAAAACAGATTTTACCCTCTTATCGCCGGCCTGCTGATGACAGTCTGCATCACCACACCAGGACAGGAAGTCATCAGCGAGTTTACCCACTCCAATGGACTGAAGAACATTGGTTGCGAAATAGTGGAAGCCGCCGATGGGGCTCTCCTAATAGGCAGCAATGTACACCCAAACGACAGTTCCACTGTTTTTGTCGTGTTCAAATACACACCCGAGGGCGAACTGTTGGATTCGTTGACCTTCCCCGACCAATCACGCCTCTGGGCGGTCAACCCGTTAGATCCTGAAAGCCAAGTTTATGCGTCTTGCACAACCGGAGAGGCCGCTAGCTATGTGAAGATAGCATTCGTTGATTCCGATTTCTGCGTCACTGACAGCGTCCTTGTTCTCCTTCCAAACCTCAACGAAAACTGCTTGGTCTTTGGAGATTTTTTCTTCGACAATCAAAACGACATTATCGTCTCCTATTGGAACGACAGCAAACTCCACCTTGTGCGCATCGGACTCGACGGGACGCTGAAGCAAGACAAGGAAATCGAAGGCCTCTACCCTCCTTCAAGCAGACCCGACACGATGGTTTATTACATAAAGACTAGCCTCTTTAACACTTCGCCGCAGCAATTCTCGCTTCTCGGAGACATTCAGAGCAACTACCGCTGGCCCGTCATAGGATACACCTTCGACGAAGACCTCAATCACATCGACAAACACATTTATCAACTCATCAAAGAGGGAATCCTAGTTGACGGCGGCATGGGAGAGCATATCACTCCTTTCGACGATGAGTCCTACTTGTTGGCTGCCCGAATAGAGCACGACAATTATGGTTATGCCGGGCTCATCAAATTCTCAAGAGACGGTCACGAGCCGCTCGACATCCTCTTGCTCGAAGGCAACGACCCCTATCGTTTCAATGTCGCCCCTTGCGACACGAAGGTATTGGATGACCATAACATCTATTTCACTTATTTGACCCATCCTTCAACGAACAACAGTTTGGCATTTGCGAGGATAAGTCCCGATTTAGATCTCGAATGGAGAGTTACCATTCCAGTAAATCCCCAGCAAGTGTTTGGCGACTCGAAAATCACCGTATTGAAAGACGGGCGTATTGTTATAGGTGCGAACGTCTACAAAGAAAACTATTCGAAGACGGATTTGCACATCTTCGTCATCCAAGACAACTATGATTACATTTCCGAAACCATGACTTCAAAACTACCGTTCTCCCTCTACCCCAACCCCGTGAAAGAAAAAATGAGCCTCCGCTTCGATGACGGCGCCGAGCCCGAGAGCGTTGAACTTTATGACCTTGCAGGCCGCCTGGTCGGCACCAACCCAAGCGGTCTGGAAAGCATCGACATGAGCGCGATAGCCTCCGGGGTATACACACTACGCGTCACCACAAAAGACGGGACGCGTTACTACGAAAAGATCCTAAAAGAATAAAGTAAGTGCTTTTTTCATAATGATTGGTTTTAGTTGATTTGGTAGAGACGGTGCATGCACCGTCTCTACTATTTATTACAGATTTGCGGAAGATTTGTTTCCCCAAAACCAATCAATTTGTCTTGAACTTGTATTGCACTTCCTTCAGCTCGGCATTAGCCTTCGTGATCTTATTCTTCAGGTTTTCCTTGTAGTTTGCCACCTTGGCAGCGATTTCAGCATCGCCTAAGGCCAACATCTCGGCGGCGAGGATAGCCGCATTAAGGGCCCCGTTCACGCCCACCGTAGCCACAGGAATGCCAGGAGGCATCTGGATGATGGACAGCATGGCGTCGAGGCCGTCGAGCATACCTTTCACGGGAACGCCTATGACGGGCAAGGTGGTGTTGGCGGCAATCACGCCCGGCAGGGCGGCAGCCATGCCTGCGGCAGCGATGATGACTTTGATGCCACGGCCTTGGGCTTCGCGGGCGAAGGTTTCGACCTCTTGTGGCGTGCGATGCGCGCTGAGGGCGTTCATCTCGAACGGGATTTCCATCTCGTCGAAGAACTGCGCGGCTTTTTCGAGAACGGGAAGATCG